>Ga0255353_1001426_pt1 | contig 13453 bp, 8 predicted proteins | sample HBST25metaG_FD_189941 | JGI IMG/M metagenome (GOLD analysis project Ga0255353, IMG submission 189941) | Peat soil microbial communities from Stordalen Mire, Sweden - H.B.S.T25 | ecosystem: Environmental > Terrestrial > Soil > Wetlands > Peat | place: Sweden: Norrbotten County, Stordalen Mire...
CCAGGCCTTGCGCAAGAACGGCCACGTGGTCGCCTATATGGGTGATGGCGTGAACGATGTCCTGTCGCTTAAGGAGGCCGATGTGAGCATTTCCGTGGATAACGCGGTCGATGTCGCAAAGCAGACAGCGGACATCATTCTTCTCAAGAAAGGGTTGGAAGAGATCGTCCAGGGCATCATTGAGGGCCGTAAAACGTTCGCTAACACGTTCAAATACCTCCAGATGGCGCTTTCCTCGAACTTCGGGAATATGTTCAGTATGCCGGTCGCATCGCTCATTTTGCCGTTCCTTCCGATGACGGCGCCGCAGATCCTTTTGAACAATTTCCTCTACGATTCGTCCCAGCTTGCGATCCCGTTCGACAATGTTGAAGACGAATTTCTTACGCGCCCCAAGAAATTCAATATCACATTCCTGAAAAAATTCATGCTCATCTTCGGGCCGTTAAGCTCATGCTTCGATTTTGCCACATTCGGTTTTCTGATTTTGATCCGGCATTCTACGGGCGGTGTTTTTCAGACAGGATGGTTTCTGGAGTCGATCGCGACGCAAACGCTCGTTGTGAACATCATAAGAAGCCGTTCTGCCTTCTGGAAGCATGGTGGACCGAGCGGGGCGCTTCTTGCAAGCACTTTCGGCGCCGTCATTGTTGCGTGGATATTACCCTACACCTGGCTGGGGCAGAAGATCGGTTTCGTGGGTCTCGGCATATCCTCCCTCGCGGTCATAGTCTGCATCGTTTTGATCTATCTTGTCGCTGTTGAGATCACAAAAAAATATTTCTATAGGAGATACGGATATCTTATAGAAAAATAACAAGATTCAAAAGTTCGAATTTTATCATCTCGCTTCATAGAACGAGATAAAAAATTTCTTTCGATAATTCGATCATTAACTTTATGTTATGACTATTTCAGAAGAGAACAGAAACGCTTTTACCCTGATCGAGCTTCTCGTCGTTATCGCCATCATTGCTATTCTCTCTATCGTGGTCGTCCTCTCTCTCAATCCCGCAGAAATGCTTCGTCAAAGCAGGGATAGCAACCGCTCCTCCGATCTCGATACGTTGACCCATGCGTTGAATCTCTATCAGACGGACCAATCGGTCGTCTCCGGCTCGGGTCCCCTCGGCTCCTCCACTCTTATCTATCTTTCCCTGCCGGACAGCTCCTCCACCTGCGGCTCCTGGAATCTCCCCGCGGCTCCTTCTGGCTACAGCTACCAATGTGCTCCCACGAGTTCCTACCGCAATACCAACGGTTCCGGCTGGATCCCCGTGAACTTGGCTTCCACGACGACCGGATCTCCTCTTGGTCAGCTCCCCATAGATCCGGTGAATGCTTCTTCCTCCGGCCTCTATTACGCCTATACCACGAACGGCACCCAGTATGAGGTCACGTCCCTCTTTGAGTCAAGCAAATACAAGGCACAATCAGCCCAGAATCCCTCGATTTCCTCCTATCCCGAGGTCAACGCCAAAGGATCCAATCTGGCTTTGAATCCGCTCTTTAATACTTCAGGTCTCGTGGGCTATTGGCCGATGGATGAAGGCGTAGGATCCACGACACAAGATATGAGCGGCAACGGGAATCCCGGCACCTGGTTTGGCACCCCCTCTGGTGCGAGCGGCACATATTATGGCGCAGGGAAGGTGGGGAGCTGGGCGGGGTATTTCAATGGGAGCAATGATGAAATTGGAATCGGAAATTTGGGAGCCACTCCTTCTCAAGGAACTATTTCCTTCTGGGCAAATGCAGGCGTGATCGACAGTGTGTACAGAAACATGTTGGATACTGATCCGACCGCCGGAAACAGTGTATTTCGTTTTGAAGTAACCCCTACAGGTGGATTTTATGCCGTCCTCTATGGCGGGGCACCTTGCAATTATCTCGCTTCAGGGATGCAAACCGGACAATGGTATCACGCGGTTCTTACGTGGAACACTATAATTCCTCGCGTGGCGGGATATTTGAATGGTTCTCAAGTATGTATCAATACCTCCGCGGGCGTCGTTCCACCGACCATACCAAATCTTGTCATCGGAGCCGCTTATTCTCCTCGCTATTGGAGCGGTTTGCTTGACGATGTCCGTATCTATTCCCGGGCGCTTTCCGCGGCGGAGATAAGCGCTTTATACAACGCCGAGAAATAATTTACCTTTCGATGGATTCGACAAGCTCACCGCAAGTAACGCGGAAAAGTGACATTTGAAAAGCCGAATGATAGATAGTTCTTTTTAAATGTCATGGTCCGCGAAGGCGGACCATCAGTGCTTTTAGAAAATGTAATTAGAAGTACGGGTCGTCCGCCTTCGCGGGAACGGCAATAGTCGAGATTCCTCGGCAGGCTCGGAATGACGGAAGTGGTGAAATTGGGATGACAAATGAATCGGGGATCCATCTTTCTGTTTCGCGAATAGATTCTTATACATAAAAAAGCCCCGCCGTGATGGCGGGGCTTTGAAGGGTTGATGATTATAGATTCAATCCTGGTTTGTTGCCGATCTCGTAGGCTGTGTTATTGTCGCCGCCATCCGTCGTAACGACGTCGTTCGTTCCATTGGCACCATATTTCTTGCTTTCCATAAAGGTGTCGATCTCGAAGTAATAGGCACCGTTGGTCGTCGTTGCGGCATAAGCGTAATAGTTCGCCAGGTTATTGAGGGGATCTACGGGGAGCGAAGAAAGTGGAGAGCTGAGGGTTATCTGTGAAAAGTTGACCGGAAGCCATCCCGTGGAATCATTTTTTCGGTAGTTTGTAACGGAGGAAGAGACGTTTGTATAGTTGCTTGTAAAGATGCCACACCTTGCAGCTGATGTCGCATTACTGCCCGTCGTCGAAAGGTAACAACCTCCATAGCCTGCCGTTGATGAAGCAAGGTTCGGGGCCGCTGAGTCGACAAGATAAAGCGATATGGCGCTGCGCAGCGTGCTGAGATCTGAAATGCGCTGGGAGTCGCGCGATTGGCGGAGCATTTCTGCGGGGTTTATCGTGAGCACGACGACGATCGAAAGGATCGCGATAATGGCGATGACCACCAATAATTCGATAAGCGTAAAGGCAGATCGGGATTGCGCGCGTTTTTTATTTTTATTTGAGGAACGATACATGAACATGCAATAAGTATTTTATTTCATTTCAGCCGCTTTTTTTCTTCGGAAGTCGATAAATCTAAAGACGAGGTAGCAGATCAGGATATCTATCGCACCCAACATAACCTCGACGATTTCCATGGTCTTCATCATTGATTCGTAGGGTGCAAAAATATCATCATAAGGTTCCTGTATTACAATGCCCCAATTATAATTTGGAATTTGTCCGTAGACAAGGAAATTATCCTGGTTTTCCGATGTGTTGCTGGTAATCATGGTTCCGCTTTGACCGGCGAGGATGTTTTTTACCGGTGCGGATGATGCAAGATTAATGAGATCGCTTGATGAATACCTTGGATGCGCTACGATATTGCCTTCCGAATCGACGATATAGGAGAATCCGTATGTTCCCATCGATAATGCATTGTTGAAGTCGAGGAAATTTCTTGTGGGGATCTGCAGAACGATAAATCCAACGATAGTATTGTCGTTCTTGATGGGTGTTGCTATGTCGATAATATCGAAAGAAGGAATCGCACCGCGCTTGGTGACGGATGACACTACCGTGGTTCCGGTTTGCCGTGCGGCGGCGTACCAACTCGCATTTGAGGCATTTGTTCCGATTCCGCCGGTGAGCGTCGGATATGCGGACTGTTCGACGCCGTTTCCGTCAAAGAGAACGACGCGATCGATATAAGTATCATAAAACGAAACGGCATTTTCCGCGTCCCGTATGGCATCCGCCGCACCTGCCCATTGCCCCGCTGTGGCATCTGTGGTCACTTTCGGTAATGCGGCCATTGATGACGCTATGTCCGTAAGGTGATTCAACTTGATTTGAATCGCAGAGCTCGCAACGCTTCTCTCACCTTCCAATTGGGAAGAGATCTGCTGTTTTAAAGTAAGGCCGGTGTGATAATACATCAGCCCGATACACAACGGAAGGATGAGGAAAATTAAAAAAACAACGATCGTGATGGCGATTTGTTCACCGCGAGATATGTTCTTCAAGAAGTTCATTTACTTAATATAATATCCCAGAGAGAGAGGTTTCACAAGAAAAGTTTTGCACAGGAGCTTCAAGTGTAACTTTAAGGGTGATATTTATAGCGTTCGCATTTCGCGGATATGGGCGCGCTTTTTCAATGCTTCGCGCTTGTCGGACTTTCTGCGGATACTGCCGAGGCCGAGTTCCAACTTTATGAAGCCGTTTTTGAGATACGCGCGCAAGGGGATAAGGCGTCGGCTTTTGTCCTGCAGTGCGCCGGTGACGCTCTTTATTTCGTTTGTGGTGAGCAGGAGTTTTCGTGCGCGATCTTCGACATATCCTTCGGACGTGTTCTTGGGTTGATAGGGTGGTATGTGGGAATTTACGAGCCAAGCTTCACCGCCGCGGATCAGAACTTGCGATCCGGCGATCTGAAAATGCCCGCCTTTGGCGCTTTTTACTTCATTTCCGCGAAGCTCGATCCCGGCTTCGAACTTTTCCTTGAATTCATAGTCGAACGTCGCGCGGCGATTTTCCGCAATGGTTGATGGGGTTGGCATGGACAATGAGAATCTTTTGAAAAAAGGAGCGGCGGAGCATGGGAAACCGTAGGCGCTGGCTCCTTTTTCTGTCCGGTCGGACAGTAGCTCTACGCCGCTCATTCATAGTTTAGCACAAGCTATGATTGCGGGATTTTTTCTTGTCATGGTCCGGTTTAGCCGGACCATCCGTGTCTCCTTTCTTTAAAAGCACGGGTCGTCCCGCTTCCTGGACGATGACAAAAAGAAATGGCACAACGCAAATCTTGCTCACATCTTTTCCGGAGCTTCAATACCAAGGAGGCCAAGGCCGTTTTCGAGAACTTGTACGATGCTTCGCGTGAGCATGATCCGTTCTGCTTCCCGTTCCGAGCCGATGATCCTGTTTTCGTTATAGAAAGAGTTCCAGGCTTGGGAAAGCTCGAAAAGATAGAGACAGAGATAGTGAGGCGCAAAATCGTTCAATGAGGCCGCAACGATCTCCGGAAAACGATAGAGCGCGCGAATGATCGTTTTCTCGCTCTCTGGCAGGGCGTCGGTTCCGGGCATTAAGGTTCCTGTCGTTTTTTGCGATCGATATTTTTCCGGCGCTTTCGCAAGAATGCTTTTTGCGCGCGTGGCGGCGTACTGGACGTAGGGACCGCTCATGCCATGAATGTCCTGCGCCGCATCGAGATCGAACACGACATCCTGATAGGTATTGTATTTCAACAGTTCGAATTTGATGGCGCCGCTTGTGACCGCCGTAAGCGACGAAAATTCCCCATATTTTTCCCGGAGCGTATCCTTCATCTTTTCGAGGAAGGTTTGGATCGAGATCGTTGTTCCTTTTCTGCCGCTGATCTTCACCTGCGTTGCGCCGTCTTCGACCGGCATGCCAAGCTGTTCGGCTGTTTTCCGCGAGAGATAGACGAAGCCGTAGTTTACGTGATGATAGTGGTCTGCTTCTTTAGTAAAGCCGAGAACCCTGAGCGATTCCATGACGCTTTCCTGGGGGTAGGTTTGCGTTTGGTCAATGATATTTACGATGGCATCCGCGTGCGAGAAATCATGCCGCGTTTCTCCGCCAGCCGATACGGTCATATAGAGCGGCTCCGGCTGGGTTTCCCAATCAAGTTTTTCATAGCGGAAATCGGGGAGAATACCGAATTTCCAGAGATGATTCGCAATATCGTTGCCGGCGTAGGTTGGCACGCCGTTCGAGCGGACGATGATCTTATCCTCCGCGTTCGGCATCTTGATGAGCCAGCAATCTTTCTTTTCTCCGTCGGTCGCTTGATAGAACGCCGATTTTGTTTTCAGAAGTTCGAACGTTTGTTCCCAAAGCTTTCCCTTCAGTATGTCGCTTTCACGGACAATAAGGTCATAGGAAATATTGAGCTTGGCGAGAACGTCGAGCGTTTCATGCAATATTTCAAGCGTGAGCTCTTCGGCCCGTGCCGCTTCCTTGGTGTCCTGCGCGGCGATTGCGATCTGGATTTTTTCTTTTTCTTTTTTCAACGATTCGTTCTCCTCCATCCTTTTTTCGATATCGGCATATGCCGCCGATGCCCACGCAATGGTTGTGGGAAAACCATCCGGTTTTATAAACGCTTTTTGTTCGGCGAGAAGGATCGACGCGATCTGCTGGCCGACATCGTTGTGATAATAGAGCGCTTTAGCATCGTACGCGGCGAAATGATAGAGCTTCATGAGCGAGTCGCCGATACAGGCGTTTCGGAGATGGCCGATATGCGGTTCTTTGTTGGGATTGATCTGCGTATGTTCCACGAGCACGCGCTGGTTTTTCTTTTGCGGCGCACCGTAGCGAGAGCCCGCCGTCACGATGTCCGCAGTTTCCTTTTTCAGAAAATCATCGGAAAGCCAAAGGTTGATGAACCCCGGCGCGGCGACCTCGGTTTTTGCGATGAGCGGTGACGAAATGCCGTGGGCGATCGACCGGGCGATCGCCATGGGTTGCCTGCGAAGTTTTTTTGCGAGCAGGAATGCGAGATTCGTTGCAAAATCGCCATGTTCCGCGAGGGCGGGATGTTCGAGCTTGATATCGTGATCACTGATCGCAATATCATCTTCTGCGGCGGCGTTTTTGACGGCTGCCCTTATTTCATCTTCGATCATAGCCTCATTTTAACGTATTTCAGATTTTTCTACCAAAATATCGAAGTTCGGCTTTGATATTTTTTAGTGAATATACCAAAATCGCCAGTCGGCATATTTTTGAAATTTAGCTGATTTTCTGCTACTTTTATAAGATATGCAACGGAAATCCTTGAAAAAATCAAAATCGGCGAGGAAGGTAAATAAAAAAACACCGGTCTTTGTACGGCCGGATTTCCTGACCGACGAATTCAGTCTACCGCAATCGGAAGAGAGGGTTTTGGCGTTTTGGAAAGAACATCAGATATTCGAGAAGTCGGTTGCGAAAAATGTGCCGAAGGGCAAGGGTCACGCCAAGAAGGATTTCATTTTTTACGAAGGGCCGCCATACGCGAATGGCCGGCCTGCGATGCATCATGTGATCGGCCGCGTTGTGAAAGACGTGATGCTCCGCTATAAAACGATGCGGGGTTATCATGTGCCGCGCCGCGCGGGATGGGATACGCATGGATTACCGGTTGAAATGGCCGCGGAAAAAGCGCTTGGCTTTAAGTCGAAAAAAGACATTGAAGCGTATGGCATCGAAAAGTTCAATGAAAAGGCAAAAGAACAGGTGTGGATCTACGAAGATGCATGGGAGCATCTTACGGAGCGCATCGGTTACTGGCTCGATCTGAAGAACGCTTACGTGACCTACGCGCCGGAATATATCGAAACGATCTGGTGGTCGCTCGCGGAGATCGAAAAAAGGAAGTTGCTCTATAAAGGGCATAAGATCATCTCGTGGTGCACGCGGTGCGGTACGGCGCTCTCAACCCATGAGCTGGCTCAAGGATACAAGCTCGTGCAGGACAATTCGGTATACGTGAAATTCAAATTGAAAGAGGGACAAAAAATCAGTGGTTTCACAACCGATGAAAAGATTTATATTCTGTCGTGGACCACGACGCCGTGGACCCTGCCGGGAAATGTCGCGCTTGCAGTGGGTGAAAAAATATCATACACCGCATTCCGCATCCATGGGATCAACGAGCTTTATATTGTTGCGCATGACCTCGTAAAAACCGTTTTTAAAGACGAACTCATAGAAATAGTCCTTGATGATATCAAGGGAAAGGACCTTGTCGGCCTCGAATATGGGCCGCTCTTTGACGTAAAGCCGCTTCGCTCGGAAAAGTCCTATAAAATTTATCCTGCAGATTTCGTGACGACGACCGACGGTACGGGTGTGGTGCATACCGCCGTGATGTACGGCGAAGACGACTACGCGCTTGGCAAGAAAGTCGGCCTGCCGGAACATCATACGGTGAATGAAGAGGGGAAATTCACGGATGACGTTCCGGAACTTGCGGGCCTCTATGCGAAATCGAACGTCACGGACGAAAAAGTTTTCGAGCACCTGAAGCGGAACGGAAACTTCCTGCGCACGGAAAAATATGAGCATGAATATCCGCATTGCTGGCGATGCGGCACGGCGCTTTTGTATTATGCGCGTACGTCGTGGTTCATCGCCATGAGCACGTTGCGCGGCGAGCTTTTGAAACGGAACGAGAGCATCAATTGGATGCCGGAATACATTCGCGACGGTCGGATGGGCGAATGGCTGCGGGAAACGAAAGATTGGAATCTGTCGCGCGAACGGTATTGGGGCGCACCGTTGCCGATCTGGGAATGCGCGAAGTGCGATCACCGGGAAGTGGTCGGGGGACTGGACGATCTGGATCGTCTCGTCGGCGGTTCAAAGAACCATTATTGGGTGATGCGGCACGGCGAGGCGGAGAGCAATATGTTCGACATCATTGATTCGGGTGAGCGGAAATATCTGCATCTCACGCCGCGTGGCCGGAAGCAGGTGCTCGTCTCGATCACGAAATTCAAGAAAGAACTTGCGAAGAAGAAGATAAAACTTGACATGATCATTGCGTCAGATGTGACGCGGACGCACGAAACGGAGGAAATTGACGAGTCGGTCTTTGTGGGAGAAAAAGTAATGCTCGATAAGCGGCTCGAAGAGATCCATCTGGGTCCGACCTTGGCCGGCAATCATGATGCGAAATACAGCAAGGATTTCCCGACCTACGAATCCCGTTTTGAGACGCGGCCGGAAGGCGGCGAATCGCTCCGCGACGTGCGCACCCGAGTTTGGGATTTTTTGAAGGATTGCGAGACGAAATATGAGGGCAAAAATATCTTGATCGTGACGCATGAATATCCGTCATGGATGCTTTGTTCGTCCGGCGAAGCGTGGAGCGAGAAGCGGGCGATCGCGGAAAAGGAGAAGCGCGGCCGCGACTTCCTCGGTTTTGCGGAAATACAGCCGCTCAAGGTGAAAATGGTTCCGCGCAACGGCAGCGGTGAAGTGGATATCCATCGTCCGTTCGTTGATGAGATCACGATGCCGTGCGGGAAATGCGGCGGTGTTCTGCGGCGTGTTCCGACCGTGGCGGATGTCTGGTACGACTCCGGCGCCATGCCGTTCGCGCAGATGCATTTTCCCTTTGAGGGCGCGAAAAAAACATCAGGAGAATCGAAGCAGGTGGTGATGGCGAAGGATTATCCATTTCCGGCCGATTATATCGCCGAAGGCATGGACCAGTTGCGCGGCTGGTTCTATACCATGCTTGCCATTTCAACCGCCCTCGGTTATCCGGCTCCGTACCGCAATGTGATCACCTTCGGGCTTTTGAACGACAAGTTCGGCAATAAGATGTCGAAATCGAAAGGGAACATCATCGAACCTTTTTCAGTGATCGATAAGTATGGCACGGATGCGGTACGGTGGTATTTCTATACCGGTACGCCGTTCGGCGAGCCGAAGAACTTCGACGAAGAGGAGGTCGGCAAGACGCTTCGCAAGATGCATCTCATTGTTTACAATTCATTTGTTTTTTGGAAAACGTACGCGGATCAGAACGCAAAAATAAAAACGAAGTCAAAAAATGTTTTGGATCTTTGGATCGCTGCGCGCCTCAATGAACTGACGGATGCCGTTACGAAAAAATTGGAAAAGTATGAGGTTCGCGAGGCGGCTCTTGAGATCGATGGCTTCGTCGACGATCTCTCGCGCTGGTACATTCGCCGTTCGCGTCGCCGGCTTCAGCGGCCCGAAGACAAAAAGGATTACGAGGCCGCTTCCGCAACGCTTGGTTTTGTCCTGCTCTCGCTCGTGAAGATCATGGCGCCCTTTACGCCGTTCTTCTCGGAAGCGCTTTATGGCGCGCTCGGCGGTAAGAAGGAGTCCGTACACCTGGATGAGTGGCCGGTGGCCGATAAAAAAGCAATTGATGAAAAATTGATCGCAGGCATGAAAATGGTGCGTGACTTTTCGACGCTCGGTCTTGCGAAACGCGTCGAGGCGGGGATCAAGGTTCGCCAGCCGCTTGCCTCGATGACGATCGGCGTCAAGCTTGCAAAGGATATCGAACAGATCCTTGCTGACGAAGTGAATGTCAAAAAGATATTGATTGACAAGAAACTGAAAAGCGATGTCTCGCTCGACATTGTGATCACGGCGGAGCTTCGCATGGAGGGCATTCGCCGCGATTTCGCGCGCATGGCACAGGAGCTTCGCCAGAAGGCGGAACTTCAGCCGAAGGATAGAATTGCGATCTTCGTCGTTGCCCCGCAGGAGGCGATCGACGCTTTGCGTGCAAGCGAAAAAGTTTTTCTTGCCGATATCGGGGCAAAAAACATTCTTTATACCCGTTCCGAAAAGTTCGACGCCGAAGAGTCCGGCAAGTGGGAAGGCAGGGAAACGTGGATGGGTTTGCTGAGGTTATAAAAAGGCATGGTTATGAAAGTGAAACGGCCCACACCTGAAAGGTGTGGGCCGTGACCGCTGATGGCCGGGAGGAAGTTACTTCTTCTCGCTTTCGGCGGCTGGTGCAGGAGGCAGAAGGGCGGTGATCTCCGTTAGATAGGCATCGCCGGCTTCATACAATTGAATGTTGTGGCGTTCACGGGAGATGCTCTGTTTGAGGCTCTCGATCGCGGCCTCGCCGTTATGGATACGATCGTTGGCGCTTGCAATGTCGCGTCCAATCGCTACCTGTCTCGCCTTGATGTCGCCGGCGACGCAGTTTTTCATGCCAGCTACGGTAGCCGCCACGATCGCGGCGCGCACTGTTTCCGCTGTGAGCGAGATTTGCTCGGCAACGGTTTTCAGCTGCTCGAGGCCGAAGGGTTTTGGCGCGGTCGCGGCCGCCAGGTTCTTGGCGTATTGCTCGGTTCGGTTCTTGAGTTTCAGAACACAGATCACCAGCGCGATAACGAGAATAACCACCAAATAGATCATTTTCTTCTCCTGGCCGTCCTCTCTGAGAACAGCTCGCCGGGCGATATGCGGGATATTGCGCGTCGAGCTGTTCTCGTGTCACTTCCAAAAATCTGGCATATTTATATCAAATTACAAATACTTAGTCAAGTCTTTGATCGATCAATATTTCTTTTTATCTTGAATAAGATTGGTTTGCGGATCACGGTTTCCCCGCCCATGCCGACGGTTCGATAATATCTTTCCTTGGGTAAAAAATATCGCAAGCCCTTTGGGCCTGCGATATTTTTTATCGGACGATTTATATCTCAATGATCACCGGCAATATCATGGGGCGGCGGCGGGTCTTGTTGTAGACGAACTGCCCGACCTGATCGCGGATCAAGGTTTTCAGATAATCGGGATCGATCTCTTTGTAATTCGGAATGCGCTGGGTGAGCCCTTTTACGCGCTTGCGGATCTCATCGACGAGCTCCTGATTTTCTTTGAGATAGATGAAGCCGCGCGAGATGATGTCGGGATTTTTAATGAGCGTTCCCTTGTCGCGATCGATCGTTGAAATAATGACGATCATGCCTTCCTGCGCCAATGCGCGCCGATCGCGCAGAACGACCTCTTCGACGTCGCCGACGCCGAGACCGTCAACCATGACGTAGAATGCGGGAACGGTTTCGTCCGTGATCTTGAAGTCATCTTTGGTGAGCTCGGCGACCTGGCCATTGTCCATCATGCGGATGTTTTCCCGCGGGATACCGGCTTCGATCGCGTTTTGGGCGTTCACGTTGCGCTGGTAGTAGTAGCCGTGGACCGGCATCAGGAACTTCGGCTTGATGAGGCTCATGGCGAGCTGGAGGTCCTCTTTCGGCGCATGTCCGGAGGCGTGGATATCCACAAGATTCGACGTGAAAATGATCGCCCCTTGCCGCGCCAAGTTGTCTTTCACCACCTGCACGCTGCTTTCATTGCCCGGAATGACCGATGACGATAGGACGAGCGTGTCTCCCGGCTTGATCTTGATCTGGCGATGCTCGCCGGTGATGATCTTCATGAGGCTCGCGTTCGATTCGCCCTGTGCGCCGGTCGAGAGAACGAGAAGATGATCGTCTTTTACGCGATGCGCGTCCTCGATAGGGATAATGGTTCCTTCCTTTGCTTTGAGATACCCCAGGTTCTGCGCGATCTGGATGTTCGTTTTCATGGAGTAGCCGGAAAGAGCAACCTTGCGATTGAGCTTCTCGGCTATTCTGATGATCTCCGCGACGCGGACAAGGAGCGATGCGAACGTTGCAACGATGATCCGTCCTTTTGCGGCGGAGAATATCTCGTCGAGATGTTTCTCAACCGTTTCTTCCGAAAGAGACCGTCCGGGCTTGTCGGCATTCGTGCTTTCGCACAGGAACGTGTGGATCCCCATCTTTCCGATTTCCGCAAACTCCTCCAGTCCTTGCGCGCGGCCCTGGGCGTCGTATTCGATGCGGAAGTCGCCGAAGTGCACGATGTTACCGATCGGGGTTTTGAGCATCACGCCGCATGATTCCGGTATGGTGTGCGGCACGCCGAAGAAATGTCCCGTGAAATGGTTCGAAAACTTTACGTCATCGCCGTTCTTGACGGTGATCACATGGAGTTTCGGCGCGTTCGGGAAATCTTCCTGACGTTTTTCGATGATCGCCTTCGTCATCCCGGTCGTATAGATCGGGGGATTGCCGAGTTTCTCGAGCACGTGCGGCAGGCCGCCGATGTGATCATAGTGGCCATGCGTCAGGATGATCGCGCTGATATTTTCTTTCCGCTTTTCGAGATACGAGACGTTCGGGATGATATAGTCGATGCCCGGCGTTTCCTCTTCGGGGAATTGAAGGCCGATATCAATGATAATGATCTCATTCTTATATTCGAAGAACGAGCAATTGCGCCCGATCTCTTCGAGTCCGCCGAGCGGAATAAGACGGAGCGCCTCCTCGTTTCTGTTGTGGGACGCCGGGCTTGGTTTTGTGGCTTGGCCGAAATTGCTGTGGACGAGTTCAGATGGGCCTCCTCGCGAGGGTCGCGGCATGGGCCGTCCTCCTTGCCGTGATCCACTCGCCGCGGGCCGATGTGCACGGTTCGGTTCTTGCGGACGACTGCCAGCAAAACTTTGCCGATGGAGGTCTTCGGTCGAAAAATGGCGCAAGGGCCGCGGCGGATTGTTGTGCCCATGGACGTTCCCGTCGGGTCGAGCATTGCCGGTGCTTTCAACGGGACGCTGCGAGCCGTCTCTTACTGATTGGTTGGTTCCCGTGGGGCGGCGGACCGGGCGCAATAATTCGCGCCTGCGTTCGTCGCTCATCTTCGGGCGTGGCCGGATCTCCGGCGGTTTGATATGTGGCCGTTCCTTCTTTGCCGAAGCTTCGAAGGACGGGTCTTTAGGTTTATTTGATTCGTTATTAACTTTTTTTACCATAGATTTCTATTTTTAATTTA
>Ga0255353_1001427_pt1 | contig 13438 bp, 8 predicted proteins | sample HBST25metaG_FD_189941 | JGI IMG/M metagenome (GOLD analysis project Ga0255353, IMG submission 189941) | Peat soil microbial communities from Stordalen Mire, Sweden - H.B.S.T25 | ecosystem: Environmental > Terrestrial > Soil > Wetlands > Peat | place: Sweden: Norrbotten County, Stordalen Mire...
CTGCTGCACCGTCATCATCCGGCCACGCTTCGTAGCTGTTCTTTTTGCCATGACACTATAATATCGCCATTTATTCGCCTGAGCAAGATTGATATTCATCTTCCGAAAATGCTATAGTCCTTCGATGTTCGCGCTTTGCGGATCGATGCGGCAGGCTGGTCGTTGGCGCCGGTAGGGTATTCGATGATCTCTCCCCGCTTTAGCTTTGAAGAGAGAAGGCTGGATTTGTGTCCACATCGAGCGCAGTCTGTCTCAGATGGGGCATCCTGACACGGCCGCCTGAAAGCAGCAAATAAGCGACAATCATGAGACTCCCCGCAGCAGGTTGAAATCTCTGACATCGTGGAGCCAAAATAGAGGCAGTGTGGCGATCCGACTTGCGGCTGCCTTTGCGCGGGTTAAAAAGCAATATTTGCACAAGGGGAAATGGGCAGGGAAAAAGCAGACAAACCTCAACCTGCACGCACAGCCAAAGCAACTGCTGCCGCAGAGCCTTATTGAAAGAGCTTCTAGGTAAAGGTCCGATGTGCAATGAGCCCATCGGACCCCCTTGAAACGACTACCTGCCGCGGCCGCGCGAATTGCCGCCGCCGCCGCCGCTGCCCTTGCGAGCCTGGTAGCAATCCCGGCAATAGACTGGCCGGTCGCCACGCGGTTCAAAAGGCACTGTTGTAGGCTGTCCGCAACCGGAGCAAATCACAGGTGTACCCTGTGCCGAAGCCGAACGAAAGCCCGAGCCCCCCTGATCGTTTTTCTTTGCCTGACGGCAAGACTTGCAGCGCTTCGGGGTCGAGTAGCCGCGTTCCTGAAAGAACGCCTGATCAGCAGCGGTGAAGGTGAAATCCTGCCCGCAATCGCTGCACGTAAGTTGAATGTCTTCGGCCATGGGTCTCCTCGTGGAAATTGTACAGCCCAAAGCGCCATTGTGCGCAAGGTTTCTTTTGAATAAATAATTTAGAACCGAGAGAGTATTCCTGGGGACACTTGGTCAAGAGGCGAGGCCGGCTCTAAAGCTCCCACCAGTCAAGCAGCAACATGCGCGGATAGTAGAGGCCGGCGAAGATGCGCGCGCCTGCGCCGTGCATGTTGCGCAGGATCTTGGCATAGGCCTCGATCTGGGGCGCGAAGAGCGCGCGCAGCGCCGGCAGAGCCATGGCGGGGTCAATGTTATCGACGTGGGCGGTCTTGTAGTCGATGATCCACCAGCAATCTCCTCCCTCTGAGCCGGGCGTGGAACCGGCCACAAAAACGCGGTCCATGTGAACCGTGCGCAGGTTTCCGGCGACAACTCCGGCCCAGCCGGCCTCGCTGGCCGCGCCAGCATGAGGCGAGAGAATCCACGCGCCGACAGAATCATGGGAGGCGTCGAGAGCGAGTTGAAGCGCATGGGCTGCGATGTGCTCGGCCTGGAGCTGACTTACGCCAACAGCGCGGACCTGGGCTGCAACGCGAGACTCAAAGCGCGAAAGAGCCGAACGGGCCGTCTCCCAATCGAGGTCTATGCGCAGCCGCGCCAGTTCTTCAAGCAGCGAGTGGACTGCGGCGCCCAGAGCGCGGGAAAGCAGACCGCCTTCGTGACGGGAGTAAAGCGGTGCGGAACCGATTCCGAGCACCGCTGATTCCGCGGCAGCCTGCGAGAAGGCTTCGGCTTCTGCGGGCTGGTAATCTTGCGGCAGACGGCGCAGCAGCGTCGGACAAATGGAGGAAGGCATCACGAGCAGATTGCTTTCGCTAGATGCGGCAATGGACTCGATCTCTCGCTCTTCGGCTGGCCTTGCCGCATCTCTGGCTTCTTTCCACTCCTCGAAACGCGCGCGCGTCTCTTCCTCAAGCGCCGGCCAGGCCGTGGCCAGCAAGCTGCCAGCGGGTTCCACCAAACTGAAGCTATCGCCCTCCGCTTTGCAGGCAGGGCGCGCGAACAGATGCAGCTCTTCGCGGGCGCGTGTGGCCGCAACGTAGAGAATGCGCCGGTTCTCCTGCGACTCGCGCTCGCGATAGACCCGATCAACCCAGGCCTTTGCGTTTCCCTTGTCCTCGCCCTTGCGCTGAAAGGGAGCAATCAGAAACTCGGTAATCTCTCCCGATTCGCCGGGTTCGGTGAGGCCGCGCTCCATCCACGAGAGCATTCCGCGCTTGCCGCTTCCATTGCGAGCCTGCAGCTCCGGAACAATTACCACCTCGAATTCCAGTCCCTTTGCCTTGTGGATGGTCATCAACTGCACGCCGCACTCACTGCTGGCTTTGGGGTTGGGCAGGGCAGTCAGCTTTTCGAGCGCCGCTCTGAGGCCAGAGCCGAGCAAGTCCGGCTCGCCGTCGGGCAGCCGGTCGAGGCATCTCCAGAGAAGATCGAGGTTGGCCCGGGCAGTTTCATTCGTGCAAGCCGCGCCGCCCAGTAGCAGCCAGACCTGTTCGAGCCAGCTTCCCAGAGAGGCCGTTGGCCGGGCAGCGCGCAACTTTGCGGCCTCTGCCGTTGCTTGCAACACGCGCGTTGAGGCCGTGCGGCCGGCTTCGCTGAGCAGCGGCATTCGCTCGGCAAGCAACTCCGGCACGGGGCGGGTAAGCAACTCCGGAAGGCCTGTGAGCGTATGCAGGTCTTCGAGGGAAAGGCCGCACCAGGGAGCGCGCAGCACACCCAGCCAGGCAACGCGATCCTCTGGGTTGAAAAGGGCACGGGCCAGGCTGAGCGCGTCCAGCACTTCGGGGCGTGCCGCGAGCGTTTCCAGTTCGACGGCGCGGAAGGGAATTCCGGCTTCGCGCAGAGCTGCGGCGATGGGAACAAGATGCTTTTTGGCGCGGCCCAGAATGGCGATGCGGAATCTCTTCTCTTCTCCTTTCTCGCGTGCTGCGCAAACCTGCTCCAGTGAGCCTTGATAGCTTTGGATCAGCTCGACGATCTCGTCGATCTGGCTGTTCTGGGCGGCTTCCTTCTCGCGTACAACCTGGGAATCGGCAGATTCACCACGTCCGGCCTGGGGAACGAAGTCGAGGTGCAGAGAAAAGGCCGGTCCGGCGCTGGCGGCTTCTTTCCTGGCAGGTTGCGCTGGGAAAAATGCAACTCCGCTGCCGTCGTCATTCGCGAAGATTCTCGTGAAGTCCTCGTTGAGCCGCTCGACCAGTCCAGGCGCTGTGCGGAAGTTGGCCTTCAGGGGAACAAAGTCGAAGAGTAGCGGCTCATCAGGCGGAATTTCGAGGCCAAGCGTTTTCACGCGCGGGAACAGTTCGGCGTCAGCGTCCCGGAAAAAGTAGATCGACTGCATCGGGTCGCCGACAACGAAACAGGTGCGCCCCGTGCGCTCCGGCCACGCGGCGATGAGGCTCGCGAGCAACTGGTGCTGGCGGCGGCTGGTGTCTTGGAACTCGTCCACCAGCAGGTGGCAGATGCCGTCAGAGACGGCCAGGGCGGCGTCGGTGGGCTGTCCGTCATCGCCCCGGAGCACACGCTGGGCAATCTGCGCGACCTCTGTGAAATCCACGGCGCCAGCTTCGGCAAAAACAATTTTGAGTTCTCCGGCGGCATGACGCAGCAGTGTGAAGCATGCCTTCACGATCTCCCATTCGTCCTCGGTATAACGCGCGGAAGGCAGATCGCGGACGGCTGCCAGCGCGGTTTCCAGGCCAGGAACGGCTGCGAGCGCGGCAATCAGCGACGAAAAACTGGCCTTGCCTGCGCGGCCGCGCGGGGTAGACGGGAAGCCGTCCGAGGTCTTCAGTCCTTTGCTCGAACGCCACGTTCCTTTCTGCGTTTGCAGAAATCCGGAGAGCGCGGAAAAAGCGTCGCGAGCGGATTCAAGCCCATCCTGGAACGGCGCGGAGGGAATCTCGACGCACTCGGCCAATCCAAGAGGCGAGTTGGCGCCGGACTCCTCGCAGGCAAACCGCGCCAGTCCGAGCGCCTCCGCGCGTGCGCCGGGCACATGATCGAGGAGCAGGCTCAGTTTGCTCAGCGCCGAGCGCGCGGCATTCGTGAACGGCCTCTCCAGCCGTTCGCGAAGCGCCTCCCAATCCGGCTCGCGCTCGAGCAGAAAGCCGTGCATCCAGCGGTCGCGGCTCTTGAGCATCGCGACCAGCAGGCCTTCCATTTCCTGCCAGCCGTTGTCGCGCCACATCAACAGTTGTTCAATGGCCGCGCCCAGCGCCGATCCGGTCTGATCGATCTTCCTCAGTGCCTCGCGGGCAGCGCGGCGGTAAAGTTCTTCGCGCTGTTCGTCAATCTTCAGTTCGCCGCCGAAGCCGGAGAGCAATGGCTGCTGCAAGGCCAGCTCGCGGCAAAATGAATCAATCGTCATGATGCGAAGCTGTGCGGGCAGATCGAGCAGCTTCCATCCGAGCGCTTGCGAGTGCAGCAAAGCGCGATGGGCAAGGGCGTCCATCGAAAACTCGTCCGCCTGCGGCGCGGGATTCTCGGCGGCCTTCTCCAGTTCGCCGAGAATCCGGTGGCGCATCTCGGCGGCGGCGGCGTTGGTGAAGGTGATGGCGACGACCTGACCGGGCTCCTCGACCTCGGCCAGCAAGCGCAGGAAGCGGCGGGTAAGCAAGTCGGTCTTGCCGGAACCTGCCGGGGCCTGCACCAGAATGGACTGGGCCGGGTCGAGCGCACGCTCTCGTTCACGCTGATCGGGCGGCAGGGATTGCTTCAGCGGTTCATTCATCGCCGCCCTCCACGCTGTCGGAATCGTCCTCGGATTCCAGTTGCGCCGCGCGTTCCTGAATGCGGCAGAGGCATTGCAAGCCACAGCGCTCGCAGGTTTTGGGCGCATCGCGCGGGTCCACCTCTGCCTTGCCGCTGAGAAAATCCCTGGCCAACTGCTCAATGCACTCCCGCCAGTCAAGAAGCTGTTCGGCGCTCAGTGGATTCTTCACTAATGCGTTGCGCCCGTTCAGCCCGGAGAAAAGCGTGTTCGCGGCATCGCCTATGTACCCGGCGAGTTCCGGCTTCCCGGTACGCACTTTGGCGAAGACCAGACCGCCGAGCGTTTCGCCTGGTTTGAGCGCGAATCCGGCATAAAGCGGCAGTTGCACGTCATCAGGCCGAGGCAGATCCCAGTCGCTTGTCGAAACCTCGCCGGATTTGTAGTCAATCACCAGTTGAGTTCCGTCCTTGAGGCGGTCAAGACGATCCAGCCGCAGGTCGAAAGTCAGGCCGTGAACCTGAACGGTGCGTTTGACTTCCGTTTCAGCGACCTCGAACGGAACGCGCGCCGCTTCGTAGTTCAGCCATTCGGAAATCAGTCCGGTCAGCCGCAGCTCTTCCAGCTCCAGGTAGCGCCGGGGCATCCGCTCCCGCAGATGAAAAGGCAGCTTCCGCGCGAAAACGCCGTGAACGTGGTCGGCAACAAATGCTTTCAGGTCCTTTAGGCTGAGAAGCGCGGCATGGGAGCTAATGCCCTCCGGCGCTCCCGCCCAGATAGCGTGAAGCGCTTCGTGAAGCAAGTTGCCGCGTTGCGCGGGCGTGAGATATGCCTCGGCCGGCTCCCAGTCTTGCGCGGCCAGGCGCGCCGTGGCGAAGGCCTTGAAGGGACACTGCGACTGCGCGGTCAGTACTTTGGCTCCGCCCGCAACCTTGCCTGGAGGGAAGGGAATCCGGCTGCAATCCTCGAACTCTACGGTCAGCGGTTTCGGGGCGGGTGGCGCTGTCAGTTTTGGCGTCAGTTCCTCCGCTTCTCCGGCAATTGCGGTGATCAGCCGCGACGGACGAACTTCGCCGCTCTCGTTCTGCTTTGCAAAACTGAAACGGACTTCGGGCGCTGAAGCCAGCAGGCGGTTCGTGATAGCTTCAGCCAGTTCCCAATCAAGCTGAGGAGTGGCGTGGGGCATTCCGGTCTCACGCTGAATCCCGATGGGCAGCAGCGGATGCGCCGCTCCCTTAGCGGGCCAGGCATCTTCATCCGCGCCGAGGAACCAGACGGCGTCGGCCGCGAGGCCGGCCGACTCTGCCGGGCCGGCGATCTGGATCGGCGCATTGCGCGACTCGGGAGCGAAAAGCGTTTCGTCCAGCGCGCGCCGCATCTCAGACAGAAACTCCTTCCAGCCGATGCGGCGGCCATCGAAGCCCAGGGAGCCGCAGCTCTCCACGACCAGTTGCCAGCGGTGAAGCGCCTGGTGTTCGGCGCTCGTCAACGGGCGGGCCGCCGCAAAGCGCAGCTCGTCCAGCAGCCGCGGCGTCAGCTCGGCCCAGTCCAGAGGGCTTTGCGGGCGGCGCTCGAATTCGCTCAGAAGGCGCTGGGCGGCGCGAATGCGTTCAACCCACGCAGCAGGCAGCAACTCCGCGGCGCATCGCTGGCCAAGAAATGCCGCCAGTGTCCACTGGGTTCGTTCGAGGCTGAAGCGGCGCAGCGCGCGCATGTAGGCCGTGAGCGTTGCGGACTCCTGGGTATTGGCGGCCGCAAAGCCCGTCGAAAGCAGCCAGTCGAGTTCCTGCTCATTGAGCGATCCATCGAGCCAGCGCAGCAAAAGGTGCGCCGCCCGCGCCAGCGAAACCTGGCTCAGCGGAACGCCCAGCGAAAACTCGAAGGCTCGCCCCGTATGCGCCAGAAAGGCGCGTTCGATCTCGCCCCGGTGCGTGCTGGCGGCCTGGGTTACGACAAGCAGACGGGCGCCAGGGTTGGCGGCAAGCTGGCGGCCGCACCAGATTGCGCAAGCCGCGAGCTCCGCCTGCGCGTCGGCGGCGGCGTGGAATTGAACCATTGCGGCTGGCTCTGCTTTGGCCGTCTCGCGCCACTCACCCCATGCGTCGAAAAACTCCCGCTGAACCGGCAAAATGCGATCAAAACCCGCGAGAAGCAGAGGCGGACGCGCTGCCGTCTCTGCCTGAAGCAGCGGCATCAATTCGAGTGGCAAGCGGCTTGGGCTGAGCAGGCTGCCGGAGCGGCAGAGCTCGTCGAAAGCCGCAAGCCAACTGCTGAAAGCCGCCGCGTCCTGCTGCCAACCGGCGCGAGTTGGCGCGCGAAGGAACTGCGGTGCATGGGAACAAAGCAGACCGTGCGCCTCCATCGCAAGAGAAGCCAGGCGGTGGCGCGGACCTTCGAGCAGCGTGGCCAGCGAGCGATCCTCTCCGGCGATTCCGGCCCAAAGAGCCTCTTCCTGCTCGGAATTGAGCAGCAGGCGACCGTCGGTGCTTCGCTCCTCCCAGGCGTGGCGGACAAAGCTCTTCCAGTCGAGAATGTTGGGCGCTGGCCAGGCGGTCAGCCCTTCGGCCTGGCGGGCGCGATGGAAGCCCTCAGTAAGGGCACGCGCGGCGCGGTCGCTGGCCGTGACCACCAGGCCGCCTTCGCGCAGCCATCCGTCGATCTCAGCCGCTGCAAAATCCCCCATTCCAGCTTTATACGCCGCCCGGGCCGAAGCCTGCCATGACTGCTGTGCACTGTCTGGAACCAGCAATCATTCATTGGAGCATTTCAGGGTTGTATGGGGCACTGTTGCCGAATTTGAGTCCTTGATGAACGAGGTTCGGCAGCGCGTATGGAAGCCGCAGAGATGGTCGTGGACGCTGATAATCAAATGTGTGGAAAATGTGCGCAATTCGTCGCTATTGAGGGATTATCAAGCATATCTGCGCGTGGAAAAGGGGTTGCGGCCCCTCACCTGCGAGGCTTATGACGGCGACTTGAAAACCTTTGCCGAGTTCATCGAGGGCCGCCAGGGCGTGTTGTTGACGGCCACGCAGGAGGATGTGGCGGCTTTTCTCGAAAACCTGCGCGATCACAGCATCGACCAGCGTTCGGCGGCGCGCAAGCTGAGCTGTTTGCGCGGTTTTTACAAGTGGCTGCTTCTGGACGCTCGCATTCATCACGATCCAACCGTGAATATAGAGTCGCCCAAGGCGTGGAAGGTGCTGCCCAAGTCAATGGCCGAGCCGGAAGTCGTCGAGATGCTGGAGCTGGCGCGCCTCAATGCCGAGCATCCGCAGGCGCGGGCCACTGCCTTGCGCGACCGTGCGATTCTGGAGCTGCTCTATGCGGGCGGTTTGCGCGTCTCGGAGGTCACGGCGCTTTCCACAGGCGATCTCGCGTTGGACCTGGGTCGTGTGCAGGTGCGCGGCAAGGGCGACAAGGAGCGGATCGTGCCGCTTGGGCGTACAGCGATTGTTGCCTTGGAAGAGTATTTGCAGAACGGCCGGCCGCATCTGGCGCGCATCAGTTCGGCCAGGAAGGCCAGCGTGGCGCATCAGGACCTGACGAGGCTATTCCTCTCCTTGCGTGGGATGCCGCTGACGCGCCAATGGGTCTGGCACGTGGTCAAGATGGCCGACTCGTCCGCCAGCCCTCATAAGTTGCGCCACAGTTGCGCCACCCACATGGTCGAGCACGGCGCCGACCTGCGCAGCGTGCAACTGTTGCTGGGCCACGCCGACATCACCACTACGCAGGTTTACACGCACCTGGCTCTGGGCCGATTGAAAACCGTGGTTCGCAAGTACCATCCGCGCTCCTTGCGGCGGCAGACGGAAACAGAGGCGCTTCCGGCTGCCGTTCCGGCTGCGCACAGGGGTTTGCATCTGGTTCCAAGCGAGCCGCGGCCAGAGAGCAGTGTGTCGGACCTTCCAATAATGCTCCGTGCCCCATCCTTGCGCATTTCTTCTGGCGCAAGTGTGCTAAGCCTCGACACTCAATCAGCGCCATTCATCGGGAGCGCGGAGACGAACAAGGAGACGGCATGACTGCTTCCGCCGTTTCGGTCCCCGCAGGCGCGTTGGATTCGCTCGTGGCGGAGTTTTTGCGCGTGTTGGCCAATGAGCGCGGCGCCTCGGCGCATACCCTTCGTGCTTATCAGCGTGAGCTGCACAACTTTGCCGCATGGGTCGCAGAGCACTACGGAGAAGATCAGAGCGTCGAGCGCATCGAACACACGCACATTCGCGCCTACATGGGTACGCTCTATGACCGCGGTCTTGGGAAAGCCTCGGTAGCGCGGGCGCTGGCGGCCATTCGCAGCTGGTTCAAATGGCTGGCGCGCACCGGGCGCTTGGAACTGAACGCAGCATCTCTGGTGGCCACGCCGAAGCTGCCCAGGCATTTACCGCGCGTTCCTTCCATCGAGCAGATGAATCGCGTCGTCGATTCGGTGGGCGAGGATGACGCCAGTTGGCCGGCCCGCGACACGGCAATCATGGAACTGCTTTATGGCTGTGGCATCCGCAACGCGGAGTTGACGGGGTTGAACCTGGACGACATCCAGTGGGCCAATGAACTGATTCTGATTCGCGGTAAAGGGCAAAAACAGCGCTATGTTCCGCTGGGCGACGCGGCGGCCAGCGCTCTTCGGGCCTATCTTTCAGAACGCGCGGCGTGTCTGGCCGCCGGCGGCGAAAACACGGGCTTCGCCACCCCAGCATTGCTTCTCAATTTGCAACTGCGCGGCCTCGGCAAGCCCGGTGGCGAGGCGCGGCTGACCACGCGCAGTGTCGGCCGCATTGTCAAGCGCATCGCCGTTTCGCGCGGTCTCTCCGCCGACGTGCATCCGCACACCCTGCGCCACGCCTTTGGCACGCACCTGCTGGAAGAAGGCGCTGACCTGCGCGCCATCCAGGAGCTGCTGGGCCACGAGCGCCTCTCTACCACGCAGCGATACACGCAGCTGACCACCGCGCAGTTGGAGGTCGTCTATGACCGGACTCACCCGCGGGCGAAGTAGCCGCGCACTGAACTAGAAGCTCACCTTATGTGCCGGAAACCAGGTGAACTGGAAGGTGGTGGTGGTCACGGTTTGCTGGCCAGGAAGGTAAATGGGAGCCTTCCAATGTTCCAGGGCGAAGCTGCCGTTGATCTCGAATTCCTTGCCGATGCGCTTAACCGCCTGAAAGTTGATGTCGTTGAGCGTAGTGCCGCCGGGGGTAAAGTCCTTGGCGGCTTTTTGATTGCGCACGCCCACCTGGAGCCATTCGTTGCCGCTCAGGTGATAGGTGATCCAGCCCTGGCCACCCTTGTCTTCGCGCCCAGCCCATTCGCCGAAGAGCTGTCCCTGGTTGGTGTAGCCCTGTTTCTGAATTTGCTCCCAGTATAAGAAATGGCCGCCCTGGCTGCTTGCGACGGGAGGATCGGTGGTGACAGCTTCAGCGCGCAGGTCCAGCTTCGGAATGCCAGGCACATGGGAGAGATACAGACCGGGCCGCCAGGCGGCGCGCCGCGGAGCGTCGATGGGGGAGATGTCGTCATGCACCTCCGAGTCGGCATAGAGCGTGAGCCATTTGCGAACGAAGGGCAGCCGGTAGGAGAAGTCGAAGGCGCCAAAGCGCGCTCCAGGATCGTTGCGGCCCTCCTTGCTCCCGTCCAAAGGAGAGGATGTGCTGAAAAAACTCTTCAGGAAGGTGTGAATCGTGATCGGCCCATGGCCCTGCCCACCCCAGATCGCGGTGCGCTCGAAGCCGAACTCGAGATTCTCCGTCGGCCGGAAACTGACCTTTTCCAGATGCACCCAGGGGTCGCCGGGGTTAATCACGTTCGCCAGATAGGGCTCGGGGTTGGCGACATACGCAGGATTTGGCATATAGGTGTGTCCCCTGAGCGAACCGATCAGAAACTCGTAGCGGAAGGGGCCGGTAACCCGGGAGAGAAGTGGAACATAAAGCGGCTCACTGCGGTTGATGCGGAAGGAATAGATATTCTCGGCGTTGTTGGAGTATGCCATGCTGCCGCCCAACCCAGGTCCAAGCCAGTCGTCCTGTTTGCCGAAGGAGATTTCGTGGTTCATAAGATGGGCGGAGACGAATGCTTCGATCAGCCTTCCATCTTTGGTGGTGTCAATCGGCCCCATAGGAATAGTGGTTTGGTGATACGGGAGGCCGGTGGCAGTGTTGAGAAAGGTCGTTTCATCCACAGTGCTGAGCGCCTGGGCCAGGGCCTGAGAATAACCTGTGGCCGAGGGGGCAACCTCAGACTCGCCGCGCACATAAAGTACGAACCGGCCTGCAGAGGCGTAGCCGCTGGCGCCGGAGTAGTTGTTGAATCCGTTTTCGTAGGGGCGTCCGTAATCGTTGACGATGGTCGAGCCAAGGTGGAAGCTGTCGCGCAGCGGCGTGCCGCTGATGCCGCGCGCCACGGAGTAGACCGACTCGATGCGCGAGCTGCCATGGCGCGCCAGGCACGGTCCCTGGGTGTCGTAGCGCAATTCGTGCATCAGCGCGTTATAAATGCCCTGTGCCTCATCGGCGGCCGGTCCGCCATCCGCGTCCTCGAGGCGGGCACCGGCCTGCTCGACCATGCGGCTCACGCTGGCGCGAGTCCATGGACGCATGCCGAGAAAGACATCGTCTACATAACCGAGCGAGTAAAGCCGCAGCATCGCCGGATAGACCCAGCTATCGACGGGAATGTAGGGCGAACCGAGTTTGGCAGGCTGGCAGGCAGATGCAGCACTTCCGCTGTCATGGCCCGGCTGTCCGATATTCTCAGGCGCCGAAGTTTTGGGCGCTCCGGGCTGTTGGGCCGCGATGGGGGCTGGCATCAAGAGAAAAAGTCCAGCCAATAACGCCGTGCACTGAACAACGACAGCCATGAACCTACGCTTGCTCAAATTCATACTCCTAACTTTATCATTCGCTTGCACGGGTTGTATGAACGAAAAAGAGTGCTCCAAAGGATCAATCCGTGGCGCGCTTTTGAGCCACCAAACCAGTCAATGAGAACTCAGCTCGATCTTCCCCGGAAAGTGAGATGTCTCGACCACTTTGGCAGCAGCGTCCATCTGCCTTGTGAAGCCGGCGGCGATTTCGATCTTCATTTCCTTGCCGAACAGGCCCTTGCGCATGAGGTAGGCCTCCATTTTCCGGATGGGATCGTGCGACTTCGATCTCTCGACCTTGCACTCGATAAGGGTGGGGCCGTTTCCTCTACGAGCGTGTGCAATGGATTCGGTGGCCACACGGTAAACCGCCACCACGTCGTTGCCGTCCACGGCGATAGCGGGAAAGCTGCAAGCGTCCACTTTGAGAGCGGTTTCCGCAACGCCGGTGCGCTTCTTGTGACGCAACGGACCAGCTAAAAAGTTGTTCTGGCAGACGAAAAGGATGGGCAATTGCCGGGCGTCAGCAAGGCTGAGCGCATCATGCCAGAATTCCGGCGAGGCAGAACCGCTGCCGCAGAAAACGACGGTGACCCTGCCGTTCGCCTTCCTCTTGTTTTCCAGAGCCACGCCTGTGGCGCGCTTGAGCTGAGCGTCGAAATTTGGCTGGGCGGCGTAAGAAGGCAGGGCTCCGAATATCATTTCCAGCGAAAGGCCCTTGATGAAATTGAAGACGACGCCGTTCTGTGAGGAAGCGACGCTGTCTTCCGTCAGCAAATTGATGGCTACGCCCACCTCAACCGCCTCTCGACCTGCGACGGCGTCGAAGTTGCTGATCAGGTTGTTCTGTTCAAGGAGAATGCGCGCCCGCTCCGCGATCATGCGGCACTTCACCATCGTGGCATAGAGCTGGAGCAGCTTTTCGTTGGAAACGATCGAGAAGCCTTTGCTACCGGCCAGCGCGGCTGCAACGGCTTCTCTCGTCCTGGTCGTCATCTTTGTCTTGACCTCATCGGTTGTAGCGATTGTAAACGGGCAGAATCCGTAAAAGTGGGTTGTGTTTGTGGCTTATCAGCAGCGCGGATTGTCTCGTTTCAGGACAATGCGATCTTAGATATTCCAAAGACTTGAAGACCTGAGTAAGAAAATGCGTGCTCTTGCCGATAGGTTTTGTATACAGCCGGAGAAGTGAGCTGTCTTTGTGCCCGTCCCTGGGGCCGGTTTCAGGAGCAATCTTCATGTCTTCATCGCCCATGGTTCTTGGGGCCTATGCGAGGCGAGTTTCGGCCGGTGGATCTGCGCGGCCACACGCGCAGCTGCAGGCATGGCTGCCGGTCTTGGCCTGCGCGATGGTTTTTGCGCTGGAGTCAACATCCTATTTTGGCACAGACCGCACCAGCGAGCCTCTACAACGCGCGGCTGAGGCGATCTTCGGCTACGACGTGGGTTTGCACTGGGACTTGATCCACTTTCTTATCCGCAAGACCGGCCACTTCATGGGTTACGGAATGTTTTCCCTGCTCTGTTTTCGCGGCTGCTGGATTGCGCTTGAGGGGCCGGCATCCAGGTTGCGGCGGCGGCTGAAGGCGCACGGACTGGCGATTCTGGCCGCCTTCCTGGTGGCCAATGCGGACGAGTTTCACCAGAGTTTCCTGCCTAACCGATGCGGAGAGTTCAGTGACGTGCTCCTGGATACTTGCGGCGCTGTGGCGCTGGGCCTGGCGCTGTTTCTAATGATGCAATCGGCGGAGCGCAGAAAACATGCTCGAAAACGCGCGGGCTTCCGCTGCAACCCGGCTCCTGCCGAAGCCACAGCCTAGTACCACGTAACATCTTGTATTTCGCATATTGACGCCCGGCGTTTTTTGGTAAACGATAGGGCATGACACCCCGTTATCGCGTTACACTCAGCGAGGATGAGCGCGGCCGACTGGAAGAACTG
>Ga0255353_1001433_pt1 | contig 13398 bp, 6 predicted proteins | sample HBST25metaG_FD_189941 | JGI IMG/M metagenome (GOLD analysis project Ga0255353, IMG submission 189941) | Peat soil microbial communities from Stordalen Mire, Sweden - H.B.S.T25 | ecosystem: Environmental > Terrestrial > Soil > Wetlands > Peat | place: Sweden: Norrbotten County, Stordalen Mire...
GCATAGGAGGGATCGTGCGTACCGACAGCAACGCCTGTGAGCGGTCTGCCGATGTCAAGTCCTTGGCCCTGGATCCAGTTGCAATTGGTTCCCTGCACAAGGCCGATATCGGCACACAGATGGCTGTCGGAAGCGCCTTCCAGAATCTTGCTGTAAACAGCTCCTGCGCCAGTCAGCGTGAGGTATTTGGCAGCGACCGTGCCGGAGGTCGATTTTCCATCGAAGGAACTGGTGTCATACCAGCCGCCGCCAGTGGTGGTGGAGTTGTTGCGGATGGTCTCATAGGCGAAGAAGCCAAAAAGCTTGTTGTGCAGGATCGGTCCGCCGAGAGTGCCGCCCATCTGGTTGAAGCGGCTGGTGTCGCGTTGCGGGTCGTTGTCCGGTGTCCAGCGCTGGTAGGCATTGAGGCCCGGGCGATCAATCTTCATGAACGCCGTGCCGTGATACTGGTTGGTGCCGTTCTGCGAGGTGACCTGTACCTGCGCACCGCTGGAGCGGCCATATTCGGCATCGTAGCCGTTGGTGACGACCTTGACTTCCTTGACCGAATCTTCGTTTGGCGTGATGACCGCGGCCGAACCCCAGGTGACGCTGGTGATGCTGACGCCGTCGAGCGAGATGCTGTTGGTATCGTTGCGTCCACCGTTGCCGAAGACCTGCGGCTTGTTCTCGGTGGCAAAGACGCCAGCTGTGGCGCTGGAGCCGGAGTCGCCCTGGTTGCCGGGCAGGCTGTAGGAACCACCGCCGGACCCTTGCGAACCGTCGCCGAACATACCGGGAGCCAGTTGCAGAAGCTGGAAGACGTCGCGTCCGAACGAGGGCAGCTTGGCAATTTCGTTCTGCCCGATGGTGGCGCCGACGGCGCCGGTTCCCGTATCGATCAGGGGCAGGCTTTCGGCGTTGACAGTAACCGTTTCCGTCGAACCTCCGACTTCAAGAACTACGTTGAGAGCATTCGACTGATCGCCGAGAATCTTGAAGTGGTCAACGACCTTCTTCTTGAAGCCATCGCAGGAAACTTCGATGCGATAGATGCTGGGGGACAGGGCGCCGATAAAGAAGGTGCCGGTGGTGTTGCTGGTTGCGGTGAGGGTACGGTTGGTGTCGAGGTCGGTGAGGGTGACGGAGGCCCCGGGGATGAGTGCGCCCTGGGAGTCGGTTACCGAGCCCTGCAGGCCGGCGCCGTACTGGGCATTAGACGGCAAAGCCAGAAAGGCAAGCACCAAGAATACTGCTGGCCACCAAGCGAGACGTGCGGGAAAAGTCTTCGACTTCTTCCACGCTTGGATAAAAATCATTTTTGAATCAATGAGTTGCATACTAGTCTCCTAGTGATTCGGTTACGGTGGTTCGGAAGAATCGAGCGCTTTTTTTGAGAGCGCCTCCGAGAAATGCGCAATTAGCACAATCGATTGCGCAACCAGACATTGATACTACTCCCAGGATTTCCCTGTCAACTACATTCTTTTGACCATCCGGGGGATTTTTCTTCCGCCTGGTCTTCATGGGAACCGCGAAACTGCACCAGCCAGGATCGTGCGCGGTGCTTCCACTCCTTCCAATGACCGTTTGCCTTGGTCCATCCCATCACGCCTCGCTTTGTTGGCAATGACCTGCCAGCGAAGCGGATGGAATAAAGGAAAACGCCGGAATCCTCGTATGCTTTGCGGATGGGGTAAGTGGGTTCAATATATAGCCATGTTCCTGAGTCCATGCCACAAGCATCGTGCGCTCCCCGTGGAACCAAGCACCAGCCAGTACCTTGCTTTCCCACGGGGGGGCAAAGCATGAACCGCCTTCGCCGGGAGTTGGAAGTCTTTCTTCGCTGTTCGCGCTCCATGCGGGTCCTGATGGTCTCGAACATGATCTATGCCCTGGTTCTGCCGGTGATCGAGATATTCGTGGCAGCCTACGTTATGCGCAATTCGCACGACGTTGCCGAGGTCGTCACTTATCAACTTGCGGTTTATGCGGCCACACCCGTAGCGTTTTATCTGAATGGCATTCTGCTGGGGCGCGTGGGAGTGAAGCATCTTTACGCCGCCGGGATGCTGCTGTCGGGGTTGGCTATGATGCTTTTGATGCGATCAGGCATCCTGACCCCCATCGCTATCGCGACCTCAGGTCTGGCCATGGGCCTGGCCACCGGATTCTTCTGGGCCAACCGCGGATTCCTGGCTCTGGCCACCACTCATGACGGCAACCGCAACTACTTCTACGGAGTCGAACTATTCATTGCCACGCTCTCTTCTGTTGCGGTTCCCGCGCTGATCGGCTGGTTTATCAGTGGCGCAACGCTGTACGGCTGGCTGGGCGGGAGTGCCAACCGCGCCTACCGCATCATCGCGATGGCCGCTTTTGGCCTCACCGCTCTATCCGCTGTGCTGCTTGAACAGGGGAGCTTTCGCAATCCCGACCGCACCCGCTTTGTCTTTTTCCGGTTTCATCCGCTCTGGTGGCGGATGCTTGAACTGGCGCTGCTCAAGGGCTTGCCGCAGGGGTACATGCTGACGGCGCCAGCCATGCTCATCATGCTGCTGGTAGGCAAGGAGGGGACACTGGGCACGGTGCAAGCCATCGGCGGCATCTTCTCTGCCTGTCTCCTGTATACGGTTGGGCGAATCACAGCGCCCCACCAGCGCCGCATCGTCTTTACCGCGGGACTGGTGTTGTTCCTCCTGGGCGCGGTCAGCAATGCACTGCTTTTCAACGCCGTGGGCGTGCTGATTTTCATGGGGTGCCTGGTGCTGGCCAAACCGTTGCTGGATCTCGCCTATAATCCCATTGAATTGAAGGTCGTCGATGCGGTTTCCCGCCTGGAGGGGCGGAATGAATACGCTTATTTCTTCAACCATGAGTTCGGGCTGTTCGCGGGACGTGGCCTGGGCTGCGTTCTGTTCCTGGCCGTTGCTCACTTCTGGTCTGGAGTTGCGGCACTCCAATACGCCCTGCTGGCGATTGCGTTGTTGCAGATGTTTTCCATTCGGGTAGCCGGCCAGATTCATCGTAACCTGGAGGCAGTGGACCATACCCCGCTTCCAGACTTCAGCAAATCTTCCACAATTGCGCCAACAGGGGACTGAAGACAAGTTGCATATACCAGGACATTTTTCTCTCCCAGTAAAGATGCTCCGAGTTCACCCCGCCTGATTACGCGCAGCAGCCAGTTCGACGCGAGCCCAACCAATCAACCGCTTGGGCGGTTCGCCAGCCGCGTCCGGCAGCGACGCGTACCTTATTGCGTCACCACTAGCTCGGCATGTAGGTTGGCGGTGGAGTCTTGGCCGACCCATATGTCGAAGGTCCCCGGTTCAACAGCCCAGACCTTGCTCACGGGACTCCAGAAACTCAACTCATCCTTGCCTAGCGGGAACTTCAGCGTCTGTGTCTCACCCGGCTGCAGCGTGACTCGGCGGAAGCCCTTGAGTTGCCGCACCGGGCGTGCTCTCTCTGGGGGTGGAAGAAAAGGCCACCTTGCACGATTACAGAAACGGCACGGCTGCTCTGGAACCGCTCTAGGATTGCATTGAATCGAGCCCGGTTGCAGCGCTGGCGCCCCTCCGCACTTTGATATCCCGCATGGGTGGCTGGCCGAAGAACCGGCTGTACTCCCGGCTGAACTGGCTGGGGCTTTCATAGCCAACCTCAAAGGCCGCGCTCGCGGCATCCAGACCGTCCATCAACATGCGCACGCGCGCCGTGTGCAGCCGAAGCTGCTTCTGGTACTGCAGCGGGCTCATCGCGGTCAGAGACCGGAAATGATGGTGCAACGTGGAGACCCCCATTTGCGCAACAGACGCAAGCTCCTCGACGCGCAAGGGCTTGGAGTAGTTTTCCCGCAACCATGCAACGGCCTTGGCCGTACGGTTGCTCTGTTCGCCAAGCGTGGCGATGGCGCGAAGGTGCATTCCCTGCGGCCCGCGCAGCAGGCGATAGATAACTTCACGCTGAATCAGATTGCTGAGAAATGGACTATCCTGGGGCTCATCAAGAAGATTGAGCAATCGGGAACAGGCATCGAGCAGTTCGACCGAACTCTTTCCGACAGCCATGCCGCGCGTGACGGACGCTGTTTCGAGCGCATGGAACTCCTCCTGGCTGAGGATCTCCCGGACAGTCGGCATTTCGAGTTTGAGTATCAGAGCAAGGATCGGTTCTTTCCGCGAAGCCTTTGTCACCTGGCTGATCACGGGCAAATCGACGGAGGTCAGCAGGAATGTGGACCCGTCGCAGACGAGCGTTGTACCGCCCATATTGATGTGCTTCTCTCCTTGGACAAAGACGATCAGAGTAGGTTCGTAAGCTGCTGAAACGCACTCTGTCGGAATGCTTCTGCGGTAGAGGCTGAGGCCCGGAACGCAGGTTGCCTCTTTGCCGTCCAAGCGGATGTGCGCAGAGATATTGCGCACCAGTTCAGTCCGCATCTCAATCGTCCGCGTCTTGGATTCCGCGCTTGCATTCTTCTGCTTTGCCATTGGAACTCCGCCCGATTCCTTCATTCCCAGCGTACCGCCGAATCTGTTGCCGCGTGCACAAAAAACTGCGGGTCCAGAGGATTAGGCAAGAAACAGGAAGGATTGTGATACCGCTCAAAGCCTGCTCCAGCCTATTCTTTGGGCTGAGAAGAAGTGCGGGGCAAGGCCTCAAGGAGCTTGCAACAGGATTGCACGGGTGAGAAGTTCACCGGACACGCGGATTCCCCAAAAAACCGGCCTCAAACACAAAGCAGCGCTGCACCACTTTCGACCATCTAAAGAACGGACGCAATTTGCGCCCCAAACACCGGCCGAGAAGGCCAAGAGGTGAATTGATGTACAACGCCAAAGCTTATTCCGCTGCCAGCGCGACATCGCGACTTGCTTCCACCACGATTGCGCGGCGCGAGCCGACCGAAACCGACGTGCAGATCGAAATCCTTTTCTGCGGCATCTGCCACTCCGACCTTCATCAGGTGCGCAACGAGTGGAGCGGCGTTATGCCGACCGTCTACCCCTGCGTTCCTGGCCATGAGATCGTAGGCCGCGTCATCAAGGTTGGCGCAGCGGTTTCCAAGTTCAAGCCCGGCGACCTTGCCGGAGTTGGCTGCATGGTGGACTCCGACGGCACCTGCCCAGCGTGCAAGGCCGGGCTAGAACAGTTCTGCCGGAATTCGACCTATACGTACAATTTCCCCGACAAGCACCTGGGAGGAGTCACCTACGGCGGCTACTCCGACAGCATTGTTGTGGACCAGCGGTTCGTGCTCAGCGTTCCCAAGAACCTCAACCTTGCCGGAGCAGCGCCTTTGCTTTGCGCCGGAATCACGACCTACTCGCCCATGCGCCACTGGGGTGTTACCAAAGGCAAGAAAGTTGGCGTGGTCGGTCTGGGCGGATTGGGCCACATGGGCGTGAAGTTTGCTCATGCACTCGGCGCCAACGTTGTTGTCTTCACCACCTCACCCAGCAAGAAGGAAGACGCGCTTCGCCTGGGAGCGGATGAAGTGGTTATCTCCCGCAACGCCGATGAGATGAAGAAGCACACCGGCAGTTTCGACTTTATTCTCGACGCCGTGGCCGCCAATCACGACATCAATGCCTACATCAACATGCTGGGTATCGACGGCAACATTACGCTGGTGGGCGCGCCGGAAAAGCCTCTCCCGGTTGGGGCCTTCGGCCTGATCGTGGGCAGGCGCAGCCTGTCCGGATCGCCTATTGGCGGCATCCCGGAAACCCAGGAGATGCTCGACTTCTGCGGCCAGCACAACATTACCTCCGATGTCGAAATCATCCCCATCCAGAAGGTCAACGAAGCCTACGAAAGAATGGTGAAGTCCGATGTAAGGTATCGCTTCTCCATCGATATGGCTTCACTCAAATCCGAGTAAAACGGTGCGCGTTTTTTTGCGGCTGGCGGCGCTCATCGAGTTGAAAGCTGGAACAGCGCCGCCAGTTCGCCCTTACATCAGGAAAAGACCTGTATGGCAAACAAGACAGTTCTGAACAGGTAGCAGGAGACACAATGCAAAAACGCAAATTAGGAAACAGCAATCTGGAAGTATCGGCAATCGGGCTTGGCTGCATGGGCATGAGCTTTTCTTATGGGCCGCCCAAGGACAAGCAGGAGATGATTTCTCTTCTGCGGACAGCGGTGGACCGGGGGATTACGTTCTTCGATACGGCGGAAGTCTATGGCCCGTTCATCAACGAGGAACTGCTCGGCGAAGCGCTTTCGCCGGTGCGCGACAAAGTGGTCATCGCCACCAAGTTCGGCTTCAACATCACTTCCAAGAATGATCCCGGGGGAATGAAGGGCAAGCCTGCCCTCAATAGCCGGCCGGAACACATCAAGCAGGTTGCCGAGGAGTCGCTCAAGCGGCTCAGGATCGATGCCATCGATTTGTTTTATCAGCACAGGGTTGACCCTGAAGTGCCGATTGAAGACGTGGCGGGAGCGGTGAAGGATCTGATTCAGGAAGGCAAGGTGAAGCACTTCGGGCTTTCTGAAGCGGGGGTGCAGACGATTCGCCGGGCGCACGCCGTTCAGCCTGTTACCGCGCTGCAAAGCGAATACTCGCTCTGGTGGAGGCAGTCTGAAGCGGAAGTGCTGCCCACGCTTGAAGAACTGGGAATCGGCCTGGTTCCGTACAGCCCACTGGGCAGGGGTTTCCTGACCGGAAAAATGAACGAAAGCACCACGTTTGGCAAAACCGATTTCCGCAGCACGCTGCCTCGCTTTACGCCAGAAGCGATGAAGGCGAATCTGGCATTTGTCGATTTGCTCGGCGCCATTGCAGAGCAGAAGAACGCGACAACTGCGCAGATTGCGCTGGCCTGGCTGCTGGCGCAAAAACCGTGGATTGTTCCCATCCCAGGCACTACAAAATTGGCACGTCTGGATGAGAACATTGGAGCCGTAGCAGTGGAATTAACGCCGGAGGATCTCGGGAAAATCGATCATGCGCTTTCCATGATCGATGTGCACGGAAATCGCTATCCCGAGCATCTGGAGAAATTGACCGGCCGCTAGTACTACAGTTGTATTTGGAAGAAGGAGGCAAAGGTCCGTGCCTGAAGGTCCAACATGTATGCGTCTTTTTCAGGGGGCTGAAGTCCCCCCTGCTCCCTCCGGAGCAGCTATCTGCAACAGTAGTACCAGGAATCTGACCGTGTGATTTTGTGCTTTCTCACCCTTTCACGTTTCGGAAACGTCTCTTACTGAAAGGAGACAAAAATGGCGGAGAAGATGTTGCGTCGCACCTTTCTGAGAAATGGTGCAATTACTCTGGGTGGCGTTGCCATATGCGATTTGAACGGCATGGCCAACGCCACAACGGCTCAAAGCAAATCGCAGGTGTTTTTTACCCCGGACATCAGCGTCAACGGATTGCTGAAGATCTACTCCAAAATCAATGAGGGGATGACCGGCAAAGTCGGCATCAAGCTGCACACCGGCGAACCGCATGGGCCGAATCTGTTGCCCATCGAGCTGATTCAAGGCTTGCAGCCGCACATTCCGAACAGCACCATTGTGGAATGCAACGTACTCTATCCAAGCACGAGGCAACAGACGGCGACACATCGGGAGACGCTGAAAACGAACGGATTCACATTTTGCCCGGTCGACATCATGGATGCCGACGGCGATGCGATGCTTCCAATTCCAGGCCTGCGAGAGTATCTCGCTGCGCCCTCGTCTGCCACACATCCTCATACTCCCGGAGAGCATCTGACGGAGATTGCCGTAGGCAAGAATCTGCTGAACTACGATTCCCTCTTTGTCTATACGCACTTCAAAGGCCACACGATGGGCGGTTTTGGCGGATCGCTTAAAAACATCGCCATCGGTTGTTCTTCCGGGAAAGTGGGCAAGCAGCAGATTCACGGTGCTGGCTGGCCGAAAGGAGATCTTTTCCTGGAGCGCATGGTCGAATCAGGAAAAGGAATCACCGCGCATTTCGGCTCGCATATCACATATATCAATGTTCTGAAGAATATCTCCGTGGACTGCGATTGCGATGCGCATGGAGTAAAACCGACTTGCAACGATATCGGCATCCTCGCTTCACGGGATATTCTGGCCATCGACAAGGCTTCCATTGACTTGATCTACAGCCAGCCTGAACAGCAACGGCACGACATGGTGGAACGCATCGAAACACGAAGCGGCCTGCACCAGCTCGAATACATGAAGGCCTTGCAGATGGGCAATGACCAGTACGAACTGATCAAGCTCTGAGAAAAAATTCAACCATGTGTTCAGGTTCCAGCCGAACCTGAACACATGAATTACTGCTAGGTCGCTGACCGCGTGATTTCGTATTTTCAGGTTCGTGGTTTCCCACCCTTTCGCCAGGAAAAAGGCGAAAGGATGGGGCACGGAAGATGGTACATAAACCAGCGGTCAGAGACCTAGTTGCATTAATTAACTCTGTTGGGAGAAGTACGATGAGCAAACGCGTTTTAATCCTACCTTCGAGTCCAAGAAAGCATGGCAACTCAAACGCCCTATGCGACACAAGCCGCGCCATGAAACAGGCGTACGAAATGGGCAAAGCGTTGTAGACGACCCCGTCATGCAGGGCCGCTGAATGGCCTCAGGGATAAGTCCGGTAGGCGATCAACTGGGAATCAAAAAAAGTTCCGCTCAGACGAGAAGTCTTGAGAAGCACCTCGAAGTACGGAAAGCGCCTCACGTGCAAGGTCGTACGGAGCTTTTGCATCTGATCTTCGGAGGTCAGGAACGCCGCGGCAGCGCCGCTGGCATCGGAATCGGTTCCCGCGAACAAGATGACGTTTCCAGTCCGGCTCGGGTTGGGCAGGTAAGCGATGGCCGCATAGCCAACCAGGCTGTTGGGCGCCGTTGGCACATTGTAGATCGCCTGCTCTCCGGGCTTCGGGTTGCGGTTTCGAACAAATGCCGCCGAATGCGCGTCGTCGTAGTCCGTAACAAAGTTGATCTGCTCGTCAAAAAGGTGGTCCCAAGGCAGAGCTTTCTTGCCGCCAATCAGCACCACGTTATCTCGCGTGACCTCATCCGCCGTGAAGTTGCGCGCCAGCGTCAGATAATGCGGATACGTTGCCGGAATCTCGCCGAGCATCAACTGGGCCGCGCGAACCGCACCAAAAGTCACCAGATTATGGTTAAAGATCTGGGACACGTCCTGCTTGCGATCGGTGCTGATATCCGACGATTGAATATGGCGCAGGAATTCGCGGTTGACATAATCACCGAGCGTGGTGGGCCGGCCGGTAATGTCCTCAATCACGCTGACTGAATCGTCGGGCAAGACGATATCTGTCTGCCTGTGCGGGTCGAGGAAGCCTGACCAGAAAGCAGCGAGCGCCGGTTGGCCATCCCACGGTTGGAGCACCTTTCGCATGGTGCGGTTTTCCTGAAACAGTACGGCACAAGCGATCCCCAGGGATAGGCACACCACGGCCAACACAACCAGTGCGAGGGAGCGAAAGCGGCTCCTCGTCACAGACGCCGGACTGGGGAGCAGCGGAGCTGCCACTTTCGGCGCAGACGCCGGAGGAGCCGCAGTTTCCGGCAAGCGCCAGTGGAAAACCGGCTTGTAGGAGCCACGAGGAATCTCGAAGACGAGCCGCTCTCGGACGCCGGAAGTTGCGAAATACGTATCGACGCGCTTCCTCAACTCGGTTGCATTGACGCGAACGATGTTGTCCTGGCTGCTGTCGTACGAGCTGGGCCTGCCAAAGACCTGGGCGCCGATCTCCTGTTCGTGGATTTCCGGACACCCCTCCCGAAGCGACCGCCTGCCAACATAGAGGAGGAAATCGCGCAGACGGGCCGACCGGCTAAAGTGCTCGCTGGCGGCCACGCGCTCAATCAGCGCACGCCGCTCTTCGATGCCGGCTTGCTCTTCAGAAATCGTTTGCTCGGGATTTTGGGGGATGGCTGCCATTGCGTCAAATCCGCGTTTCCAAGTGTAGCCTGAAGAAACGCTTCGGGCAATGCGCTACTTAAATCCAGCAAAAAAACAGCCTTCTGCCAGGGTTCCCGGCTCTTAGCCTCTCCGCGTGATGGTTCTGTATCATATTGATTAATATTGGCTTATATTTCTCTTAGCGGTTAAGAGTTGAGCCATCTTCCAGTAAATTAACTTGCAGGTGCAGTATGGCATCTCGAAAATGTGCCGTGAAATTGTTCCTGATAGGAAATGTTGCAAACGTTCTCAGGCAATTTCATTTTCAGAAAGGGAGGCTGTTATGAAAAGACAAATATGTCAGTTCCTCATCTCGTCAATTTTCTTGCTGTTTGCCGGCAGTTTGGCTGCGCAGGAATATTTGGCGGCGATCTCGGGAACGATCACCGATACTTCGGGCGCTGTTATTCAAGGTGCGCAAGTATCGGCGACAAATGTCAGCACTCATTTCGTTTCATCGGCCACGACGAATTCGAATGGGGCTTATACGATCCCATTTCTTACCCCGGGCAGCTACTCGGTTTCGGCAGCGAATCAGGGTTTCCGAAAATCCGAGACGACTGGCATTGAGCTTCATGCCAGCGACAAGAAACAAGTTGATTTTCGCCTGCAAGTCGGCACAGAGACGGAATCCGTACAAGTAATGGCCGACATCACCACGCTGGATACCGGAACAGCTAGTGTAGGACAAGTTCTTGATCAACGTGAAGTTACGGACTTGCCCAATATCGGGCGCAACCCGTTTGTGGAAGCGGCGCTGGCGAATGGCACCTATTCCGGCAACTTTGTGACCGGCTCCGCGAGCCAGTACAACCAGCCCTTTAGCGGCACGGCGTCGCAGATGCAGGTCGGCGGCCTGGGCAACGCACACCGACTGGAGCTGAACGGCATGCCGGACGACGCGCCGGAGCGGCTATCGGCAGTGACCTACACAGACTTTGTGCCTTCGCCGGAGGCGGTGCAGGAAGTCAATACGCAGACGCTGCTGGTGGATGCGCAGTATGGCCATTCCGACGGCGCGGTCATCAACACCATCATCAAGACCGGCCAGAACGCACTGCATGGTGGTGCATACTACGTCTTGCAGAACACCGATCTGAACGCCAACACCACGTCGCGCAAGCAGTCCTTGATACAAAGCACGAAGGGGCAGCCTTCCGTGGATCGTTGGCAGCAGCCAGGCTTTGTGGTGGACGGCCCGATCTATATTCCAAAGCTCTACAACGGCCATGACAAGAGCTTCTTCACCGTGGCCTACGAACACGTCAAAACCAATACGCCGAATCCGTACTCAAGCTGGATGCCGACCGATGCCATGCGCGCGGGCGACTTTTCGAGTTTGTGCAGCGCGTTCGATGCCACGGGACTCTGCACCAGTGGCATTCAGATCTACAATCCGAACTCGGCCATCGACAGCAACAGCAACCGTACCTCGTTCTTCCCCAACAACAATGTCTCGGGATCGATCAATTCCGTAGCGGCCGCGATCGTGAAGTTTTTTCCGGAGCCGAACACCACGGGCGGCGGCACCAGCTATAACTACGTCTCCGGGGACGACACCATCAAGGATCACTACTGGTCATTTATCACCCGCATCGATCACAAGCTGACTCCCTCGCAGACCTTGACCGGTTTGTTCTTCCGCAGCATCCGCGGCCAAGAATATCCGATGCAGGGCTTCCCGCAGGGCGGCATCGGCAGCACCGGCTACGTGCACTTCCGCAAGGACACGGGCGCATCGCTCGAATGGCTTGACACGCTCTCTCCCACGCTGGTCCTGGACAGCAGAGTCGGCTTTGTCTATCACCCGTTCTCGCTGACCTACTACGGCGACAACTACGACATTACAAAGCTTGGGTTCCCGTCGTCGCTGGCTACGGTCTTGCCCCGTGAGACGTTTCCAGGCCTTTCGTTCCACAGCGGAACCAACAGCTATGCCTACTTGCAGTCGGGCGGCGGCCAGTACAGCGAGGCAAACGCTATCGCCTGGACGGAAGTGCTGACCAAGATGATTGGAAAACATTCGATCAAAGGCGGCATTGAGTTCGATGCTTTGCGCTACGACATCAACACACCGACGTCGAGCTTCGGCTGGTTCGGCTTTGACAATACCTTCACAGAGAAAAACTATCTGAAGGGCGACTCAACATCGGGCGATCCGATGGCTTCGTTCCTGCTCGGTTACCCAACCAACAATTACAACAACAGCAGCTCGAATACTCCGGTTGCTAACAACATTGAGCCTGCTTATCAGCAGGATTACTGGGGCATCTTCATCCACGACGATTGGCGCTTCAACAACAAGCTGACCCTGAACATGGGCCTGCGCTGGGATTACGAAGCGCCGATAACCGAGCGCTACAACAAGATGAATGCGGGATTTTGCACGACGTGCGTGAATCCGCTGCAGTCGTCGGTAAGCGGGCTGACGCTGAATGGCGGCCTGCTGTTCACGTCGTCGAATAATCGCTTGCCGTATCACAAGGAACTGAATAACTGGCAGCCGCGCATTGGCGCAGCGTACCAAGTGAACAACAAGACGGTTGTGCGCGGCGGCTTCGGCATGATCTATATGCCGACCTTCGATTCTCCGGGCAACTCGGGCTATAGCTCCACCACCTCGTACAACGATACGAGCAACGGTTATCAGCCGTCGGCTTCGCTGAGCAGTCCGTATCCGAACGGCATTGTCGTTCCTTCGGGTTCTTCGTCGGGGCTCTCGACGCTACTCGGGCAGAGCCTCTCCCCCGAGGATGCAAACCATCGTCAGCCGCGGCTGTTCTTCGGGGCAATTGGTATGGAATATCAACTGCCTAAAAGCGCGGTGGTCGAGGTCTCCTATGTCGCCAACGCCAGCCGCAACTATCAGGTGAGCAAGAGCATCAACTCACTGCCTGCGAGCGACTTCGCACTGGGGTCGTCGGAACTGACCGGCATGGTGACCAACCCGATGGCCGGCCTGATCACGAGCAACAGCACGCTGAACGCTGGCACCATCCAGAAGCAGAGGCTACTGATTCCTTTCCCGGAGTTCGGCGGCATCACACTCTACAACCGTCCACTCGGCTACACCTCGTACAACGCGATGCAGGCGAGCATCCGCAAGCGCTTCAGTGATGGCTTCAGTTTCCAGGTCCACTACACCTGGTCGAAACAAATGAACGCAACCGGGTATCTGAATGGCGCGGACAACTGGGATCAGATCTTCCGCCGCGAGTCCTCGTCTCCCAACCGTCTGTGGAACGTCCTGGGAAGCTACGATTTTCCGACGCCGTTCCGCTCCAACTACTGGAGCCGGCTCTTGGTGGGCGGCTGGTCGGTGAATGCCGTTGTCCGCTCCGTCAACGGCTCGCTGGCCGGGTATCCTTCGGCGAGCGGCAATCAGGTGGATATGATTCCGGGCGTCAGCCTGAGGGGTGGCGGCAACAACCGTAACATGAATCATCAATTCAACACCTGCTACATTG
>Ga0255353_1001440_pt1 | contig 13376 bp, 13 predicted proteins | sample HBST25metaG_FD_189941 | JGI IMG/M metagenome (GOLD analysis project Ga0255353, IMG submission 189941) | Peat soil microbial communities from Stordalen Mire, Sweden - H.B.S.T25 | ecosystem: Environmental > Terrestrial > Soil > Wetlands > Peat | place: Sweden: Norrbotten County, Stordalen Mire...
CTCTCGGCGGCAATGTTCGCCGCGTCCCCAACGTCCTCGCCCACGACGCCACATGGATGCCCGGCGGCAGCCGCCTGCTCATCGCCAACGGCAACGAGCTCACCGTCGTCGGAGCCGATGGCAGCGATCCCCGTAAGCTCGTCACCACGCCCGGCCTCGCCTTTTGGCTGCGCTGGTCGCCCGATGGCCAGCGTTTGCGCTTCACCCTCCGCGATTCCAAGCGCCAAACCACCGAGCTTTGGGAAGTGGCCGCCGACGGCAGCAATCTCCATCCCCTCCTGCCCGGATGGAGCCAGCCCGCCTCCGAGTGCTGCGGTAGCTGGACCTCCGACGGGCAGCACTTCGTCTTTCAATCCTTTCACTCCGGCAGAAGCGAAATCTGGGTGCGCCGCGAGCGTCCCTGGTACCTCGCCGGCCGCGAGCCCTGGCCCATCACCAACGACCCACTCTCGTACGAGACGCCCAGCACTTCGCCCGATAGTGATCGCATCTATTTCATCGGCGCCAATCTTCAGTACCAGTTGCTCCGCGCCCTGCCCCGCTCCACTATGTTTACCGTGCTTGCCCAGAACCTCAGTGCCGCCACCTTCGCCGAATATTCTGAAGACGGCAAATGGGTCGCATGGCTCAACGCATCCGATCTCTCCCTTTGGCGCAGCCGCATCGACGGCTCCGAGCGCATCGAGTTGACCAACCCGCCTCTACGCATCTTCAACATGAAGTGGTCCCCGGACAACCGCCGCCTCGCCATCATGGCAAAGGAGCCCGGAAAGCCATGGAAGATTTATCTCATCGATGCTGAAGGAGGCAAGCTCACGCCCCTGCTCGATGAGGACCGCAACGAAGCCGATCCCGATTGGTCGCCCGACGGCCAGTCCATCGTCTTTGGCCGCCTGCCCGACCGCATGGATAGCCGCCAACCCAAAGCCATCTACCTCATCAATCTGCAAACCCGCAAGGTCACTGAGATCCCCAACTCCACCGGCCTCTTCAGTCCGCGCCTCTCGCCCGACGGCCGTTACATCGCCGCCATGCGCCTCGACCAGAAAGCCCTCCTGCTCTTTGACCGCGCGCAAAACCACTGGACCACCCTCACCACCCAGGGCGTCGGCGATCCCGCCTGGGCGCACGATGGCCGTTCTCTCTTCTTTCAGGATTTTCTTGAGAAGGGAAAGCCCATCTATCGCATCGCCGTCCCCAACGGCGAGTCGCAGCCCGTGGCCACCATCGCCAACCTGCTTCCCACCGCCGCCACTGACTACCGCCTCATCGGCCTCGCCCCCGGCGACCTGCCCGTAGTCAGCGTCTACACCTCCACCGTCAACCTATATAGTGTGGATCTCAAAGAACGCTGAGAAGCCGGTCCCCTTTTTCCATCAGGGCCGAACGAGTTGGAGATCAAGCAGTCGATTTGGTCTAAGATATTTGTATGGGCCGCTCCGTATACATCACGACTCCGATCCCCACCCTCGATGATGTGGGAAAGAGCTTGAAGATGAGCAAGGCGCGTCAGCAGCGACTTATTAAAATTGTCACAAGCAGTGCGCCTTTCCGATTTTCTGTGCGTCGCCGGGATGCGTCGGGTTCTATTGATGGGCGTGCGCGCAACAGAAATGGTAACGCGAAGCCGTCCACTCTGCGGATTGGCCCGAAGAGTTCTGTGTTAAGCAAGAAGAGCAAGCATGTCGCCGCTGGTTAAGCCAAATGCTGCATTTGTAAATATCCCATACGACGAACGTTTTCGCCGCCTTTATCTCGCCTGCATTGTGGCGATTGACACACCTTGGTCTTGAACCGCGCGCTACCCTGGGAATCTCTGGAACTGAGCGCAGGCTTGATCGGATACTGGCGCTTATACAGAGCTGCCGGTATTCGATTCACGATCTCTCCCGGGTACAGTTGGATCGAACTCCGCCTTGCACTCCGAGCTTCAATATCCCGTTTGAACTTGGCCTCACCGTCACCTGGGCCAAGCTAAACCCAGCGCAGCATAGTTGGTTTGTCTTTGAAGCCAGGCCGCGCAGAGTTCAAAAGTCTCTGAGCGATTTGGACGGCAGCGACCCCAATATCCACGATGGCACGGTCGAGGGCGTCACGCGTGAAATCTGCAACGCATTCGTCCGTAGCAGAGCGGCGCGGCCCGCGGTTCCGGGAATGATGCGGACGTACCGCGGACTGTCGAGCAAGCTGAATGAGATTACCGCCGCGGCTGGCGCTAGGAGCGTCTTCGAGGCGCGCATCTTCGACGATCTCTGCTTTGCCGCCAAAGCCGCCATAAGCCACGCATGAACCGAGCGCCCTTTCGGCGATTGCCAATTGCTGTTTTGATGAGCTTTCCCGAACCGTCGTCATCCTGAGCGAAGTCGAAGGACCTGCGTTTGTATTTCGCTCCCGTAACCACAAAAGCAGGGCCCAGTTTCATCCGCAGCGGGCCGGCAACGCCGGTGGGAGACTAGTGCGAAATCTCCACGGGTCCCGGCCGTCCCGGCTCGACGCTCTTGCCGTTTTCATCCATCTTGCCGAAAATCATTTTGCCGCTGGCGGTTTGGAGTACGCTGGTTACGGAAATCTCGACCAATTTGCCAATCAGCTTGCGCGCGTGATCGACCACCACCATGGTGCCGTCGTCCAGGTAGCCGACGCCCTGATTGAACTCCTTGCCCTCCTTGAGAATGAGCACGTTCATGCGCTCGCCGGGCAAAACGACGGGCCTGAGCGCGTTGGCCAGGTCGTTGATGTTCAATACTTCGACGCGATGCAGGTGTGCCACCTTGTTCAAGTTGAAGTCGTTGGTGACCACCTTGGCCTCCCATTTCTTGGCCAGTTCAAGCAGCTTCAGGTCCACCTCGTGGATGGCGGGAAAGTCGTCGGGGACGATCTGCACCTGGATGGCGGTGTTGGATTGCATGCGCTGGAGCATGTCGAGACCTCGGCGGCCGCGCTGGCGCTTGGAACTGTCTGTCGAGTCGGCCACAGTCTGCAACTCGCGCAGGACAAATTCCGGCACCACCATCATGCCGTCAATGAAGCCGGCCTCGGCGATGTCGGCGATGCGGCCGTCGATGATGACGCTGGTGTCGAGCACTTTGGCGCTGCGCCGCAGGGGCCGGTCGCCTGTGAAGACCGTACCCAACGCCGCCGGGTTCAGCAGGTCGCCCTTGTTGGCGCCCACCAGCAGCCCGATATAGGTCATCAGCAGCAGAACGAATATCTGCAATGCGGCTGAAGTAGACCCGCTCAGGGGAGCACTGCGCAGCACCAGGCAAAACAGCGCCGCGCCCATGATGCCCAGCACGCTGCCCGCAACGGCGCCGATCAGCCGCCTCAGACTGAGCGCCCGCACGCGAAACTCGAAGACGATTACCGCGCAGGCCGCCCCGGCGCCCACGCACGCACTCACCCAATCCGTCATGCCGAATGGATGAAGGAAATAGCAGACTCCGGCAAGAAGAGCCACAAAAAGAAGACGAAGCACGATCAGATCCATAAAGCCGACTTCCGCTGGAGGGGGGAAAAACCTCCAAGCTATGTATAGCTGGCGAGTATCACACTGGTTCGCGATCCAGTCAAGGGGGAAAGACAGTGAACAATGGTCAGGGGTCAGTGGTCAGTGAACAGTGGGCAGTGGATAGAGACCAGGAAGAACGAACTGTGGATAGACATATAGGCAAGGCTGGCCAAGTCTCCTGGCCCAAGTGTGCAGCCACCCCCCTGACCACTGTCCCCTGTTACGACGCCACCGCCAGTTCCTCCACGGGGGCCACCCGCTGGGAGCCTTTGCGGGGGCCGCGCTTGCGGGCGCTCATCACTTTGATGCGCTCCAGCAACTCCTGGGGCGAGCAGTTCTTCCTGGCCAGCAGGGCATCGGCCGAGTGCATCTCGCCCGCCATCTTCTGTGGATCGCCCAGCAGGATCATGGGCACATGAGACGCAATCTGTTTCAACCGCTCGACCAATTGGGAGCCGTTCATTTGGGGCATTGCAAAGTCTGCCAATACCAGGTCCACTGGCGTCTCCGCGAAGACGCTGATGGCATCCTGCCCGTTGCAGGCTGAAAGGACACGGTATCCGTTGGTTGCCAGCATGAACTTGAGAACGGAAAGCTCTTGTTCGTTGTCGTCTACGCAGAGAATAACTTTCTTGGGTCGCATGGTACGGGGTGAACTCCTTCGTGCAAATTTTTTCTGTCAAGGAAGTATCCACCCCTCCCGCTCTTATGGCAGGTTGGCGCGATTTGCCTCCATGGCCCTGTGACCGGGAGCGAGCGAGCCGTCATCCTGTGGCCGGATTGCCTTGCATGGAGCGCGCCTAACCCTGATGGGCGCGGCGAACCTGCAATGCGGCAAACGGCATTTCAGCGCACAGACGGCTGTCTCTGCTCACGATCGGTTTACATATGATGCCAAGGTCAATACCGTGGACGGGACCGGTTAAATTCCTTCAATGAAGGCCAAGATTACGGGGGATCGGAGCCGGTGTGAAGAGGGAAGACGAAGCGAAAATCTCTCTCGTAATCCAAAGGCGACCGGTGGAAAATGGCTAGATTCAAGACATAACATCACTTGCCACGATGAAAACCTGTTGAAAGCGTGTGCATCACGGCAGGAAAAGCCGTCCTTTTGACCCAAGAACAGTGCTGCCCGCGACGTGTACTTCCGTGACCCTCGCCGAAGTGATGTGAGCAGAAAGGTACAGATCGCTTGTCCGGTTGATCTCGACGCCCTGGCGCAGATGAATGCGTTCGCCCGACGGTACAACTCCGCGCTTCACCAGGTAGCTGATGGCGCACCCTGCCGCTGAGCCAGTAGCCGGATCCTCGCTTCCGTTGAACTGCATCCGCGCGCGCCACGCGGGCGCCTTGGAGCCGGTCGGCCCCAGCACATAGAACCAACGCGCGCCGCTCTTGCGCAGCCACGCCGTGGCCTCCTGCTGGCTCACGTTGAGCCGCGCCAGAGGCTCATCCGAGCGCAAGACGACAATCGCAAAGGCCGTGCCCGTGGAGACGATCTGAGGCGGCAGTGCGGGATCAAGGTCGTTTTGGTTCAGCCCGGTCCGCCGCGCCACTTCCCGGCGGTCCAGCTCCACGCCAAACTCCGGGTCAGGCTGCGTCATCTCGCCGAAGAGACCCTGAGAGTTGCCGCTGATGCCGGTAAAGCGCACTGGCACCGGGCCTACGTTGAGCTTGAGCGTTACGGTGTCGCCCGCGAGGGTTTCGGGCGCGTAGAGCTTGAGCACGCTGGCCGTTCCCAGCGTGGGATGGCCAGCAAAGTTCAACTCCTCCTGCGTGGTGAAGATGCGCACACGCACTCCCTCGGCCTGCTCAACCGCCGCCAGCCGGCGTTCGATGAATGTGGTCTCGGATAAATTGAATTCGCGCGCAATCGCCTGCATCCGCTCGGTGGTAAGGCTGGCAGTGTTCATCACCACAGCCAGCGGATTGCCCGCGAGCGCCGTATCAGTGAAAACATCCACGACAAAATAGTCCAGTTCCATCGCTCCTCCAGGAGGACTGTCGGCTATTGCCTGCTGCCGGTATCCTGCGACTCAGCAATCCCGGTTGGAAAGCCGTCGATGCTGAAGACATTTTTCGCAAGCCTGTATTCCTCCAGGCCGGCTGATCACAATTCTAGCGAGGAATCTGCTGCGGTAGCGGAGAGAATGGGGAACAGGGAATAGGTATTAAGGACTAGGGAATCGTAGTTGGCAGATGAGAGGGATAGGCGGCAGGTGCTCAGCGGAAGGCCATGCGGCACATTTGCCTGGCACGCGAGCTCTTGCCTGCTTTTTCAGAGCGCAGTCATAGGCCGGGAGGGGCGGGGCCTGGCGCGATCCAGAAACAGCCTCATGCGCAGAGCATCGCCTCGCTGCACGGCCACCAGGCGCATGTGCCTGCGGATATGGTCGCCGTCCTCCAACAAGGTCACCTGCGCTTCATCAAACGCGGCATCCTTTTCCAGGCGCGCAATCCGCTCTTCGATGGAGCGGCGAAACCGCGGACTGATCTCGAAAACTTCGCTGGCTGTACAGTTGGTCATCATGGCTTGCTCCCGAGGAAGAAAAACTTGCACGCCGAAAAATAATTTCTCCGGAGGGCTAAAGTTTTCTCGACTCATGCCGATATTAGAAGAGACTTATTGCGCGCGCCAGATTACCGTGTGACTGCACGAAGGTAATTTAGCGCCTAAAAACAGGACAGATGGGGCCTTTTTTGCCTGTTTTTGCACAGCCATGACCGGTGCGCAGACAATCTAGTTTTCCGGAGTGGCCGCGAAATAGCCTTTGCGGACCTGCACCTTCACGCCGTCGCCGCTGCACTGGACCGAGAGCGCGCGAAAGCTGCCGTCCATTTTGGCGTTCGTCGGCGTGTAACTGGCCACGTACTGGGTGCGCAGCTCCTCCTCGATCTGCTGGAAGGCGGCCTCGAGTTTTTTGCCGTTGATGCCCACGTCGATGAGCCGTCCGCCGGTCTCCTCGGTCATCTTCTTCATGGCCGAATAGCCGCCGTAGCCAAGGCTTGCGTAGAAACTGCGGTCGGCAATCAGAATTGTGTAGACCATGACGTTGGACTTTTGCGCCGCAGCAATAGCCTCGTTGATCTTTGTCCGGCTGCCCGCGTCTTCGCCATCGGTGAGCAGAATCAATGCTTTGCGGCCCGTCTCCTGGCTCATCTTCTGGCCGGCGGCCAGATAGACCGCGTCGTAGAGCAGGGTTCCTTTGGGCTTTCCGATGGAGGGAATGGTCCCGCCTCCCGCGCCGGGAATGCCCGCCGCGCGATTGTTGCTGCCGGTGTTGATTCCGGCTTTGCTCATGGCGCGCGCCAGTTGGCGAGGGTTGCTGGTGTAATCCTGCAGCAGATTTATGTCTACGTCGAAGGAGAGCAGAAACGCCTCATCTTTGGGCTGAAGCACGCGCTCCAGGAACTGGCTGCCCGCATCCTGCTCCAGGGGAAGAACACGGGCCTGACTGCTCGAAGTATCCAGCAGAATCCCCAGGGTCAGCGGCTGCTGGGTTTCGGCCACAAAGCTCTTTAACGTCTGCGGCTGGTTGTCTTCTGAGACCGTGCAATCGCCCTGAGTCAGATGAGGAACCAGTTTGCCGGCCTTGTCCTTGACAGTGAAAAACACATTCACCAGGTCAACATTCAGCTTGAGGATCGCCGACGGCGTTTCCTCGGGCGGCACGGCTGGCGCGGTGCTGACCGGAGGCGCATCTGGCGAGGGAGCGACTTGTGCGCTGGCCGGAAGCACTGCCGGCAGGCCAAGCAACAAAGAAGCAACTCCCCATAGATGTCTCATTCCGGCCCCCTTGGACGAAACTCGGACTCTGAGGAGAGCATACCTGAACGGATTTCCGCCGGAGATGAAACCTGCGCGGCTCCGGCACGTCTGATACTCTGACTATTGCTGCGTTGTTTTTGAGTGGAGAATATCTGTGAAGCTTGGTTTAACGGCAATCGCGCTGGCTGCGCTCCTGAGTTTGAGCACGAATTCGCACCTGAGACTGAGTCTGGCGGCTGTGGCCCAACAGCAACAACCCGCCGTGCCCGACGCTCCGACGCCTCAGGCGCCGAAGCCGCTGGCGTCGGACGTGAACGGCCCGATTACTCCCGGCCAGGGCTCCGGGGAGACCACGACTGGACCTACATCGTCCTCGAATCTTCCGGGGCAGCAACCCGCGCCCGCGAGCCAGGCGCCTTCCACTCCGGCTCCCACCAATCAAGGCAGGGATCAGGTGCAGACCACACCGCCGGAGCAGCCCGCCGCCGGCGAAGGCGTGGAGAAGGTTTCCTCCATTCTCCACCTGAGCACCACTTTCGTCGAGGTTCCGGTCACCGTGAAGGACTCGAAGGGGAAACTGGTAGCCGGTCTCACCTTCCGCGACTTCAAGGTCTTCGAGAACGATACGCGCGAGCCCATTGCCTTTTTCACCACGGATTCGTTCCCGCTTTCGATCGCTTTCGTGATCGATCAGAGCCTGACTTCCGACGTGATGGCCAAGGTGAACAACTCGCTAGGCGCCATTCAGGGCGCACTCACGCCTTACGACGAAATAGCTGTCTTTACCTATAACAATGGCCCACAAAACCGCTCAGGAGGCTTCACCGGAGCGCAGAGCGCACGGGTTCCTTTCGTGCTCTCCATGGCCAAGGCGGCTGGCGAAGAGATACTGGTGCCGGTCAGCGACGGGCCGATGGCTGGTTGCAACATCCGCCAGAACGGCAACTGCGTCGATCCCAACCTCCAGCCCGGACGCTCGGCTGGTGGCAGTACGTTCATGACCATTCCCAAGGAGATTCACACTCTCAACGACGCCATTTTGGCTGCGGCGAAGGAGCTTTCGACGCGCCCCAAGGGTCGCCGCCGGATTATCTACGTCATCAGTGACGGCAAGGAGAACGGCAGCAAGGCCAAGTTTAACGACGTGCGGGACTACCTGCTGACGAACAAGACGGCAGTCTACGGCACGCTGGTGGGCGACTCGGCACGCTGGGGCGAGGGCTCCGTGAGCCGCGTCCATCTGCCTTTCACCATGTACGACAACCTTCTGATCAAGTACGCCCACGCCACCGGCGGGGTGCTGGACTCTGAGCGCGGCCTGGACGGCATCGAGAAGAGCTACGCCAAGATCGCCGAAGAGGCGCGCAACCAGTACACGCTGGGCTATTACACCCATCAGCCGGTCATCGATACCAGGTTCCGCAAGATCGAGGTGCGCCTTGAACGGTCCGGCATGGAGGTCATCGCCAAGACCGGCTACAAGACCTCGGCAGAGGACATGCACTAGGCTCCGTAGGATTTGCCGGCATAATCACGAAAGGCCTGCGCTCTCGCGCAGGCCTTTCTTCTTGAACTGAATTCGGAGCCTGAACAATCCGGCGCCCTGCTCACACCACTTGTTACGAACGCGTCTGGCACGAGCGGCAAACATAGTCCGCCACTTTAAACCCTAGCGGATTCTCGAACCGGTTACCGCACCGGCTGCAAGTGACATATTCCATTTCGGCCGTTCCGGATGCCGGCACAGCCTGCGTCGAAGAAATAGGCTGCGCTGATGCCGCGCTCTGCTGCACCGTGGGTGAGGGCGCATCGTTGATGCCCTTGAGGCCTTCCTTGAAGCCCTTCAAGCCTTCTCCCAACCCCTTGCCCAACTCCGGCAGCTTCCTGCCTCCGAACAGCACAAGCAAAATAATTGCAATAATCAGCAGATGCGTCGGCTGAAAAAGATCACCCATGAATTCATCCTCCGCGCGTACAGCTCTCGTCGCCGCGCACTCTCAATGGATATTGTCGCACAAAGCCGGATGCCCACGCAGCGGCGCGTTCAGTGAACGTTCGCCGGGTTTTTCACTGACCACTGTTCACTGTCCACTGTCTCAGTTCACCCGCGCCGGCTTGCCCAGCCTCTCGGTCACCATGGAGTAAAAGGCGCGCAGGTCTTCCTCGTCGCCCACGGTAAGCCGGCGGTAGACTTTCATCAGGGGAAAGAGCCGTGAGCCGCGCACCTCGATGGACGGAACCGCCATCGCGCCGCCGGGATACTGCGTCATCTCCCAACTGCCGGCATAGCGGCGCCGCAGCACCTCGCCCAGGTAGCTGCCCCAGAGCCGCACTTCGAAGTCCAGGTCCAGCTCAGGGCTCTCGCCCACCACGACCAGAATCTCGTCCAGGCCGTCGATCGATTCCGAGGTGAAGTCCAGCTTCTGCTCGAACTCGCTTGTGGCGCGATCCACCGCGGCCCGCGCATAGCCCTCCATCATCGCCCCCAGGTCGGGGAAGTTCGAGGACTCCAGGCGTTGGCGCAGATCGGCAGGGTTTTTCATCCAGTCCCAAGAATAAACTCTCCGGCGATACCTGGGGAGCGGTGACTGCGGAACCGGGACATTAAAATGACGTTGTATCCTTCAATGTGGCTCGCGGCGCGGGTTTGTGGCACACTGAGAACAGTTGTGGAGGGTTCCCCGTGAAGGCCATCAAGATTTTCACCGTCGCCGCCCTGCTTGCCCTGAGCGCCGGCAATGCCCGTTCATCAGGACGCGAGATCTACCCCGACCCGTCGCAGGCCAAGGCGGACGTGGCCGCCGCTCTCAAGACCGCGGCCAGCACACACAAGCGCATTTTGTTGGACTTTGGCGGAAACTGGTGCCCCGACTGCCAGGTGCTGGACATTTACCTCCACGACCCGGCCAACCTGCACATTCTTCAGGCGAATTTCGTGCTGGTCCACGTGAACATTGGACACATGGACGCCAATCTGGACATCGCCGCGCGCTACCAGGTTCCGCTGGGAAGGGGCGTGCCCGCGCTGGCTGTCCTGAGCGAGAGCGGCAGGCTTCTCTACAGCCAGAAGAGCGGCCAGTTTGAAGCCATGAGCCGCATGGAAGCGTCCGCGGTGACCAGCTTCCTGGTTCAGTGGAGGCTGGAGCAGCCTTGCTCGGTTGTAATGGTGAATTGCTAGAGAATGCGACTGTTGCAAGAACTCCATTAGGACAGCAAAATGTGTCAGGGCACGACTTTAGTCGTGCCAATAGAGCAACTAAATCATGTTGGGCTTTAGCCCTTGCGGTTTTTGATTTCAGTTATTTGCAATTCCGCAGCGGCTAAAGCCGGAATCCGAATTCGCCATTTACGGCACGACTAAAGTCGTGCCCTGACACAGTCCACAGCCCGAAGACAATTTTGCAAGAGAATCGAATGACCGATTTCGACGGCCTGAGACAGTCGTTGCAATCATCGCCTTAGCTCGGCGGCGCGAGCAGCTTGGTGTTCTGGTAGGTATAGATGATGCGGTGCGCCACCGTGATGGTGGAGAGCACGGCCAGAACCCACAGCACCGGGGCCATTGCGCCCCAGTGGTTGAACAGCGCGCCGATGATGACGAGCACGATGCGCTCTGGGCGCTCCATGAAGCCCACCTTGCACTGGCCGATCAAGGCCTCGGCGCGGGCGCGGGTGTAGCTGACCATCAGCGAAGTGACCATAACGAAGGCCACCAGCACCACGTAGCGGAAGCGATTGATGCGGCCGTAGTAGACCAGCAATCCGAAAAACAGCACCACGTCGGAGTAGCGGTCGATCACTGAATCGAAAAACGATCCGAAGACGGTGACCTGATTGTTGCGCCGCGCCACGCGGCCGTCGACCATGTCGAAGATGCCGGCGCCGAAGATCACCATGCCGGCGTAAAGAAACATCCAGTCAGCGTTGGCGGCGTTGGCGTGGCCAAAGAGAAACGCGGCCACAATGTTGATGACCAGGCCGATGAAGGTCAGAACATTGGGCGAGATGCGGGTCAGCGCAAGGCCGTGAACAATCTTATTTAGAAGCCATCCGCAGGCGCGGCCGAAAGCGCTGGTCCAGGTCATTCGTATCTTCCCTACTACAGTTGTGCGCCGGTGAAGTCGCCGTCCTGGTTTTCGCCTTTGGCAGCTTCATCGTGAATGGTGGTCAGTTTCAGAATTTCAAGCTCGCGCTTGCCGTTGGGGGTGACGATGGTGGCCACGTCGCCCACACGCCTGCCTACCAGCCCGCGGCCGATGGGCGACGTGGTGGAGATGAGCCCCTTCGATACATCGGACTCCTCGCTGGTCACCAGGCGGTAGACAATCTCTTCGTCCTTGGTGGAGTCGAAGACCACCACGGTCGAGCCAAAGCCAACCTTGTCCCTGGGAATGTTCGTCAGATTCACCAGCGAGAGTTCGGCCATGCGCCGCTTGAGCTGGCCCAGGCGCGCATCCACAAACGTCTGGCGCTGCTTGGCCATGTGATACTCGGCGTTTTCCGAGAGGTCTCCCATGGCAACGGCCTTCTTGATCTCAGCGGGAAGATCGTGGTTGAGCTCGTGTTCGAGGAGCGCAATCTCGGCGAGAAGTTTCTTTTTGATATGTTCCGGCATTTATGGTCCGTGGCGGCGAGCAGGATTGGCTTCGTCCGCAAGAGATAAAGAACTTAACAACTCATTATACGCGGGGTGAAGGGCGGGGAATATGGAGCAGCCGGTTGTCAGTGCTTCCGGAATTCTAGTGGTGGTGCAGTTTCCGGTTAGCAGGTCACTCGGGAGTTTCGTGGCACTTTTGCCAAAAAGAGATTTGATAGTCCCGCAAATCTCCAGGATCGTCTGGTATGAAGAATTCAACCGTACAAGGACGATCTGGGAATTGCCAGTGGAGCTTGGCCTCATATATCTCTTTGAGAATGTTACCGAGAACAAGCAGCTTGTCCCTTGAGATGTCTTTGCATCCGCCATGTTGAATGCCATCGAGATGCAAGTGGTTCATTACCCATTCGACGGACCTCCGGCTCCGTCCGTTCTGTTCAAAGCCACGGAGATTCTCCTCCGAGAATCCATCTTGCAAGATATATCCCTCAAACAAAGTGAATGCGGGCCAGAAGATTGATGCATAGCCAATTGCGAGAGAGAATCTTCCTTCGCATTGGACCCAACTTTCGAGATCGATCCCATCGCCGCCGTTCCATGCAGCAAGCTCGGCTTTCATGCTTTCAGGAATATCCATGAGTTTCCTCTGTTCCTTCGCGGCTCCGCCGCTGCACGTTTGGTACATTCTAAGGCAACGGCTCGTTCCGAGTGAGTCGTCGCCCATTCGGAAACTGCACAACTGCCGAAACTCTCTACCCCAAAACGGAACGGGGCGATTCGCTCTCAGGCTTCTTCATCTTCGTCGCCAACCGGCTGGCCATCCTGTCGGTTTTCTGCTCCCTGTTCCCTATTCCCTATTCCCTGCTTTTCCATGAACGACTGCAGGATGAGCGTGGCGGCCACCTGATCCACCACGCGCCGGTGTTCCTGGCGGGCATGGCCGGCCTCATACAAAATCTGATGGGCCTCGCGGGTGGTCAGCCGCTCGTCCCAGAGGTGGATGGGCAGGCCGGTTAATGCGCCCAGTTCGGCGGCGAAAGCCTGAGTTTTGGCGGCCTGTGGGCTTACGTCGCCGGAGAGATGGACGGGATTGCCCACCACGATGCCCACGACCGCGAAGCGCCGCGCCAGCCGCGCCAGCGAGCGCAGGTCTTCGCGCTGGTTGTGACGCCGCTCCAGCGTCAATACCGGCTGGGCGGTGAGTCCCAGTTCGTCTGACACGGCCACGCCAATGCGGCGATTGCCAACATCGAGGGCGAGGTAACGGGGATGAGGGGCAGATTCCAGTTTTGGCTCCTGGCTTCTAGCTTAACGGCTGGCACATTCATCGCATCACAGTCTCACAGTTTCACAGGAAATAGGGGGGAGGGGGTATCCCCCATAAGCGCTAAGTTAACATCCGTAATTGCAGTTTTCTTTTTCGATGTGATTCGCTGAGGTGATGTCGGATTTGGTTCCATTGTTGGATGACTTGGTCGAGACGGAGCATGGGTTTGATTGCG
>Ga0255353_1001447_pt1 | contig 13338 bp, 12 predicted proteins | sample HBST25metaG_FD_189941 | JGI IMG/M metagenome (GOLD analysis project Ga0255353, IMG submission 189941) | Peat soil microbial communities from Stordalen Mire, Sweden - H.B.S.T25 | ecosystem: Environmental > Terrestrial > Soil > Wetlands > Peat | place: Sweden: Norrbotten County, Stordalen Mire...
CATTGGCGGCGATTCCGGCGCTGGCTTCCGAGGCCACCTTTGATCGCACGCTATCCGTAAGTGGACGCGTCGAGCTCTCGGTTGCCACCGGCTCGGGCAATATTCATCTGACCCGCGGTGCGGGCAACCAGGTGCACATCTTCGGCAAGGTGAAGACCTGCTGGGGTATGAACTGCGCCAGCGACGAGCAGGTGCGCCAGATCGCGGCGCATCCGCCCATCGAACAGACAGGCAACATTGTGCGCATCGGCGCCCGTCACGAGAACCTGCACAACATCAGCATCGACTATGAGATACAGGCGCCGGAAAATGTGTTTCTCGACGCCGGCTCCGGCTCAGGCAACATCATCGTCGATGACGTGGGTCAAAACGCCAAACTCACCACCGGCTCGGGCAACATTCACGCCACCGGTCTGCACGGCGGGTTCACAGCCAACACCGGCTCGGGCAACATCTACGCCGAACAATCGGGCGCGGGTGATGTAAAGGCGCAAACCGGCTCGGGCAGCATCGAGCTGCGCAATCTGCACGGCGGCCTGCGCGCCGGTACCGGTTCGGGAAGCATCAAAGCGGGTGGAACGCCCACCTCGGATTGGAAGCTTGGGACCGGCTCAGGCAGCGTCGAACTCTGGCCGGGCAGCGCCGGAATCACGCTCGATGCTTCGACTGGTTCGGGCAGCATTCACTCCGATAAGGATGTAACCACGCACGGCGAATCAAACCGTCACCACCTGAGCGGCACGCTCAACGGCGGCGGACCCACGGTGCGCATCGAAACCGGCTCGGGCAGCATTCGCATCCATTGATTTGTTCGCAGTTTGTTCCGGCGCACCAGCACAGCGCGCAGATTTGTTCCTCCGGCGAGGCCCTCAACGCTCCTGCGTGGGTCTCGCCACTTTTTTGCCTTCAATGCCCTTGCTCTTTGACCTCGTGATGTTGTACCAGAATTGGGTGCCCCACCCTCGCCGCGTCTTTGTTTTTGCGCCGTCGGGGTCCCCGGCGACAGGTCTTTGTCGTTGGGGTGACCTAGGGTGGGATACGCGCAAGATCATGCGGTCAGAGATCCCTAATTACGGAATGAAATAGTACGGATCGGGATACTTTACGAAGAACTCCGCCTGCGGCTTTCCTTTGTCATCGCTCCACTGGTCGCCTACGTTGAGCACAATTTTGTAGCCCTGTGCCGCAACCGCAGCCCGCGCGCCAGACTTGTACACCTCCACCAGCTCGGAACTTTGCGCGGCGGGGCGGAGAAACAACTGCTGCCAGTTATCAAACCCCTGCGCGCGCAGATTCTGCCCGGTGGCTTCGCGCTCGGTCTCGGATCTCCCCGTAATGAAAAAGACGCTCACGCCCAGCCGCTGTGCCTCCTTATATAGCCGCAGAGTCCCCGGAATAGCAGGGGCCTTGGCCGAATTGACCCAGGCGTCAAAAACTGCGCTGTCGTACGCGAATCCGGCCTTCTCCATCTCCTCGTAGTTGGAGAGCGTGGTCTCGTCAATGTCCAGCACCAGCGCCAGTTTTTCCTCAGGGCGGCGATTTGCCGCGCGGGTGCGAAGAAACGCGATGGCCCGATCCGCCTGATGGTCCAGGTCTTTGGCATAGCAGCCGCACTTGCAGGTGCACTCGTGATATTGCTTGAGCTCAGCCTTCAGCGCATCCAGGTTGGGAATGCGCTCGGCGGGCGCGTACGAACTCACCCTGCTGGCCGGCTGCGCTGCCGGCTCTTGCGCAACAAGATAAGCCGGGCCAAGACAAAGCCCTAAAATCGCAGAGAAGATTGCAAACTGCTTTTTCACCAAAACGCTCCTTTGGATAAGGTCACAATTGCCGCACGCCGCGCGCCGGCCACAGCACCATCATCGCACTCGCCCCACGGGATAGTGAATGGCGATTCCGTTCCCTTTACACTAAATTCATGCTTCATATTCTTCGCCCGCTTCCCATCGCTTCTCTGAAACTGCTGGTTTTCGATCTCGACGGCACGCTGATCGACTCCGCGCAGGACTTGTGCAACAGTGTCAACGCTACCTTGGCGCAATTTGGGCGCCAGCCGCTGCCGGATGAAACTGTCGCCAGCTTCATCGGCAATGGCGCCATGATGCTGGTGCGCCGGGCCTTTGCGGCCGATGGCGCAGCCGATGATGAGGAGTTGCTCGCCCGGGCTTATGCCTTCTTCCTCGACTACTACCGCGAGCACAAGCTGGATTACACCTACGCCTACGAGGGCGTTCTTGAGGCGCTGGCCGCGCTCAAGCAGTTGCACGAACTGCCTGCCGGACAGGACGCAAGCAAGGGTATAGCGATGGCCGTGCTGACCAACAAGCCGGTTCGTCCCGCGCGCGACATCTGCGCGGCCCTCGGCCTCGCGCCTTATTTTCTGAGCATCTACGGCGGCAACAGCTTCGCCACCAAGAAGCCCAATCCGGAAGGATTGCTCGTGCTGATGAGCGAGGCCGGCGCAAAGCCCGAAGAAACGGTGATGATCGGCGACAGCCGGGTGGACGTGGAGACGGCGCGCAATGCCGGAGCCTGGTCGGTCGGCTGCACCTTCGGCCTTGCGCCCGATAGCCTCGCCGCCCACCCGCCCGACGTGATCGTCGATTCGCCCGCCGACTGGACGGCTGCGCTCAGTCCCGCAAAGATCACTTCCTGACGATCAATCGCGATGCTGCCGCTGAAGCGGCAATGTTGTTCAGCCGGGTACTTCCTTGTGTCAGGGCACGACTTTAGTCGTGCCGAAAATGCTCTAAAATCATCACGGGCTTCAGCCCCTGAGGGGAAGCTCATTCAAACGGACACACTGCACTGGAACGAACCAAACGCCTGTCACTCCTGCGCTTTGCTATACTCAACCGTTGCGGGCATCTTCCGCATTCAGCGGCTCTCTTTCCATCGAGCCGAAGGAACGTATAAATGATTGTGGAACTCAGCATCGTCATGCCCTGCCTGAACGAGGCGGAGACTCTCGCCGCCTGCATCCGAAAAGCCCAGAGTTATCTTGATCGCTCGGGCGTCAGCGGCGAAATCGTTATCGGCGATAACGGCTCGACCGACGGCTCTCAACAGATTGCAACCAGCCTCGGCGCTCGCGTGATTCCAATCCCGAATCGCGGATACGGCGCGGCGCTTTACGGAGCGATTTCCGCTGCTCAAGGCCGCTATTGCATCATGGGCGACTCCGACGACAGTTATAACTTCGAGAAGCTCGACGCTTTCGTTGATAAGTTGCGCCAGGGCTACGACCTGGTCATGGGAAATCGCTTCCAAGGCGGAATCCTGCCGGGCGCGATGCCGTGGAAGAACCGCTACATCGGCAATCCCATTCTCTCCACCATCGGCAAAATTCTCTTCCACGCGGAAGTAGGTGACTTCCATTGCGGCCTTCGCGGTTTCTCCAAAAGCGCTTTTCAGCGGATGGATTTGCGCACCACCGGAATGGAATTCGCCTCGGAGATGGTCATCAAGGCCAAGCTCATGGGGATGAAGATGACCGAGGTGCCCACTACCCTCAGCCCTGATGGCCGCTCGCGTCCTCCGCATCTGCTTCCGTACCGCGACGGCTGGCGCCATCTGCGCTTCATGCTTTTGCACAGCCCGCGCTGGCTCTTCCTCTATCCCGGCGCTCTGCTGATACTGCTGGGACTCGCCGGATGCGCCTGGCTCCTACCGGGGCCGCGCGTCGTCTACGGCATCGAGTTCGATGTGCACACGCTTCTCTATGCCTTCGTCTCAGTGCTACTCGGTTTTCAGTTTGTATCCTTCGCCGTGTTCACCAAGGTATTTGCCATCTCTGAAGGCCTGCTGCCCGAAGATCCGCGTCTTAACCGCGTCTTCCGTTATGTGACGCTGGAAACCGGCCTGGCTGCCGGAGCATTGCTGGTCGCGCTCGGAATAGGCGGATCGATCTTTGCCGTCTCCGGATGGGCGAAAGAGAGCTTCGGCCCCCTGGACGCCGGCCATATGCTGCGCATCGTCATGCCGTCCGTCTTCTCTTTGACCCTCGGTGTGCAAGTGATCTGCGGCAGCTTTTTCCAGAGCATCTTAGGACTGCGGCGGCGCTAAACAGGCTGCGGAAAAACCCATTGTTTTGAAAGGGCACGACTTCAGTCGTGCCGTAAACGCAACAAAACAATCGCGGGCTTTAGCCCCTGAGGGATGTCTTCCTCTAATCCAGCCTGAGAATCCTAGCTTTTTCGCAACCCGTAAAGCCGGACCGCAACGGCTGCGAAGCCGTAAGCTGTATCCATGGGCACGATTGCTGCCGTCATTCCGCGTCCCTTTCGCCCGCTGCGCATCGTCCTCGCCGGCGGCAGCGGCCAGGTGGGCCAGGTGCTGGCGCGCTACTTTACCGAACTCGGCCATCAGGCGATTGTGCTGACCCGCGGCCCGTACACAGCGCCCTGGCTTTCTGTTCACTGGGACGGCGAAACAGCCGGCCCGTGGACCGAGTACCTGGAAGGCGCGGATGTCTGCATCAACCTGGCCGGCCGCAGCGTCAATTGCCGCTATGATGCCGCCAACCGCCAGGCCATCTACGATTCGCGCATACGCGCAACAAGGCTGCTGGGCAACGTAATTGCCGGACTTGCCGCGCCGCCGCGTCTGTGGATGAACGCTTCGGCAGCCACAATCTACACGCGCACTCTCGATGCCAACGGAGTTGATCTGCCGCTGGATGAAGCGACAGGCGATCTCGGCGCAGATGAGCTATCAACCAATACGGTGCTATCGGTAAATCGCTGGCTTCAGCGACGGGATTTTTCTCGCCGCGTGGCAAGAGATTGGGAAGCCGCATTTTTCGCGGCAGAAACGCCGCACACCCGCAAGGTGGTCCTCCGCAGCGCTGTCGTCCTCGGCCCCGAGCCGGGCAGCGCCTTCGCCGTGTTGTCGCATCTTGTCCGCCTCGGCTTGGGCGGCGCGCAGGGCAGCGGACGCCAGTTCGTCTCCTGGATTCACGAAACCGACTACGCGTGCGTCGTGGAGTTTCTGATTGAGCACGAAGCGCTAGACGGCCCGTTCAACATCGCTGCGCCCAACCCGCTGCCCAATCGTGAATTCATGGCCGCGCTGCGCTGGGCCTGGGACGCTCCCAACGGCCTGCCCGCCCCGTCGCTGGCCATCAAGCTCGGCGCAATCTTTCTGCGCACTGAGCCGGAGCTGGTGTTGCAAAGCTGCCGCGCCGTTCCCGGACGCCTGCTCGACGCCGGATTCGAGTTTCAGTTTCCCCAATGGCCCGAAGCCGCCGAGGACCTCGTGCAGCAGTGGAAGAGCAGGGAATAGGGGAAATGCAGGGACTAGGGACGTAGGGACTAGGGACTAAAAAACCCGCTTGCCAGGGTTAAGCCCAGCTGTGAGCGTCAGAACGGCTCGTTTGTATCCGTCCACTCTTCCGGTCGAACACCGAATTCATACTCCGCTTGATGAAGCGCATCATCAAGCGTTAGATGGAAGGTATCTGCAACCTGAACATTGTCACAAAGGGATAATAGGAAATAGTTGCCTGGGTTTTCTGGGCATTGCGTAATCATCAGTGAGGTGAATGGCGGGAACTCAGGCCTCCCCTGGCCGTCATTCAGGAAGTGCATTGTCTGGCTAGGACGCTTGTGGCGTTCATTCAGCACCACCCTCTTGACTGCAGTCATCTTGCCCATTGACACAATGATCTCACTATTCCCTACGTCCCTATTCCCTACGTCCCTAGTCCCTACGTGCCTAGTCCCTCGGCGTAATATCGGTTACCGGCAAATCAATGTGTCCGAGCAGAATCTCAAACCGCCGCTGTTCTTCTTTCTTGTAAGTCTCTTGGTCCGGCCATAGCTCCTTGATGAGGGCTTCCTCGTCCGGGTTGGCCGTGGTGGCTAAGGTCGAGTTCTTGTAGCGGATGGTCACTCGATAGTCCCAGCGAAGCTCTTCCGAAGTGTGATAGGCCGGCTGCTCAATCTTCACAGAAACAATGCGGCCCGTGGCCTGAATTTTCTTGAGCAGCGGGTAGTGATTCTTGAGGAAGAGCTGCAAAAACTCCGCCTGATGGCCCCACTGGCACTTGTAGTAGTACTCGACGGTGTAAGGCTGGTCGGCGCTCCCCTGCGGCGGCGCGCCCTGCGCCCTGAGCGGCACGGCGAGAGAAGCGGCAAACAGCACGGCGAAAACGGCAAAAAGAATCCTGCGCATAGAACCTCCTTGATTGAAAGCATTGTATCGTGAAGCCCTACTCCGCCACCCGCTTGAATCGCACCGCCTGATAAGGTCTTCCCGTGAGCTTCAGCTTTGTCTTGCCCTGAAATTTCCCCGGAGCCGCCGTGATGGTCATGGCCCACGGATCGATCAGCTCGGCGGTAAAGGTTCCCTCAGGCAGAGGAAACTCAGATCGAATCGGCTGATGATCGTCGAAGTAGAAAAAGACTTGCTGTGTCAGTTTGCCGCCAGCGTCAACGCTGAAGGCATTGGGATAGTACTGGGTTGCACCTGCTTCCAGGCCTGTTCGCGCTGCGTGAACGCCAGCATCAGTCGCCGTCTCCTCCACCAGCTTGCGCAAAAAACCGATGCGCGCCGGGCTCGCGCCTTTGATTGTCCCCCCATTCGCCCACAGCAGTGTTGCCGTTGTATCTTCACTGGCTGGATGGTCGAGATCAAGATAAGTTTCGCCATGAGTTACATAACATCCCGCCATAACTCCAAGCCAGAATCGCCGGGTAAGTTCCTCGCCCGTGAGATTGCCCCAGCGCCGGTCCAGGTTGCCTTCATACATCACTTCGTCGTAGATCACCGGCTTGTGCCACGCCTTCAGCCATGCGGGGGCCGCATCGAAGTCGTGCGATTGCAAACTGGCATGAGTTACCCATGGATGCCCATAGTCGTACATGGTGCTGCCGTGATGCACGCTGCGAAGATGTCCAACCGGATCGCGCTGCTCAACGATATGAAAGAACCGGTCAAAGTCCTCGACGGACTTGGCCTTCATAAAATCGTATTCATTGGCCATCGACCACCAGATGTTTCTGTAAGCCGAGAGCCGCGCAACCACGTAGCGCAGGTATCGATCGTCAGCCTCGGGCGGCATGGTCGAAAAGCCCCAGTTATCGTAAGGATGAAAAAGAATCAGGTCGGCTTCAATTCCCAGCTCTCCCAGATCGCTGATGCGCTCTTCAAGATGCCGGAAAAACGCCGGGTTGAGCCGCGAAAAATCATTCTCGCCCGCCGCGCTGCGCTCGAAGGGATAATACGGCGGCTCGTTGTGGTTGTACTCATAGCTCTTGGGAAAGACGCACATGCGAATCTTGTTGAAGGGCGCACTGGCCAGCATCCGCAGCGTCGTGCGCTGCAACTCCTCGGTCTGATGCACCCACGCATAGCAAGTAGTGCCGAAGGGAAAGTAAGGCGTTCCGTCGGCGTAGCCAAAGTGATGCGTGTTGCGCACTCCAACCGGCCCATGCACACCCGCGGCCGCCGGCCCGCACAAAAACTTACCCGCTTGTCCGTCGAGCGCGGCCACGTTGCTCTTGCTCGTGTAACTCCACTCGCCTTCAGTATCCGGCATGAAGCGGAGCTTGTAGCTTCCCGCGCCGTCATAAAATCCATCCACCTGAATGGTTCTATGCTCCAGCGCAAACGTCGCCGATAACTCGACGTCTGTAAACGGATTCCCCGACGCTGGCCCCTTGAGTGTCACCTCAAAGAGATCCCATTTGGCGACTGCGGAATAGGCGGCGGGCGCGAGAACTTCCGCCACGCTTTCAGGTGCGGCTCCGGCGAGCGCGGCAAGCGAGCCCGCCGAACCCAGCTTGATCATTTCACGGCGGCTGATCGGCATCATGTGCACCATGCTAGCACCTTGGCAGCTGGAAGAAGAACCTGCCGTGCCCCATCCATTTCGCGTTCTTTGCGAAATGGGTGGGATAGCACAAATGCAAAAGGAACGAATTCATGCGGTCGCGATACTGGCGATCTGGTGAAGCCACTCACGCCCGAAAAGCGGATCAACCCGCAAGCCCTCAAAAGCGCAGATGCAGCAATCGCCTCAACCTGTGCGATTTTTTGCTTACAAGCCGTTCCGGCTTCTTGTAGAATCCCCGCATGAAGGGTAACCCGAAGGTCATCGCGCAACTCAACCACGCGCTCCGCGAGGAGCTCACCGCCATCAACCAGTACTTTGTTCACGCTGAAATGTGCGAGAACTGGGGCTACGATCGCCTTGCCCGGTACATCAAAAAGCAGTCCATCGACGAGATGAAGCACGCCGAGTCGCTCATGGAGCGAATCCTTTTTCTCGATGGCACGCCCAGCATGGAGCCGCTCACCCTTTCCATCGGCAAGGATGTCAAGGCCATGATTGATGCCGACCTCAAGCTCGAGCTCGGCGCCGTCGTCCTTTACAACGAAGCCGCGCACATCGCCGCCGGCGAAAAGGACAATAGCTCTCGCGACCTTTTTATCCGGCTGCTCAAGGACGAGGAAGAGCACGTGGACTGGCTTGAAGCCCAGTTGCATCAGATCGCCGAGCTAGGCTACGAGCGCTATCTCACCACTCAGACCAGCGAAGCCGAGTAGCCGCAAGTTTCTGCACCCTCCCCTGTGCCGCGTGAATCCAAAAAAGCACAGGAGATGCTATTCCCATGTCTAAAATAATTGCATTCGTCACCGGTGGTAACCGCGGAATCGGCTTTCAAACCGCGCTCGAATTGAAGGACGCCGGCGTAAAGGTCGTTATCGGCTCGCGCGACCTTGCGCAGGGCGAACAGGCCGTCGCCAAACTCCGCGCCGCGGGCGTTGACGCTGACGTAATCCAGTTCGACATCACCAAGCCAGCCGACCACCAAGCCGCCTACGACTACTTCAACTCGCGCTTCGGCCAACTCGACATCCTCGTCAACAACGCGGGCATCGCCACGGGTGCTTTTCCCGGCAACGGCGTGGAACACTCCGTCACTGGCATCCAGCCAGAGCTGCTCCACAAGGTATTCGAGACCAACTTCTTTGCGCAGGTAGCGCTCACCCGCGCGCTGCTGCCGCTGCTCAAAAAGAGTCCTGCTGCCCGCATCGTCAATCTCTCCAGCATTCTCGCCTCGCTCACCCTCCACGCCGATCCCGCGTCACCCATCTACGACGCCAAATCCTTCGCCTACGACGCCTCCAAAACCGCGCTCAACGCTTTCACCATCCACCTTGCCCATGAACTGCGCGACACCAAAATCAAGGTCAACTCCGCGCATCCCGGCTGGGTCAAAACCGAAATGGGCGGCCCGAACGCCACCATGGAGTTGAGCGAGGGAGCCAAAACCAGCGCTGCTCTGGCCACTCTGCCGGGCGACGGCCCCACCGGCGGCTTCTTCCACCTCGGCCAGCCGCTGCCCTGGTAACAGCTCGCCTCTTGCGTCGAATAGCGCTCCTATTCGACGCATATTTCGCGTAGATGAGTCCATGCAGGCTGCGGAAAAACTTATTGTTTTGAATGGGCGCGGCTTCAATGCCTGCCTCTAAGCGAAGCCGAAGCCTGCCGCAATCGCTGATTTTTTCGGTAAAAAGCGTTCTTTTCTTGTTGCGCTCAATCTCAGCAGCGGTACAATTCAAGCGATCCTGGGTCGAAGCAGGAGATTCCCCGATTCTATGAAGTTGGAAACACCCCTCCCTTCGCCCAGGATGTGATGGCCTGTGTTCGTTCGCGGATTGGTGTCGCTCCAGTACGTGCGGCGAAACCGGCATGCTCACGCGGAACACTCAATGGAGGGAACAATGAAGAAAATCCTGTATTCAGGACTTGCTCTCGGCCTGCTTCTCGCGGCCACGCCAATTGCCTTGGCCGACACCTACATCTTTACCTTCACCGGGACCGGAATTTCGTTAGGCGCCGACACCTTCTATTCAGACACAATTACTGGCGTCAGCGGCTGGGCGACAGTGGATTCAAACTTCCAGGACAGGGAGGACGTTGAAGCGGACAATGTGTTCTGGACGTGGGAGATTGGCTATCCCTATTATGGCTCTGGCGTGGATGGCGATGGCTTCCTCTTCTCAATCAGCGATGGGGCATATGTCCATTTGTTCTGCGGCGGGGAGTATGGCGAGTTTGGCGTACCATCTGGACTATTCTCTTGCGGCATCAATGAGTATCCAAATTATGCCAGCCTTTGTTACCCATTTTGTCCTGCCGGGACGCCTGCGCCGAGTCCGTTCTTCGAAAGTGGCGTTATCTTCACGATTACCGACCTAACCACCGACACGGCGCCCGAGCCGGCTCCCTGGCTGTTGCTGGGCAGCGGCCTGCTGGCGCTTCTCGGGGTTGCTTATCGCCGTGGTAAGGTGCCCATCGCCGCCTCGAACCTACGAAGTTCTTTCGAATCCCCCGCCGCACTCACTGGCCCGCGAGGCACGTAACTGTTGGTGCCTCGCTCTCGCCGCCGTCATTCTGAGCGAAGCCGAAGAACCTGCGTTTCGTTCCGCCGGGTGGCCCATGCCGGAGCCCAACGGACAGCTCTTCGTCTGCGGGGTGGATATCTGGATTTTCAGACATGAGAAACTTCGCAGAACTCCAATGGCTTTGTGACAGGGCACGACTTCAGTTGTGCCGCAGACCTCGAAATTGTGTCGGCTTTGTATCAGGGCACGACTTTAGTCGTGCCGAAGAATACCACAAAAGTTCCCGGGCTTTAGCCCCTGCGGGAACACTCAATCCGGAGGGAGGCGGAGGTTTCAACCCTCGCATAAAGCCAACGAAAACATCGCGGGCTTTAGCCCAGGAAGAATCCGCGCTAAGTTCCTCGCCATTAGCCGAACCCTTCCGGCATGGCTGACATATCATTACTAAATTCGAATTGGCGCCGTCGAGTTGGAGAATCTGATCTAAAAACTAAGTGATTTCCCGATTGCAGGCTTTTGAAAAAACAAAGTGCGCTCGCGCCACAACACAACGCATGTTAGCAGCGTCAACAAACCAGTCTGAATGACCTTGCTATCGGGGTGTGTTTGAAAAATCTCGTTGAACGCTACAGCCGTCGTGTGAAATACGACTGCGACGCAAACATTGCGCCCAGTTCGCAGGTAAAGCCAGTTCATCAATAGAACGAAGGGAAAGATGCTGAGCGCTAAGTTCAAGCTGTAAAGCCAGCCGCTCAGCATCACATTACTATGGTAGTAACCCTTGATGGACGATAGAGGTATGTGCCACACAACCCAGTAGGCCGCAAAACCGATGGACGCGGTGAACACCGGCCAGCGCCTTAGCAGTGCATCGGTGCCATATGAGTGCCATGCCATTTCTTCCAGTATGGGCGCCAACAGTAAAATCACCCAGGCTGGCAAAATCCCCGCGCTAAAAGACAAATGTTCAGCAAAGCGGAACTGCGAAATGCTATGGCCCATCATCAACGACAACGCCTGGGCCAACAGAATGCTGGCGGGCATCAGAACAAATGCCAGCACCACATATTTCCCACTGCCATGCGGCCAGCGAAATAGCCTTCCCCGCACATCACGGCGCAGAAGCGGATCGCACCAGATCAATCCGCCTGCGAGAAACATCGGTGCGGCGAGTCCAGTCATGCCCAGCACCACCAGAGTCCAAGGCGCCCAGGCCTGCGCTGGCGGGCGTTGGCTGTTCCAGCCTGCCAGTAGCCATAAGGCCCACGGAATCACCGTGGCTCCCAGAAAGAAAATGCACACATGCCGGTAAGCTGAGACACCTACCGTATTTTCAAATGGCATGCGATCAGGGGCGCCATGCCTCGCCATCGTTTGACTAGCCGTCGTGCTCATGAAATGCTCCTTTGGATTTCGTGATTTAATGCCTGCTCAATCAGCGATATGGATCCCGGTGTTGCTCCAAGCCCCCGTTCAATCAGCAGGATCATGGCTTCGTGCCGGGCAATCAGTTCCTCGGGGGTCCAATCAAAGGCATCGCGGTCAAAGATCATCTGTGAGCCCGCCAGAAGGAATTGCACCGTGGACAATGGATCGGGAACGTCAAAAATTCCTTCTTGGCAGCCTAGCTGGATTACATTCGCCAAAATCGGCCCGATTGCTTTAATCGTTTCCATACTGATCTGGTCATGTAACTCGCGGTTTTCCGGGCGGTGCAAATCGTCGAGAAGCGCCTGTTCCTGCTGCTCAATCCGGCTCTGCGCCGCAAATATGGCGCAGAGTTTTTCGATGGCCCCAAGTCCAGGCTGCTGCTCAAATGCCTGTGATACCTGCACCATGCGTTGCACTACTTTGCGCGCGATGGCTTCAAGCACCGCCTTTTTCGAAGAAAAGTGGTAATAGAAAGTGCCCTTGGCAATCGCTGCCACGCGCACGATTTGATCGACCGAAGTGGCTTCGTAGCCATGGCGCATAAAGAGGTCTGCAGCCACTGCCAGAATGTCACCCCGTCGTTCTTCCGGTGCTTTTACGGTTCTGACCATACCTCATCATACATACCGACTGACCGTCAGTCTAATCATTTCGTTGTCGTCCATTTCTATGAGTTGATATTGGTAAACGCCGATGCAGCCAATAATGCCCCGGCCTCCGGCAAACTAAGTCCTGCCCAACCCTTCCTGCTCCCGACCTCAAATCCCGCCCAAACTGCGCCAAAAAACGTCCAAAATCGACCAAATTCATCCTTCTTTTGCTACTTGTGGTCCGGTCATAACCGCGCATCGCCCGCTTTTTCGTCCGCCTGTAACCCGGCGTTCTCGCAAATCCGACTCTATTTTGCAAATAAGTCCGCCTGCAACCCTACCAAATCGCGCTCTTTCATCGGCCCACAGGCATACAAATGCACTCCGCCTGCAAGCCGGCACTTGTTCCGTTTTCCGTCAAAAATCCCCATCTTTATCTTCGCTCAATCTTCGCCCTTCGCGTATAATCTTGCCATGGACTTTCAACTGGTGACCACATACAAGCCGCGGGGAGATCAGCCGCGGGCGATTGCCGAGCTGATGCAGGGCCTTGCGGCGGGTGAGCAGCACCAGGTGCTGCTCGGCGTCACCGGCTCCGGCAAAACCTTCACCATGGCCAAGGTCATCGAGGCATCCAACCGCCCGGCGCTGATTCTGGCGCACAATAAAACTCTCGCCGCGCAGCTCTATCACGAGTTCAAACAGTTCTTCCCCAACAATGCCGTCGAATACTTTGTGAGTTATTACGACTACTACCAGCCGGAGGCTTACATTCCAGCCGGTGACTTATACATCGAAAAAGAAGCCACCATCAATGAGGAATTAGACAAGCTGCGCCTCTCTGCCACGCGGAGTCTTTTCGAGCGGCGCGACGCCATCATTGTCAGCTCGGTCAGTTGCATCTACGGTCTCGGTTCGCCGGAGGCTTACTACGGGATGTTGCTGCTGCTCGAGAAAGGCC
>Ga0255353_1001453_pt1 | contig 13299 bp, 16 predicted proteins | sample HBST25metaG_FD_189941 | JGI IMG/M metagenome (GOLD analysis project Ga0255353, IMG submission 189941) | Peat soil microbial communities from Stordalen Mire, Sweden - H.B.S.T25 | ecosystem: Environmental > Terrestrial > Soil > Wetlands > Peat | place: Sweden: Norrbotten County, Stordalen Mire...
CCGTACGCCAGCATGATCTGGAGCTCCGCAGCGGCCACAGCGTCAATCCCGCCGGAGGGAAGCAGGTCTTGCCTGTGCGCGACGTGGATGACGCCGTCGGACTCAGCCGCCGCCGCCTTGAGCCCATCGAGGTCGGAAATATCCCCGCGACGCACCTTGGCGCCGAGCGCGGAAATCGCCGCCGCGGACTTGTCGGACCGGGCCAGACCGGTGACCTCGTGGCCAGCGGCGATGAGGTCAGGGATGATGTACGAACCGATATGGCCGGTCCCGCCAGTGACGAAAACATTCATGTTACTGCTCCTTCTTGAACAAGTCCTGAAAGATGAGTGGACCCCAAACGCGGTTGCGTGCGTGCACCAGCGCGCCACCCTCGTTGAGCTTTCCCAGCTTGACGGGTGCGAACCCGAGTTGTTTGGCCAATTCCGCCACGGGAGCGAATGCGTCCTCGTCGTCGCTCGACAAAAAGACGACCCGGTGGCCGCCCTCGACGATTGGGTCGGTAGCCAGTGTGGCCGCAACCAGGTGATTAAAACCCTTCACGAACTTAGCGCCGCTGAACGACTTCGCAACAAAGGCGGAGGACAGGAGACCGTCCAGCTCTTCAAGGGGAACTAACGCGTTCATCGCGTCGATGACTGTCTTGCCTTCCCAGCTCGGCAGGGCCTTCGCAACCTCGCGATGTTCCCCGAACGGGACCGCCAGGATGATTGTGTCGGCCTCGAGTGCATCCCGCAGCGACTTGGCGACGACCGTGGGTCCAATCGCCCGAGCCTGCGGTGCCAACTCCTCGGGCGACCGACGACTCGCGACGGTGACGTCGATGTTTTTACGGGCAAAGGCGTGGGCGAGTGCCTGGCCTATCTTGCCGAATCCTACAATTGCGTAGCTCATATGTTCTCCTTTGGTTTACCGCACCCTATGGCGCTCCGAATCATCGAATGGAGCTCCGTAGGCCGAGTGTGTCTAGATTTGCGCTAGGCCGCCGTCGACGGCGAGCTCGCTGGCGGTCATGAAGCTGCTGTCGTCCGACGCGAGAAAGGCAGCCGCCGCCCCGATCTCCGCCGGATCGGCCATGCGCTGGAGCGGAGTCATCGAGGCGTAGAGCTTCTGGCCCTCTTCGCCTAGCGCTGCCTTCGCGAGTTCGGTTGCCGTCGGCCCGGGCGACAGCACGTTTACCCGAATGCCGGTGCCCTTCAGGTCCTCTGCCCAGGTGCGCGCGAGGTTGCGCACTGCCGCCTTGCTCGCGCTGTAGACGCTCATCGTCGGTGCGCCCGTGGTGCCGGCGCTCGAACCGGTCAGAATGATCGAACCGCCCTTGCCCATCAGCGGCAGCGCCTTCTGGACCGTAAAGATCGTACCCTTCACATTGGTGTCGAAGGTTTCGTCAATGTGCTCGGCAGTGATCTTGCCGAGCGGAAGCGGGCTTCCCGCTCCGGCATTGGCGAAGACGATGTCGAGGGTTCCGCGCTCGGCCTTCACCGCCTCGTAGAGTCGGTCGAGGTCGGCCTCATCCGAGACCGAGCCTTTTACCGCGCGGGCATTGGGCCCGAGGTCGGCCACAGCGGCGTCGAGCTCTGCCTGCCGGCGGCCGAAGATGAAGACGAAGGCACCCTCCTCGATGAAGCGCTTTGCTGCGGCGCGGCCGATGCCGGTAGCGCCACCGGTGATGACTGCAACTTTTCCTTCAAGCTTTCCCATGATGACTCCTTTGACAGATGTGTAGCATTCAAGATGTCTGGCATTCAGGACAATTCAGTACACTTGAGTAGATTCCTTGGCAGTGGACGAGAACTGCTCATGAGTCCTAATCTTTTGTCTATTCGTCCAAAAATAGGAGGATAAGTTGGACCCGATAACAGACATCTTCAGAACGCTGCACGTGACCGCTTTCGGTCAGCACAGGCTCGAAGCCACAGCTCCGTGGGGCGTGAAGCAGGAAAAACAGGCCAAAGAAACAGTCACGCCTTCCGGCAAAGAGCTGGCCCCCACAGATTTGGCGCACTTCGCCATGCTTGCGCGCGGCAACTGCTGGCTGAGTGTGGAAGGGATTCCGGAGCCGATGCCCCTCACCGGCGGTGATTGCTTTTTGCTGGCCCGGGGGACTTCGATTGTTTTGCGCGATAGCCTGCGAACACGTCCGAGGTGGAGTTTCCGCGAGATCGGGGCCAAAGCCAACAACAACGTCGCTCATTATGGAGGTGGTGGCGCACCGACGACAATCATCTGTGGGTCCTTCAGTTTCGATCACGCCAGCCTGAAGCCGATCACGCAGTTATTGCCAAGCTTCATTCTGATGAAGGCCGAGCAGGCACGCACGCTTGCTCTTCAAAACACAATGCAAGCGCTGGCGTCAGAGATGGCAGAACAGGTGCCGGGATCTGAAGTCGTCGCGACTCGGCTAGCCGAGGTTCTATTTATCCAAGTACTACGGGCGCATATCGCGTCGGAACCGGAACGCAACAAAGGATGGCTTCGTGCCGTTTTCGATCCTCAAATGGGCACAGCCCTGAGTGCCATTCACAATAGGCTGAACACAGCCTGGACGGTCGAATCCCTGGCCGAAGCTGCGGGTATGTCTCGCTCCGCATTCGCGGCACGTTTCAAAGAGCTACTCGGACAAACACCGCTGGAATATGTAACCGAGTGGCGGATGCAGAAGGCGATGCAGCTACTTGAACAGCGTGACAAAAAGCTCATCGACGTTGCTCGGTTGGTCGGTTATGAGTCCGATGCTGCGTTCAGTAAGGCGTTCAAGCGAGTTGTCGGGACCAACCCTGGTGAATACGTCAAACGTGTTTTTTGAAGGCAACAGTAAAACCGGAATAGCGGAAGATACTTGAAGCGGAGGCTGCATAGGTCCCCTGAACGCGCTCTGCTCCAGTAAAACGCTGGCTAGGGCTGCAGGGTCCGGGTTTATGCCAAATCCCCGGCTCACTCGTTGACGGTCACCTGTCACCGGGGAAGCTCCCTGAGCGCAAAGGCCTGTTAACCGCCAGTTGAGATCGGCATTGGTAACACAGGCCGATTACCCATTACTAAATCCAGCGTCGTGAGTATCTTGGTGGTTTAGCGTAGAGCGGAAACAGGTTTCAGACTCTGAGCGTTTCGATGAGCGCCTTGAGTGCGGAGGGTTGGTTCCGCCTGCTTGGATAGTAAAGGAAGTAACCAGGAAAGGCAGGACACCAGTCGGTTAGTACTCGCACGAGACTGCCATCCGCGATCTCGGGCGCGACAACCGGCTCCAGCGTCATCATCAAGCCTAGACCTTGAGCGGCTGCCTGAATCGCCAGATCGGGATCAGAACACGTTAGCCGGCCGTGTGGAGTCACAACGATAGAGCGGTCGCCTTTCGAAAACTCCCAACGGTAGACGGCGCCTTTACGTAAGCGCAAGGCGATGCATTGATGACTCTTCAGATCGCCCGGCGAACGAGGCTTCCTGTGCGCCTGGAAGTATGCAGGCGATCCCACAACCGCCAACTGCATGTTGGGACTTACCCGTACCGCGATCATGTCGCGCTCGATGAATTCACCAATATGGATGCCGGCGTCGTACCCTTCTGCGACGATGTCGACGACCTCGGCCGAAGACGTCACATCCAGTTCGATTTCGGGGTATGCCTTCGCGAAGCTTTCGAGTTTAGAAGAAAGAACAAGGCGTGCAGCTGCCTGTGAAAGAACAAGGCGAATTTTCCCGGCAGGCCGCTCTCTTAGGTTTTTTGCCGATGCCAACGACTGCTCAATGCGCTCCAGAGCTGGCCTGAGATCTTCAAGGAGAGCAGCACCCGCTGCGGTGGGAGACACGCTCCGTGTTGTCCGTGCAAGTAGCTCAATGCCCACCTTTGCTTCAAGCGTGCGCATCATATGACTGACTGCGGATTGGGACAGCCCTAGACGGGCGCCAGCGCGCGTGAAGCTTTTTTCCTCCGCGACTACTGCAAATACCGACAGCTCTCCTAATTCACCGCGCATGATTCATGAATTATACGCATTAACAAAATGCAAGTCACCCTACTTCTGTCATGGCTGGATCAGGGCTACTGTAGTTTGTAGCCGAGTCGGTGTCATGCCGAACGGCCCGGGGGAAACATGAAAATCGCACTGGTAACGGGCGGGAACAAGGGCATAGGCTTTGAGGTTTGCCGCAATCTGGCGCAGGCCGGCTGTCGGGTCCTCCTCGCGGCACGCAACCAAGCCTTGGGTGAAGCCGCTGCAGAACGGCTAAGACAAGAGGGTTTCAGCGAAGTCGTCTTCCTAGAACTTGATACAACCAACGATCAAACGGTTCACGCGGTGGCCCAATATATTGGATCTGAGTACGGCCATCTCGACATCCTGGTGAACAACGCAGGCATTAACGCGGGCGGAGATGGTCGCCCGAGCATAGCCGATCTCGAAGTCGTCCGCAGGGTGCTGGACACCAACTTCATTGGAACTTTGCGCGTGACCCAGGCGATGCTTCCTCTTCTCAAAAGTGCGCCGTCTGGACGCATCGTCAATGTATCCAGCGAACTCGGCTCCATGACGATGAACAGCAACCCGGAGTGGGAGCATTACAACGTCAAGTTGATCGGATACAACGCATCAAAGTCGGCCGTAAACATGCTGACCGTGCAACTCGCCTGGGAACTGCGCGGGACTAATGTCAAAGTGAACTCGGCCAATCCCGGTTTTACAAAGACCGATTTGAACCGTAATACAGGCACACAGCCCGTTGAAGTGGGCGCAATTGCAGCAACGCGACTCGCTCTGCTCGATGATGAAGGTCCAACAGGAACCGCCGTCTCCAAAGACGGCCAGGACCCTTGGTAATAGGTTTTGGCTCCACGAAAGGAATCACCATGCTGATAGATGAACTGCAGAAGACTGACTTGACCCAGGAAGAGCGCACAACGCTCGAGACCTTGTACAAAGCTTTCAACCAACAAACGCCCGATTTGCTTGATCAGGCATGCACGCCGGACTGGCAGGATATCCCTCTGGCTCCAGGGCAGGAAGCAGGGCCGGCAGGTCTCAAGAAGATGATGCCTGTTTTCTTCTCAGCTTTTCCGGATCTCAAGATGGAGATCCATGAAGTCATCGGTTCTCACGGCCGAGCGGCTGTTCGGGGAAGCCTGGTGGGAACACACCGGGGAAATCTCTTTGGTGTGCCTGCGACCCATGAAAAGGTGGATATGCCTTTTCATGAACTTCATCACTTCCGGGACGGCCGTCTCACGCATACCTACCACGTTGAAGACTGGTTTGGTCTGTTTCTGCGCTTAGGACAATGGCCACCCGTACGGAATGCTTAAGCAGGGCACTTTCGGCTTGATAAGAAGACAAGAAGAAGCACTCCTCAAAAGGCACGCATGCGAGTCGATCTTGCATGAGAAGGAACCACTGATGTCGACATCCAGCGCAGCACCTCGTACGGTAGTTGTCTATCACTCTGGCTATGGCCACACGAAACGCCTAGCCGAGGCTGTCGCAGAAGGAGCGTCAGCAAGCCTCTTCGCCATCGATGCCGATGGTAACCTCCCAGAGGAGGCGTGGACGGCCCTAGACTCCGCAGATTCGATCATCTTCGGATCACCGACCTACATGGGTGGTCCAAGCTGGCAGTTCAAGCGGTTTGCGGACGCATCCTCCAAGGCTTGGTTCGAGCTGAAGTGGAAGGACAAGCTCTTCGGCGGCTTCACCAATAGCGCCAGCCTGAATGGTGACAAGCTCAACACGCTTCAATACTTCGTCCTGCTTGCCGGGCAGCACGGTGGCCTTTGGGTCAGTCTTGCAATGAAGCCTGCGAACGTGAAGGCTTCTAAGCGTGATGACCCGAACCGGATGGGAGCATACCTCGCTCCGATGGCTCAATGCGATGCAGATGCCGCACCGTCTGAAATGTCAGAAGGAGACCTTGAGACAGCTCGCCTTTATGGTTTGCGCATCGCCGAAACGTCACGACGCTTTGCTATAAGCTAGCGGCCGAAGCTTGTCGGCGAGCTTGGCTGTTATCTCGATGAGTGCATCATCGCCTTAGCGCGTTTCCATCCTGATACGGCTTAGAAACGCGCTAAGGCACTGAATGCGTCAGTCGAGATTTCCAGCGCCACAGAAAATTCATATTTGCTTTCGATCTGTTGCTGCTCTCTGCAAGAAAGCCAACAAGTGCTCATTCACCACATTGGGAGCCTCGAACGGTAGCATGTGACCAGCGCCGGGAATCACATGCAGTTCAGACCGGGGAATCAATTTCGCGAGAAGCTCGGACGCCCGCGGCGGGGTGTTTCCGTCCTGGTCGCCAACCAGAATCAAAGTTGGGCAGTTGATCCGGTGCAATTCTGAGTCGACACTGTAATCCGCGATCATCTCCCACGCGGCAACCTGGAGTGCAGTGTTGTTCTGACGCAAGGTCTTCGCGGTTCGGTCGAGAATATCTGGCCGTTGTTCCTTCGTCGCGCCCGCAAACCAATAGGGCATCGAAGATGCCACGATAGCTTCCATTCCCCCGTCCAGCGTTAGCTTGCCCAGACCCCGAAGAAAGTCTCTAGCTTCAGGAGTGAATGTGGCAGCGGAACCCATCAATGTCAAGGACTGCACCATGGTTGGCTCGGCAAGCGCAAAGGCCTGCGCGATCATGCTGCCCACGGACAAGCCGACGAGGTGAGCACTCGAAGCGCCTGTTTTGCTGATGGTGTCCTTGAGCATCGAACAAAGGGCCTCGACCTTCCAATCTTCCGGGCCGCCTCCGCTTTCCCCATGCCCAGGCAGATCGAAAGCGACTACCTCATAATTCTTTCGTAATGCCTCGATCTGATGGTCCCAATAGGTCAGATCCAGGCCTAGCGCATGAATCAGCACAACCGGCACTGTGTTTGGTCTACCGGTCTTGATTGAGTGGATATTCCAACGCGCACTGAGATCGTGTTCCAACATGTTCCATGCCTCCAAATCCGATATATGAAACGACTGCTTCAATAATCATGACATGCACTAGAAGCAATTTTCCATTTTTCCATGATTTATTTCGAAACGTGTGCTTCAATAATATTGAGGAAGAAGTGGATGGCAGCACGCGGTAGACCGAGAAATTTCGAGAAAGACGTTGCTTTAGAAACCGCCATGATGACCTTCTGGCAGCGCGGATTCGAAGAAACAGGCGTCGATGAACTCGTGCGGGCCATGGGCATCAGCACTTCCAGCCTTTACTCCACGTTCGGAGACAAGGAAACGCTCTTTCTCTCAGCGCTCGACCTCTACCAGTCCACCCGCGGACACTACATTGAAGCTGTGCTGGAAGGCGCAGGATCAGCCCGCGAAGCGTTTCAGAGCCTTTTTGAAATTGCGGCCTTTGAACTGACCCGGCGAGATCAGCCGAAGGGTTGTATGCTCGCACTTGCCATGCCAACCTGTTCGCCTGATCTGGAGCCATTGCGCAGCAAGCTCAATCGCAAGCGCGCGCTTTCGCGGGGTGCTTTTGTGAAGCGGTTGAAGGCCGCAATTGAAAGTAAAGAATTGCCAATTTCGACCGACATCGACACCCTTGCTGATTTTTTGATGACCACCTTACAGGGAATGTCCTTGCAAGCACGCTCAGGAATGCCACGCGGGAAACTGCTGCAAGTGGGCAGGTTTGCACTTCAAATCTGGCCGGCACAGGTCCTGTAAAACGCATTTCTCTAGGCCCCGATCACGCACTCCATGCAAACATAGCGAACGCCCCGGAACGGCCCGGAGCGTTTCGCTCAGCCCATCAAAATAGTCCAGCGGCAATCGTCAGTACTTCATATTCGCGAGATCCTCGATCATCCCCGCTCCGGTCGGCTCCCATCCCAGGACATTGCGCGTCCACTCGCTCGAACCCGGCATATCCATCGTCGCAACATGTCCGAAGAACGGTCCGAAGTGTTCGACGGATTTTTCAGCCGGGATCGAAACCACTGGCACGTTGAGTCCCTTGCCGATGGTCTCGGCGATATCCCGCAGCGACACGCCTTCCTCCTGCACCGCGTGATATGTCGTTAGACCTGTGCCTGTCTTCTCGACAGCCAGACGATACAGGTGCGCTACATCTTTCCTGGGAGCAGCGGCCCAGCGGTTCGCGCCATCGCCCACATACGCCGATACACCCTTCTCGCGAGCAATCTGAATCACCCTCGTCACCAGCCCCTGCTTACGCGTGTCATGCACCTGCGGAAGACGCACGGCCGCCACATGCACGCCCCTTGCCGCCACCACCTGCGCCGCCTGCTCCGACCTGCGCGGAATCGCTTGCGACTCCATCGGAGGATCCGTTTCTTTGCGCACCAGGCCCGGCGCGCCGAGGTTAATCCCTACCCCGGAGGTGACCACTAGCAGCTTGCCCGGTTCGAGCACCGATCCGAGCGCCTCGATCGCCTGGATCTCTTCCTTACAACTCTGCGCAAAGCGCGACATGTCCTGATTGAATCCCAGGTTCACCACAGCGTCCATGCCCTTGGCTCCGCTGCGCAGGCTGTCGAGATCGGTAAGATCCCCGCGTTGTACCTCAGCACCCATAGCCTTCAACTGCTCCTCGCCGGCATCGCTCCGCGTGAGTCCTCGCACCTGGTGCCCTGCTGCAATCAGCTCCTTCACCAGTTCCGATCCAATGAATCCCGTCGCTCCCGTTACAAATACACGCATTGTCACTCCTCCTGTTGTTGGTAGCGCAGCTCATCGGAGGCCGCGTCAGATTTGACATCCGGGCCTGCACCTTATAAAACGGGGACAGTCCCCGTATTGATAGGATAACCGGGGACAGTCCCCGGTTGCAGAAAGTTTTACCTTGACCGACCGCATGGCGAAAAAGACGATCTCCCCACCTCCGCCTTCCCGCAAGGCCCGCGCCGACTCGGTTCGCAACCGAGAGCGCATTCTTGAGGTTGCGAAGGAGGTTTTCACGCGCGATGGCGCAGCTGCGAGCCTCGACGAGATCGCACGCCGATCTGGCATCGGCAATGCCACCCTCTATCGGCACTTCCCAACTCGTGATGACCTCATTGAGGCCGTCTACCGCAGTGAAGTCGAGAAGCTTGCCGCGGCTGAACAGCGTTTCGCAACCACCATGCCGCCGCTTGAAGCGCTCCGTGCGTGGATGCTGCTCTTCATCGACCACGTCGCCGCAAAGATGCTGATCATTCCCGCCATGAACACAATCGCAGGCGGCTCCTTGCGGCTTATCGAAGGTTCGCGCTCACTCATCCACAAAGCCTTCGTAGCGTCTGTGGAGCGCGCCATCGACAACGGCGACCTCAGCTCGGATACCGACCCCAACGACTTCGTCCGTGCTCTCGTGGGCATCTTCCACACTACGGCGTCACCAGGCTGGGAACCCAGCGCCCGCCGCCTCGTCGACATCCTCATCGCCGGTTCGAGTTCAACGCCCAAGCAGACTTCTGCACCACCCCGCACGCGGCAAAAATAGCGAGGTCCCGGATCTATACATCCAGTGGCGATACGAAAGGAACGGGGGCGAACCAATGTCCAAAAAGATAGATGTAGGCTGTCGACGTTTAACCGGCAAGGTCTGTGTGATTGCTGGTGTAGCCAGTGTGATCGGCCGTGCGGTCGCCGAGCGGCTGATTCGCGAGGGTGCTGTCGTCGTGGGCATTGACCGGGAACAGCACAGCGTAGGGTCGCTGGCGGTGGTCGCGAATCTCAGTCATGAAGTAGACGTACAAGAAGCTTTTGCGCGGATTTACGAGAACACCGGGCGGATCGATTTTCTATATAACAATGCGGGGGCCGTGTCTCCGGAAGATAAATCCGTGCTCAACACGTCCAGCGAAACCGTTGATCAGATCTTCGCTGCTAATTTCCGGACAGCATGGCTATGTTGTAAATACTGCGTTCCTTTTATGTTGAAGAACGAGCCTTCGAGTGGCTCTATTGTGAACAGCAGCTCATTTCTCGCCAATATGGGATCAGCAACGGGGCAGATGGCCTATAACGCGGCCAAGGCTGCGGTTTCTCAGTTCAGCCGTGATCTTGGGACCAATCTCGCGCGTCAGGGTATTCGTGTGAATGCACTCTCCCTCGGCCCTATCGAGACGCCGCAGCTGACTGAAGCCTTTTCTCGGATCGGGGAGCAGGAGCGCAAACGCCGGTTTTCACATATGCCCTTAGGACGATTCGGCACACTCGAGGAACTTGCCGGCACAGTGGCATTCCTGGCCAGTGAAGACTCCGGATTCATAACAGCTTCAGTGTTCCCGATCGATGGCGGCATCCCGCACGCGTTCACCGTTCCGGAATAGCTTCACCCTAAGTACCGACAAGCGATAGATGTCACCTGGAGTGTTTCTTGGCGGATGCTAAATTGCCGAATAGCTTAGCGAACCTTCCCTAGTGCTGCCAAGGAAATGACATCAATCCATTTGGTCGCAGGGCAGTGCCAAGCTACACGGAAGCTTTTGTAGCGAAGGTTTTGACCGAGTACCGGATGATTGTTGGGGGCTGAGCTACAGAACAGAAAACCTACATAGGGTTGCGTTAGCACCTTCGGTGCGTGGCCCATCGTGGGTCCGAGAAATAGGACTAATGTGCCAGTCTGGTTTCGAGCGAGACAATCGCAATAGCGGACAGCGAGATAAGTTTGCCAGGTAGGCTCCTGGCTCAAGCCGTGTGCTGGCGTGGTGCGTCACCAAAGGTTCGACGAAAAGCGTGGCCAAACGCGCTTTGAGATGTGTAGCCGACACTCGCAGCTACGTTGCTGACGCTAGAATAACGTTTAGCCAGTGCGGCACGGGCGCGCGTCATCCTCCACCTGCGCATATACGCGAACGGTGCCTGTCCTATGTCGCGGGTAAAGGCCGCCGCAAAGGCCGCCCGCGACATGCCCGCCTCAGCGGCCAGATCGGCAACGGTCCATGGCCGTGCAATATCGCTGTGAAAGCATTGGATCGCTCGACCGATGCGTGGATCCGCCAGCGCGCCAAGCCAACCGCTGGTCGTGTCCGAAGCCGATGCGAACGTGCGCATAGCATGGATCATTAACACCTCCGCCAATCTGGCTGTGACAATCTCGTTTCCCATCGCGAGTTGCTCTGCCTCCGCGTCCAACAAACCCAGAACCGCCGTGATCGCTGCGGCTCCCGTCGACATGCCAGGGATGTACATGAACGCCGGAAGCATATCGAGGAGGAATGCGGCGTTCCCTGGTGTGAAGGAAATGCCGCCGCCGACAATGACCGTGTCGTCACCCCCCAGGCACACAAGGTCATTTCCTTCGGCGTACAGGAACGAACCGTCGGTCGGCACCAGCGCGGGATCACTCGCCACCACATAAGCTGTGGGGCCGATCAAGCAGCAGTCGCCCGCCGCGATGCACTGGGGAACGGCATCAGGCAGAAGGAGCCATGCCGCCCCACGCAGCACTGCGACGAATTTCAGACGTTCGAGCGCTGGAAACGCCAGCGCCCAGTCGCCCGAGCCCTCGAAGCGAGTCCTCCGAGTCGCCCGCGCATCGAGCACGGTGAGCACATCTGATAGCGGATCGAAGGTTCGAGACGATTGCGATAAAACCATAGACTTTCAAGCATAGAACATCTAAAACACTTTCCCTATAGTTATGTGAAAGGAGACAAACATGGGCATTGCAGGCAAAGTGGTAGCGATCACGGGTGCGAGCAGCGGCATCGGCCGCGCCACCGCAATTCTTCTGGCGGAAGCAGGCGCGACGGTGGTGCTCGGCGCGCGGCGCGAAGACATCCTGGCGGAGGTCGCCCGAGACATCGCTGCTGTCGGAGGCAAGGTTGCCTACAAGCAGACTGACGTGCGCGTTCGTGCCGATCTCGACGCGCTCGTAGCACTCGCAGTGGAGCGCGGTGGCAGACTGGATGTCATCGTCAACAATGCCGGCATCAGTCCCATTTCGCGCTTTGATGCCCTGCGTGTCGAAGACTGGGACGCGATGATCGACGTAAACCTGCGCGGCACGCTGTACGGTATCGCCGCTGCGCTGCCGATCTTCGCACGTCAGCGCAGCGGACATGTCATCAACGTGGTATCAACGGCGGGCATCAAGATCGTGCCGACGATGGGCGTCTATGCCGCGACTAAGAATGCCGTACGTACGATCAGCGAGACCCTGCGGCAGGAAGCGGGACCGCATCTGCGCGTCACTGAGGTGTCGCCGGGCATGATTGCGACCAATCTCGCCGACTCTTTCACCGACACGGCTGTCAGGGACGCCATCGCGGCACGGATTGCAGACATCGCCATCCCTCCTGCCGCTATCGCTCGCGGCATCGCCTATGCCATCGATCAGCCTGACGACGTGGACGTTGGCAGCATCGTAATCCGACCGACCGCGCAGGATTAGCGTCCAGACCCTGGTGCGGCCCGAGCGTTGGCTTGCCGACGATTCTAGCTTATTCCGCTGTGTGGTCACAGTGCGCCGTCTTCGCTGATAATCAGCCCTTAGAAGTATGGGTGCTGTGGCGTTTCCTCAGGTCTGCCCAATCGAGAAGTGCGCGCAAAGTTGGACGAAGCGCCTCTCCGATTTCAGTGAGCTGGTATTCAACTTTAGGTGGAACCTGAGGATAAATGGTGCGCTGCACGATGCCATCACGCTCCAGGCACCGCAGTTGCTGAATCAGCATCTTCTGTGACACGTTTGGGATCGCCCGCTCCAGTTCCGAGAAGCGCTTGATGGGCGTTATGGCTCCTTCGGGGCCACCGAGATTGTGAATAATCACCAGTTTCCATCGTCCTTCCAAGAGTCCGAGCGCCTCTGCTGCCGCCTCAGGAGAACAGTCTCTGGCTTTCGTCGCGGCACTGAGCTTACCTTTTGGTGAGTACCCAACCATTTTGTTGGTTCTTGTCATTACAGCAGTGTAGCGCATATGGTTGGCATACACCGATCACTCCAGTGGCGGCCCGAGGAGTTCAATGCGCTATAAGATTTTTGGGAATCGAACAGGCCTGGCAGTTTCAGAGTTTGCCCTGGGTACAGGGATGCTGGGTAAGGCCTATGGGTATGGAACAGAGCCCGAGGAAGCATTGAAGATCCTCGAGGGCTATGCAGAAGCGGGTGGCAACCTGATCGATTTGTCTGACGCGTACCAGGGAGGAGAGTCCGAACGGCTCATCGGAACGTTCGTTGGGAACAAACGCAACGACTTCGTCCTCATCTCCAAATACACCCGGAGTGCGCAGGCCAGCCCATCACTCGGTGTTTTGGGAAACAACCGGAAAGTCATGGTGCAAGCTGTCGAAGAAAGCTTGAAGCGGCTGAACACCGACCATATAGACATCTATCTCGCGCATCTGGATGATGGCGTGACACCCATAGAAG
>Ga0255353_1001458_pt1 | contig 13271 bp, 12 predicted proteins | sample HBST25metaG_FD_189941 | JGI IMG/M metagenome (GOLD analysis project Ga0255353, IMG submission 189941) | Peat soil microbial communities from Stordalen Mire, Sweden - H.B.S.T25 | ecosystem: Environmental > Terrestrial > Soil > Wetlands > Peat | place: Sweden: Norrbotten County, Stordalen Mire...
GCCATCCTGAACCGTATCTTCACCCAACTTGCACCCTCTGCTTCCGGCTATTTGCCTGCACGTATCAGGTTCGACACTATTTACGGATAAGTTCTTATTCTAAAAGCAGATGTGGAGAGAAGCCGACCCCGAGGGGGCGGCTCAATCTATCCCCGACAGACTCCTAGCCGATAGAGATAACCTCGCACGCATTTACCGTGCGAAAAGGCGCTGCCAGAAGCTCTTTGCGCCGGTCTTGCCGGGCCGTTCATTCGCGGGCGCGGGCTTCGAGTTGCTGATGTAACGCTTCGCATTGAACTTCAGCGGCACATCCTGCCACAGGCCCACGGGTTCAGGCTGCGCCGGCCACTTTGCTCCCTCGACCGCTGCCTGCGGATTGGTTACGCAGAGCCGCTGCGCCGTCTCCTCGCCTGCCCGATTGGCCACATAGTCGTAGGCCTTTTTAAGATGCGGCGGCCGCCATGTGATCTGGTGGGCGTCGGTGGCCAGAAAGTGAATCCAGTTGCGCTCCAGCAGTTCATTGGAAAGTGCTTCGGCCAGCTTGCCGCAGCGGCCATACAAAGCGTTGGCGGTCACCTGGACCAAGCATCCCTTGCGCATCCACTCAGCCAGCATCTCAGGCTGGCGATGCAGCGCCGGATACCGCTCAGGATGGGTGACGATCAGGGTATAGCCCGCCGACTGCAATCTATACATGGCATCGGACAATTGCGGGGCGATCGTTATGTTGGGGAACTCGATCAGCAGGTATCCCTTGCCGTTGATGGAGTAACGCAGAGGATTGGCCACGGCGTCAAAGATGTTTTCAGCGGACAGGTGAAAGTCGCACCCGAGGCTCAATTCGATGACGCCCTTGAGCAGCCCGCGCAACTCGGCCAGACGCTCCTCGATGACCGCAAGGCGGTAGGGATACTCGTCGCTTGCGTGAGGGGTGCAGACGACATGCGTGATGCCGTCTGCCTCGGCCTCGCGCGCCATGTCCAGCGAGGTCTCAAGGTCGGGCGACCCGTCGTCCACTCCATAGATCAGGTGCTGATGAATATCGATCATTGCGTCCCGTCTTCCTGTTGCTGTAACAAGAACCTCAACGCGTCGCCAGAGCCTCGATCATGGAGGCGAAAATCTTCCATCCGTCCGCCGATCCCAGCAATTGTTCGCTCGACCGGTCAGGATGGGGCATCATGCCCAGAACATTCCTTTTCGCGTTCAGGATGCCCGCAATGTTGCTCAAAGATCCATTCGGGTTTGCTTCGGGGATTACCTCTCCGGCGGGAGTGGCATACCGGAAGGCGATCCGGTCCTCGGCCTCAAGCCGCTGCAACTCGTCCTGCGTGCAAAAATAATTTCCCTCCATGTGCCCGATGGGCATTTGGAGGACGTCGCCCTTTGTGAGTTGGCTGGTGAATGGGCTATCGGTGGTTTCCACTCGCAGGTGAACCTGCTTGCAGATGTACTTGAGCCCGGCGTTGCGCATGAGCGCGCCGGGGAGCAAGCCGGCTTCAGTCAATATCTGGAAGCCGTTGCAGATGCCCAGCACCAGGCCGCCGCCGGCGGCAAACCGCTGCACCGCCTGCATGACCGGAGAAAAACGCGCGATTGCGCCGGTGCGCAGGTAGTCGCCGTAAGCGAACCCGCCCGGAACCAGCACCGCATCCACGCCTTGCAGGTTCTCGGAATCGTGCCAGAGAAAGGTGACAGGCTGGTGAGCCACTTCGGCAATCACGTTGAATGTGTCGTGATCGCAGTTCGAGCCGGGAAAAACCAAGACCCCGAATTTCATGCTTCTAGGTTACCAGCTTCGCTTGGCGGCGAGGGAGCTTTTTGACTGTTGCCGGTTATGGCAGGCCCATTGCGGCAAAATGTCCAAGGGCGGTCTCAGCGCCGGGCAGGGGAAGTTCCAACAGTGCTTGCGGGGCCAGGCCTCACCCTCGTCCCCGGTGATATACTCACTGGGTCAGGCGCGTCTCCGCGCCGGCATCTTCGACTACCACTGAGGTTCCCATGTCCGGCCATTCAAAATGGGCCACAATCAAGCACAAGAAGGGCGCGCTGGATGCCAAGCGCGGCAAGATATTCACCCGTTTACTCAAGGAAATCGCTGTCGCCGCAAAGGGCGGCGGTAACCCTGACGGCAACGCCCGATTGCGCACCGCGATTTTGGCGGCCAAATCGGAAAACATGCCGCAGGAGAACATCAAGCGGGCCATCCAGCGCGGTACCGGCGAACTGGAAGGCATCAACTACGAGGAGATCACCTTCGAGGGCTACGGCCCCGGCGGCGTTGCTGTGATTGTGGAAGTCCTGACCGACAACCGCAATCGTGCGGTGAGCGAAATCCGTCACGCTTTCTCAAAGAACGGCGGCAACCTGGGCGAGTCCGGCTCAGTGCGTTTCATGTTCTCGAAGAAGGGCCTTCTCGCGGTGGAGAAATCCGCGGCTACGGAAGAGCAGTTGATGGATATCGTTTTGGAGCACGGCGGCGAGGATCTGAACGACGAGGGCGACACCTGGGAGATCATTTCCGATCCGTTGGCTCACGAGGCCGTTGCCGGGGCGATCAAGGCCGCAGGCATTCCGACGGTGATGAGCGAAGTTACGATGGTCGCCTCCACTTATACCAAGCTGGAAGGCTCGGCGGCGAACCAGATGATTCGCTTGCTAGAAGTTCTGGAAGACTGCGACGACACGCAAAACGTCTACTCGAACTTTGACATGGACGCTGAACAGATGGAGCAGGCAGCCGGCTGACCTCGTCCCGGCAGGCATGAAAAAGGCCGCCCGGTTGTGGCGGCCTTTTTGTGAGATTTGGAATTTGCGATTGAAGGGAAGAACATTGAGTCGAACTGCCAGGATTTTCTTGTTTGCCTTGATGGCGGGAACTTTATCCGCCTGGGCTGAAACACCGGACAGCGCCGCTGCTGGCGGCCATGAAGCCGTGGCAAACCCCGTAGCCCAGGTTCGCCAGGACAGGAGCTGGGAGTTCGGGCCGTTTGCCAACTATGGCAGCGGCGTGGCCGAGCGCTCGGATTTCAAGTTCTTTTGGGCAGGGTTTCAGGGCGCCAAGCCGCTTAGCCCGGTGGTGCATGTCGGAATCTTGAGCGGGCAGTTCGAGTTTGGCTCGAACATCATGCCGCTTTGGCAGGCTTATACCCCGGCTCCGCATGAGCAGACCTTTAGTTGCTGCAATCCGCGGCAGAGCTGGGTCGCGCCCGAGGGCGGCGGCACCTATCGCGGCGTCAGCCTTACCCCGGTGATCCTCCGGTGGAATTTTCTCACCCATTCGCGGCACATTCAGCCGTGGTTTCAGGGAGCGGGCGGGCTGATTTATACCACCCACAAGTTTCCGCCGGATGCGGAGGTTCCGAAGGGAACTCCGGGCGGAACTTCAGTGTGGAATTTTTCGCCGCAGGGGGGTATCGGCATCCATTACTTTACGCGTCCCAAGCGGTCGATCGATCTGGGCGTGAATGCCGTGCATATCTCCTCAGCCTCGCTGGGCGACAGCAACCCCGGCGTGAACGCCAGTATCCAGGTGCAGGTGGGCTACACATACTGGAAGTGAATCCGGGCCCCGGCGGTGGGTCTTTGCCGATGGGGTGGAGTGACGATGAGTGAAGCGGTAGTCGAGTGCGTTCCCAACTTCTCAGAGGGCACGGATGCCCGGCGGGTTGCGGCGATTGTGGCCGCAATGCGCGTTGAGGGAGCGCATCTGCTGGACTGGTCAATGGACGCCGATCACAACCGCTCCGTGGTGACCATCGCCGGAGAACCCTCGGCGGTGGTTGAGGCGGCGGTGCGCGGCGCCGGCAAGGCGGTCGAGTTGATCGACCTGACCCGCCAGCAGGGAGTTCATCCGCGCATTGGCGCGGTGGACGTGATTCCGTTTGTGCCTGTCTCCGGCATCAAGCTGGAGCAATGCGTTTTGCTGGCCCGCCAGGCGGGGCTGGAAATCTGGCGCCGCTACGGTGTGCCGGTGTTTTTTTATGAAGCGGCGGCGGCGCGGCCTGATCGGCTCAACCTGGAAGAGGTGCGCAGGGGGCAGTTCGAAGGACTTCGCGACGCGGTTCGCAAGGATTCAGCCCGGCGGCCCGACCTGGGCGGCCCCGGCCTGCATCCCACGGCAGGGGCCTGCGCCGTGGGAGCGCGCAAGTTTCTGGTGGACTACAACATATATTTCGACTCCGCCGACGTGGCCATGGTGCGCGCCATTGCCCGCGAGATTCGCTCTGCTTCAGGCGGTCTGAAGGGCGTAAAGGCCATGGGAGTTCTTGCCCGTGGGCGGGCACAGCTCTCGATGAACATCACCGATTTCAAGGTCACGCCGATTTCACAGGTTTATCGCGCGGTGACGGCTCTGGCGCTGCGCCACAAGACTGTGCCTGTCGAGGGAGAGGTGATCGGCCTGCTTCCCGAGGCCGCCTGTGAGCGGGAGAGCGAGTGGATGCGTCAATTGATTGGATTCGATCCACTGACCAAGATTTTGGAGCGCAGACTTGGCGCTCCACTTGCATGGCCGGAAGAGGGTTGACCGATGGGGCAGGATCTCATGCCACATCGTCAAAACGCCCGGCGGGTACAATAACAGCATAGGATTGAAAGCGCTTTTTGGGTTGCGCGCAGGGAAAAGCCGCTGCAATGCGGGCAATTCCGATGCGTTCGACAGGAAAAGCGCGGGTATCCCGGAGGATGGATTTGTTCAAGGCTTTTATTAAGGTTTCTATTGCCCCCATGTTGCTGGCGGCGGCTACTTTGGCTCCGGCGGCGCAGTTGTCCACCGATGCCCGCACGGCCATTCCACATGAAGTGCAGCAACTGGTGGTCATTGACTATCGGGTCATGCAGAATTCTGCCGCGGCGATGGATTTGCGCGAGCGCGTGATGCCGCCCGAACTGAAGCAGTTCGACGAGGCGCTGCGCAAGTCGGGATTGAACGACAACCACGATGTGGAACAGTTGGCCTTTGCGCTGTTCCGGCCATCGGCGTCCAGTGACGGCATGGTGACCGTGGGCATCGCCCAGGGCCAGTTTCCCACGCAGGACATTCTCGCCAACTTCCGCAAGCAGAAGGTCAGGCCTACCCTGGTGCGCACCAACAAGGTCTATCCGCTGGGCAAGACCGGCATGGTTCTTTGCTTTGTCGATTCCTCCACCATGGTTTTCGGCGCGAAAGAGGCGGTCGAAAAGGCTCTCGATGCCCGCGATGGAGTTACCCAAAGCCTGTTGAGCAACGCGTCCATGATGGATGCGATGAGGTCCGTGGACTCTGAGCCGCTGTGGAGCATTCTCGACGAAAAGGGCACCCAGACCATGATGCGCCAGGTGCTGGGCGAAGCCGGGTCGGTCACCGATTTCGAGACCGTGCGCAAGCGGCTGCAAACCTCCTGGTACTCGATGGACTTTCAGCACGGCGTCAAGTTCGATCTCACCATCTCTACCGGCGATTCGTTTGCCGCGGCTACCATTTCTTCGCTCTTGACCGCCGCAGTAATGGTACGCAAGATGAGCGGTTCAGACGCAGAAAAGCAGGCATTGGCCGCCACGTCGGTCGGCTCCGATTCCGGGCGGCTGTCGATCCACTTTGCCACCTCCGACTCGCAATTCAACGACCTGCTGCACTCGCCGCTCTTCCAGAGCATGGTGCGGTAGCCAAGTCTTCAAGGTTGCTGGAACTGGGCGCCCTTTCTTCGCTCTTTTGCGGACCATGGGGCGCTCAGCGGCTTTATGGCTGCGGAGTCAGTTCGGGATGAAACTCCACCTTGCCTTGGGGCAGCAGCACAATCTGTAGCCGGCCCTCTTGCCGCTCGGCGAGTTCCGGCCCTGTCATCTGCTCCTGATGCTGCGCCTGGGCGCCACCGCCGGTCGTGTACTGCACCTTGATCTGCCCGCTGCCCCGCAACTGGATGCGATAGTGCAGGATCGCGTCCGCAGCCAGGCTGTCGGCGCCAAAGCTGGCGCTCGGGTAGTCCACCTCCAGCAGTTGGATTGCCGCTCCGGTGCGGTTTTCCACTGTGGTTTCAATGTGATAGGAATGGCATCCTGCGACCATCAGCAGAGCCGCGGCCAAAATCCCACTGCAAACCCCGCCTCTTGGCTTCATTTCAGGCCGCCATCTTCGGCGCTTTCCGGCGGGGACTGTGCAGCAACCTTCTTTTCAAGGCGGTCGAGCCGCTTGAGCAACTCCGGCAGCCGCTGAAAAATCGTGACCGCCCGCAGCCAGACTCGGTTGTCGAAGCCGGGCGAGCCGGAGATCATCTTTCCCGGCGGCACGTCGTGCGAAACGGCGGATTGCGCGGTCAGAATGACGCCGTCACCGACAGCGCAGTGCCCGGCCACGCCGGTTTGGCCCGCGAGAATCACGTTGTTGCCCACGACCGAGGAACCGGCAAGTCCCGTTTGTGCGCAAAGCAGCGTGTTCTCGCCTACCCGCGAACCGTGGCCGATCTGGACCAGATTATCGACTTTTGTTCCGTCACCGATCTCCGTGGCGCCCACCGTAGCCCTATCGATGCAGGCGTTGGACTGCACGTCCACCCGGTTGCCCAGCCGCACCGGCCCCGACTGCGGAATTTTCTCCCAGTGCCCGGCCTCGTTTTTTGCGAATCCGAAGCCATCGCCGCCGATGATGGCGCCATTCTCCAGCGTGACGTGGTCGCCCAGGATGCAGTTTTCGCGGATCACGGCATGAGCGTGGGCAAAGAGGTGGCTCCCGGTCTCGACTCCGGGGTAGAGCACGACGTGGGGCAGCAGCGTGGCGTGCGCTCCCAGCCGCACATGCGGACCCACCACCACATACGCGCCAATATGCGCTCCTTCGCCGATTTCGGCTGTGGGATCGATGACCGCCGTGGGATGGATGCCGGGGGCATAAACCGGCGGCTGATAGAAAAGTCCCAAAGCCCTGGAGAAAGCCAGGTAAGGGTTCCTGAGCCGCAGGGTCGGTACGGAAATCTCTTGAAAATCAGGCTCGACAAGCACGGCCGCGGCCCGCGTTTTTTTGGCCAGCGAGGTATATCGAGGGTTGGCGACGAAGGTTACCTCAGTGGGGCCAGCCTCCTCAATTCCTTTTACGCCCGTTACTTCCAGCTCCGCGTCTCCGCGCAGCTCCGCTCCCAACCGGATTGCCAATTCGCCTAGTTTCATCGATGAAATTGTACCGGAATGGATCGGCGCCCGTTTGCACCACCGGAGCTATGGAACCAAATCAAGCGTATAAACGTCCTATCGTTGTAGCCTTCTCAAAATCAAGGAATGAATGATGACTGAAAGTGTGGTGCGCAGAACTTGTATCCGCAAGATTCCGTTGCCGGCTTTTGTCAGGATACTGACGGTTGCTGTGCTGATCGTGCTTAGCACAACGAATCTCCAAGCTCAAACAGTAGCGGACAAGACGCCACTTGCTTCCTCGTCGATGCCGCAATGGCAAAAAGCGGCAGGCGGCAAGATGGAGTTTGAAGTTGCATCGGTGAGGGAGAGCACTCCCGATGCACCCTGGAGGGATACGAATGACATGATGCCTATTGGTGGAAATCCGCCACAGGGCAGCCTGTTTTCAGCGAATGTTCCTCTATACAATTACATCATTTTTGCGTACAGGATTATTAGCTTGAATCAGCTTGTTCCGCTGAGGGCAAAATTGCCGGACTGGGCTAACTCAACCCTGTTTGACATTAAAGCTCGTTCGGAAAGCACTCCGACCAGAGACCAGTTGCGATTGATGGTGCAGTCTCTGCTGGAAGAGCGATTCAAGCTGGCGATGCACACTGAAACCAGGCAGGGGCCGGTCTATGCGCTCGTGCTGGACAAGCCAGGCAAGCTGGGACCGAATTTGCGGCAGCATCCCGACAATGCGCCTTGCGCCAATCAGACCGATACTATGCCGGCTGGCGCCGTAGCTGCCGCACACCCTGTTTTTTGCGGAATCGATGGGTGGCGAACAGAAAGCGGTCAAATGCATACAAGAGCGGTGAATGTGACGATGGAGGAGGCTGCCGGGTTCTTGAGCGTAATGGCGGGAATGGAGCCTGTTGCAATGCAGGACAGCCGCCCGATTATTGACCAAACGGGACTCAGCGGACGGTTTGACATCGATCTCGAATTCACGCCAGAGGTGAATGGCCCATCGCCGGATTCCCAGTCAGACGCCGGAGGTACAACAGCCCCAGGTGCTCTCAAGAATCAACTTGGTCTCAAGTTGGTGAAGCAAACCGGCCCAGTCAGTGTGCTGGTCATCGACCATGTCGAGAAACCTTCGGCAAACTAATGTGTGGGGAGTTCCCCCGGCTTTGCCGGGGAATATTTATTGGGCATCGCTCTGACCGGGACTGGCGCAGGAGAAACTTCCTGCATCCTCTGTATCGCCAGTTCCGTTGTAGCGGGCGGTCTGCGGGAATGGACAAAGAGGCCTTGTCATTTGGGTCGTGCCGCTATCTGTGCGAGCAGCAATGATTTTGTCTGGTGCAATGCCATTCTCGACCCAAAGTTCGAGAGACGGGAGCGGATCCAATGTATTCAGGCCCGGCCCCCCGGAGCAATGGGCCATGCCGGGAACCATAAAAAGCCGGTAAAATGTCTGCGTTTCTTCGTCTTGACTCCGGTTATGGCTCGCAGCCGGATTTGACTGCACATCCGCCACGCTTCTGTAGTAGCCGATCGATTCTTCTGGAGGGACAAGCCAGTCTGCCCAGCCGTGAAACTCAAGGAGTTTGTGTCCGTGCGCCTTGAAGACGCTCAGGTCGGGATTCGTCGCGTTTAGCATCGGTGCCAGTCTGGCATCGACAGTTGCCACGTCGTGATTGAAGTCAAAATTGCGCCAGTTCCAGCCAGGTCCGAAGACCCATTTGAACAAGGAATCGTAAGGCGCATCAGGCGTTTGCGGCATCACATTGGTCCATCCAAACTCGCTGCCGCGCGGCACGCCTGGATAGATGGACTTATGTGTAACGGGGTTCCGCGGGCCGTTGTAGAGATTTCTCACGGTCGTTATCTGTTCGGCGGTGAGACAGTCGGGAGCATCGCCGGTCTTGCACGTCAGGGCCTTTGGATCCCAGCGGCAGTCCTCGGGGGTGGAGAGGAATACGTCTTGCTCTGTCGCCTTTGCCCGGGCGCAGCCATTCAATATGGCCTTTGTGATGACAGGCAACTTGGCAGCGGGTATAGAGTCCGCCGGGCTTTTTTCTCCGGCTACAAAGTTCCAAAGGATGTCCATATGAAGACGGGTTCGGTTATTGGCGGGCGCGCCGGCAACAATGCCGTCGTAGTCGTCTGGAAAACGCTGTGCCTCCATCAATCCTTGTTCGCCACCCGTAGAGCAGCCTGTGAAATAGGAGCGATCCGGTTCCCGTTCGTAATACGCGTGGATGATTTGTTTGGCGGTAACAGTCATCTCGTGCGTGGAGCGCCACCCCCAATCGGCCCATCTCTCAGGGTGCCCGATCAAGCCATCGCCGTTGACCATGGAAGCGTGGGCGGTTCCCATATCGGTGTTGGCCACGGCATATCCGCGGCGTATTCCATCGGCCAGCCCGCCATAGGCAATACCACCCCCGTATCCGCCGTTGCCAGTGCCTTCATATTTGCCGTTCCAGCCGACAGTGGGCATCCAGACCTCAATTCGGATATTGGAGTCGAGCGAGGGCGTCAGAGTGGCCGTCACGCGGCAAAATGGAGGGTGATCGGAGATCGCCGGAGATACATCCGCAATGATTGCTCCCAGTGGGACCGACTTGGCCGCGGTGATCGTTCCGTGAGCCAAAGGCAGATTTGCGAGGCTCTCGCATGTCGAAGCAGAAACAGGCAAAGATAGGAACACATTGGTGATGAGGAGAGCAATTGAGCGCCGCATTTTCGTTCTCCATTTCTGGCTACCAGATTACGCGTGTGTGGCCTGCCATTTCATCTCGACAAGCAACGACTGCTTGATGCGAACATCATGGCCGGCGCAAATGAATTGTGCAATCCTGCTTGAATTGGGGGTACAGCGCCAAGCCATCGCCGAAAGTGAAAGGCCGAGGCGAAGCTCACCCCGCGTCCGGCTCGACGGGAAACAGTTCGGGCTGCTCCGCCGGCCTGCCGATGGCTCCGGTCCGCTTGCGGCTTGCCGCGCCAATCAGGCTCACCACCTCCAATGTCTGGATAGCTTGCCGGGGCAAGTAAATCCTTTGCGTATTGGAGCGCGTATCGGGCGGAGTGAGCAGCAGGCCCGCGCCCTCGACCAGCGAGCGGTCGTTGGCGGCCAGGCCTTCCAGCTCATCGCCGTCGGTCAGCGTCATCCGCAGCCATAGCCCGGCGGTGCGGGGCCGGATGGTAAAGCGCTTGTGGAGCAGGCGCTCAGGTGCCACGGAGTCGCCGGCAGGGAAGTCGCGCACGTAGCAGACCCACTTTACCTGGTCCCAGCAGATGCGCAGCACCTTGCCGGTCAGATCGAGGATCTCCAACTCCGCCGCATCCTGGCCGAAACCGGCTCCAGCGTAGCCGGCACACCAGTCCCGCGAGAACTTGCGCACGATCACCGGTTTGCGGGCGGAGGCCATCGTTCTGGATTGTCGCACGTGGCATGGTAGTGCCGCGAACTGAAAAAGCAGCAAATCAGGTGCAACAAAGCCTAGCCAACTGGACTGAGTTGTGTTAATGTACTGGTTTGCCACCTCTGCCGCTTTGTGCCGTAAGAGCAACGGCATCAGGCACTTGGCAGTCGCGAAATGCGGCGGAAGCGGGGAACGGAATGCCCGACTACATCTATCTTTTGGAAAAACGGCTGTCGGTTGACCAGCAGAACGCTCTGCGCCAGTTGCGTGAGGCAGCCCGTGAGGCCAGTACGATCCTGTTCCTCACCGGGGATGCCGTCCGCGACTTAACCAGCGGCCACGCGGTCAGGGAGCTTGAAGTCTCAGTGCATGGAAATGCGCTCAAGCTCAAGAAAACAATCGAGAAACTGGGCGGAACCGTGTGGGGAGAAGACGAGGCCTCCCGCACTCTCTACCTGTGTTTTCCGGGCACTGTCCGTGTGGACGTAGTGAGCGCTCACCGGGCCGAATTCCCCAGCCCAGGCAAGCCTGTCTTCCATTCCGCTTCCATCCAGGAAGACCTGCGCCGCCGTGACTTTACCGTGAACGCCATGGCCATCTCGCTCAACGAGGGATCGTTTGGGCTGTTGATGGACCCCATGAACGGGGCCGCGGATATCGAATCCCGGACGCTGCGCCTGGTTTCAAATTATGGTTTTCTTGAGCAGCCCTCCCTGCTGATTCGCGCCACACGGTACCAAGCGCGGCTCGGCTGGGAATTCGACGCCAAGACCCGGACTCGCTATGAGAACGCGGTGGGCGAGGGAGTGATCGAACACCTCTCTGACAGGGCGCGCAGCCAGGAACTGGAGCAGATTGGCCACGAGGAAGACGGGCTGAAAGTGCTGCGGGCGCTGGAGGCCGAGGGCTGGATGCAGGAACTTTTCCCGGCGTGGACCTCTGCCAAGGCTGACGAGGAGAAGCTGAAAGCCTTGCATAATTTGGCGGTTGACCTGCTTTTGCAAGGGGTCCATGCCGATATGTCCGCGGCGCAGATGCAGTTGCTGACCGCAAAACTATCCTCAAAAGATCTGGCCGCGCTGAAGAAACTGATGCTGCGTCCGGGGTTTGTGAAGGAGTGGAACAGTCTGGATGCGATGGCGGCCGGGTTTGCCAAAGTGCTGCTCGCCAAGGAGAATTCCACCCCCTCACACAGCCACAAGCTCTTTATGAGCTATGATCCAGAAGCGATTCTCTGGCTTGGGTTTACCAGCAAAGATCCGGCTGTGCATGAGCGCTTCAACCTGTTCCTGAAGGTCTGGCCCGAAGCCCGCCAGCGCATTCCGCACGCAGTGATGCAAGAGATGCGGATTACGCCTGAGCTGGCTACATATAGCGAGATTTTGCAGACTGTTTTCCTGGAGCTGATCGATGGCCGGCTGACTACGCCTGAGGAGATTCGCGCCTTGCTTGAGCCGCATTCGCCTCCCGCTCCGCCGCCGCAGGTAACCATCAAGAAGCCGCGCGCCAAGCGGGGCGCCGAGGCCAAGATGAAAGAGCGCACCTATGATGACGAGGAGGAGCAGGAAGACAATCTGGACGAGGATGAGGATCTGGACGATATCGGCGGCGATGAGGACGAAGCCGACCTTGGCCTGAGCATTCCCAAAGCGAATCTGGAATTGGGAGCAGCAGAGGAAGCCGAATCGGACGAGGATGAGATGGAAGCTGCGGAGCACAAACCGGTTCCCGCACCTGTGAAGCGCGCCCTCAAGGCTCCCGCTCAACCGAAGCCGTCAAAAGCTGTTCCCGCGCCGGCGCCTGCCGCCGTCAAGGCCGAGAAACCGGTCGTCGCCGTGCCGGCAGCCAAGCAGGTTGCGCCAAAGCCGGAAAAGGCAGCGAAGCCGCAACCGGCATCGAAGCCGAAGGCTGAACTGAAGCAGCAGCCCAAGGCCACTCCAACGCGCGTGGCCAAGCCGGCCGCGGTGATTGCGAAGCCTGCCGCCTCTTCAGTCAAGCCAAAGACCGTTTCCGCCAAGCCGGCCAAGCCGGAAGCCGCTCCGGTTGTCAAGAAGGCCCAGCCGGCTCCGATTGCGGCCAAGGGAAGCAACGCGGCTAAGCATTTGACTGCCGCAAAGCCCGTCACAGGCAGCGCTGTTCCGAAGGCGCCGGTCAAAGTTGCAGCCAAGGTCGCAGTGAAGGCAGCGAAGCCGCCAGTGCAAGGTTCGGTGAAACCGCCCGTGAAAGCTCTTGCCAAGGCGCCAGTCAAGGTAGCCGCCAAGGCTCCGGTCAAGACCGCGCCAGCCAAATCGGCGCCCGCGAAGGGCAAGCAGGCTCCCGCGGCCAGTTCCAAGGCGGCCCAGGCGAAGCACCCGGCAAAGCCGTCGAAACCAGCGGCGAAGAAGTCTGCTCCCAAGCCGGCCAAGAAACACTAGGGCCTGTCATCAAACTAGCTATATGCAAAGAGCCGTATGAGTTGCTAGCGTTTTTGTATGAGTACGAAGCGATATGGATTGCGGGACGACCAGTGGCAGCGCATAGAGGGTTTATTGCCTGGGCGGAAGGGCAGCGAAGGGCGTCCAGCCAAGGACAATCGTCTGTTTGTGGATGCCGTGCTGATCGCTATCGCGCCGGTATTCCGTGGCGCGACTTGCCGGAGCGCTTTGGCGACTTTCGCGTAGTCCATACGCGCTTGAGCCGTTGGGCGCAACGGGGTATATGGAAAGATATATTCGAGCATTTGGCCGCCGATGCCGACAACGAATATGC
>Ga0255353_1001462_pt1 | contig 13257 bp, 13 predicted proteins | sample HBST25metaG_FD_189941 | JGI IMG/M metagenome (GOLD analysis project Ga0255353, IMG submission 189941) | Peat soil microbial communities from Stordalen Mire, Sweden - H.B.S.T25 | ecosystem: Environmental > Terrestrial > Soil > Wetlands > Peat | place: Sweden: Norrbotten County, Stordalen Mire...
ACACTCGACGCGCCGGGTTATAGCCGATGGGGGAATGCGGGCCAACCGCAACCCCGCAGGTCAAGCGGGTGATCCTGGCGGCCGTTATAGCCGATGGGGGAATGCGGGCCAACCGCAACTCCGCACACCACGGGCATTGAGGGCGGCGGCAATTGCCCGATGGGTTGTCGTACCTTCCGCCTGTATCTGCCGGACTATGGGTGAGGTGGACCCCATCGGCTGGACAGGCACGCCCGAACGGAACCGCACTGATCGCCAGCACATCCGCATGGCGGCCGGGCTGTTGGCCGGCTTCTTCAACCAGAAGGGCCGGACCAATGGCTGACCTACTGACCTCGGCACCGGCCGGCTTGGCCGCCTACCGCTTCACGCTGTCCCAGCGCTGGGACGGAACCGACGTGGCCGAGTACGACTGGTCCGGGCAACACTTCCAGGCCGATGCCACTAACGGCGCGACGATGAAGTTGGCCCGCAAGCTGGTGAGCTGGCGTTTCTGGCGGAGGGAGTGTCCGTCTAACTAGCGTTTTCCAGCGTTCGCCACCTTCCGCGTCTACCGTAGAAAATCTAGCATTCTGCCTGACTGAAACGGAAATCCCGCTCGTTACCGTGCGCTTGCGTCCGCCCTCTTTCGGGCGTAGGAATAGGGAACGGATTAGGGAACGCCATTGCCCGTTCCCAATTGGCGGAGGCACGGTGATGCCACGGAAGGCGGCGGGACTGACGGCAGCGAAGGTTCGGACGGCGAAGCCGGGACGCTACGGCGACGGCGGCGGGCTGTATCTGCTGGTGCGCTCCCCCGACGCCCGGTTCTGGGTGTTCCGCTACGCGATGGCAGGCACCGGCAAACTGCGCGACATGGGCTTGGGTAAGGCGAGTGGACCCGGCGCGGTCACGCTGGCCGAGGCGCGCGACAAAGCGGCGGGACTGTCCAAGCTGGTGAAGGCGGGCACCGATCCCCTGGAACAGCGCGAGGCCGACGCGGCAGCGGCGAAGGCTGCTGAGCAACAGGCGATTGCCCGTGCCAAGTCCTTCCGGGACGTGGCCGACCTCTATCTGTCCAGCCACGACGCCGGCTGGCGCAACGCCAAGCATCGGCAGCAGTGGCGGAACACGCTTGCCACCTACGCCTATCCCCACATGGGCGACCTCCCGGTGGCCGACGTGGACACCGCGCACGTCATGGCGGCGCTGCAACCGATCTGGACGGCGAAGCCCGAAACGGCGAGCCGGGTGCGCGGGCGCATCGAGGCGGTGCTCGACTACGCCAAAGCGCGCGAGTGGCGCATGGGCGAGAACCCTGCCCGGTGGCGCGGCCATATCGCCAACCTGCTCCCGACCCGTGCCAAGGTGGCCCGCGTGGAGCATCACGCCGCGCTGCCCTGGCGGGAAATCGCCACCTTCATGGCGAAGCTGGCGGCGCAGGACGGCGTTGCTGCCCTCGCCCTTACCTTCGCCATCCTGACGGCCGCCCGCACCGGAGAAGTCATCGGTGCCAAGTGGTCGGAAATGGACCTGCAAGCCGCAGTGTGGACCGTCCCGGCGGAGCGAATGAAGGCCGGGCATGAGCATCGCGTGCCGCTGTCCGAGCCGGCGCTGGCGATCGTGCGTGCCGTGGCGGGGCTGCGCATTGATCCGGCCACGGATAGCTACGTGTTCCCCGGCGGCAAGGCCGGCAAGCCGCTGTCCGTTATGGCGATGGAAATGGTGCTCCGCCGGATGGAGCGGCGAGACATTACGGTTCACGGTTTCCGGTCCGCCTTCCGGGATTGGTGCAGCGAACACGTTGGCTGCCCGCGCGAGGTGGCCGAGGCGGCGCTGGCGCATACCGTGCGCGACAAGACGGAAGCCGCATACTTCCGGGCCGACCTGTTCGAGCGGCGCCGCCGGCTGATGGATGATTGGGCGGTGTTCTGTAGTCGCCCCGCGCTGCCGGCCGAGGTGGTGCCGATCAGGCGCGGGGCTTGACGCCGTGCTCGCGCTGGAACGCACCCGTCGCGGCTGCGCCAATTCTGGAGGTGTGCACGCAACCGCGCTGACAAGTCGGGCTCGCAACGTGCTATAGCCGAAACGGTGGGGCTAGGAGTCGCGACCGAACGTCCGGACCTCCGACCGGGCCGCCCCGCCACCTCCCGTATCGGAGCGCGCATCGGAGGCGTGTCGTGTTTTTGCCTAGCGGCTATTTCACGATTGGTCAGGCCGCAACCAAGCTATTGCGGGCGTTTGAATCTAGGAAAGCCGAGACGGAATACCTTGGCTGCCCTGGCAATGGTGATAACGAGCAAACCGCCAGATATGAAATTGGCGCGGCGCTGGCGAGCAATCAATTACGTTGCGTTGGCGTACTTCCTGACGGACGAATTGCCTCCATACCGGACGAGTTCTGGAGAACCCAGGACTGCAAACCGGTTATATCCGAAGACAGTCCCATCTCCCTGATCTTTTTGCCCACACTTAGGGGGAAGTGGACTGGCGTTCAACCGCTCATTGCCGAGCCAGACTTCCAAAGGCGCTTCGCATGCGAGGGTTCGTTCTCGGCTCCCAGCGTGTGGCCGCCTGAATGGGGGCAGTCACCCTTTATCGTCGCAGGTGCCAACGGGGTTGACGACCCGACTCAGGTCCAAGGGGCGCCCGCGTCTCCCGAACAGAGCCGATCTGACCCCCAGAAGATGGATGACCTAATCTGGACGAGTGAGATCGTGCCTCCGGAGCGGGCGTCCATGGATGCCGCTGAATTAATGTCGTGGGTGGCGTTCAGAAAGCGCGTGCCTCTGGAGAGGTGGGCCACTGAAGTGTACCACCTCGCGCGAAAGTGGCCGGTTCAAACGGCGACATTCTATGATCCAGTCTGTGGCGAGGACTACTACTCCAAGATCGACCGGGGGCCATCATTCTTGTTAGCCGTCCTCGAATCCGAGCTAAAGGGCGTGTGCTGGACCGAAGTTCCAGAGCTTTGCATCCCTGATCCTTACGGTGAAAAGGCCTCGGCAGTTTCCGCTCTTCTCGATGAAGCACCGTGTGCTACTTTGGTTCAGTCATTGCGCACCGACATTGCGCGATCTCAGAGGATCAACCTGAAGCTTCGGGCCGCTGCTGCCGATATACGCCGGGCTCTATCGACCGGAAGCCTGCGCTCTGTTGCGGCGTGTCACCCGATTCGCGAGCGTTCGCCGATCGAGGCCCCTGAGTGGAAGATCGGAGTTGACCTGTTCCCAGACAGTACGATGCGGGAAACTGGGGTTGGAGAGAAACGTGACTCCCTGCTGTTTGACGCGTTGGAAGTCCTAGAAATCTGGCCGGAGTCGGGACGCGCGAAGGTCGCGACAATTACGGGCCTTTCTCCCGGTGTCCACGCCATCCCCGAGGGCTACATCGCCTTCGACCAGATATCGCGTGTAGCCCAGATTTGGGCCAAAAAAGGCAACATCGACGCCGAGCTGCTTGACCTTCTTGACCCGATTGACACTGACGTAATGACAAAGGCTCTGGCGACCGGCTCTCTGAGAGCGTTCGGCATCAACAAGCGCACGGGAGCGATCGTGTCACTTCCGCCGGAAGTCTGGCGAATCGACGTGGGAGGCGCTCCACAGACAATCTGGGCAACTGGCGGCCACGACGTCGTTGCCGGCGCCGGCGGCGATCCGTGCCTACCCATTATCGCCCGAGCCGACTTCGCGCGCGCTCTCAACGCCAAGAACATTCCGCCAGATCCCGAGGAGCTTCCCGAAAGCTGCAAGGCCACTGCGTCAGAGAAGCCATCTCCATCGCGCAAGATCGCAGAGAATGCTCTGCAATGGTGGATGCGAGGATTGGCGCTTGGCTACAAGCAATTTGGAAAAATTCTGAAACGGGATGAAGCAATCCAAGCCGCTACGGCCCAATTCCACTGCACAACGCGCCAAGCAGAAGCGGCATTTTCCGCACTCCCTTATCCTGAGCTACGGAACCCCCCTCGCAAATCGGCAGTGTAGCGGGCACACATAGCGCCCGCTGCCCGCTAGCGTCCGCCCGCTGCCCGCTTGTTCCGAACTGTGAGACAGTCTCCGATTATCCGGTCAGTTCAAACGCGCATATGGAGACATCCGCGAATGACTGACCTTACCGCGCTCACTGCGCTTGCCCTGACGATTCCCGATGCGGCGAAGGCGCTGGGGATCGGGCGCACCGGCTTGTATGGACTGATCGGCAGCGGAGCGATTCAGGCCCGCAAGATCGGCAACCGCACGGTGGTGCCGACCGAAAGCCTGCGCGCCTATCTCACCAGCCTGCCGCCGGCCAACATCCACACCGGCCGCAGCCACCCCGTTGCCTGAAACGGAAACGCCGCAGAGCGGAGCACACAGCCGGACGGATCGAAAACTTTTGCGGCGGCAAGAGCAAGATGGTGCATGCCGGTCCTCCTGTCAGCGCCTTTTTGCCGAAGGGCCCGCTATGCACGGGAGACTGCGTAACGATCTGTTGGGCGCCACCAGCCTAGACCGCGAATGTCCCCACGCGCTCCGGCTGGCGATTGAGTTTCTCGAATCCTGCCTGACCGCAAGCGGAATTGCGCTTTTCTTCCCCGATGGTCACAGACTCTATGTGGACGGCAAACAAGTGCGCCGACGGGAGGCCGCGTGAACGAACTGTCTCCGGCGTTCCCCCTGCCCGGATCAAGCGTCAGCCCTGCCCTCCAGTTCCGCGTGACGTTCTTCGCGAACTACGCCGCTGCGACCAAGCGCGAGGAAATGCATACGCTGCAAAGCCTCGCAGGCCCGATCAACGCAGTGACTGCAGCGCAGAAAGCGAATCTGCCGTGGCTCAAGCTGGCCGCGTTCGGAGGTGCCAGAACAGACAAGGGAAGCCTCCGCAACGACGCGAACGTGCTGGCGATTTCCGGCGTCGAAGCCGACTACGATGGCGAGCGCATCCCTTTCGAAGAAGCCAAGGCCAAGCTGGAACAGCAGGGCATCGCAGCTATCGTCTACACCTCGCCCTCGCACACCGAGGATACGCCACGCTGGCGGGTGTTGTGCCCGCTGTCACAGGAGATGCCACCACAAAGTCGCACAAAGCTCCTGGGCCGGCTCAACGGACTGTTCAGCGGTATCTTCTCAGGCGAGTCCTGGACGCTCTCCCAGAGCTACTATTACGGCTCCGTCAACCACAATCCGTCACACCAGGTTGCCGTGATCGATGGCACGCCGATCGACCTGCACGATGACCTGGACGTGACTTGGATGTCCAAGCCAGACACCGGCACCAAGACCACGGCGAACGGCGAGCGTGTTGCCGGGCCGATGGACGATGCCGCGCTGCTCGCCCAGATCACCACGGGCACCAGCTACCACGAAGCTACGGTGCGGCTACTCGGCCGGTGGGCAAGGGATGGCGTTCCGCTCATGGAGGCACGCGAGCGGCTGCTGGACGCCTTCGACGCCGTGTTCCCAGCCGACCGTGATGCCCGGTGGAAGGCGCGCCGCGCTGACATCGACCGCTGCCTCGAAGATATTTACGGCAAGGAGGCAAAGCAGAAGGACGAAGGCAAACGACGGCCGGAACCGCCGCCGCACCCCGGCTACGACGGCCCCGAGAAAGCGGAGAAACCAGACGACGCTGCGGCCCCAACGTCGACTCTCCGCATCATCAACCCCGTCTCGCTGTTTGGGCTGGCGGTGCCCGAACGGGAATGGATCGTGCAGGACTGGTTGCCTGTTGGGCATGTGACGTTGCTCTACGGCGACGGCGGTACGGGCAAGACGCTTCTGACCCAGCAACTCATGACTTCCTGCGCCACCAACCGACCTTGGTGCGGCTTGGCAGTGCTCCCCTGCCGGGTGTTCGGACTGTTCTGTGAAGACGACAAGGGCGAACTACACCGCCGGCAGGAAGCAATCAACAATGCCTATGGGGTCCAGTTCTCCGACCTACAAAACATGTGTTGGGCATCCGCCATCGGCGATGACAACCTACTCGTCACGTTCGACAGCAACGGCCGCGCCAGACTTACGGAGCGGTTCGCTCAGGTGGCTGAGGCTGCCAAGGTGTTCGGCGCCAAGCTGGTGGTGATCGACACCGCGGCGGACACGTTCGGCGGCAACGAGAACGACCGCTCGCTGGTGCGCCAGTTCATCGGCGCAGTGCTGAACCGCCTCGTCCGCGACATCAACGGCGCGGTGCTGCTGAACGCGCACCCTTCGCGCGCCGGCATGAGCACTACGGGAGACCTGGACGGCGGCTCGACCGGATGGAGCAACAGCGCGCGGGCGCGGTGGTCCCTGACACGGGGACAGAAGGACACGGATGGCAGCCCCGCCGCAGACCTAGATGAGCGCATATTGACGCGGCGCAAGGCGAACTATGCAGGTATCGGCGACACCATCAAGCTGCGCTGGACCGCTGGCGTGCTGCAACCCGTGAGGCCAGGCGGCGGCCCGTTCGCGGCTGTCAATCAGGCACTCGGCGCCGAGCAAAACTTCCTCGCGCTCCTCGCCCGGTTCGAGGCCGATGGCCGGCCGCTCTCGGAATCGCGCAACGCGGGAAACTATGCGCCCAAGGTGTTCGCCAAGTGCCCGGATGCGCAGGGGTACACCAAGCAGCAGTTCAGCGCCGCGATGGAACGGCTGTTCGCTGCCGGCAAAATCAGATTGGTAACCTACGGACGCAGGGGAGCCGAACACCAACGGCTCGCCCTCGCTGACCACCAGGCGCGGGAGGAAGAGCATGATGCCGATGCTGCTTGAGCGACGGTCCGCCTCGGTGGCTATTGGTTACGATTACGATATATTTTAGTTCCTCTGCCATATTGCTAACCAATTGATCTCATTATGCCTCGGTTCCTGCGCCGGCGTTTCGCTTCGGTCTGCCTAGGTCACTCGCAACCCATTGAAAACATTTGTGCTTCGGTTCCGCTCCGGTTTGCGCCGCTCTCTCCCCCATACCCCCTATACGCAGGCGGCCCTTTCGGGCCGGCCGCCTGCGTAATGATAGCGGCAGTGCGACTGGGAATGGCTGGCGGAGGCTCTTCGCGCGGGTCGAGAAAGTCTGTCACCAAGGCAGCGTTGCTCGCGCCATGCCGATTTTCGATGCCGGCCACGGACAAAGCTCCAGCCACGCCAAACGCGAGGAACACGTTGATGACCAATGCGCAGGACCGCAGACCGCTACACCGCCCATCAACAAAAAGGCGCAATGCCGCCTGTTCCACCAATGCCCTCTCCCCGGCACCACATTCGCACCGTCGCACTACTTGCATCAGCACTGCAGCGCGGGTGGTGTGCGTGCTCGCTGGCCATAGATGCCGCAATGCCGTCGTAAATTGCTATATTCGACCCCGCAGTGTTCAGGATTCAGGCGATGCAAACAAAATCCCCGGCTATCCCTTTACGTCCCCGCGTATTCGCAGGTGATCGGGGTGCCATTGGATTTCTCCCCAGTTAGCCAAGAGATTTAGGCAAACGGAATCCGATGTCGCGCGGTGGCCACAACTGGAAGGGTGGCGGGACGGTGGAAGGCACCCGATCGCTTGATGTGATGAAGCTGGCACGCGCCGGCTTCCTGTCTCGGCCATGCTCCGGCAGCATGCAATGGAGCTACGGGGACGGCACAACGGCTTCGATCCAGATCATGGGCACAAGGGACGCCGTCACCCTGGATTACCGCATCAGGGATCACGGAGAGGATTGGCAGCCCGTCCACCAGCGCGTGCCGATCCGCTGGACCCCATGCCGCTTCGGCGGCGAGCGCCCCTGGTTCGTGTGCGATGTTTCGGCCAACGGCGTGTATTGCGGCCGGCAGGTTGCCAAGCTCTATGGAGCCGGGCGCCTGTTCGCGTGCCGACACTGCTATCATCTCGGTTACCAGGTTCAGCGTGGCGGACCGATGGACCGCGCGCATCATCGCATTGCCCGCCTGCATCGGACGCTCGGCGCGGATTACGACGGGCCGGACGGAATCCCGCCCCAGCGCCCGAAGTGGATGCGACAGCGAACGTATGAGCACGTCTTGCAGCAGATCGAAGCCAGCGAGTACATCCTGGACGTAGCGTTCGTGGCGGGCGCGCAGCGCTTTTTCGCCCGGATAGAAAGATCGAAACAGCGGAGAGGGACGCGACGATGAACGCCCTGCCTTCACAGGCTACTGTAGTGCCAAACGCCAGCTACGAGGACACGCGTTTCAACGCACTCCGCCATGGTGTGCTGTCGCGTTACACGGTCCTGCCGTGGGAGGACGAGACCGAATACCGGACACTCCTTGATGCCGTGGTGGCCGAATACGCACCGGATGGGCCTACCGAAGAGCACCTGGTGGAGGAACTTACCGGGATAATGTGGCGGAAGCGGCGGCTTCGCATGGCTGAGGCAGCGGTGTATCGGGAGAAGCTCCGTAGCGACGTGACCAGCTACCAGACACCGGAGCACCTCGCTGGCGCGGCTCTTCTGCCGCTCACGGGCGGCGCCGACCACAAGGCCGATATACGATATAGCGCAGGCCTTGGTTGCCACCCCCAGCGCCACGGCGCGGGAACTGCGCGACGTGAAACGCGATCGGACCATGACGCGCCACGCGTGGGACACTCTGGCGGCCGGCGGCCCTGATGCCTACGCGCGCGCCCTGGCCGCGTTGCGGGAAGACACGCGTGCTTATTGGCATGAATGCCTTACTGAGCGGCCCGGCGATCGTCTGACTTACACGCCGACCGCCGACGCGCTCAAGGCCTGGATCGAACGCCACTGGAAAGAGCGGTTTGAGGACCCGATTGCCGAGTTGGAACACCGCGACGCCATCCGCGACCAAGCCCTCGGCGTCGCCTACGCCGCGTTCGGCCTGGACACGCCGGCCAGGTATGAAGTGCACCTGGACCGCAAGTTGGAGCGGACGCTGGCCATGCTGATCCGGCTGCGGGAGCTTCGACGGCCTGCCGTCCCGGCGTGATCCGTTTGGCAAAAACTGCCTCGGTTGAATTCGGTAAATGAGTGAGCACACCGGGCTACGCTCTCGATATGGCCTGGCTGGTGACGAAGGAAGCGATCTATATCCTTCTCGCTCCTGCGCCCGAGATAGGCCGGGATTTCCGCCAGCTCCAAGGCGCCTCCTGTTCTCGCAAGACGCTATTGTCCGGCTTACGCACCAGCGGCCCTCACGGAGACTCCATGCTGCCCGACATCCCGACGTTCTGGGGCAAGGCAAGATCTTCCAACACCACGGGCGTGGGCATGCATCCGCTGCTGGCCCACTCGTTGGATGTGGCCGCCGTCGCCCTGTTGCTGCCGCGCCGACTGACGTTCGGCCTGACAGGTCAGACCATGGGGTTTCTGGTGGCGCTTCACGACATCGGCAAGTTCTCCCGGCCCTTTCAGGCACAGGCGCCGGAGTACTGGCCGACTGCGGCGCTCGGTTCCCTTACCGCGGGGAATCCGCCACCACCCGGCCCGCGGCACGACGCGCTGGGCCTGTACCTCCTCCACCATGTGCTCGGGGAGCGGCTGAATGACGTGTTGCCGCCGCGCGAAGGGGACCGACGGGGATGGACCGACTCTCATCGTGGTCACCTGTTCCGTGCCTTGGCAGGGCATCATGGCCGGCCCCCGCAGGAACCGGAAGTCGCCCCGGGTCGCAACGTGCTCTGCGAGGGCTGCCTTGCCGCCGCCCACAGTTTTGTCGAGGTCATGCGGGAGATCTTCCACCCGTCGCCGCTGACACGCCCGACGGAGCAGCATGACGTGGCCCGCCTCGGCTGGCACCTGGCCGGCCTGGTCACGCTGGCCGACTGGCTCGGCTCCAGGGAGGTATGGTTCCCGTACGTCTCTTCCGAGGCGGTGGCCAACCCCGCAACCTATCTCTGGAGCCACGCCCTGCCACGCGCCGCCGCGGCCCTAGCCGCATCCGGGCTGGCGACTGCCACGCCCTCACCCTTTACCGGCCTGCGCGGGCTGTTTCCCGGCATTACCCTGCCGTCACCGGTGCAACGCTGGGCGGAAACCGTGACATTGCCTGCGGGGCCGGTGCTCGCGGTGATCGAGGACCTGACTGGCAGTGGCAAGACTGAGGCGGCCGTGACCTTGGCGCATCGGCTGCTCGCCGCCGGCCGAGCGGATGGCATTTTCCTCGGGCTGCCAACAATGGCCACTGCCAACGCGATGTTTGGCCGCCTCGCCGATTCCTATCGCAGGTTGTTTGCACCTGAGGCGCGACCCTCGCTCGCGCTGGCGCACAGCCGCGCCGATCTCGATCCGCGATTCGCTGCGGCGCTCCAGGCGGAGATACCGCCGCCGGTTGGGCGCACTGCGGACCCGGCCGATGAGCCGGCGGAGGTCCATTGCGCCGCCTGGCTGGCGCAGGACCGGCGCCGGGCGCTGCTGGCGCAGGTGGGCGTCGGCACGCTTGACCAGGCGTTGCTGGCGGCCCTGCCGGTGCGGCATGCGCCTCTGCGGCTGCAAGGGCTGACGGGCAAGGTGCTGATCGTCGATGAGGCACACGCCTTCGACCCCTACATGCGGCGCGAACTGGTGGCGCTGTTGCGCTTCCATGCGGCACTGGGAGGCTCGGCGGTGCTGCTCTCGGCGACCCTGCCGCGTGCCGTGCGGCAAGGGCTGGTGGACGCTTTTCGAGACGGGCTGGGAGCGGCGCCGCAGGCATTGGCGCGGGCGGAATACCCGCTGGCGACCCTCGCTGCGGCCGACCGCATCGAGGAGACACCCTGCGACGTGCGCCCCGGCCTCGCCCGCCGCGTGGCGGTGACGCGGCTCGCCGACGCTGACGCCGCACTGGAGCGCATCGTTATTGCGGTAAAGGCGGGTGCAGCCGTCGCCTGGGTGCGCAACACAGTGGATGACGCAATCGACGCGGCGGAGGCATTGCGCGCGCGCGGACTCGCGCCACTGCTGTTCCATGCCCGCTTCGCCATGGTGGATCGCCTGGCGATCGAGGCCGAGGTGCTGCGCCGCTTCGGCCGCGACAGTACAGGCGCGGCGCGGCGCTGCGTTCTGGTGGCAACGCAGGTGATCGAACAAAGTCTGGATATCGACTTCGATCTGCTGTGCACCGACCTCGCGCCGGCCGACCTGTTGATCCAGCGGGCTGGCCGGCTGTGGCGCCACGCGCGCGACCCGCGGCCAGTACCGGGGCCGGAGTTGCTGGTGGTCTCGCCGGAGGCGGTGCCCGATCCCGGGTCCGATTGGATCAGGCGACCGCTACCCGGCACCGCCGCCGTCTACCGCGACCCGGCCCTGTTGTGGCGCAGCGCGCGGGAGGTCTTCGCACGTGGCGCCCTGACGACGCCGCAGGACATGCGCCCACTGATCGAGGCAACGTTCGACCGCGCGGCCGAAGGCGCCGTCCCCCCCGCCCTCGCCGCCGCGTCGGACCGGGCGGAGGGGAAGGAGATGGCAGAGGTCGGGATCGCGAGCCAGAACGTGCTGGATGTCTGGGCGGGCTACAACCGGGATGCCGGGCTTTGGGAAATGGAAACCCGCACGCCGACGCGGCTGGAGGATCGCCCGACGGTCACCTTGCGGCTTGCCCGCCTGCGGGAGGGGCAGGTGGTGCCTTATGCCGAAAACGCCGATCCGCGGCGGGCGTGGGCGTTGTCCGAAGTCAGCGTTGCGAAGTATCGAATTGCGACCTGCCCCGTAGCTGCGGGACTTCAGGCGCAAGCCGATGCCGCACGGGCGCTGTGGGGCCGCTGGGAGCGCGACTCCGAGCAGGTTCTGCTCGCCATCATGGCCGAGAAGAATGACACATTCACAATCGCGGCTCGTTCGGAAGCTGGAACCGACTTCGTGGCCAAGTATGACACACGTTATGGCCTGCATTGGACATGATTGCCGCTACGGCGGTTACTCTGGAACGGAACGAGACCCATCTGCAACATAGCCCCCGACCGGCAAATCGGATAAGGTTTGGGTGAGGACGCCACGGGATAGCCGTGGACGCCTATCGCCAGGAGCCATCGCATGTGGATATGGCCGGGTGAGGCATTGACGGAAGTCGGTGCAAAGTTGCTGCTACGGGCGAACTGTGCTGCCGTCTCATGCTCAATCTCATAACCGATCCTTGGCTGCCGGTTCGGCGGCCGCACTCCGGACGTTGCACGATCCGCCCGGCGCAACTGACCGAAGCCATCGGCGATGACCCGGTCATTGCCATCGACTGGCCCCGCGCGGATTTTCGCATCGCCACGCTGGAGTTGCTGATCGGCCTGCTGGCCACCGCCTGCCCGCCGCGCGACCACGACGCATGGCTGGATCTGTGGGACAAGCCGCCAGACCCGTCCGCCCTGGACGCCGCCTTCGCGCCGATCGCGCATGCTTTCGCGCTGGACGGCGATGGCCCGCGCTTCCTTCAGGACTTTGAAGACCTTGTCTCCGACCCTGAACCCATCGAACGCCTGCTGATCGAGGCGCCGGGCGCCAGCGCCACGCGCGATAACACCGATCTGCTGGTTCATCGCAATCGTGTTGCCAGTCTGGGGCGCGCAGCAGCGGCGATTACTCTGTTCACCTTCCAGTCCTGGGCGCCCGAAGGCGGTAGGGGCCACCGCACCGGGCTGCGCGGCGGAGGGCCATTGACCACGCTGGTTCTGCCGCGCGGTGAGGCGTCTCTTTGGCATCTGCTATGGGCGAACGTGCCATGCGGCACCCCACCGCCAGCAGCCGAGTTGCCGCGCGTGTTCCCGTGGCTGGCACCGACCGTCACTTCGGAAGGGGCACGCGTCGTGACGCCGCAGAATGCCCATCCGCTGCAATGCTGGTGGGGCATGCCGCGTCGTATCCGGCTGGATTTTTCTGCTGAAGGTGCCGCCAGTCCTTGCGACCTGACCGGTGTGCCGGACAGCGTGCAGGTCGAGTCCTGGCGACAGCGACCGCACGGCACGAGCTATGCAACCTGGAGGCATCCGCTGACGCCATACTACCAGCCGAAAGCGGGTGGCGAGCTTCTGCCGGTGCGCCCACGGCCGGACGGCATCGGTTATCGCCATTGGCTCGGCCTAGTGCTGCAAAGTCCGGACGGATCGCGGCTGCCGGCGCAAGCTATCCACAACTGGCGCCAGGACCGGATGCGCGATGCTGGTGACGGCACGACGGCGCGGTTGATCGCCGTCGGATACTCTATGAAGCAGATGAAGGCCCGCGCCTTCGTTGAAAGCGAGATGCCGCTGCCGGGCGCGCCGGACGCGGCAGCGCAGCAATGTCTGGACGACCTCGCCACTCGCCTAGTGCGCGCCGCCGATCTGGTTGCGGGCCTGCTGCGGGGCGCCGTCCGTGCCGCACTGTTCAGTGC
>Ga0255353_1001463_pt1 | contig 13250 bp, 9 predicted proteins | sample HBST25metaG_FD_189941 | JGI IMG/M metagenome (GOLD analysis project Ga0255353, IMG submission 189941) | Peat soil microbial communities from Stordalen Mire, Sweden - H.B.S.T25 | ecosystem: Environmental > Terrestrial > Soil > Wetlands > Peat | place: Sweden: Norrbotten County, Stordalen Mire...
CTCCGGAGTTATTCGAGTTATTCTGTTCCCCGGAGGCCACGATGGATCCGGCAATGGTGCAGGCTCCCGTGGCGTGAACCACAAGTCCGCCCTTGCTGGCGTCGACGGTCACCGTCTTTCCCGAAGGAACGGTGAAGTCGGTATAGAACTTCTCTCCGCTCAAGGCTCCGCTCGCGTTGGTGTTGGCCCCATCCGCCCCGGTGCCCAGATACTGGAGCCACGCGGGAACATTCGAGCTGGGCAGAACGGTGCAAGGCGAGCCGGGCGCACAACTCACTCCATTGATCGAGATGGCATCGCTTTCCGCCGCCGCGTCCGCCACAGATCTCTCGTCTTCGGCAAGAGCCGACGCGGTTCTGGATTCGGCGAGCGCTGGAAGTAGCCGCGCGGGTCGGTCCGTCCGTAACTCCGCGGAGTTTCTCATGGTAATGTGCGAGGCGCAGTTCGGACCCGCCAGAGAAAGCCCGGAAGGGCCGAAGCTCAAGGCGCAGGACGAGCTGCCCCCGTTGTTGTTCTTTGCCCCGGCAGTGAGAGTCCAAGTTTGCGTGACCGGATTGTAGCCGAGAATGTCTTCCGTCCGCTTAGTCTGGGTGCTGTTCCAGCCCTGCGCGTTCAGTATGGGATAAGTCGTATTCCATGCCGCGCACTGCTCCGCCGTGCCGCATTCCACAACCACGGCTCCCATCATCGAGTTCCCGTTGCCTCCATAAGGAGGCAGCTTCATGACCAGTCCATCGCGATGTGGCCCCCCGAGGACAAGGCCATAGGGCGCGCCTAATTGGCCGCGTCCGGGCATCGGCGTCGTAAGAGCAGGGTAGCTAGAGTACAGAGTCGGATCGTTGCCGTTGATAAACTGCGCCTCATAGTCGTTGGTGCCAAACGATCCGCTCGTATTGAACACCATGTTGAAGTGCTGGCCTCCTTCTTGATAGTTATTGAAAGCAAAGTTCAATCCTGAAATCTTTATTCTGAAGTAGTGCGGCTGCTCCAGCGTATCCCCTGCGGAGAACTTACCAACAACGGGAGTCGTGACGATCGCCGATCCATCCACTGCCCCGGTGTCCCCGTTATAGACATTCAGAGTTCGGCCTTGCGGGTAAATATGGTACGGATTGGGGTTGACCTTCGCTACCGGAGTTCCGGCAATGCCGGCGCCCGCATACAAAACGGTGCAGCCTGACAGCGCACCGCTTGTCACCGTGGGATAGACCATCGACGCGGCTGTGTAAGTGATGCCCGTAATCGCGAGGGAGGGTGGATTTGCCGTACTGTAACCGCTGCCGCCGGCAGCCGCACAGGCAGTCACAGTTCCACCGCTCACCGTCACGCTTGCCGTACCGCCTGCCCCTGCCGCCGAGTGGTAGGACCGGGTATTGATGTTTTGATTCACGCCGGAACCGGTGTAAATCGTCAATGTGTTTCCACTGGCGTTGGAAATAATGGGATATACCTGCCGGATAATTCCGTTCGGTGCCTCATCCCCAATGACTGTCATTCCATTCGTCGCACCTGGAACAGCCCAGTCGGCATCCATGCCAAAGCCATATCCGGTAAGTCCGCCCGCAGCTACTGTCGAGTTATTCGAGAGGGGATAGTTCACCACATCCACAGTGATGTGCGTTCCATCGGGCACTGCCGTGATATGAGAGCACTGCCAGCTAGGGTCCATCTTGTCGAACATGCAGGCCGTCTGGCCGGTACTGAATCCCGCCGAACTGACCAGAGAGAGCGTCACATTCGACTGCGGAAACATATTGAGCTTCGCGTTTCCGCCGCTGGCATTGCTCACCGCAGCGGTTGTCGTCGTCGTTGCGGTCGTATCCCCAAATGTCGCATCCCAGTTTGACCCTGAACTGGTAAAAGTGCCTGATCTGATGTTTGAGATATAGCCGGCATTGTAGCCTTGCGTCACGTCAATCAAGGCCAGATCGTTTCCCCAACTTCCTGCAGTTCCTTGCGTCTGAGCCAACGAGAACTTGCATGTGCTGCCGCAAGTCTGCGTATTGAGCTTACCCTGCGGTACGTTCCCCGTCTCGCCCATCCGTGCGCGCCATTCTATGCCCTCATTCTGCGCCAAACCTTGTCCTACACTGTAGGCATCGACAAAGAACGGTATCGAGTCACCCGGCGCATAGCTGTGCAATTGGCCCATGTAGAGATATTGTGATGCCGACGAGTGAACCCACATGTTGTTCGTAATTGAATGGACGTAGGTTTCGTCGGCTGGGCCAAAATCTCGCGTACCTCCAAAAATAGACAGTTGAAGACTGAGCGCAGAGGGGGCATGTGGGGTGTTGCCGTTCCCAACACTGGTAATGGCCTGAGCAAATAGCGGCTCTGTCTCGTGCCGGCCATCTCCGAGAGACTGCCCTTGGTTGCATATAAGCTGTTGAGGCCCCCCCCGAAGGTCTGTGAAACAGCCTTTGGGGTCGGTGGCCTTGGGTCCAATGACAGGAATCCCATACATGCGCGCATTTCCAAGGCCCCACGGCTGTGCTCCCGCCTGCGCATGCAGAGCGGGCGCCAGAATCTGGCACGCATGACTCTGAGACAGGCAATCCCTCAGGGACATCTGGGCACCGTTGCTGCCAGCCTCTGCGGGCAACTCCAACGGTTCGGTGGAGGCCGGGCCGGTGGGCCGGGGAGCGTTCGCCTGGCCGGCATTGGTCGCCTGCGGCGCCTGGGCGTTCGCACAGAGAACGGTTGCAAACAGCAGTAGAGCGGGAAAATCTCGTTTCAAAACATCTTCTCCTGAATTTCTTCAGCCGCGGACCTGGCTACAGAGTTGGATGCTTCGTCCAGAAAAAAGAGCCGACCTTGCCCAACGGGCCCGATCGGCTCTCCGCGATAGTGTAGAAGTTTTCACGCCCCGGATGCGAGGGGGTGGCCAGGAAGGCCGCTTCCCTGCCCTACAACTGCTCGTAGAGCGTCGTATTCCGGTAGCCCATCAGTACCACCAGTGTCCAAATGCCCAGCGCCGTCCCGAAGGGAAATTTGAGCAGGCAGAAAAAGGCCGCGACAATGGCCACGATCCGTCCCCACGGCTGGCGCTCCCACAGGCCCCAGCCGGCCGCCAGCGCCAGGCCCGCGCGCATCACGATATAAATCCAGGCAAAATGCAGCGCAAACGAAAAGGGCCATCCCGGCGGCATGGGGCCGTTCGCCCAGGGTCCGTGCATCCAATAGCCGAAGCGGCCGCCCAGAAATGCATTTGCAAAGGCTAGTCCGACGATTCCGGTCAACATGGAAAAGCCGGCGTAGATGAGCCAGACCACACTCAGAGCCTTCACCTTGCCCGCGTAGCTCTCCAGTTGAAACTGAAGTCCGGGCATCGGCGGGACCGGCGCCGCGGCCGGCCTTCCACATTGTGGGCAAACCGCCTGCCCGGGGACCAAAACCTGACCACATCCGCTGCAATACATGGCTGCCTCCTCGAAATCCGTTCCGAGAGTACTACGAATCCGCCGTGTGCGGCGTTCCATCCCGGTGCGCGAGTCTGCGGCTGTCCGGCAGGAATTGACACGGAGGAGAGCAAAAGCAACTACAGATCCTTCGGGGCAGGATCGATGACTTTCGGCTTTCGGCTGTTGGCTGTTTACTGTCACCTGTCACCTGTCACCTGTCACCTGTCACCTGTCTTTAGAACATGTACCGCGTCTCGGCGATCAGGTTGTGGTTGTAGGTATGGAAGCCGGAGGTGGCGATCTGCATGCCGCAATCGAAGACGAGGAAGGAATGCGTGGGCGCCCACGCTTTGCGCCGCAGCAGGTAGAAGGCCGCCGGGGTCACAAAGTTCTCCGTCTTCCGGTCGAAAGGGCCGCCGAAGTTGAAGGTCGGGTTGTCCTCGATGTCCAGCCAGGCATGTTGGGTTGGGTGCAGTTGCGCCGTCCAGTTCCATGAGATGGAGCGGCCCTGCGCTGCGATCTTGCCCGTGGGCAGGTCGCCACCCAGTGTGGTCTGCACATTGAAGCGTCCCCAGGCGTGGCCAGCGGCCAGGGTCGGGAAATACACACCGGTGGCCGCTCCGTTCGCATGGCTGCCGGTGGCCGCACTATAAGCCAGCAGAGCGGTCAGGGCAAAGTCGCCGTGCCGGGCGTTGCCCGAGACCAGCCGGTACTTGCCTTCCACCATGGTGTCGCCGAAGCCGTCCTGGGCCGCGGCGGAGTGGTTCTGCAAAAAGGCCGGCGCCATCACGTTCAGTTGCACGCGGTCGCCGAGGATGACACCAATGGTGTGGCCGTTGCCGTAGTTCTCCGTCTGGGTGCGCGCCGGGGTGTAGGAGTTGGAGAACGACAGCCGCACCGATTGCGACAGCCGCGGGTCGGGCTGGATCAGCGGCGACATCCACGCCGGCTGGACGGCGGTCATCACCGCATTGCGCGCCCTGAATTGCTCGTACAGCGGTTGCTGTGCCGATGCCAGGCACGCACAAGCCGCCAGCGCGAGAGAGAAAACAAACTTGAGTTGGTTCACAGGTTGATTCTTTATACCGGGATTTGCAACGGAGCCAAGTGACCGGCGACACGCTTGAGGCGGCCAGCGAATCCGTTGTCCGCGCGGCTATACTTTCCTCCATGCAAGTTATCCGGCAAGGCTTGGTCATAACAATTGCGGTTCTGGCTGCGCACTTATCTTTGGCCCAGGCAAACTCGCCATGGCAGATGCAGGACTCCGGCTCGACGGCCGGCCTGCGCGGCATCTATTCCGTCGATGGCACGGTCGCCTGGGCCAGTGGCACCGGAGGCACAGTGCTCAGGACCACCGACGCCGGCGCCCATTGGCAGAAGTGCACGATTCCGGACGCGGCCACGGACGGCGCAACGCTGGATTTTCGCGGTGTGCAGGCCTGGGACGCGCGAACGGCCATCGTGATGGCCTCCGGGCCGGGGGATAAAAGCCGGCTGTACAAGACGGAGGATGGATGCTTGGCTTGGAGGCTAGTCTTTGCCAACCCAGACAAAGACGGTTTTTGGGACTCGATAAACGTTGCAGATCAAGACAACCTCATGATTCTCGGAGATCCGGTTGAAGGGGAATTCTCTATTTTTAGTACTACGGATGGCGGGAAGGCATGGGACAAAACCCATGATGAGGGCCTTCGGAGCAAAGCAAACGAAGGAGCGTTCGCGGCAAGTAATTCTGCGCTGTTAGTGAATTGGGTGGATGGCCCTGCAGCATTTGGCGCAGGCAGTCCCACCGGCGCACGGCTCTTCATTGAGTGCGATTCCTGCAAAGGGAAAACCTCATGGACGGCCGTTCCAATGATCTCGTTTCCCAAGGCTGAAGCCTCTGGAATCTTCTCCCTCAACTACCGTGACTGGCGTCTCTTCGTAGCGGTAGGCGGCGACTACACCAAGCCCAACGAATCCTCAGGCACTGCGGCCTGGAGTGCCGATGGCGGCCAGCACTGGACCGCCTCCGCCAAACCGCCGCACGGCTACCGCTCCTCCGTCGAATGGAGCGAAGCGCTCCACGCCTGGATCACCGCCGGCACCAATGGTTCGGACATCAGCCGCGACGACGGCAAAACCTGGCAGCCCATCGACGACGGCAACTGGAATGCGCTCTCCTTGCCCTTCGTCGTCGGCCCCAACGGCCGCATCGCCCGCCTGAATGCCGCCGCGCTCAAATAGCTGCGGTTTCACCCCGTCGGATGCGCTTCCGCCGCTTCGAGGAATTTCCCCAGTCCGGCCCAATGACCTAGAATTTCGCCATGGACGGCGTCGTTTCCCCGCTCGAAGCCCTGAATGCCCGGATAGCTGCCTGCGAGCTCTGCCCGCGACTGCGGGAGTATTGCGCCGAGGTGGCCCGCACCCGCCGCCGCGCCTATCTGGACTGGGAGTACTGGGGCCGGCCCGTGCCATCGTTCGGAGACGAGCGGGCGCGGGTGATGGTGCTGGGCCTGGCGCCCGGGGCGCACGGCTCGAACCGCACCGGGCGCATGTTTACCGGAGACGGATCGGGGGATTTCCTCTTCCCGACCCTCTACGAGGCCGGCTTTGCCTCGCAACCCAAGGCCGTCTCGCGCGACGACGGTATGAAGCTCACCGGCCTGTGGATTGGCGCCGTGGTCCGCTGCGCCCCGCCCGGCAACAAACCCACCCCGGAGGAGTTGCGCACCTGCGCCCCGTGGCTTGAACAGGAGTTGCGACTGCTGACCGAACTGCGCGTCGTGGTCTGCTTGGGCAAGATCGCCTTTGACGGCCTGCTGGCCCACGCAAAGCGGAGCGGACAGTTGGCGTCGCGCTCCGGATTCGTCTTTGCGCACGGCGCGGAATTCACATTGCCTGGCGGCTTGAAGGCGATCGCCAGCTACCACCCCTCGCTGCAAAACACCAACACCGGCAAGCTGACCCGGCCCATGTTTCTCGCCATTTTCAAACGGGCACGGGAAATGGCAGGTCTCGACTAAGGAAGCAGAAGCAAAAACATCAGAAAAACTCCGGCTTGAGCCCGGAGAAGGAAAGGAAGAGATGGACGAGTTGTCGAGAGGAATTCTGAGGGAACTGCTTCCCCAGGAGAAAGAGGTCGTTCCGCCGCCAGTCAAAACGAATCGCGCGCCGAATCCCATGGACCATTGGTCATTGGCCGTTCTGCGCGAGCGGGGAGAATACCTTGGCAAGCTGGCCAAGCATGGCGACGGCTCGGCCGGCGAGACGCTGAAGGAGTTTCCCGGCCACGCGGCCATGCTTTCGTTTCGCAGCCGCGACGGACAAGCAGAAGTGCATGAGAACTTCGCCGATCTGTTTTATGTGCTGGGGGGCCGGGCAGCGCTGCTCACCGGAGGCACGGTGCCGGGAGCAAAGACTGTCGCTCCGGGAGAGATGCGCGGCGACGCAATCGAAGGCGGCACGCGGCAAGAGTTGAGACCGGGCGACCTGGCCCACGTTCCGGCTGGCTTGCCCCATCAGATGCTGGTAGCCAGCGACAGGGCGGTCACCTGCTTTGTGTTGAAGATCGCCAAGGTCGAGGAGAAGTCGTAGTGCCGTAACCGCGCAGATAAGTGGGTGCTCCAAGTCCCAAAATCGGGACCTGGAGCACCCATGTCCATGGACGCGATGACAAAATCATCAATTCGCGGTAGAAGTGGGAAAGAGCGAGGACGTCTTCCGCCACTAACATTGAGCTGACTCATGTTAGTGACGGAAGAGGCCCTTTTTCTGGTTGAACAGTTAGCGAGTTAGATGCTTTCCCCGGGTGCGGCAGTCAGCGTGAATTCCACGGTCTGCGAACCCAGGCGCGGATGTTTGGCGGTCAGCCGCACCCTGCCAACAGTTTCTCCGGCGCGAATCCAGACGGCGCACGTTCCACCCACCAGGGAGAACGGATTATCGCCGATCAGCTTCGCCGGACCCTCCAGCGTAAAGGTTACAGGATCGTTGGCATAGGTTCTCACCGCCCCGAACTCATCGGTAACCCGAACCACAACGCGCGTTGTATCCGCCCCATCCGCCACCAGGGCGTGATCGTCGGGCAGCAGGAGAAACTTGCTGTCGACGCCCCTGCCGGAGAGTGACTTGGAGATGACGAGCTTCCCCTCGAGATAGCCATCGATGCGCAGATCACCCCATTCGATTTTGAACTTGCTCAGGTCCAGCTTGCGCAAATCGATCACGAACGGCGGGTACTTCAAATGGTCAAACTCAGTTCGGTCCGGATCGACTTCGGCAACAGGAACCCAGGGTGCGCTGGCGTCGCCGGCCGGGCGCGCGAAGAGCTTCAAGTGATCGCAATTTGAGCAGACCACTGCCTTGGAGAAGCCGACGGACTCATCGCTGTTCGCCCAGTGAAAGGCCGGTTCGAGCACGATCTCTTCCGCCGGATCGCACTGCGACTTATAGAATCCGGCAGCTGGCTTCGGTTCGCGGAAAATATCGGTCACTCCGTGATAGCAGATGCGGTCGCCGGCGCCGAAGTTGGCGTGGGTGTTGTAGTCGAAAGCGCACCAGCCGATGCCACCTGCATATTGCGGATTGGAGGCAAGCTGGTTATGGATGCGGGCGTGGCGCAAGGTGTGTTCGCGCTGCCGCTCGTCATCGTCCGTCGTCTTGGTGGGGAAGGTGTGCCCCACAAACTCCGTATTCAGATAGCGCGGATGATTGGGCTCTTTCAGCGGGAACCCGAAGTCGTTCATGGTGAACACATCTTCCAGGAATTCGGACTCCTGGAAATAGCGAATTCCGCCGGTCTGGCGGGAATCGTCGAGCGCATGCGCAAAGGCGTTGGTGCGCGCGTAGAAGTCGTGGAAGTCCCTAGACTCGTTGATGCGCACTCCCCACAGGATGATCGAGGGATGGTTCCAGTCGCGGCGAATCATGCGGCCGACGTTGTCGATGGCCACCAGCTTCCATGGCTCGTCGCCGACGTGCTGCCAACCGGGAATCTCTTCGAGAACCAGCAAACCGATCTCGTCGCAGCGATCGAGGAAATGGCGCGACTGCGGGTAATGCGAGGTGCGCACGATATTGCAATGCAGGCCCTTGCGCAGGATGTTTGCGTCCTGACGCTGCACGCGCGCCGGCATGGCTTGGCCGACAAATGGAAAGGTCTGATGGCGGTCCAGACCGCGCAGCTTGACGATCTTTCCGTTCAGTGAAAAGCCGTGATCGGTGAAGACCGCCTCGCGGAATCCCACGCGGCGCGTATCTTCGTCGATGACGCGGCCAGCCCGCAGGAGGCGGACATGAACCGTATAGAGATGGGGTTGGTCAAGATCCCAAAGCTGCACGTTGCCGAGATGCGTGAGCGAAACGGTGTGGCGCGCAGGGTCCTTGGCCGTCTCCGTTGAGGCATAGGCGGGCGCGTCCGTATACGGATCGAGCGCGACCGAAGGATCCACGGAACCGGACGGGCCAACCACGCGCGTTTCCTTTTGAACGATCTGATCGCCGTGGCGCAACTCGGCCTCGATCGCGAGTCCGCCGCCGCCCGCCAGATCGCCGGCCAGGAAGCAGTTCACATCCAGGGATGGATTGCCGCTGAGCACATCTTTGGGTTGAGCGAAGATGTTATCGATGTAAGTCGCGGGAACGATGCGCAGTGCAACTTCGCGATAGATTCCGCCGAAGGTCATGTAATCGATCTCATCGCCGAACGGAGGAATGTCCGTGCGTTCGGTCGAGTCCACCTGCACCACCAGAACATTCTCGGCATCCCGGCGCAGGTGCTGGGTCAATTCAAACGAGAAAGGGGTGAAGCCGCCCTTGTATTCGCCCAGGCGTACGCCATTGATCCAGACGGTGGAGGCGGTCATGACGCCTTCAAAGTCCACAAACACGCGCTTGCCCTCAGCGCCTTTGGGGAACCTGAAGTGCCGCCGGTAGGTGGAGATGAACTCGTAATCCTTGTCGTCGAAGCTGTGCCAGGGCAACTGGATGTTGGTGTGCGGAACCACCACGCGCTCGAAGCTGGAGTCGTCAAAGCCCGATGATTCCGCACCGGCCACCTTTTCCGGGCGATAGCGCCAGTTGCGATTGATGGGGAGAATGATCCTCCCCTGCACAGTCTTCTCATCCGCAAGCGCCGGAGAGCCAGATAGAGCCGCCGTGGCCAACACTGCGCCGGCTGTCTTGATAAAGTCGCGCCTGATCACCGATTACCCCTTCCAGGTTTCAACTTCCAGCGAAATGGCATGGCCATATTTCGCCTCCAACATTATAGGGGGGATGCAAGCCCAATCACTCTGCAAACAAATCCTCCTGCGCAGGAAGCAAAGGAGGATATTCTCCGAGGCACGCTCAACACGGACCGGGGTTGACACGAGCGGCAGGGGAAGAGTGCAACCACCTGCGGGAAGCGGGCTCACACAGACTTTTCGGCTTTTTGGATCTTTTGGAATTTTTGGAGCGGGAGACCGGGATCGAACCGGCGACATTCAGCTTGGGAAGATGGCTGAAAATTGAAAACAAAGAACATAGCGAATTCCGGCACCTCTTTCAGGCGATTGAATTTACGGGAAATTCGCAGGTTTCAGCAACGCGGCTCTTAATGGAGTTCAAATGGAGTTCACTTGATGTCAGCCGAGGATAAGGATTCCCCCCCGCCATTTCCCTGCAACATTCTTCCGGCGGTAATTGCGAGGGTCGATAGTCAGTTTGAGTGCTGAGCACTCCCAACCGAGTCCAGGAGCCCTCTTCGTATCGCTGGCGTATCGTCGAATACCCCACAACGGGTCAATCCAATCAGATCGTGCTCACCTTTCGGTTCTTTGTCGAGAGAATACGTGTACAAAAGAATGTAGCTGTTGCCTACCGCAAGGTGTTCAGGGGAGAAATTCTCTTGCGCCGTGCGTTTGCCGGGAAAGGGATGGACTCGAAAAACATGGCCGGATTTCCAATGAATTGGGCTCTTCAATACTTCGAGTAGTTTAACCGTATCGAATTCGCCTTGGCCATAGCCCTCATCAGAGTATGTCCCATCAGTTGGCTGCGTAGAGATTGCTTCTACGCGAAGAATATCGATGGCGGTCCGTCCCAGTTGTCCAGGAGCCGTCCGGCACGGTTCAGGGACAGCCGACTTCTGACTGTCACCGGGAAGCTGTGCAGTCGATTGGATGGCTTTTTCGAGTAGCTGCCGCGTCTTTGCAAACTCTTTCTGTACTCGGGAATCACGATTCGTGGTCGTTGCAATGTCCACAATTGTATGACCGCCATCGTATTGCTCTCTCGGGTCTGCACCACTCTGGAGTAGTAGTTCCACCCGATCAGCTTGACCATTGAGTGCTGCCCAGTAAAGTGCAGACGCGCCCCTGTACTTGCAGTTCACCGGACCGCCTTTTGAAATGAGTTCTCGCATGACCTCGACGCTGCTGTCCATTGTTGCAAGGGAGACCAAGGAGTCTTCCGAGTTTCGTGGAGGACACTCATGAGGAACAATTGCTCCAGCTTCGAGGAGTAGCAATGTAACGGAGGGATTCGCATAATCACGGGTCAGGGAGATGCTCAGCGCACTTGCACCGAAAATCTCCTTCTCGTTAGGATCTGCTCCGGCTTGCAAGAGTGCAGCTACGATTGGGAGGTTGTCCGCGTTTAGATCGGTTCGCTCGATTGCTTCGTAGAGAGCCGTTTGACCCTGTGCTGTTTTTGCCTTTACGTCCGCACCTTGCGCCAACAGGGTGCGAATCCGTGGCAGGTCGTTTTGCCGTGAAGCATTCATCAGCGGCGTTAACTGAGGGTCGTCCTTGTAGCTGTGTGCCGCATTTGAGTGACAGCATGAGCACAACAGCACAATGGTCGAGAACCAACACTTACTTCGAATCGTTAGCATTCTCAATCTCCCGAAGACAACGCGCTGCCGCATCGTCAGGTCTAGCCGCTAAAGCCTTCCGAGCGAGGCGAAGGCTAGCTTGCGCCATTCCGCCACCGTCAGCCGATCCTGCGAAGTAACAAATCTTTTTCTGGGTGGGGACAGGAAACGAGCGAACGGCATCGAGAAAATTGTCCGGCGACTTCGCGACTGTTTCGGAAAGGAAAGTACCCACAAATTCTGAACCAGCGGCATTGTAGCTATTCCCGTATTTCATGAGCGACGTGAGTACCTCGGAGTGACCGTGCTCATAGAGGTAGGCAAGAAACTCCCCAGTCATATCATCGCAACCATGGGTGACCTCTGGAACGTTGCAACCCTTTAAGACCCAAATCAGATAATCGCGGTTTCGCTCGTAATCTACGCCGAGCACTGCCAGAAGAAACGCTACCTGCTGTGCTTCCGGGTGGCTGGCATCATTCTGCATCCGTTGTAATTGCCGGACAACGTGCTCCCTCTGCTCAGGTGAAGGCAGTAGTAGCGGGTGAACTCCGCCGTTTGGCATGAGCCTCTCAACAATTGACCGGTTGCTCTTTGCCATTGGATTTGGTGATTGTCCAGGCGCAGCCGCAGCGTTGGCCAGCAATATGATTCCGATGACAGCGCGTACATAGTAAAGGTAGTAGTCTGAGCTTTTCACTGGCGTTCCTTTCAAGACTTTGGCACCGGGGCTAGTCGCCAGCATCATCCTCAAAAAAATCGTTGTCGATGCGCTTGACCACGTATGTGCTCTCCGTGGAGATGCCGACCTCAAAGTCAAACATGAACTTGGCGAGTTCCGTGCCGTCAATGAGGATGACCTTGATGTCAAGGCCGGTGGCATATTCGTGGGCGTCTTTGGTGAACGTCGAGGTGGTCAGGAATATCCCCTTCCTCGCTCTCTTGCCATGCAGCGCACCAACGAATTTCTGAATCTCTGGACGGCCAACGCTGGCATTGTCCCAACGCTTTGCTTGAATGTAAATCTGTTCCAGCCCGAGCCTGTCTTCCTTGATTACGCCGTCAATGCCACCATCACCTGATTTGCCAATCGCTCTTCCTGCGTCGGCCAAAGAGCCGCCATATCCCATGGCCGTTATCAGCTTGACCACAAGGCGCTCAAAGAACTCCGGTGAGCAGGACTTGACCCGTTCCAGTGCATCCTCCTCAATCTGACTCCGTCGGGTCAGATACCCGGTTGCCATGAGGTCATCCGGCGTATCCGTCTCAGCCGTCGCTACAACAGGGTTGCTCTTCTCGGTCTCTGCTGGTTGAGAGCGCCTCTTGAACTCCACGAACTCGGGGAAACGGCACAGGAAGGCGTTGTCAATCCGGGTTGGGTTCTCTGCCAAGACTTGCTTGCCCCGCTCGGTAATTCGGAACTGGCCACGTTGAACGTAGTCGATAAGGAGAGCCTTCTTCAGGTAGGTCCGCGCCCAGCCGACACGATTATCAAAAACCTCCTGCTTGCCGCTTGGAAGCAGTTCCTTCTGCTCCTCCTCGGTGAGGCCAAACTGCGAGGCGAGTTCAGGCACAGTATCACGTTTGGAACGCACCGTGCCGTCACCGGCCAGTTTAAGCAGTGGCAGCATTAGGGTCTGGTAGTCAGGGATCGGCATCGTTTCCTCTTTTCACGGCATACAGCCAGATTTTGAACGGACGCTGTCGCGGGGGCAGCAGCACCGTCGATACGGCCAAAGAAATTCACAAAATCTGGTTGCAAGTCATTATTGCGCTTTGGTTTCCCTCGCGTCTATCGCGGCACAGACCGCCAAACCAATCGCAGAAAAACTTATGAGGAATACCGATTCGGAAGTCGTTAAAGGTGTGGAGTGCGGGCCGCAGGAAGGAAAAGCCGAAGGGGGTGCCGGAGTTGGTCCAGGATGAAAAACAGTCTTGGCGTCGTTAAGAAAAAGAGGTATAGTTTTTCTTAACAGAGAAGAGAGGGTATCGCATGGAATCCATGC
>Ga0255353_1001468_pt1 | contig 13212 bp, 13 predicted proteins | sample HBST25metaG_FD_189941 | JGI IMG/M metagenome (GOLD analysis project Ga0255353, IMG submission 189941) | Peat soil microbial communities from Stordalen Mire, Sweden - H.B.S.T25 | ecosystem: Environmental > Terrestrial > Soil > Wetlands > Peat | place: Sweden: Norrbotten County, Stordalen Mire...
GCTTCTTCTCTTATGACGCAGTGCGCCAGATCGAGCGGCTGCCCGAGTTGGCCAAAGATGAACTTGGCGTACCCGACGCGTGCCTGCTCTTCTTCGACGAGGTGCTCGCCTTCGACCACGTGCGCAAAGAGATCTGGCTGGTGGTGACGGCTGATGTGACGCGCGGCAAGTCGGCCGCGGCTCCCGGAGCGGAATATGACAGGGCCGTGGCGCGGCTCGACCGGCTGGAAAAGCGGCTCACTCAGCCGCTGCCCAGCCTCACGCGGCGCAAAACAGAGGGCAAGCTGAACGTGCATCACCGGACACCCAAGAAGGATTTTCTGGCCGCTGTCAGCCGTGCCAAGGAATACATTTCTGCTGGCGACGTATTCCAAGTGGTTCTATCGCAGCGCTTCGACATGGAGCCAGAGGCCGACAGCTTCCAGGTCTATCGCGCGTTGCGGACAGTCAATCCAAGCCCTTATATGTTTTTCCTGCGCTTTGCGCCTGAGGACCCGCTGGGCGGGCGGCCTGACGCGTTGAAACGCTCCTCCAAAAAGCTAAAAGCATCCACGGTGATGGAATTGGCCGGGTCGTCTCCGGAACTTTTGGTGCGCGTGCATCAGGGCAAGGTGGAGTACCGGCCCATCGCCGGAACGCGCCCGCGCGGGGCCACTGAGGCCGAAGACGCGGAACTGGCCGACGAAATGCTGACCGACGAAAAAGAGCGCTCAGAACACGTGATGCTGGTGGATCTGGGCCGCAACGACGTGGGCCGCGTGAGCCAGTTTGGCAGCGTCAAAGTAGACCGGCTGATGTTCGTCGAGCGCTACTCCCACGTGATGCACATTGTCAGCAGCATCGAGGGCCGGCTCAAGCCGGAGCTGACCGCAATCGATGCCCTGCGCGCCTGTTTCCCTGCCGGCACGCTCTCGGGTGCTCCCAAGGTGCGCGCCATGGAGATTATCGAGGAACTGGAGCCAGCGCGGCGCGGAACCTATGGCGGCGCAGTGCTTTACGCTGATTTCTCTGGCAACCTCGACTCCTGCATCGCCATTCGATCGATGCTGGCCATCGGCGGCAATGGATACGTGCAAGCCGGCGCGGGTATCGTTGCCGACTCCGTGCCTGAGCTGGAGCACCAGGAAGCGCTCAATAAGGCACAAGCCATGATCCGGGCCGTCGAGCGTGCGCGGGAGATGTAAACCCTCCCATTTCCGAACAGTTTCTGCCATCGATTCCTTTATGGGAACTGCCTGTTCCTTTCATGCCGCCGATTGTCCTCTTTGCGTACAGAATTGCAGTCCACACTGATAGCTCGGGAAAACGCTGCTTTCCAGCAGTTGGATCTCTGAGAAATCTATGGGAAAGGGATTGCAAGTCATGCTGATTTCCAGTTCGCAAAGCACCTCCAGCCTCTTTACGGAACTCGCCTCGTCTTCCACGTCGTCCACTTCCAGCTCTTCCAGCAGCAGCGCGAACTCGTTCGATAGCGCGCTCTCCAACCTGATGTCGGCCATCAAGTCGGGGGATACATCGAGTGCCAAGAAGTACCTGGCTGACGTGGAAAAGCTGGAGCCTTCTAATACCGACTCGAATAGCCCGCTGGGTGAATTTCTTTCCAGCGTCTCGACGGCGCTCTCCGACGACAACATCTCCGGAGCGCAAAGCGCGCTGACCACGCTGGAGACCTACGCGACCCCCAGCACATCGTCCACCAGCTCGACTTCGAGCACATCCAGCTCATCGTCCACCAGCAGCGACACATCCAGCAACTCCAGCATTAGCGCGCTCGGACAGGATGTGTTGAGCCTCTTCAGCGCCATCAGTTCAGGCGACGTAACGGACGCGCAGTCGGCTTATGACTCGCTTACCAGTCTGCTAGATTCAACCGACAGCACATCGGCCAGCAGTACTTCAACCGATAGTTCATCGACCGGCAATACATCGTCGAGCAGTTCCAGCGGCACTTCGTTCTCCAAGCTGCTGTCGGAGATCGGCTCGGCGCTCAGTTCCGGCGACGTCACCACCGCGCAAAGCGCCCTCGACAACTTTCTTACCAGCCTCTCCTCGGGGTCGCTGGTCAGTGCGACCGCATGAGCAAATCTTCAGGGAGAGGCTGCGCGAAAGCCATTTCAGAGCCCGCGCGCGGTCTCTCCAGAGAAGAGCTGAGGAGATGCTTATTCCCCGCCGAAAATGTGACGGAAGAATTTTCCAATGCCGCCGAAAAAGCCCGGTTTTTTCTTCGCAGCGGGCTGAGCAGCGCTGGCTGCCGGAACTGCCTCGGCGGCGGGCTGCGGAGCGTGGTCCGCGCTGTTGTAAACCAGCGGCTCAATCGCTTGCGTTGAACCGCTTTGCAGGGGCACGCCGGGCGCGGGTTTGGGCGTGGGCGCAAGGCCCTCGCTCTGCGCCAGCGGAAACTCGTTGCCCTTGGGCGCGGGAGGCGGGCAGCCGCAAGGCTCTTTCTCGTTGTCCACCACCTCGTGCAGGCTGCCGTGCTGGAACATCACGCGCTGACCGGACTGCACTCTGTAATCACCGCCATCAAAAACGCTTGTGACCTGTACGTAGGGGGTTTTAACGCTGGCATTATCCACGCACGTGTCGCCGTTCTGACCGAGGCGGACCTTGACCTCCGCCGCGCCGGGCGACCCCATGGCTATGCGAAAATCCGGCGTGAGCAGAATGTCTGTGTCGCGCGCGGTGGCGAAGCTCATCTCGACCGCTCCATGATCGAGAGCCATCATCAAGCCTGGCGTTTCCCCTGCGGCGACGCTGGCACCAGCGGCCAGCTTTACGGTCGTCGAGGCGCAGACGCGCAACACGCCGCGATGGGGCAGCACAACTTCGGTCGTCTGATTGCCGGAGGTGACCGTGCCGCTGGCGCCAATGACGGCCTTGCCTTGCGATACCTCAAGCGCACCGGTAACCTTGGCTGCGGCGTCGGGGTTCTTGTTGTCGAGGGGCACTATTGCGATCGGGGCGATAGGCGTAGATTCGGTTGCCGTTTGCGCAAACAGTCCTGAAGTGGCAACCAAGACCGCCAATATCAAAAGACCTGCGTCTTGCATCCGGGCCCTTTTCGTAGCCATCATACCGGCAACTTTCCCAATCCTCGTGACATTCTCACTTATGCCTAATAAAAGCTCGCGATACAGGCCAAATAGACCACGGGAGGCTGCCATCATCGACTCCCAGAGCAACGTGGATGTATTCTTCGGTGTTCTCCAAAAACTGTACCTCGACCTGGTATCGCTTTGAGTCGACTATAACCTCATAATTCTGCTCTTCATGCTCGTGTAGCTCATCAAGCAGTTGTTCACATGGCTTCCCCGACCAACGCTCTGTTTCGGCATCGAGTACTTCTCGCCACTCTTCCCGTCTACTCATCGCCCCTACATGCTCAAAAAGTTGCGAATCATCTGGTGGCCACCCTCGGTCAAAACGCTCTCGGGATGGAACTGCACGCCCTCAATGGGCAGCGTGCGGTGGCGCAGGCCCATAATCACAGACCCGCCGCCGTTTTCCGGGGTGCTGGCCGTGACCATGAGCTCGGCGGGGAGCGACTCCTCCGCCACAATCAGGGAATGGTAGCGAGTACAGGTGAGCGGCGTTTCGAGCCCGGCGAAGATGCCCTTGCCGTCGTGAGTAACCGCGCTGGTTTTGCCGTGCATCAGGTGGCTGGCGCGGACGACCTGACCGCCGAATGCTTCGCCGATGGCCTGGTGACCCAGGCAGACGCCGAGAATAGGCACTTTCCCGGCCATGTAGCGAATGAGCGGAACCAGAATTCCCGCATCGGACGGAGTGCAGGGGCCGGGCGAGAGCAGGATGCGCTCCGGCTTCAGCGCCTCGACCTCTTCCACGGTCAATTCGTCGTTGCGATAGACCTCAACCTCCGCGCCCAACTCTCCCAGGTACTGGACAAGGTTGTAGGTGAACGAGTCGTAGTTGTCGAGAACAAAAACCATGATGAACTCCAGTGTAGCGCGCCACCTTCGACAGGATGGCGGTTCGCGGTTCGCTTGAAGGGGTTTTGCGCTGCCTCAACGGCCTGACGAGTCTGCACGGTGGGAACCCTGCTGCCAGAGTTGCGCAGAGGCGGCGCATCTGTAAAACTCACTAACGATGGTTCTTCATTTTTTGGTTCAAGGTCGTGTGCAGGGGGTGGGCTTCCGCTGGTTTGTGCAGCGGGAGGCCGGCGAGCGGGATCTGCGCGGCTGGGTACGCAATACCGAAGAAGGCGAGGTCGAAGTGTTGGCTTCGGGCCCGGCGGAAGACCTGGCCGAGCTGCGGGCCAGCCTGAGCCGCGGACCGCGCGGCGCCCGCGTGGATCGCCTGGTCGAACATCAGCTTGCCGAAACCGAAGCCGACGATCTCAGTTCCTTCCGCATTGATGGGGCTTGGTAAGAAGCAGCTTCCGGAGCGAATCCATAGTTGTTGCGCCCTGGAACCTAAACCGGTACAAGCGTTTTCCTTGCCGTTGCGGAAGTCGCGCCTGGTTTGCAGAGAATTATTCCCCGCGGGCGCACAATAAATGAATGAAAAACGACCAGAGGAGCGGGCTTTTACTATTCCCTATTCCCTATTCCCTATTCCCTTTTTTTGAACGGCAAAGCCATACCCCCCTCCCCCCCCCTATTTCCTGTGAAACTGTGAGACTGTGAACTTTTTCGCACCGTCTGGTAGGTATAACTGTCCATAAGGTCACGGCAATCCGGAAAATGCCCAGGCCGTTAACTTCCAACTTCCCGTATACGGCGCCCGGAGGCCGGAGCTAGAAGCTTGAGACTGAGAGCTGATCTCTTCTGTCAACCCGCTATAATCACGAAAGAAGCTAACCGTCAATCCGATCAAGGAGCCTAGCCGCCTTATGTCCGAAACCATCAAGCCTATCGATGTAGAAGCCCTCAAGGCGCTGGTGCGCACGGTGCCAGATTTTCCCAAACCGGGGATTCTGTTCTATGACATCACCACGCTGCTCAAGGACAAGACCGGCTTTGCCAAGCTGATCGACGCGCTCGCGGCGCACTATATCGAGAAGAAGGTCGATCTGGTGCTGGGCATTGAGGCGCGGGGATTCATCTTCGGACCGGCGCTGGCCTACCGGCTCAATGCCGGCTTTGTCCCGGTGCGCAAGCCACGCAAATTACCAGCCCCTGTGGCGCGCGTAACCTATGACCTGGAATACGGCTCCGACACGCTGGAGATTCACCAGGACGCGATTCAGCCCGGCCAACGCGTGGTGCTCGTCGATGACCTGTTGGCCACCGGAGGCACAATGGAGGCCACCGTCAAGCTGGTGAAACAGTTGGGCGGCGAAATCGTCGGACTGGCCTTTGCCGTGGAACTGGACTTTCTCAAAGGCCGCGAACGCTTCACCGGCCTTGATGTCTTCAGCCTGCTGCACTACGACGAATAGCGGGCACTAACCGCGGTTCGCCAACCCTTCCAAATCCCCTTCAAGAGGCTTCTTCCGGCGTATCGGTTGGAGCGGCGCCTTCCGTTGTTTCCTCGATAAACATCTGCGCGTCGGCAAAGCGGTAGCCCACGTAGACATCGGTGAGCAGATAGAGAGGCTTTGAGGGGTCGTCCTCAATCTTCTTGCGCAACTGGCGGACGAAAGTGCGCAGGTACTCGACCTCTTCACGGCAGTCCCCGCCCCACACTGCGGTCAGCAGCCGGGCATAGGTAATCACGCGGCCGGCGCGGCTCATCAAGCAGTGGAGTATCTCGAACTCCTTGCGGGTGAGGTGTACCGGCTTGCCGCGCTTGGTGACGAAGCGGCGCACCGGCTCCAGTCGCAGTTCGCCAATCTCGATGGGCGCGTCCTCAGCACGAGCCGGAGCCTGTACGCGGCGAATCGCCGTGCGGATACGGGCAATCAGTTCGCGTGTGCTGAATGGCTTGGTCACATAGTCGTCGGCACCCAGTTCCAGCGCCACCACCTTTTCCTCCTCCGCATCCCGCACGGTGAGCATGAGAATGGGCATTCGGGGCGCCAGCGCTCTCATGCGCCGCAGAGTTTCAATGCCGCCGATGCCGGGCATATTCACGTCGAGCAGAATCACGTCGAAGGCGCCCGTGCGCAGCATCTGGAGCGCCTCTTCGCCGCGCGAGGCCTCAGCCACCTGAAAGCCGAGTTCAAGCAGAGGCGGCCGGAGCGCCCTGCGGATGGCCGACTCGTCGTCGACCAGAAGAATACGTATGGCTGTCTGTATCATCAGGAAATCCTCTTGCGCGCGGTGGCGGGAATGGCCGCAAAAAACGTGGTACCCTCCGTCTCATCGCTGGTGACCCAAACGGAGCCCCCATGAATGAGCGCTACGCGCTTGGCCACCGAAAGGCCGATTCCGGTGCCCGCAGCGCGGTTGGAGTAGGTTGTGGCGCGGTAGTAGCGGTCGAAGATTCGCTCCCGGTCATTGATGGGAATCACCGGGCCGAAGCTGCGCACCGAAAATACAATCTCGGCGCGAGATTTCACGGCGCGAATGGTAATGGTGCTGCCGAAGACCGAGTACTTGCAGGCGTTATCAATGTACTGCGTCAGCAGCATGACCATCAACTGGCGGTCGCACTCGAGCGCCAGGCGCTCATCGGGAATGTCGAGATCCACCTTCATGCTGGCCAAGCGGTCTCTGAGGCTGTCCACAACCTCTTCAATCAGTGGCGCTACTCCGGCCGGAACAGCATGAATGGAAACTTCGCCGGCATCCAGGCGCGCCGTGGTCAGCAGCCGCGTGGTCAGATTGCTGAGCAGACCGGCTTGCTCATCGATGAGGGCCACCAGCTCTGCCTGGGCCTTTGACAGATGGCCCATCTCGCCCAGACCCGTCGAAGCCGCGCGGATGGCCGTCAACGGCGTTTTGTAAGCGTGCGCGAGGCTATCAAGAACAGCGGAGCGCAACTGCTCTGTGCGGCGTTCGGTCTCCATGCGGCTCTCGTTGGCGAAGGCCCGATAGCGGTCAAAGGCGAGGGCCATCAGCGCGGCGATGGCGTTGTTGATCAAAGGGCTTGTGTTGCCGCGTACCACCAAGCTCCCCACCGGCGCAGAGCCCAGCCGGATTACGCGACGGCACAGCCCCGTCGCGGGATCATCGTCCGAGGTTGCGAAGGTGTATACATTCTGCGTCAGCTCCCGCGGATCCATCTGCCAGTACCCAGCCGGATAAACCTGGTGCAGTTCGGCGTCGAAGACCGCAACCGCCTCCAGCGCGAAGATTTCATAAGCCAACTCCGCCAACTGTGGCCCCGGCTCCAGGTGAAGATTCATCTCCAAAGTTCGCCGTGTGAATTCGGACAAGTCGCGCGTCTGCCTGCCCCAGGACGCAGCCTTACGGGCGTTGCTCCTGGCGCACACCCAGAGAAGGACGGCGAGAAGCACAGTTATCGCCAGGACCAGCAGCAAAACGGCGTTGGCCGAAGCAAAACTCGCGGGAATAAATCTCGACGGCAAGCGATCATCCACCATTTCATTAGCAATGAGATGACGGTTTATCCCTGGTGCACGGCCTGCGGAAGCGACCCACGTCTAACAGGAGTTTCTCGCCGGACAAGCCAGGGATGCGCTGAAACTTGAGTGGATTCTATCAGGTTATTCGTTTTTCCCGAGCCGGAGCCCTCGCCAGAGCCCGTTCCGTGCCTGAGAAATCGCTTTTGCGTTCCTTCTAAGTTCCTCACGAATCTCCCGCGCTTCTGGCCGCAACCCTCGCATTTTTTGAGAATTTGATCATATCTCCAGTGCAGACGTGGAGCACTCTCCGGCAGGGCAAGACATGACTTCTTTCTGCTATCCTCATTGATTCCTTATGTGAGGTTTGCGTTACTAGTGTTAATCCGTAACCACCGGACCCGTGAATCTTTCTGACGTCAAGCCGATAGTCCTATTCCCTGCGCCGCTACAGCGCAGATTCCAATACGGGGAGTCCGCGAGGCAGCTTTGTCCGCGACTCTGAAAAACGTTGGCGACACGGTGATTGCGCCAAACAATGTGAGGAATTCTGCCTTCGTGTCCGGGCTGAATTCACTCCAGTTCATACAACAAAATTCATTTTCTGGGAGGAACCTTGCCGATGTGCATGAACCCGAACCGCATCCTGAATACGATGGCCGGAACCGTCATGGCAATTGCTTTGGTAGCTGGCGCGCAAACAACGCCTGCTCCAGCACCTGCGCCAGCAGCGCCCCCCGCTCCGCTCTCCACATTCGTTCTCACGGGCCCGCTGCAATGGCTGCCTCCGGCGACCTTCGACGCCGGACCGTTGGGCAAGCTGTCCGCCAATGGCATCATGACAGGTTTCGCGCAGTTCCAGAACAATTCCGTGCCGGGAGATGACAAAGCGCAGGCCACTTTGAGCAATGGACAGATCTTCATTCAAAAAGCGGACGGAAAGTATCAATGGTATGTCCAGGCGGGCGCCTATACCATGCCGACGCTCAGCGTGCCGTTTGTTAACGCCCAGAATACCGTTAACAATTTCTACGGGCCTGTCCCGGTCGCTTACCTGAAGCTGCCGGTTGGAAAGACCACGCAATTCCTTATCGGCTCTCTGCCTACGCTGATGGGCGCCGAGTCCACCTTTACCTACCAGAACTTCAACATCGAGCGCGGCATCGTTTGGAACCAGGAAAACGCTATCAATCGTGGCATTCAGGTGAATCAAGCCTTGGGTAAGTACCTGTCCGCCGCCATCAGTTGGAACGACGGTTACTATTCCAACCGCTACTCGTGGCTCTCGGGCTCGGCGACCCTGACGAAAGGGCCTCATAGCCTGGTGTATGACGGGATGGGGAACCTCGGGCAGACCGCCTATGCAACGTCCGCGATGCCTACCTACTCGAACAACAGCTATATGCACGCGGTGATCTATACGTACACCAAGGGCCCATGGATCATTTCGCCGTACTTCCAGTACAGCAAACTGCCGGCCAACGCAAAAGTGGGCGTCTTCAAGGGTACATCCGCAACCGGCGGCGCGCTCAACGCCAGCTACGCCTTTAAGAGCGGCTTCTCGCTTCCGGCGCGCGTGGAATACCTCACGAGTTCGGGAAGCGCTACCGACGAATCGATCAACCTTTTGGGATTTGGGGCCGGCAGCGCAGGCACGACTTTTACCGCAACGCCAACCTACCAAAAAGGAGGTATGTACGTTCGCAGCGATCTTGCATGGGTGCACGCATCGGACTACACGCCGGGATTAGTTTTTGGCAAGGCAGGAACGGAAGCAAACCAATTCCGGACCGTACTTGAATTCGGCTTCATCTTCGGCAATAACATCGCCGGGAAATAGCGGAGCCGCTGCATCAGTTCCGCAGCGCAGAGGAAAGCTGAATCATCATCAAAGTTTTGTTTCTGCTGCGTGCGCTGATAGCTCAATCGACGATAACCATGGGGTTTATCGCGTTCTTTGGCCCCAAGCGCTGAAGTTGCTTTAACCCGCAAGTTCCGTCCAGCCCAACACAACCGGGCCAGGGCGGAACTGTGCTTTCACTCGCAAGACGAAGGCAACTTTGCAGCTCGGAAACCCCGTTCACCATTTACAGTTTCTTCATTTCATCCTTATCTCTCCGGCCCTAACATTCAGCTAACTCAAACCGCTTCACGCTCGGGCGAGCCATACGAAATTTCCCGGATAACTCGCCACCGGGAGAAGCCATACAAAAATTCAATCTTCAGGAGAATGCACATGGCAGATCCGAAAGCACCTCAGATGCAGGCCACTCTCGGCCTTACCGGCCTGACCAGCAACGCGATGGCTCTCATCGCGCCCGGCGCCTTTCTATGGCTCACGTTCTACATCCAGGCCACCACCGGAACCACTGCGCCAGCCATGTGGCTGGGCATTTTCGGCGCCCTGCTGCTTTGTCTGGCCACGGCGGTCGCTTATGCGGAAATCTCCAAGCTCTATCCCGGCACAGGCTCGAGCTATTACTACGCCGAGCAGGCGCTGCTCTCCAAGGACAAAGCCTTCAGGTACGCTCGCGTCGCCAAGTTCATTGTTGGCTGGGGCTCGCATTTGTATTACTGGGTCTATCCTGGCGTGATGGTGGCCACCACCGGCATCTTCGTCGGTTATGTCGTTGGCTTTCTCTATCCCAACGTGATGAGCGGCTCTAACCCCGGGCCGGTTTTCATGGCGCTGGTGGCGGTTCTCTTCTCGATCTTCGTCGGCTGGATCGCATCGAAGGGCGCGGGCGCTTCAACGGCCGTCAATCTGGCCATCAACGTGATTCAAATCTCGGCGCTGCTGATCTTCAGCGTGCTGGCCATCGGCTATCGCACCAGCCATCCGGCGGGATCACCGGCCTTCCAATACGATGGGCAGACGCTGGCCACCTACGACTATCAGTACGCAACGGCCAAGGACGGCTCCATCCTGCGCGACTCAACGACCCAGGCGCCTCTCCCTCTGCTCGATGCAGCGGGCAAGAAGGTTCCCTTCACCATCGACTATCCGGAGAAGGATCCTGCCACGGGCAACTTTTTAACTCACACCACAGCTGCATCGGTCGTCTCGCCGCACAAATTCAGCTTCCTGTTTATTCAGGCCACGGTCGCCATTCTGATTCTGGTCGGCTTTGAGTCGGTTACCTCGATGGGAGGCGAGGCAAAGAACCCTACCAGACATATCCCGATTGCCGTCATCGCCTCGCTCTTGATTCAGGGCTTGTTCTGCTATCTCATCGAGTATTTCGCGGCCAACTACTTCCTTAACTCGGGGTATTCCATGGCTAACGCCGCAAGCTCCGCCGCGCCCATCGGCGACATGATGATTATTGTCGGCGATGCATTGCTGGGCCACGGCAATGGACGGTACTTCATGCTGGCTGAAGCCTTCACCGTTTTCCTGGCGCTGATCGGCACTACTCTGAGCTGCATGAACACAGGAGCCCGCGTCACCTACGCAATGGGCAAGGACGACGAGGCTCCCGAACACTTCGGTATGCTTCACGCCAAGTCGCTCTCGCCTCGCCGCGCCATCTGGACGCTGGTCGCGATCTCGGCGGTCATCGGCGTCGTTGCCGTCTCGCTGGTCTTCGGCGACGCCGGCGCTCCCACCGATGCGGCCATCAAGGCGCTACCGCAGGGCGTCTTCTCCAGTTGGGGCTATCTCTCGCACGACCAGTTGGCCGCACTGCCCAACTCGCTGTTGACCATCACGCTCACCTCCAACTTCGGCACTTTCATCCTTTACGCGCTTAGTTGCTTCCTGTGCATCGTGGCTTTCTGGAAGCGCCCCGATTTCAACCCGGTGCTGCACCTGATTATCCCGGGCTTTGGCCTTCTGGCCAACCTGGTCCTGATGGCCTTTTACGTCATCAGCCCGGCCTTCGGACTCGGCACATCCAAGGAGCCGATTCTGGCGCTGGTCATTGCCGGCGTCTGGGGCGGTTACGGCGCGTTCTACTTCGTATACTCGTCTAAGAAGAAGGGCAAGGCGATCCTGCTGGAGTCCAAGCCTGCAGAAAGCCAATTTAGTTAGCTTGCACGTTAACCATCCATAACGCAACATTCGAGTGGTTCTCTTCGCCTCCAAAACGAGGCGCGGAGAGCCACTCAACGTCCGTTTGGAGGCAGATGCATCACACTTTGCGATCATCTTTCTCTTTTCTTCAACAGGATCTCGAGGGATCATTAACCATGTTGAATCTTCAGTTCGGCCAGGCCAGCGATGCCGGCAAAATTCGCAAAAATAATGAAGACGCAATGGGCTCCTTTATTCCGGCATCTCCGGAAGAGGCCGTCGCGTACGGCTATCTATTCGCTGTAGCCGATGGGGTGGGAGGCTACGATCTGGGCGAAGTCGCCTCATCCACGGCGGTCTCCGTACTTGTCGATGAGTTCACTAAGGCACATGCCGGCGCCAGGCTGGTCAGCTTGTTGCCGCGCCTGATCCAGCAAGCCAATGTCGCGATTCACGATTGCACCCTGGAGCAGGAACACCAAGACAGCATGATGGCCACCACCGTAGTGGCCTGCGCGCTGCGCTACGACCGGGCCATCGTCTCGCACGTCGGCGACTCCCGGTGCTACCTGGTTCGCCGCGGCAGCGCCAGGCAGATTACCGACGACCATACGTGGGTAAACCAGCAGAGAAAGCTGGGCATCATCTCGGCCAGCGAGATGGCCGAATCTGAAGCCCGGCACGTACTCATTCGCTCGCTGGGACCGGAGCTGTTCGTAGCTCCCGATACCACCGCCCTCGACCTCTACCCCGGCGACGTACTTGTCCTCAGTTCCGACGGTCTCCACGACGGGATGAGCGAAGAAGCCATTGCCAGCATCGCCTCGCAGGAAATGGATCCCAGTGAGATCGCGAGCGAACTGGTTGCCAAAGCCATCGAAATCGACGGCAATGACAATACCACTGCGCAGGTCATCCGCGTTCTTTCCATCGAGCGGATGAGTACCATGCCGCGCGGCCGCCCTTACCGCTAGGATTGGCCTTGTAAAACTCTTACGAAATCCTTACTCTTCTTGAGCAATTCCTCTATAGAATTGAAGAAGATGCACCGATGGAGTATGCCTCAGTATGGGTTATTTCGATACGATCGAAGCCGGTACCCAGATCGATTCCTACCGCATCGAAGCGCCGGTCGCCCGCAGCGGCATGGCGTCCATCTTCCGCGCTACCGACCTGCGGGATAACCGCCAGGTCGCCCTCAAGATTCCCCACCCTGACCTGGAAGCCGATCCCATCCTCTTCGACCGCTTTCAGCGCGAGTCCGGCATCGGCGAAAAACTCAGCCACCCCAAGGTTATGCGCGTCTATGGCGGCGAGGAGCGCTCCCGTATCTACATGGTCATGGAGTGGTGCGAGGGGCGCCTGCTGCGCCAGATTATTTCCGAAGGCCACATCCCACATGATCGCGCCATCCGCATTGCCATCTCCATTCTCGAAGCCCTCGAGTACATCCACTCCAATGGCGTAGTGCATCGCGACCTGAAGCCGGAAAACATCATGGTCGATGACCAGGACAACATCAAGCTAATCGACTTCGGCATCGCCAGCGACTCGGCCGCACGGCGGCTCACCTACGCCAACTTCACCGCCACGCTGGGCACTCCGGACTACATCGCCCCCGAGCAGGTGAAGGGCAAGCGCGGCGACGCCCGCACCGACATCTTCGCCGTAGGCGTCATCCTCTACGAAATGCTCTCCGGCAAGCTGCCCTACTCCGGTCCTTCGCCCCTGGCAGTGATGAACGACCGGCTGCTGAACCACCCCACCC
>Ga0255353_1001470_pt1 | contig 13190 bp, 11 predicted proteins | sample HBST25metaG_FD_189941 | JGI IMG/M metagenome (GOLD analysis project Ga0255353, IMG submission 189941) | Peat soil microbial communities from Stordalen Mire, Sweden - H.B.S.T25 | ecosystem: Environmental > Terrestrial > Soil > Wetlands > Peat | place: Sweden: Norrbotten County, Stordalen Mire...
CCGACGATCGGAGCGGAAAACCAGGCATAGGCCACCCCGCCCCAGCTCATGATCAGCAGGCAGCCGGTGATGAGCCCGGTCAGCATGGCGGCGCCGACATAGTCGATATGCGTCTGCTGGCGGCGCACCTTGAGCAGCTTCAAGGCGCGGCTGCTGAGCACGAAGGCGACCAGGCCGATCGGCAGGTTGATCCAGAAGATCCAGCGCCAGGAAAGATGGTCGGTCATCCAGCCGCCGACGATCGGCCCGGCGATGCTGGCCACGCCCCAGACGCCCGACATGTAGGCCTGGTACTTCCCGCGCTCGCGCGGCGCGATCACGTCGGCGATGGCGGACTGTGCCATCGTTATCAGCCCGGCGCCCCCCAGCCCCTGCAGCGCGCGCGCCGCGATCAATTGCGGCAGGCTCTGCGCCGCCCCGCACAGCGCCGAGGCGATGATGAACAGCACGATGGCGGGCAGCAACAGCGCGCGGCGGCCATGGATGTCGGACAGCTTGCCGTAGATCGGCGTGGCCGCGGTGGAGGTGAGCAGGTAGGCGGAAACGATCCAGGCGAGGTGTCCGAAGCCATTCAGGTCGGCCGCGATCGCCGGCACCGCCGGCACCACCGCGGTCTGATCGAGCGCGGCGAGCAGCATGCACAGCAGGATACCGCTGAGCACACGTATGATCTGCCGATGCGTGAAGACCGGCACCGGCTCGGCCTTCGCCGACGGGGTTGCGCGAGCGTCCATGGCACCTTTGTTGCCGTCGGCGAATGATGCGCCCGGCGTCACTGGCTTAGCCGGAAATGACCACCGAAGGAAGATAGCCCAGGGCGGAGCGATCGTAGAGGGTCCAGGGCCTCACGGCCCTGGCGGGTCTGGGCGGAGCCCAGCCTTGCTTTTCGCCGGTTGCTATCATGGGCGAGCGAACGCCCTGCGCAGGCCGGGCAGGGCGTGCAGCGCCGCCGCCGCCGCGAACCCCAGGAACAGCACGCCGGATGCCCGCACGATCCAGAGTTCATGCCGGCGGTACAGCCGGCGCACGCCGGGCGCGCCCGCGATCAGCACCAGCACGCAGTCGGCCAGCAGGAAGCCGGCACACGCGGCGCCCAGCAGCGGCGGTAGCGCGAGCCACGTCAGATCCGCCGCGTGGCCGGCCAGCAGCGCGGTGAAGGTGGCCACCGCCACCGGGTAGCCCTTCGGGTTGGTGAGCCCGAACACCAGGCCGCGCAGCAACGGCCGGCGCACCACCAGGGCGGGCTCGCCGTCGGCACGCCGCCGCGCGCGCACCGCCTTCAGGCCGAGCCAGGCCAGATAGCCGCCGCATGCCAGCCCGAGCACGTCGAACACCAGCGACCCGATCGCGCGGGCACCGACGATGGCGAGCAGCGCCAGCGACGACCACAGCACGTCGCCGGCGAAATGACCGAGAATGAACCCGGCGCCCGCCCGGCGCCCCTGCGCCGCGCCTACGCCGAGCAGCGCCAGGAAGCCCGGACCGGGCGTGAGCGTATAGGCGGCGCCGGCGGCCGCGGAGGCAAGCATCAGGGAGGATTGCATGGCACGAGCCCGGTTGGCGAACCCGCCCAGGCTTGCATTCTCCGCGCCCAAAGAGAAGGGTACACCACGTCTGAATCTTTCCATCGAGACAAGAGAGCGAAACGATGCTGATCGGTCTTCATCCCCTGCTGACCCCGGACCTGCTGCACGCGCTCGCCGCTATGGGACACGGCGACACGATCGCGCTGGTGGACGCCAACTATCCGGCGACGCGAGGCCGCCGCCTCATCTCGCTGCCCGGCACCGACGTGGCCGGCGCGCTTGAGGCGGTGCTGACGCTGCTGCCGCTCGACACCTTCGTGGCGGACCCGGCCGTGGTGATGGACGTGGTGGGCGAAAGCGGCACCGTGCCGCCGCCGGTCGCCGAGATGAACGCCCTGCTGCGCGCCCACGGCGCCAAGCCGGCCCAGGCGATGGAGCGGTTCGCCTTCTACGACGCGGCGAACGGCGCCTACGCGATCGTCCATACCGGCGAGCGCCGTTTCTACGGCAACATCATTCTGACCAAGGGCGTCATTCCGCCAGAGAAGTAATGCCGGCCGGTTCTCAGTTTCCAGTGACCAGTTCTGCTCTTCTGATCACTGGAGACTGACAACCGACGACCGCACGTCAACCGTTGAGCGCCTTGACGATCGCCTCCGTCATCTTCTTAGCATCACCGAACAGCATCATGGTGTTCGGGCGGTAGAACAGCTCGTTCTCCACGCCGGAATAGCCCGTTGCCATCGAGCGCTTCACGAACAGCACCGTGCGCGCCTTTTCCACGTCCAGGATCGGCATGCCATAGATCGGGCTGCTCGGATCGGTCTTGGCCGCCGGGTTGGTCACGTCGTTGGCGCCGATCACGTACGCCACGTCGGCGGTGCCGAACTCATTGTTGATCTGCTCGAGTTCGAACACGTCTTCATACGGAACATTCGCCTCTGCGAGCAGCACGTTCATGTGGCCGGGCATGCGCCCCGCCACGGGATGGATGGCGTACTTCACCTCCACGCCCTCCTTCTTCAGCGTGTCGGCCATCTCACGCAGCGCGTGCTGTGCCTGCGCCACTGCCATGCCATAGCCCGGCACGATGATCACCTTGGACGCGTTCTTCAGGATGAACGCCGCGTCATCGGCGTTGCCGCTGCGCACGGAGCGATCGCCCTGCGCCGCGCCGCCAGCCGGTCCGGCGCCGCTCTCGGCGCCAAAGCCACCCAGCAGCACGTGAATGATGCTGCGGTTCATGGCCGTGCACATGATGTAGGACAGAATCGCGCCGGAAGCACCGACCAGGGCACCGGTAATGATCAGCGCCAGGTTCTGAATGGTGAAGCCGATGCCGCACGCTGCCCAGCCCGAGAGGCTGTTCAGAAACGAAATCACCACCGGCATGTCCGCGCCGCCGATCGGAATGATGATCAACACGCCGAGCGCGAAGGACAACACCGCGACGATCCAGAATACCGCCTGGTTGCCGGTCACCACGAAGGTGATGATCAGCAACAACAGCACGATACCCAACACCCCATTCAATAGACGCTGGTATGGGAAGCTGATCGGCGTGCCTTTCATCAGCGCCTGCAGCTTGGCGAACGCGATGATCGAGCCGGTGAACGTGATGGCGCCGATCGCCAGCCCGACTGACATCTCGACCAGGCTTTGCGTGTGCACATGCCCGGCGGTGCCGATGTTGAACGCTTCCGGCGCGTTCAGCGCCGCGGCGCCAACGAACACGGCGGCCAGACCGACCAGCGAGTGGAACGCCGCGACCAGCTGCGGCAGCGCGGTCATCTTGATGCGCAGCGCGATGAACGTGCCGATGCTGCCGCCGATCAGGATGCCGAGCACGATCAGCAGATAGCCGGTGAGCGACATGCCCGAGTGCGCCAGCGTCGCGGCCACGGCGATGACCATGCCGGCGACGCCGAGCGCGTTGCCACGGCGCGAGGTTTCGGGATTGGACAGGCCGCGCAGCGCCTGAATGAACAGGATCGCGGCGACCAGATAGGCGAGCGAGGTGAGGCTTGCGGACATGGCGCGGCCCTACTTCTTCTTGAACATCTGCAGCATGCGCTGCGTGATAACGAAGCCGCCGAAGATGTTCACGCTGGCCAACGTTACGGCGACCACACCGAAGCCCACCGCCCAGCCGGAGAGCGCGAGGCCGGTCGCCAGCATGGCGCCGACCACGATCACCGACGAAATCGCGTTGGTCACGCTCATCAGCGGCGAATGCAGGGCCGGCGTGACGTTCCAAACCACGTAGTAGCCAACGAAACAGGCCATCAGGAAAATGGCGAACAGGAAGACGAACGGCTGCACCGCCTCGGCCACGGGCGCGGCGCCGGCCACCATCTGGTGGGCCAGCGCCGCAAGATCGGCGGCATGTTTCGCGAGTTCGTCGGCCTGAGCGGCCAACTGAGTCGGGTTCATCGTGTTGTCTCCGGAATCAGGCAGCCTGCTTGGGCAGGAACTGCGGATGCACCACGGCGCCGCCACGGGTCAGCAGCGTACCCTTGATGATGTCGTCCTCCGGCGGGAGCTTCGGCGCGTTCGCCTCCTTATCCCAGAACGTGGTGAGGAAGGTCAGCAGGTTGCGCGCGTAGAGGCTGCTCGCGGCCACGGCGATGCGGCTCGGCCAGTTGTGCCAGCCGAGGATGCGCACGCCGTTGGGCGTCACATAACTTTCGCCGGGGTGCGTCAGCGCGCAGTTGCCGCCGGCATCGGCGGCGAGATCCACCACCACGCTGCCGGCCTTCATGCGCTCGATCATCGCCGCGCTGACCAGCGTCGGCGCCTTGCGGCCTTGCACCAGCGCCGTGGTGATGACGATGTCGTTCTTCGCCACCGTCTGCAGCATCAGCTCGGCCTGCTTCTGCTTGTAAGCTTCGCTCATTTCCTTGGCGTAGCCGCCAGCCGTCTGCGCCGCCTTGGTCTCCTCGTCCTCGACCCCGATGAAGCTTGCGCCGAGCGACTTGATCTCCTCCTTGGCGGCGGGACGCACGTCGGTCGCCGAGACGATGGCGCCGAGCCGGCGCGCGGTGGCGATCGCCTGCAGTCCGGCGACGCCGGCACCGAGCACGAACACCCGCGCCGGCGGCACCGTGCCAGCGGCCGTCATCATCATCGGGAAGCCGCGCTCGAATGCCACGGCCGACTCGACGACCGCGCGATAGCCGGTGAGGTTGGCCTGGCTGGACAGTACGTCCATCGACTGCGCGCGCGTAATGCGCGGCAGCATCTCCATGGCGATGGTGTCGATACCCGCCTCTGCCAGCGCCGGCACCAGCGCCGGGTCGGCGAATGCGCCGGAGATGCAGATCAACAGCGCGCCGCGGGGGATTTGGGCCCGGTCCGCCGGCTCGGGCGTCTGCACGGCGAACACGATTCCGGCCCCGGCCAGGGCCGCCGCGGCATCGGCGGCAATCTCCGCCCCCGCCGCCTGATAGTCTGCATCCGACACCGCCGCGGTCAATCCCGCGCCGGTTTCAACGGCCACCGTCAGTCCAAGACCAACCAGTTTCTTCACTGTGTCGGCGGTCGCCGCGACGCGGGTTTCGAAGGCGCGTCGCTCCTTCAGCACCGCAAGGCGCATCCCAGATTTCCTTTCGTAGGGACCGGGAACAACAAAGACGACACCCCCTCCGGTCGGCCCGCACCATGCCCCTCGCACCCCGCAGGGTGCAAGGGGCAGCAGACACACGGCGCCTCGATAATTACGGCATGGGTCCCGTTGCGCGGAAGGGTCGATACAGTGTCGCGGTGGCCACTCTATTGGCCGGCAGCCACCGGCACGCCCGCCTCGGCCAGCGCCGCCGCCTGCCGTGCCGCCAGCACGCCGGCATCGAAATCGGCGATCAGGTCCTGGAACAGCCGCGACCAGTTCAACTCCGCGCGCAGGCGCAGGAACACGCTGCCCAGGCCGATGGCGCCGCGGTTCATGAGCACGAATTCGCGCGGCGGGCGTACTCCGCCGGTGCGTTTCAGCCCGGCGTGCACGCGCTCCGCCTCGGCGTGGCCGAAATTCGTATCGTCATGCTCCTCGATGCGGCGCACCCGGTCTTGCAGCAGCGGCTCGTAGAGGAAGCGCGCCCACGCGTTCAGCACATCCAACTGCTCGCGCGTGATGTCGGTGAATCCCCAGGTGGTGTAGGCGTGGTGCGCCTTGTCCTCGTCGTGGTCGCGCACCGCCTCGAACAGCTCGATCACGCCGCGCACGAAGCGGGCGTCGAATACCCGGATGGCGCCGAAATCCAGCAGATTCACCGACGCATCGGGCCGCACCTGATAGTTGCCCAGGTGCGGGTCGCCGTGCAGCACGCCGAAACGATAGAACGGCACGTACCAGGCCCGGAACAAGGCCTCGGCGATCCGGTTGCGCTCCTCCTGGGGCGGATTGTCCGCCAGCCGGACCAGCAAGGGGGAGCCGTCCAGCCAGGTCATGGTGAGCAGCCGGCGGGTGCAGTATCCGGCGATCGGGACCGGCACGTGCACCGCGGGCTCGCTTGCCAGCATGGACCGATAGAGGCGCATCTGCGCCGCCTCGCGGACATAGTCCAGTTCCTCGTGCAGCCGCTCGGCCAGCTCGGTGTAGATCGCGTCGTGACGAATGGCACCGTCGAGGCGATGGTACACGGCCATCGCCAGGCGCATCTGGCGCAGGTCCCCGTCAACGGTACTGGCCATGTCGGGATACTGCAGTTTGCAGGCTACCTCGGTGCCATCCGGCAGGCGCGCCCGGTGTACCTGGCCGAGGCTGGCGGCGGCGGTGGCCTCATGGCTGAAGGCGGCGAAGCGGGATTCCCAGGCGCCGCCCAGCTCGGCCTGCATGCGGCGGCGCACGAAGGCCCAGCCCATCGGCGGCGCGTTGGACTGCAATTGCGCGAGCTGATCGGCATACTCCGCCGGCAGTGCATCCGGCACCGTGGACAGGAACTGCGCCACCTTCATCAGCGGCCCCTTCAGCCCGCCGAGAACGGCCCGCAGGTCCTCGGCATGGGCCGCCCGGTCCGTCTTGATGCCAAAGGCGCGCTCGCCGACCACCCGCACGGCGATGCCGCCGACCGCCCCCGAGGTGCGGGCGAAGCGGCGCAGTTCCCCGAACAACGAGGCGCGGTCGTCGATGCCGGCCATCAGCCGGTGGCCTCAAGCTCGTCGATGAAGCCCGCGATCACGTCCAGGCCCTTGCGCCAGAACGCCGGGTCGGAGGCGTCCAGCCCGAACGGCGCCAGCAGCTCGCGGTGCCGCTTGGTGCCGCCGGCGCGGAGCAGGTCGAGGTACTTCGCCTGGAACCCAGGATGGCCCGACTGGAACACGCTGTAAAGCGCATTCACCAGGCAATCACCGAACGCATAGGCATAGACATAAAACGGAGAATGGATGAAGTGGGGAATGTAGCTCCAGAACACCCGGTATTCCGGTGTGAACTCAAAGATCGGCCCCAGGCTCTCCGTCTGCACCTGCATCCAGATCTCGCCGATCCGCTCCGCCAGCAGTTCCCCGGAACGCCGCTCGTCGTGCAGCAGCGTCTCGAACCGATAGAACGCCGTCTGGCGCACCACCGTGTTCAGCATATCCTCCGTCTTGCTGGCAAGCATGATGCGCCGCCGCCGCGGGTCGGTCTCGGCGTCCAGCAGGGCGCGGAAGGTCAACATCTCGCCGAACACGCTGGCGGTCTCGGCCAAGGTGAGCGGCGTGCCGGCCATCAGGTAGCCCTGCTCGGCCGCCAGCACCTGGTGCACGCCGTGGCCCAGCTCGTGCGCCAGCGTCATCACGTCGCGCGCGCGACCATGGTAATTCAGCAGCAGGTAGGGGTGCGCCGAGGGAACGGTGGGGTGGGCGAACGCCCCGCCCGCCTTGCCCGGCCGCAACTCGGCATCGATCCACGGCCGCTCGAAGAACCGCTGGCCGACCTCGGCCAGCGCCGGCGAGAACGCAGCGTAGGCATCGAGCACGCACTGTCGGGCGTCCGGCCAGGATATCGGCCGGTCCTCATCCTCCGGCAGCGGCGCGTTGCGGTCCCAGTGCTGCAGCTTCGGCAGCCCGAGCCATTTCGCCTTCAGCGTGTAGTAGCGATGCGCGAGCCGGGGATAGTCGGCGACCACCGCCGACACCAGGGCATCCACCACGCCGTCCTCGACCATGTTGGAGAGGTTGCGGTAGCTGCCCGGGCGCGGGTAGTGGCGCCACGTGTCGATGATTTCCTTGTCCTTGGCCAGGGTGTTGGTGATCAGCGAGAACAGCCGGACGTTGCGCCCGAACACCTCGCCGACGGCGCTCCCGGCCGCCTCGCGCACGGAGCGGTCCGGGTCGGAGAGCTTGTTCAGGGCGGCGCTGACCGTCAGCTCCTCGCCGCTCACCGGCACGCGCAACGCCGCGATGGTCTCATCGAACAGGCGCGACCAGGCCGCGCGTCCGGTCACCTCCTTCTCATGCAGCAGCTTCTCCAGATCGTCGGCGAGCTGGTGGCGGCGGAAGGCGCGCAGGTCGCGCAGCCAGGGCCGCCAACGGGCCAGCTCGGCGGACGCGAGCTTGCGCTCCAGCTCCGCGTCGTCCAGCCGGTTCAGCTCCAAGGTAAAGAACAGCACGCGACTGCTGATCGTCGTCACCCGCTCGTTCATCGACTGGTAGAAACGGCCGATCGTCGGGTCGTTCGAGTCGCCGCTGAACAGAAGCTGGGCGTAGGACATCACCCGGCCGAGGATTTCCTCGATGCGCTCGTACTCCGCGATGGCGGCGGCCAGCGCCGACCCCGGCAATGCCTGGAGCCGGCCGGCGTAAGCGGTCGCGAAGGCCGCCGCAGCGGCCTCGACGCGGTCGAGGTCGGCGGCGAGTTCCTTGCTGTCCCGGGAGGGGTAGAGGTCGGCCAGATCCCACTGCGGAAGCTCGGCGTCAGGCGCCGGGGTTCCGGCTTGTCCATCGGGCATGCGAAATCACGTCCTATCCTGCTGTTCGTCCACGTTCATGTAAGTTATGCGGGGACTCCATCAAAGGGTACGCCGTCCGGGGATCGCCAGGGAGACACCGTGCAAAGCTATCCGCAGTGGCCCAACCTGGCCGTGATGATGTTTGATCGGGCCCGTTCCTGGCCGGAGCGGCCGATGTTGCGCGCCTGGCGCGATGATGCCTGGCAGAGCACCCCCTGGGGCCAATTCGGCCGGCTGACCGCCGCGGTGGCCCGAGGGCTGCGCGCCGCCGGCATCGCCGCTGGCGACCGCGTGCTGATCGCCAGCGAGAACCGGCCGGAATTTCCCATCGCCGAGACCGCGTTGCTCGCCATCCGGGCGGTGCCGGTGCCCGCCTACATCACCAACACGGTCGCGGACTACGCCCACATATTGCGCGACTCGGGCGCACGGGCGGCCATCGTCTCCACCGCCGCGCTGGCCGCGCGAGTGGCCGAGGCGGGGCCGCTCGACCTGATGGTGACGCTGGAACGGTTCAGCGTGCCCGGCCTCACCACCGTCGCCTGGGACGATCTGGCCCGCGACGATGGTCCTTGCGATGACATCGCCGCCGAGGCCGCGCTGATCCCGCCGGACGCGCTGGCCTGCCTGATCTACACCTCGGGGACCGGCGGGGCCCCGAAGGGGGTGATGCTGTCGCACCGCGCCGTTCTTTCCAACTGTCGCGGCGCGATCCCTCTGCTGGTCCCGGTGCAACGGGCGCACGAAGTGTATCTCTCGTTCCTGCCGCTGTCGCACGGCTACGAGCATACCGTGGGCCAGTTCTTCCTGCTCAGCGTCGGGGTGGAAGTGGTGTATTCGCGCGGCCTCGAACACCTGGCCGCCGATATGCTGGCGGTGCGGCCGACGCTGATGACCATGGTGCCGCGCGTGCTGGAGGTGATCCGTGCCCGCGTCCTCAACCAGGCGGCCCGCCAGCCGGCCTGGCGGCGCTGGCTGTTCGAGCGGGCCATGGCGATCGGTCACCGCCGTGCCGCCGGCGAGGTGCTCGCCACCGCCGAGCGGCTGTTCGACCCGCTGCTGGAACGGCTGGTGCGGCGCAGGGTGCGCGCCCGCTTCGGCGGCCGGCTGCACATGATCATGTCGGGCGGCGCGCGGCTGGAGCCAGACATCGGCTGGTTCTTTCTGGCGCTCGGCATGCCGCTGATGCAGGGCTACGGGCAGACCGAGGCGGGGCCGGTGATCTCCGCCAACACGCCGGACCGCATTCACATCGACACCGTCGGCCGGCCGCTCAAGGGCGTCGAGGTGCGCATCGCCGAGGATGGCGAGATCCTGGTGCGCGGCGAACTGGTGATGACAGGCTACTGGGGTCGGCCGGAAGAAACCGATGCGGTGATCCGCGACGGCTGGCTGCACACCGGCGATATCGGCGCGCTGGACGCCGAGGGCTACCTGCGCATCACCGACCGCAAGCGCGACATCATCGTGCTCTCCGGCGGCGAGAACGTTTCCCCGGCCCGCATCGAGGGGCTGCTGGTGGCCGAGCCGGCGATCGCGCAGGCGGTGGTGCACGGCAACGGACGGCCCGGGCTGCGGGCGCTGGTGGTCGCCAGCGAGGGCTATGACGAAATGGCGGTGGCCGCTGCGGTCAGCAACGTGAACACGCGCCTTGCGGTGACGGAACGCATCCGCAAGCACGCGGTGGTGCCCGCCTTCACCATCGACAACGGTCTGCTCACCGCGACGCAAAAAGTGCGCCGGCACCTGGTGTTCGAGCAGCACCGCGCCGTGCTGGAGCAGATCCACCGCTGAGGTGGCCTCTCACCCGCAAGCGGGCGAGGGAGCTGTGGAACCGGCGGGCTACATGCCGAGGGCGCGGCGGTAGACGTCGAGCAGGGTCTCCTGCTCCTCCACGTCCGCGGGCTCTTCCTTGCGGATACGGATCAGTTGCCGCAACACCTTGACATCGAAGCCGGCGCCTTTCGCTTCGGCGTAGATGTCCTTGATGTCGCTGGCGAGCGCCTTGCGCTCCTCTTCCAGCCGCTCGATGCGATCGACCAGGCCGCGCAGGCGATCAGCGGCGATGTTGCCCCATTGGGCATTATCCTCCGTGTGCTCCTTGCCGGTGGCATCCAGGGCCATGCGCGCTGTCCTCCAGGGATCGGGGCGGGGGGCTTAGCCGCCTGGCCCGGTTCGGTCAATGACCCCCACTGAGACCCGCGTTGGCCTTTGCGAACGTGGCTTTCTGCTCGGGCGTGGCCTCCTTCCGGTACTTCGCCTGCCAGTCCTTGTACGGCATGCCGTAGACGATCTCGCGCGCTTGGGCGTCCGCCAGCGCGATACCCTTGCCTTCCGCCGCCTCGCGGAACCAGCGACTCAGGCAATTGCGGCAGAAGCCGGCAAGGTTCATAAGATCGATGTTCTGCACGTCGGTGCGGTCGCGCAGGTGCTGCACCAAGCGGCGGAAGGTGGCCGCTTCGAGTTCCGTGCGCATTGCATCGTCGAATTCTGGTGCGGGCATGGCTCGTCTCCTATTCACGCATGCCAGATGGCGCGTGAGGCGCCACTCCGCCATAGTCCGCGCCGCCAGAGTAAAGGGAATGGCTGCATGGATTGGGACGAGGCGCGGGCCCGTAAGGCGCTTGGCGAGGTCTTTGACGCGGCCGTGGCCGCCGCCGATCCTCGGCGTGTGCTTGCTTCGCATTTGCCGGCCAAGCCGACCGGGCGCTGCATCGTCGTCGGGCTCGGCAAGTCGGCCGCGCTCATGGCGGCGGCGCTGGAACAGGCGTGGCCCGACGTGCCGCTCACCGGCGTCGTGGTTACCCGCTACGGCCACGCGGTGCCAACCCGGCGTATCGAGGTCATCGAGGCCGCGCACCCGGTGCCGGACGCCAACAGCGAGGCCGGCGCGCGGCGGCTGCTCGGCGCGGTGCGGGGTCTGAACGCCGACGACCTGGTGCTGGCGCTGATCTCCGGCGGCGGCTCGGCGCTGGCGGCGCTGCCGGCGCCGGGGTTGACGCTGGCTGACAAGCAGGCGGTGAACAAGGCCCTGCTCGCCTCCGGTGCGACCATCTTCGAAATGAACACGGTTCGCAAGCACCTCTCCGGCATCAAGGGCGGCCGGCTCGCCGCCGCCGCCGCGCCGGCGCGGGTGCTTTCCCTGGCGATCAGCGACGTGCCCGGCGACGACCCCGCGGTGATCGCCAGCGGCCCCACCGTCGCCGACCCCACCAGCTTCGCCGACGCACGGGCGATCCTGACCCGCTACGGCATCGCCCCACCGCCATCCGTGGTCGCGCATCTCGCCGCCGCCGTGGCGGAGACCCCCAAGCCCGGCAGCCTCGGCAACGCCGAGTTCCACCTCATCGCCACCCCGGCGATGGCGCTGGCGGCGGCGGCCGATACCGCCCGCCGGCTCGGACTGGCGCCGCTGGTCCTGGGCGACGCGCTGCAGGGCGAGAGCCGCGAGATGGGTACCGTGCTGGCCGGGATCGCGCTGTCCGTGCGCACGCACCGCCAGCCGCTGCCGCCGCCCGCGCTGCTGCTCTCGGGCGGGGAAACGACGGTGACCATCCGCGGCGGCAAGGCCGGGCGCGGTGGCCGCAACAGCGAATTCCTGCTCGGCCTCGGCGTGGCGCTGGCCGGCGCCCCGGGCATCTGGGCCGCCGCCGGCGATACCGACGGCATCGACGGCACCGAAGATGCCGCCGGCGCCCTGCTCGCCCCCGACTCGCTGGCCCGTGCCCGCGCCGCCGGCCTCGACCCGTTGGCGGTGCTGGCCGGACACGACAGCTATAGCCTATTCGATGCCCTCGGCGACCTGATCCGCACCGGGCCGACGTTAACAAATGTGAACGATATCCGTGCCATTCTCGTCGGCTGATACTCAGGCCGCGTTCCGGAAGGATTGAAATGCCCGCACGCCAGAAGCTGCGCCGCCGCCGCCGCACCAAGATCATCGCCACCCTCGGTCCGGCCAGTTCCACGCCGGAGATGCTGTCACGCCTGTTCCACGGCGGCGCGGACGTGTTCCGCCTCAACTTCAGCCACGGCACGCACGAAGATCACGCCGCCCGGATCGCCATGATCCGCGAGTTGGAGCAGGAGACGCGCCATCCCATCGGCATCCTGGCCGACGTACAAGGGCCGAAACTGCGTGTCGGGCAATTCGCCGGCGGCCGCGTGCAGTTGCAGACCGGCCAGCCGTTCACGCTCGACCTCAATCCGACCCCCGGCGACGTCCGCCGGGTGAACCTGCCGCATCCCGAGATCATCAAGGTGGCCAGCATCGGCACCACGCTGCTGCTCGACGACGGCAAGCTGCGGCTGCGCGTCACCCGCGTGCGCGACGATCACCTGGAAACCGAGGTGATGGTCGGCGGCCCGCTGTCGGACCGCAAGGGCGTGAACGTCCCGGACGTGGTGCTGCCGATCCCGGCACTGACCGAGAAGGACCGCGACGACCTGAACTTCGCGCTCGAACATGGCGTGGACTACATCGGCCTGTCGTTCGTACAGCGTCCGGAGGACGTGGTGGAGGCGAAAGCCATCGCCGCCGGCCGGGCCTGGATTATGACCAAAATGGAAAAGCCGCAGGCGCTGGACAACCTAGAGGAGATCCTGCGGTTGACCGATGCCGTGATGGTGGCCCGCGGCGACCTGGGCGTCGAGTTGCCCCCCGAGGAAGTGCCGCTGGCGCAGAAACGCATCGTGCGCGCCGCCCGCCAGCTCGGCCGTCCGGTGGTGGTGGCAACAC
>Ga0255353_1001473_pt1 | contig 13182 bp, 10 predicted proteins | sample HBST25metaG_FD_189941 | JGI IMG/M metagenome (GOLD analysis project Ga0255353, IMG submission 189941) | Peat soil microbial communities from Stordalen Mire, Sweden - H.B.S.T25 | ecosystem: Environmental > Terrestrial > Soil > Wetlands > Peat | place: Sweden: Norrbotten County, Stordalen Mire...
ACCGGCTGCGGCAGCGGCTTGCCGACCCGGCGACGGCGAAGCTGGCGGCGCGGGAATGGCTGGCGCAACTGCCGGAAGGCGCGGCGCTGCTGCCGGCGGTCGCCGCCACCGACGACCCGGCGGTGATCGCCGCCCTGCTGCGCGCTGGCCCAGCGGCCACGCTGCGCAGCCGCGCGGATGCGCTCGGCCGAACCGCGGCGATGCAGGTGTTCGCCGCCACCGCCGCCATTCCGTCCCCGACCTTCGATGGTCTGCTGGTGACGTGGCGCGGGGTGCGTCTGGTGCGCCAGATCGCGGAGTTGCACGGGCTGCGGCCGGGGCTGCTGGGCACGCTGTCGCTGCTGCGCCGCGTCGCGCTCACCGCCGCCGCGCTGATGGCCACCGATTTCGCCGCCAATGTGCTCGCCCGCGCCGTGCTTTCCAGCCCCCTGCTGGAGCACCTGGCCGGCGACGCGGCGGGGGCGGGCGTGGCGGCCCGGCGCATGATCGTGCTGGCCCGCGTGACCGCCGTGGCGTGCAGCCCACTCGACCCGGGCTGACCCGAGGGCGGTACCGGAGCTATTGCAACCTCACGCCTGAGTACTTTCCGAGCCTTCCGTCGTCGCCTTGCGGCCCAATATCAGTAGTCAGATAGCGCCTTGCTCAGCGCCGATCTGTTGCTCAAAGCAACATCTTATGCCGATCGCGTTGAGCCGCCGCATGAGGCGCACGTTACTTGTCTCTGGACAGGAGTTACTTATGACTGAGAATACAATGTCGACGAACAGGGGCGACCAAACCGAACCGACTGATTCGGAACGGGCAGTTCAGCAGGCGCTGCAGGATCAAGCGGATTTGTCGGATTTGCAAATGCAGATGAGCCAAGCAGACGCGTCGTCCAAGCACACCGCTCGGGGACGGAAGCCACTCTTCAGAAATTGAAGAATCGGGATGGCCTGGCCCCCCGCTTTCGCGAGGGTGATGCTATTCCTGCCGATCCCGGCTATGCAGCCGGGTGACGTGCGCCTCACAGTGGCGGGATGCGCTGCGCTTTCCCGCCCTACTCTTCCTAACCAACCTCAGGCTGGCACGTGCTCGGTGAGCACGCGCTCGGTTTCCGCGTCGCGTTCCTGCAGGCACACCTCGTAGCCCCACAGCGTCTGCAGGTGGCGCAGCGTCCGCTGCGTCGAACGGGGGTCGAGACGGATGCCGTGCCGCACCTCGTGGCTGACCAGCATCTTGCGGCTGCCGAACAGGTCCACGTCGGCCACCTCGATCAGTGGGGCGAAGTTCGCCGGTTCGTACTGGTCCGCCAGCAGCGAGGCGATGCGACGATAGCCCGGCTCGTCGTGGATCTCGTTCACGCGGTAGCTGTTCTCGTTGGTGCGGTCGGCGAGGTGGATCATGCGGAACTGTCGCATCACCTTGGGGCCGAGGAACTGCCGTAGCAGGCCCTCGTCGCGATAGTTCGCCCAGACGTCGCGTAGCGTGCCCCAGGGGTCGCCGTTGCCGGCGAAGGGGAACCACGCGCGGTCTTCGTCGTCGGCATCGAGGCAGGCGCGGTGGATATCGCGCATGATGGCGTAGCCGAGGGCATAGGGGTTCCAGCCGGAGAAGTGGCGGCTGGTCAGGTCCGGCTGAGTGATCACCGAGCTGTGCGAATGCAGAAATTCCAGCAACGCGCCGTCGGGGATGCGGCCCTGTTCGTGCAGCCGGGTCAGGATCTCGTAGTGGCAGAAGGTGGCGCAGCCCTCGTTGGCCACCTTGGTCTGCAACTGCGGGTAGAAGTACTGGGCGAGCACCCGGACGATGCGGACCAGCTCGCGCTCCCAGCCGCGCAGCCGCGGCGAGTTCTTTTCGCAGAAATAGAGCAGGTTCTCTTCCGGCAGGCGCAGCTGGGCCTTCGCCTCGTGCTCGGCCGCAACGCGCTCGTCGGTCGGCGGCGGTACCTCGCCGTAGCCCGGCACGGTCTGCATCAGCGGGTCGTAGCTGGATTCCTCGTACTCGCGGCGCGCCGCCGCGCGCTTCTCCTCGTCGGCCAACCGCCATTTGTGCCTGGGATAGCGGTGCACGCCCTGGCTGCGCAGCGCGTGCGCGGCATCGAGGATGCGCTCGACCGCCGCCACGCCGTGGCGTTCCTCGCATTCCATCACGTAGCGCTTGGCGTAGGCGAGATAGTCGAGGATCGCCTCCGCGTCCGTCCACTGCTTGAACAGGTGGTTGTTGCGGAAGAAGTGATTGTGGCCGAAGCAGGCGTGCGCGATCACCAGCGTCTGCAGGGTCGCCGTGTTCTCCTCCATGATGTAGGCGATGCACGGCGAGGAGTTGATGACGATCTCGTAGGCGAGGCCCTGGTAGCCCTGGCGGTACAGCGACTCGTCGCGGGCGAAGTGCTTGCCGAAGCTCCAGTGGCTGTACATGAGCGGCAGCCCGTTGGAGGAGTAGGCGTCGAGCATCTGCTCGGAGGTGATGACCTCGATCTGGTTGGGATAGGGCTGCAGCCCGAACTCGCCGAGCGCGACCTCCTCACAGGCCTTGTAGATGGCGTCGATGGTCTGGAAGTCCCACTCGGCGCCTTCGAACAGCAGACTCATGGGTACCTCCGCATCAGGCCGGGACCCGGCCGGGCTTGGCGAACAGGTCGGCCAGCACGTGCCAGACGTCGCGCGCCTCGCTAAGCTGGCGCATGGCCAGATTGTTCGCATCGGCGCCGGCGGCGAGCGCGGCATAGGTCGCCCACAGGTCCGTCGTCTGGCTCTGGTTGGTGTGGAAAAAGCCGGGCGTGCCGCCGCTGGTCTCGACATAGGCGAAGTAGCGCACGATCGGCAGGATATGCGTGCGCATCAGCGTCTCCACCTTGCCGCGGTCGGAGGTGTAGTTGTCGCCATCCGACGCCTGCGCGACGTAGATGTTGAAGCGATCGGGTGGGAAGCGGTCTTGTTGCACTTCGAGCATCATCGCCAGGGCCGAGGAGACGACGGTGCCGCCTGTCTCCTTGGAGCGGAAGAAGGTCTCCTCGTCGACCTCCTGGGCGTTCTCGGTGTGGCGGATGAATACCACGTGCACGCGCACGTATTTGCGTTCCAGGAACAGGTGCAGCAGCATGAAAAACCGCTTGGCCAGGTCCTTCATGTGCTCGGTCATCGAGCCGGAGACGTCCATCAGGCAGAACATCACCGCCTCGGTGGCCGGCTGCGGCTGGCGCTCGTGCCGGGCGTAGCGCACGTCCACCGGATCGACGTACGGAATGCGGATTTTGCGCTGCTCGGCTTCGGCCAGCGCCGCGCGCGCGGCGGCGAGGCGTTCGGCGTCGTCGGCCTCGATGGCCTCCGCGATCTCCGCCTGCAGCGCCTCGATGGCGGCGCGGTCCGGGCGGCCGAGGGCGATGCGGCGGGCCATGCTGTTGCGCATCGTCCGCCGCACGTCCAGCGCGCTCGGCTGGCCATAGACGGAGATGCCGGCGCGCCGCGGCTTGGAGAGCTCGGTGTGCGCCAGGGACGTGCGCAGCAGATGCGGCAGTTCCAGCTCATCGAGGAAGTACTTGAGGAATTCCTCGCGGGTGAGGACGAACTCGAAGGCGTCCTCGCCGTGGCCGCGGCCGGCGCCGGAACCCGCGCCACCACCGCTGCCCTGGCCGCCGGACGGTTTGGGAATGTGGTCGCCGCGGTTGATCGTGCCGGTGCCGGGCAGTACGTAGTCGTGATCGCCGGTGGGGGCCTCGCGGAAGGACGGCTCCTCGATACCGTCCACCTGGACCCGGACCTCCTCGGTGGAGTCCAGGTCGCCGATGCGCCGGCGGGACACGGAGTCCGCCACCGCCTTCTTCACCTGCTCGCGGGCGCGTTCGAGAAACCGCTGTCGATTCGGCAAGCTCTTGCCTTGCGGGTTGGCGCGCCGGTCGACAATGACCATCTTGCTCTCCGCCTCACCCGGCCTTCTGCACGCGCATGTACCACTCGACCGCTCGGCGCACTTGGCGTTCGGTGTAGCCGCGCGTGGTCATGCGGTCGACGAAATCATGATGTTTGCGTTCTGTTTCGGCGTCCTTCTTGGCGGCGAAGCTGATCACGGGCAGCAGGTCCTCGACCTGGCTGAACATCCGCTTCTCGATCACCTCGCGGATTTTGGCATAGTCGGTCCAGCGCGGCATCCGTCCGCCGTTGCTGGCCTGCATGCGCAGGCAGTGTTTCACGACATCGTTACGGAAGTCCTTGGGATTGCTGATCCCGGCGGGCTTCTCGATTTTGGTCAACTCGGCGTTGAGCTCTTCCCGGCTCATCATGATTCCCGTGTCGGGGTCCTTGAAGTCCTGGTCCTCGATCCATTTGTCGGCGATCGCGATGTAGCGTTCGAACACGTTCTGTCCGTAGTCGCCGTAGGATTCCAGATAGGCCTTCTGGATTTCCTTGCCGATGAATTCCGCGTAACGCGGCGCCAGCGTGGACTTCAGCGTGGCGATCAGGCGGCGCTCCACATCCTCGGGGAACTGCTCCTGCTTCACCATCCTCTCCAGCACGTACATCAGGTGCACCGGATCGGCGGCGACTTCGGCAGCGTCGTGGTTGAAGGTCTGGCTCAGCACCTTGAAGGCAAAGCGCGTGGAGATGCCGGCCATGCCCTCGTCCACGCCCGCGGCGTCGCGGTACTCCTGTACCGAGCGCGCCTGAGGGTCCTGTTCCTTGATGTTGTCGCCGTCATAGACGCGCATTTTCGAGAACAGGTTCGAATTCGCATGTTCCTTGAGGCGCGAGAGCACCGAGAACCGGGCCAGCATCTCGATGGTGCCCGGCGCGCACGATGCGTTGGCCAGCTCGGAGGATTCGAGCATCTTGCGGTAGATCTTGTCCTCCTCGGAGACGCGCAGGCAGTACGGCACCTTGACGACGAAAATGCGGTCGATGAAGGCCTCGTTGTTCTTGTTGTTCTTGAAAGTCGTCCACTCGGACTCGTTGGAGTGCGCAAGGATCACGCCGTGGAACGGCATCGCGCCGATGTTCTCGGTACCGACGTAGTTGCCTTCCTGGGTCGCGGTCAGCAGCGGGTGCAGCATCTTGATCGGCGCCTTGAACATCTCGACGAACTCGAGGATGCCCTGGGTGGCGCGGTTGAGGCCGCCCGAATAGCTGTAGGCATCGGGGTCGTTCTGCGAGAACGTCTCCAGCTTGCGGATGTCGACCTTGCCGACCAGCGTCGAGATGTCCTGGTTGTTCTCGTCGCCGGGCTCGGTCTTGGAAATGGCGATCTGGCGAATCCGCGACGGCATCAGCCTGACCACGGTGAACCTGCCGATGTCGCCGTCGAACTCGGCCAGCCGCTTGGCGGCCCACGGGCTCATCGGCCCGCGGATGGCGCGGATCGGAATGCCATATTCGGCCTGCAGCGCCGTGCTCATCGCTTCGGCTGCGAACAGCCCGAGCGGGCTTTCGAGCAGCGGGCTGATTTCCTTGCCGGCGGCGAGCACGTAGATGGCATCGCGTTCCATCAGCGTCTTCAGCCGTTCGGCGAGCGATGATTTGCCGCCGCCGACCGGGCCGAGCAGATAGAGAATCTGCTTGCGCTCCTCCAGTCCCTGCGAGGCATGGCGCAGAAAGCCGACGACGCGCTCGATCGTCTCTTCCATGCCGTAGAATTCGGAGAACGCCGGATAGCGCGCGATTGTCCGGTTACCGAAGATCCGGCTCAGCCGCGGGTCACGCGCGGTGTCGGTGATTTCCGGCTGGCCGATGGCACGCAGCAGGCGCTCGGCCGCGGACCCGTAGGTGATCGGGTCCGCCCGACACAGTTCGAGATAGGCATCGAGCGACATCTCCGTCTCCCGATGGCCGTCGTAGATTTTCGCAAACAGTGACCGGACGGAATCGAGGGGCATGCGAATTCTCCTACGCGTGCTCGCACGAGGGGTCCCGGTTCAGGGTCGCTTCTTTGACACCGTCCCCGGGCAGAATTGATGGTGCCTCAGCAGATATGCTCACGGCAACGTTAAAATCAGCGCGCGTTGCTTTTTCTGCCGCGCGTCTGCGCGACGTTACACAGGCATTTGCAGGGTGCCACCAAGTGTTAATCTTGGTTGCCCGGACGAAGTTTTCCACATTTTTTTGCCGCGCAAGCTGGCGTTGTTGTCCGCGCTGCTGAACGGGGCGTGCCTGGCGGTTCATTCATGACAAGCGAAAGCAAGAAGCAGGCCAACCACGACTTGGTTCGCCGCCCCGCCACCAGGCCGCGTGACCAAGCCCGGCTATTGGCGCGCGAGCACGCCCAGCCGGCCGGCCAGGTCCTGGATGAACTGCCAGGCGACGCGGCCCGAACGGGCGCCACGGGTCATCGACCACTCCACCGCCTGGGCGCGCAGCTCGTCCGTCCTGACCGGCAGGGCGAGGGCGCCCGCGTAGCCCTCCACCATGGCGAAAAACGTGTCCTGGTCGCAGTTGTGGAAGCCGATCCACAGGCCGAACCGATCGGACAGCGAGACCTTCTCCTCGGTCGCCTCGGACGGGTTGATCGCCGTACTGCGTTCGTTCTCGATCATGTCGCGCGGCATCAGGTGACGGCGGTTCGAGGTGGCGTAGAACAGCACGTTCTCCGGCCGCCCCTCGATGCCGCCGTCCAGCACCGACTTCAGCGCCTTGTACTCGGCGTCCTCGCGCTCGAAGGAAAGGTCATCGCAGAAGATCAGGCAGCGCCGCGGCTGGCCGCGCAGCAGGCCGAGCAACTCAGGCAGCGAGGCGATGTCCTCGCGGTGCATCTCGATCAGCGCCAGGCCACCGGGGTGCTCGGCGTTGGCCTGGGCATGCGCGGCCTTGACGAGCGATGACTTGCCCATGCCACGGGCACCCCAGAGCATGGCGTTGTTGGCCGGGAATCCCCGGGCGAAGCGCAGCGTGTTTTCGAGCAGGATGTGCTTCTGCTGCTCGACTCCCTGCAACAGGGCGATGTCCACGCGCGATACCCTCGCGACCGGCGCCAGGTGCGGCGGCGCGGGTTGCCAGACGAAGGCATCGGCGAGGCTGAGATCCACCGCCGCGGGCGGCGGCGGCGCCAATCGCTCCAGGGCCTCGGCGATGCGGGTGACGGCTTCGAGCAGGCGCTGGTTCATCGGCTTCCCTGGCATTGGCCCCCTGGGGCACTGGCCCCTTGAGGCTGATCGCTTGACGTTCGGAAACCGGAAACTATGGTCCGCGCGCGAACCTCGCAATCACTGTAGACCGGAAACCCCTTATGCTGATTTCAACCGCCTACGCCCAGGACGCCGCTGGCCTTTTCAATAGCCTCGGCTCAGCCGGACAGTTCCTGCCGATCGTGCTGATCTTTGGCGTCTTCTATTTCCTGCTGATCCGCCCGCAGCAGCAGCGGCAGAAGGAGATGAAAAGGACGCTCGCCGCCATGAAGCGTGGCGACCGGGTGGTGACCGGCGGCGGCATCATCGGCGTGGTGCAGAAAACCAAGGACAATGAGGTGGAAGTGGAAATCGCGCCGAACGTGCGGGTGACCGTGTTGCGCGATACCGTCAGCAGCGTGCTCAAGCCCACCGCCGCCAACGACATCAAGCCGAAGGCCTGACCCTCCGCCCGATCGGAAGAGGGCCCCGACCGGGGCCCTCGCGGCGATCAAAGCAGGCTGGCGGCGAACTCGTAGTTGGCGATTTTGTCGAGCCAGTTCTGTACGTAGTCGGGCCGGCGGTTGCGGAAGTCCAGGTAGTAGCTGTGTTCCCACACGTCCAGCGCGAGCAGCGCCTTGCCCTCGCCGGTGGCCAGCGGATTCGAGCCGTTCGGGGTCTTGGTCGTCTTCAGCCTGCCGTCGGCGCCGAGCACCAGCCATGCCCAGCCAGAGCCGAACTGGCCGACCGCGGCGGCCTTCAGCGCGTCCTTGAACTGCTGCACGCCGCCGAAATCCTTGGTGAGCTTGCGCTCCAGCGAGCCGGGAATGCCGCCGCCGGTGGGCGAGAGGCTGTTCCAGAAGATGCTATGGTTCCAGTGCTGGCCGGCGTTGTTGAAGACGGCAACAAGCTCGGCATTGGTATGGGAGAGCTTGATGATCTCCTCAAGCGACTTGTCTTTCAGGAAGGCGTTCTTTTCGACCAGGCCATTGAGCGCCGTCACGTAGGCCTGATGGTGCTTGCCGTGGTGTAGCTCCAGCGTTTCCTGGGACATGCCGCGCGCGGCCAGCGCAGTGACGGAATAGGGAAGGGCGGGCAGTTCAAAGGCCATTGCTGCTTTCTCCGAGCTGTTTTCGCGAGCGGCTGCCCGGCGGTACGTCGCCGGCGCCTCAACGAGGTCACCAGTACTTGTGGGCGGCGCGCGGACAGTTCAAGCTGGACGAACGCGGTAACGGATGACCGGTAACCCAGGTTTGAGCCCGCTGCGCCGACTCACGCCGCGCGGGCCGTGCCGGGCGGCTCCGTCAGCCGGCCGGTGAGCAGCAGGCGCCGCGCCAGACGGCGCACATCGGCGAGCGTCGGCCAGACGCTGCCGTCCAGCTCATCCAGGCGGATATCCACGGCGACGAAACGGTAGCCATCGAGCTGACGGACGGCGGCGCCGACGAACGTGCCGTCGATCTCGATCACGTGCGATTGCAACATGGGAAACACCTTCACCAGCCCGCACTGGGGCCGGTCCTGCGGTCGCGAGGGAAGCGGGGATAGATTGATTCTCAGCCGGCGATGCGCCGACAACAGCCAACACCGCCCATTCGCGACTGCATGCCCATCATGCCGGTAGAGAGAAGACGCATGATCCTGTTCTCCGAACCCCGCGATCCGGGGCAAAGGGGACCATAAACCAACACGCCTAGGCGTGGTCAAGAAAAATACACACACAAAAATGTGAAAATACGCGCCTCCGTCGAATGGCGCGCCTGCAAACCGTAATATAAGCGATCAGGCCCGCCGGCGTGCCCGCTTCGGGCGTGCGGCGGCTGGCCGCGGCAGCAGGTCCGCCAGGAACCGACCGGTATGGCTCTCGGGGCAGGCGGCGATGTCCTCGGGCGTGCCCTCGGCGACGATCCGGCCGCCGCCATCGCCGCCCTCCGGGCCGAGATCGAGAATCCAGTCGGCGGTCTTGATCACCTCAAGGTTATGTTCAATAACAACCACCGTGTTGCCCTGGTCCACCAGCGCGTGCAGCACCTCCAGCAGCTTGCGCACGTCCTCGAAGTGCAGGCCGGTGGTGGGCTCGTCGAGGATATAGAGCGTTCGCCCCGTGGCGCGCCGCGCCAGTTCCTTGGACAGCTTGATGCGCTGCGCCTCGCCGCCCGACAGCGTCGTCGCCTGCTGGCCGAGGCTGATGTAGCCGAGCCCGACCTGCTGGAGGATCTTCAGCCGGTCGTGGATGCGGCCGACCGCGCTGAAATACGGCACCGCCTCGTCCACTGTCATGGCCAGCACGTCGGCAATCGACTTATCGCGGAATTTTATCTCCAGTGTCTCGCGATTGTAACGCCTACCCTTGCAGGTGTCGCAGGTGACGAACACGTCGGGCAGGAAGTGCATCTCGATTTTCAGCACGCCGTCGCCCTGGCATGCCTCGCAGCGCCCACCCTTGACGTTGAAGCTGAAGCGGCCGGCCTTGTAGCCCCTCGCGCGGCTCTCTGGCAGTTCCGCGAACCAGTCGCGGATCGGCGTGAACAGCTCGGTGTAGGTGGCCGGGTTGCTGCGCGGCGTACGGCCGATCGGCGACTGGTCGATGTCGATGATCTTGTCCAGCAGCTCCAGCCCCTCGATGCGCTCGTGCGGGGCCGGCACCTGGCCGCTGCCCATCAGCCGGCGGCTGACCGCCTTGTACAGCGTGTCCACCACCAGCGTGGACTTGCCGCCACCGGAAACCCCGGTGACACAGGTGAAGGTGCCGAGCGGGAAGCCGGCGTCGATGTGCTTGAGGTTGTTGCCCGAGGCGCCGATGACGCGGACGACGCGCTGCTTCTGCATCGGCCGGCGTACCGCCGGGACGGGGATGCGGCGCCGTCCAGAGAGGTAGTCGCCGGTCAGCGATGCCGGGTTCGCCGCCACTTCCGCCGGCGTGCCCTCTGCCACCACATAGCCGCCGGCCACCCCGGCGGCCGGTCCCATGTCGATCAGGTGGTCGGCCGAGCGGATGGCCTCCTCGTCGTGCTCCACCACCAGCACCGTGTTGCCCAGCGCCTGTAGCCGCCGCAGCGTTACCAGCAGCCGTGCGTTGTCGCGCTGGTGCAGGCCGATCGAGGGCTCGTCCAGCACGTAGAGCACGCCGGTCAGGCCGGAGCCGATCTGGCTGGCGAGCCGGATGCGCTGGCCCTCGCCGCCGGAGAGCGTGGCGGAACCGCGCCCCAGGGTCAGGTAGTCGAGCCCGACATCGACCAGGAACTGCAGCCGCTCGTTGATCTCGCGCAGGATGCGCCGCGCGATCTCCTGCCGCTGCGGGGTGAGCGAGGCACCAACCGTGGCGAACCACGCCTGCGCCTGGCGGATGGCAAGCTCCGACGCCTCGGCGATGTTGTTGCCGGCGATCTTCACCGCCAGCGCCTCCGGCTTGAGGCGCGCGCCGTGGCAGACGGCGCACGGCTTCTCCGCCTGGTAGCGCGCCATCTCCTCGCGCACCCAGGCGCTGTCGGTTTCCTGCCAGCGGCGCTGCAGGTTGCGGATCACGCCCTCGAACGGTTTCGTCACCGTATAGGAACGAACTCCGTCCTTGTAGGCGAAGGCGATTTCGGTCTCGCCGGTGCCGAACAGGATGGCGTCGCGCACGGGCTGGGGCAGCTCCATCCAGGGGGTGCGGAGTGGCACCTTGAAGTGCTTGGCCAGGCTGGCGAGGGTCTGGTCGTAGTACGGCGACTGGCCGTTGGTCCAGGGGGCGATGGCGCCGTCCGCCAGCGTGCGGCGCTCGTCGGGCACCACCAGGGCGGGGTCGAAGAAGGTCTCGACGCCCAGGCCGTCGCAGGCCGGGCAGGCGCCGTGCGGATTGTTGAAGCTGAACAGCCGCGGCTCGATCTCCTCGATGGTGAAGCCGCTGACCGGGCAGGCGAAGCGGCTGCTGAACACGGTGCGCTCGCCGCTGGCGGCGTTCTCGGCATAGACGATGCCGTCGGACAGGCCGAGCGCGGTCTCGAAGCTGTCCGCCAGACGCTGGCCGGCGCCCTCGCGCACCACGAGGCGATCGACGACCGCCTCGATGTCGTGCTTCAGCTTGCGGTTCAGGGCCGGTACCTCGCCGATTTCGTACAGCTTGCCGTCCACCTTGGCGCGGGTGAAGCCGCGGCGCTGGAGTTCGGCCAGCTCCTTGCGGTACTCGCCCTTGCGGGCACGCACCATGGGCGCGAGCAGCAGCAGGCGGGTGCCGGCCGGCATGGCCAGCACCCGGTCCACCATCTGGCTGACGGTCTGCGCCTCGATCGGCAGGCCGGTGGCGGGCGAATAAGGCACGCCGACCCGAGCCCACAGCAGACGCATGTAGTCGTGGATCTCGGTCACCGTGCCGACGGTGGAGCGCGGGTTGCGGCTGGTGGTCTTCTGCTCGATGGAAATGGCGGGCGAGAGGCCGTCGATGGCGTCCACGTCGGGCTTGCCCATCAGTTCCAGGAACTGGCGGGCGTAGGCGGACAGGCTCTCGACGTAGCGGCGCTGGCCCTCGGCGTAGATGGTATCGAACGCCAGCGAGGACTTGCCGGAGCCGGACAGGCCGGTGATGACGGTGAGGGTGTCGCGCGGAATGACGACGTCGATGTTCTTCAAATTGTGCTCGCGTGCGCCGCGCACGTGAATGGAGCCGGCCATTACGTGAAACCCCACCAGTGACTGTGTTCTTGAACTGTTCCGTATCTATCGCGCGTTCCGCCCCGCTTGGGAAGCCCTTGGTTGGGCGGGACGCTGGCCGCTGAGGCGGCAAGGGGATAAAGTTCCGTCCCGAGTCGGACACACAATGTGGAAGAATGGCGATGGCTGGAAGCGTGAACAAGGTGATTCTGGTCGGCAATCTGGGCAAGGACCCGGAGGTGCGGTCCAGCCAGGATGGCACGAAGATCGTGAACTTCTCGCTCGCCACCAGCGAGAGCTGGAACGACAAGACCAGCGGCGAGCGCAAGGAGCGCACCGAGTGGCACCGCGTGGTGGTGTTCAACGAGCGCATCGCCGATGTGGTGGAGAAGTACGTCCGCAAGGGCAGCAAGGTCTACGTCGAGGGCAGCCTGCAGACGCGCAAGTGGACCGACCAGTCGGGCCAGGACAAGTACACCACCGAGGTCGTGATCGGACGCTTCCGGGGCGAGCTGACCATGCTCGACAGCCGCGGCGAGGGGGCCGGCGCGGGCGAGGCTGGCGGCGCTGCGCGCGAGCGTGCGCCGGCGCGCAGCAGTACCCCGCCGCGCACCAGCGGCGCGCCGGCCGCCAGCGGGCCGTCGTGGGATGCGCCCAAGGGTGGCGGCGACCTGGACGACGAGATCCCGTTCTAGGGACGGCGGCTTTTCCTCTCTCCGCTTGCCGGAGAGGGGCCGGGGGCACGGCGGCGAGCGGGTGGTGCCGCCGTCCCCGTCCATCGGCTCCGCGGCGCACCCGCCGCTGATGGACGCGCCCGGTGCCTCCGTGCTGGAGAAATAGGCCGTTCGTCCGCCGGGTGGTGGTTCGGTTTCAATGTCGCTTTCCGATCCGCTTCGCCTGGGCAAGCCGGAACCCTCCGGAGCCAACGGAAATCGGGTGCGTCGGCTGATTACATTTGTGATTTCAGTGCGTTGCGCCATCCTATACGTGATAACCGCGCTTAGCGCGTGCGCGCCGAAGGCGCGCATCACCAGTGAAGGACGCCCATGGCCCCTCCCTGTCAGCCGAGATCCGGCCGTCTCCCGCTGGACGCACGCACGACGAGTTCGGTCGCCAGCACGCGCGCGTTAGCGAGGACCGGAGCGGTCAACATCCGCACTGCGGTCCGGCCCTTCTCCGCATGCGGTTGCCGGATGGTCGTGAGCGGCAACTCCGTCAGCGTGCTGCCCGCGACATCGTCGAAGCCGGTGACGGAGAGATCACCCGGCACGGCGAGGCCAGCCTCTCGGGCCGCCGCAGCGGCGCCAAGTGCTAATCGGTCGCTCATCGCAAGGATGGCGCTCGGCCGGTCGGCGGCGGCGCGCCGCAGCAGAGGCAACGTCAGATCGCGCGATTGCCGTTCGTCGTTGAGTGCGCACTCCAGGACCGGCACCACCGCCGGCTTCACGCCAGCCGCAGCGAGGGCGGCCCGGTAGCCGCTC
>Ga0255353_1001474_pt1 | contig 13171 bp, 10 predicted proteins | sample HBST25metaG_FD_189941 | JGI IMG/M metagenome (GOLD analysis project Ga0255353, IMG submission 189941) | Peat soil microbial communities from Stordalen Mire, Sweden - H.B.S.T25 | ecosystem: Environmental > Terrestrial > Soil > Wetlands > Peat | place: Sweden: Norrbotten County, Stordalen Mire...
TCGCTGACAAGCACCGGAGTTCCGGTTTGCGCGTTGACCATGATGACCGTCTTGCTGATGTCGTCGAGCGAACGAATGTATCCGCGACCGCGAACCATGTATTCGCGTCCTGTGAACTCAACAAGTCTTCCGCCAACGTCATTATTCGATTTTTGTATTGCATCGCTGACAGCATTGATTGGGATCTTGTAAGCGAGCAATTTGTTCGGATCGACATTCACCTGGTACTGCCGCACGAAACCGCCAATAGGGGCTACTTCAGCAACGCCCGGCACAGTTTGCAATGCATAGCGCAGATACCAATCCTGATAAGACCGCAGTTGGTCGATGCTGTACTTCCCCGTCGTATCGACCAGGGCGTACTCATAAACCCAGCCTACGGAGGTCACGTCCTTCGCAAGCTCTACGCTGACGCCTTTGGGGAGCCGCGGAGTAACGGAGTTCAGGTATTCGAGCGTCCGGGAGCGTGCCCAGTAAATGTCCGTTCCCTCGTCGAAGATGATGTAAATGTAGGAGAAGCCAAAGTCGGAAAAGGCGCGGATATCCTTGACCTTCGGCAGTCCAAGCAACGCGGACGCAATCGGGTACGAGACCTGATCTTCCATGATGTCAGGACTGCGGTCCCACTTTGCATACACGATCACCTGCGTATCCGAGAGATCGGGAATCGCGTCGAGCTTCGTATTCCTCATCGCGGTCCATCCAAGCACGATGGCCACTGCAACGAAGAGGAAGATCAGATACCTGTTCTTGTCGCTGAAGTCGATAATCCGGTTCATCATTGGTATCGCGCCTCGCTCATCAACTGATTGAAAGAGAGGACCGTGCCACCATTCTTGGCAACAAAGGCATCGGCATCCGGCTTACTTGCAAAAGCGAGGGTGCCTGGAGAACATCGGTCAAAAGCCATATCGGGCATGTCTTTGTGTTCGCCCATGTGCGCCATGTCGTGCTCACATACGATCACTCGGCTCCCTTCTACAAACGACGCGCTTGCCGGCGAGAATCCTTTGCCGGTGTGATAGTCATGCACTTCGATGATCCGAATTGCCTTGTGCTGTTGGTTCGCCTCGCTGATCGCGCAACGTGCACAGCACGCCTCCGTTCTCTTGCCCGCAATCTCGGCCGTGACCATCGAGTTGGCATGAAGCGGCCGGTTGCAGTAACCGCACACGACTGGACTCGGGTAAGCAACAAACCTGAACCAGCCAAAGGCTGCGGCGCCGGCTACAATGAGCAGAATTCCTGTCAAGGCAATGCGTCGAGTTCTCATGGTCATCCTCCTCAGTGCTGCATTCCGCTCATTGCGTCTTTAAGATTGCTTTCAGAATCGATCAGAAAGTTTCCGGAAACAACAATCGTCTCGCCAGCCTTCAGACCTGAAAGGATCACGGCGTTGCCGTCCATTACAGGCCCAATGGAGACCTTTCGAGGTTCAAACAGCCCCCCGTCGTGAACCACGAAGACATGTTGTTCGGTGCCCGAGTTGAGAACCGCTTCCTGTGGCACGAGGATCTTCGTGCCATAATCCACGCGCAACTTAGCGTCTGCGAACATCTGCGGTTTTAGTACAAAACCTGGATTCGGAATCTGTATCCGGGCTTTGACGGTTCGCGTCTGCGGATCGACTGTCGGATAGATGTATGAAATGGTTCCGGTGTATGTCTTGCCTGGGTAATAGCTCAGGGTGAGGGTGACTCGCTGACCGAGATGAACGAAAGGCACTTCGTATTCATAGATATCTGCATCGGCCCATACTGTTGATAAATCCGAAACGGTATAAAGTTCGGTATCGGGTGTAACCGAAGTCTGCGGAAAAGCCTTGCGATCGGTCACAAAGCCGGTGATCGGCGAGTAGAACGTGAGATATTTATTTACCTTTCCTGTCGTATCAAGTTCCTTGATCTGCTCATCCGATATATCCCAGAGCTTAAGTCGCTGCCTTGAGGATTGCAAAAGCGACTGCGAACCCTCGGCTATTTCTTGAAACGGAGCATTACCGAGTGTGACGTTCCCCCGTTTCGCGATGAGGTATTCTTCTTGCGTCGAAACCAGGTCAGGGCTATAGAGCGTGAAGAGCGGCTGCCCCTTCTTGATAAGTTGACCGACAAAATCGACGTACACCTTATCGACATAGCCAGCCACCTTCACATGGACATGGGCGATCCTGGTCTCGTCGGCAACGATCTGCGCCGTGGTGCGGATCTCACGGACCAGCGATTTGCGCACGACAACGGCCGTGCGAACACCGGCGAGCACCTGCTTCTCTGGCGTGATTGTCACAGTTCCCATTGGCATCTTGGCCATGCTCTCGTCTTCTGCGTACTTGGGCACAAGCGTCATTCCACAATCGGGTGCAATCCCTGGCTTGTCCGATTTGTAGGCCGGATGTATCGGGTCAAACCAGTAGAGAACCTTCCTTTCACCCGTGCCGTCCTTTGAAGATATTCCCGGCGCATTGGCTGTGTTCTGCGCCTGAGAATTAGCGCCCTGCTCGGTGGGCGAAGGCAATTTTTCCGCATACTGAGGCACAAGGTCCATGCCGTCTGGAGCCTTGCCGGGTTGGTTATAGTGGTGCTGCGGATTCATCGCGTCGTACCAATAAACAGGCTTATGCGCATCTTTATCGCTTTGGGTTGCAGCGCCTACGTGCCCGCTCTGGCCGAACCAGTGGTGTGTTGCGCCAGCATAAACAACCCCAAGCGTCAACGCGAGCAAGATGCCAAGGATGATTCTTTTGGGTAAGCTTTGAATAGGCATTACTTTGCCTCCTTTGCGGGCAGCGAATCCGATACAACAGGTCCAGTCACGTCAGAGCCGGTCAGGACTTCGATGCGAGCCAATGCCGTCTGATAGTCTGCGACTTGCCGGTAGTAGTCCGTTTCGTAATTCAGAAGAGTCGTAAAGTTGGCGAGCAGTGACAGAAAATCGACATTGCCAACCTGATAGGAGGCCATCGAAGATTCAAGAGCGAGCGATGACTGCGGGACCACGCCTTTGGAATAAAGCGTCAGCAGCCGTTCCGATGCCTTGGCGCCGAGGTATTGCTGCTTCAATTCAAACCTGACTTCGTTCAACCGGTTGTCGCGCATCTTTTCCGCGCTGAGCAGAGTCTCGGTTGCTTCTGCTACACCCTGCCGCTGTTTGCTCTTGTAGAAAACGGGAATACTCACGCTGAAGGTGACGCCATTCATATCAGGCAACGCTGAACGCTGCTGATACATGTAGCTCACACCGATGTCGGGTCGATACTCTCTCTGCGCCAACGCGACGCCAAGGTGTCCTTTTTCCACCATTGTTTTGTTCCGCAGAACAGTCGTGTCGTTGGCCGCCGCAAGAGCATACAACTCGTCGAGAGAGTACCGCATCGTTGCAGGTTGGACTTCAGCGGTCGGAGGTAACGGAGATTCCGGTGACCGCACCATGGACACGTTGAGCCGTGCCTGTGCCGTCGCGCGCTGCTGTTCGAGCACAGTGAGCTTCTCGATCAACAGGGAAATCTCCACCTGAGACCGCAGCACATCCGCCTGCATTGCCTTGCCGACTCGGTAGCGAGCTTCTGCGATCTTCGACAGCTTTTCAAGAAGTTCCTTGTTCCGCTCTGTGGTCTGAATGGCCTGGTCGAAATAGAAGTAGTCGTAGTACGCAGCTTTGACTTCGGCGGATACTCGCCGCCGAATCGCCTCATAATCGGATTGCGCCGCTTCTGCCTCTTTGCTCGCGATTTCGCCGCGCAGCTTCAATTTGCCCGGATAAGGAAATTGCTCCGATACAGTCAAGCCACGATAGCTGGAGTTGTCGCCCCGCATTACGCTGAAGGGCGCAAGATTGCCCGCCCACCCTGCCGAAACCATCGGATCAGGCAATGCCTTTACCTGCGGAACATGCAGGCGCAACGCATTGATGGTATGCAGCTCGCTTTGGGCCTCCGGGTTCTTCTCCAACGCTTCCCGGATGACATCGTCGAGCAACAGCACTTGGGGAGCAGGCACCTGTTGGGCCTGAATACCTGCGGTCGGTGTCTGCGCAACCTCATTGCCGTTCTGCGCAAGCGAGACGAGCGCCGGCAAGAGCAGCAGGATCGCGAAGATCCTTTGAGATTTCATGGAATACTCCCTTGGTCTGAAAAAATGCGCACTACAAGCCGTTTGGCTTGAGGGATTTTAGCCGCGGGAGTGCTTTATACCAGGAAGGTGCAAAGGAGAGCGTGAACCGGCGAATGCTGCAACTTCGCCGATCGCGGAGAGCCACGCCCCGAGAGGAGAATCGGCACGGGGAGCATCCTGGCTATATCGCTAATTGCGTGCAGCCCATATGTGCTGTCCTGTGAGACACCGGACAGCAGGAGAGGCTGGACGGGCGTTGAATCGATCGGCGCCACTTTGCAGCAAGACGGCGTTCCCGAAACGACCGCTGAGGACGCCCCGCAGTGCGCAGCATTGACATGCTCATGTGCCATGCAGCAAGCGTGAGCGTGCGATTTCATGGGCTGAGCACAAAGAAGGGACGCGGTGCTCGGAACTCCTGACAGAATCAGGAGCAGCGAAAGCAGCACGACTTTGGATAAACGTCCCATCATCAACCTATATACCATATACATCGTTCGTTCGCCTAATGTGGGACGCTGTCGCAGACCCAAGCCGGAACATCTCAGCAAGCAGCAGATCAACCCCTTGATCGCCACCACGAAAACACCGGCGGAGCATGAGCGCATTGCTCAGTATTACCAGGCGAAGGCTCTGGATTACCTCGCTCAGGCGAAGGAGCACGAAGCGATGGTTGCGGCATATAAGGCGAATTCGAGCCCGCCCAACGACAAGAATCAGGCAAGCACCATCAGCCATTGCGAGTACTTCGTGACGACGTTCAAGGCACTGGCCGACAACAGCGAGGAACCAGCAACACTGCACGAGCGGATGGCCAAGGAAGCACCCAAGAAGCTGAATCCAACCTGAAAGTGACGGCTCTTCCGAGGCTGAGGCAGCAGAGCAAGTAACCATTACTCTACCGAATCTGCGCAATCTTCTGCTTTCGCAGGTTGATCAGAATGCTAAGGAGGGCCGAGTAGTCCTCTTGCGAACTCCCATGAAGAAAGAGGGCACTCCGGCAACTCAAACGCACGCGACCCGCTACAATTTCCGCTACAGTGGTATTTTGATCTCGGGAAGGGGTAGCGTCTAAGTTATTGAAAGGATTGGAGGCGCGGGCCGGGATCGAACCGGCGCATAAAGGTTTTGCAGACCTCTCCCTTACCACTTGGGTACCGCGCCTTGGCAGGGCTGCCCTGAAATTTGATTCGCTCCATACCACCGTAGCCAACCCGGCTGGCGCCGGAGGGCGGAATGGAGCGGGAGACGAGATTTGAACTCGCGACCCTCGCCTTGGCAAGGCGATGCTCTACCACTGAGCTACTCCCGCTTGTTGCAAGTTTGAGTATACTTGGGGACCTAAATCAGGTCAAACTGTGGTCGGCGCCGGAGTTGGCAAAAGCAGTGCCGCGCCTATAGCGGTTCTCCAATTGGTGTAGAGGGAAAGCATAATTGCCGAGTGGCTTTTTCCTTAAGAAAAAGCCATCTTGCACGATCCTGGAAACGCCACAGAAATTGGAGAACCGCTCTAAAGCCTATAGGGCCTCATCCGACCGCGAACCTTTCTCTTCGAGCACAATCTCACCGTCGCGCATATGCAGAATCCGGTCTGCAATCGAGGCCGCCTCAGGGTTGTGCGTAATCATCAACGTGGTCTGGCCCAGTTCCCGGTTGGAGCGTCGCAACATCTGCAGCACCGCGTCCGAGCTTTTTGTGTCCAGGTTGCCTGTGGGCTCATCCGCTAGCACGATGGCCGGCCGGGTAATCAGCGCACGCGCAATCGCTACGCGTTGCTGCTCGCCGCCGCTCAGTTCGCTTGGCCGGTGTTCGAGCCTTCCTTGGATCGACAACAGATCGCTCAGGTGGTCCAGATAAGCCCTATCCAGCGGCTCCTTGCGGCCGCTCACCGTATACGCAATCTCAATATTGCCCATGGCCGAAAGAGTGGGCAGCAGATTGAACTTCTGGAAGACAAATCCGATGCGATGCTTGCGCAGCCGGGTGCGCTCGGCGTCGCTGAGCGAGGCAAAATCGACCCCGTCGATCACCACGCGACCCTGGGTGGCCTGCGTCAGCCCGCCCAGCAGGTAAAAAAGCGTCGATTTGCCTGAACCCGAGGGGCCGACAATGGCGACAAATTCCCCAGGCTCCACGGCAAGCGAAACCCCGCGCACGGCGGTGACCTGGATTCGGCCCGCCGCGTAAACCTTGGTCAGATTTTCGGCGAGAATGATGGGCGAAGACTGTTGAGGCTGCACATGAGTCATTGTAAATGCACCGCCCTTGCCCATCGGGGGGGGCGCGGTGATAGCCGCCCCTTTCGAGGCAAAAGAATTTCTAGAGCAGAGGGGCTTTTCCGCAGCCTGGAAAAACCGGGCTGACGGTCAGGCGCGGGCAATGCGCTGGCTGTTGTGCCAGGAGGGAAGAAGGCCGGCCAGCCTGCGCGTGAGTCTGCCGAGCAGGGAGCCGCGGCGCGGTGCGGGGGGGACGGGCTTTGTCTGGATTGCCTCTGAGCGCAATTGGGCCAGCGCGTCCTTGACCATTGCTCGTAGGGATTCGGCCTCAAAGGTGCAGGAACGCAAATAGGCTGAGACGGTTAGTCCGGCCTCGGCTGCCCGCTTGTGCAGTTGCGCGCACTCCGCCTTGCTCATGCGGATGGTGATGCTGGCGTCCTTTAGATTCCGCTCGAAGGGCGCGGACGGAAGGCGGTTGGATTCGGGAGCCAGATTCGCAATGGGTCGAGGCGCAGGTCGCGGGGCTGACGCTGAGAGAGCCGAAGAGGCTTCCTCAAAACAGTATGGCGCCGAATTGGCGGCTTGGGTGAGCGACTGATCGGTGGGGTGGTAGCGCGCATGAGCCTTCAAGGCGCTCTCGTAGCTGAGGGTTGCCACATCGTCAGCAAGATCGTCATCGCACCAGGCGGATGCGGGCTTTTGCCCTTCCGGCAAAGACTTGTCGCCGGGGCTTTGCGTGGGCGCGGCCAGCGTGGCCAGCAGAGCCGCAAAGCTGGGAGAGGTGGCGGCAGGCGCAGATGCCGTTGGTTGCTGCATGGCATGGAGCATACCGCGAGGCTGGGCAACAAGTGTGAGAAATTTCCCATTTAAAGACTGGGCGGATTCCAGAAAAGAACAAGCTTGTCGCCTGTCCTGAAATGAAATCAGCAGAAACACTCCCATGCACCAGGAGTTCCAGTCCTCGGAAACAGTGCGGAGATCCGGCGGGGTCATGCGCAAGCCAGTTCGGCATCGTCGGGCTCGGGGAGTACGCGGCCGGGAAGCCTCAACAGTTGGGTGACAGCTTCGGCGCTCATGGGGCGGGCAAAGAGATAGCCCTGGCCGTAGCGGCACTTCATCTCGCGCAACAGGCGATATTGCTCGCGGGTTTCAATCCCTTCGGCCACCACGTTCATACCCAGCACGCGGGCCAATTCGATGATGGTGCGCACGATCTGCATCGGCTGATCGCCCTCGGCCATGCGGCAGACGAAAGAGCGGTCGATCTTCAGTACGTCGAAGGGGAACGAATGCAGGTAACTGAGAGAGCTGTAGCCGGTACCGAAGTCGTCCATCAGCAAGGAAACGCCCAGCCTGCGCAGGCCGCCGAGAACCTCCAGGGCGGTGCGCATATTGGGGATGATGCTGGACTCGGTCATCTCCAGGCCGAGCTGGCGGCTGGAGATGCCGGATTGGACTAGAAGGGCCTCGACGTGGTCGGCGAGTCCTTGGCGTGAGAATTGGCGGGCGGAGAGGTTGACGCCGACCCGCAGCGAACAGTGGCGGATGTCCTCTTCACACCACCTCTGAATTTGGCCGCAGACCTCGGCGAGCCCCCAGTCGCCGATCGGCAGGATCAGCCCGCTTTCTTCGGCCAGCGGAATGAAGTCCATGGGCGGGATGAGTCCCCGCTCGGGGTGGTTCCAGCGGATAAGGGCTTCAAGTCCAACAATCCTGCGCGTAACCAGGTCGATTTCCGGCTGGTAATAGAGTACAAACTGGCGCTTGTCCAGGGCTTGGCGCAGGTCGGCGTTGCTTGGCCAGTTTTGGTGGTTGGTGGTCGCGGCGGCCCGGGTGCGACGCAGAGACCGCTTATTCCCGATGAGGGTTTTTCGCAGCCTGCGCAGTTCCAACTGGCTGGAGACCATCTCGGCCAGGCTCTCCAATGTGCGAATTGCTTCCGGCTGCATCTCCTCGCTGGGATTTTTGCTGAAGATGGTCAAAACTCCGAGGATCGTTCCGTCGGAGGAGCGCACGGGCACGCTGGCAAATGAAGCTTCGCGGTGGCCCCTGAGGCGCGTCGATAGCCGTTCGCGGTGAGGATGAGTGGAAATATTCGGGACAACCACCGGACCGTCTTCCGCAAGCACCAGTTCGAAGATGGAGTCCTTGCGCGGCAGTTCGCGAACCTTGATGCCCCAGCAGGACTTCATCCAGATGCGGCTCTCGTCGGCAAAACCGAGTCTGGCCGAATCGGCGTGGAAGTACTCGGCCGCCAGGCGGGTAATAGTGTCGTAAGCGGGCTCGGGCGGAGTGTCGAGAATTTCGGCGGAAACCAGCGCGGCCAGGCGTGCTTCCTCCTGCTGCCGATCCACTTCTATGATCTCAAATTCAACCCGCTGCATTTTGACTCCTGGCCCTGTGGCGCCGTATATCCTTTATCGGAAGAAAGACCCAATTGCGTGAGGTTACCTAGGTTTTCCAGATACGTGCGGATACAGTGCAGGAAGCGCGGAATCAGGGCAGCGGAGTGTTGCGTTTCAGTCCATGGAAAGGGCGCGTGCCGGCATTGTCCCGGATTGGCTGTCCGGCGCTATAGCTGTTCTCCAATTGCTGTACACCGAAGCCACTGCGGCCGAGTGGCTTTTTCCCCAAGAAAAAGCCACCTTGCACGGTCTCAAAAGGACTACATCTATTGGAGAACAGCTCTGACAACGCCAGAGTGGGATACCAACAGCGGCTCTTCCGCACTGTCTTTTTACCGTCTTTCGCCTCACCCCGTTAAAATCGAGTTCAGTGGCTGAATGGCCCTCAACTCAACCCTCCGTGCCGGCGCAGTCCAAATGGACGCGCGCCCTGGGATTGCTGCGCCCCTCGCACGCGCACACGGCTTTCACGGCGACACTCGTGCTGATGGCCTCCACCTTTCTGTCGCGCATCATCGGCCTGGTGCGGATCAAATATATTGCCTGGCTCTTCGGCCGGGGCATGGAGGCCGACGCTTTCAACGCTGCGTTTGTGCTCCCGGACATGATTTCGTATTTTCTGGTGGGCGGCGCGGCCTCCATCACCTTTGTCACCATCCTCACGCGTTATCGCGAAACCGGGCGCGACGAGGAGGGCCAGCGGTCCCTCTCGGTGATTCTCTCCACCATGTACCTGGTGCTGGGCGGGGCCATTCTGCTGGCCGAAGTGCTTGCCCCGTGGTACGTCCACTGGATGTTCCCTGGCTTCGACGCGCCAAAAGCGGCGGTCTGCGTGAAACTGACGCGCATTCTGTTGCCCGCGCAGTTGTTCTTCTTTACCGGTGGAGTCTTTGGCGCGGTGCTGCTGGTGCGCAAGCAGTTCAGCGTGCAGGCCGTGACCCCGCTGATCTACAACCTCGGCACCATTGCCGGTGGTGTTTTCCTGGTGCATCGGCTGGGCGTTTCTTCGCTGGCCATCGGTACCGTTGCCGGAGCCTTCTTCGGACCGTTTCTGCTGAACCTGATTTATGCCCGGCGGGCGGGCGCGCATTACCATCCGATTCTCGACTGGCACGACGAAGGGCTGCGCGAGTGGGTGCGGCTTTCCGTTCCGTTGATGTTGGGAGTTTCGCTGGTGACCGCCGACAACTGGATCATCGCGTACTTCGCCTCCAGAACCAACGGCGCCATCACCCTGATGACTTATGCCAAGCAGCTCTTCACCGCGCCCATGGCCATGCTCGCCCAGGCGGCTGGCGCGGCCTCCATGCCGTTTTTCGCCAGCCTGTGGAGCAAGCAGCGGCGCTATGAATTCGCCATCGGGGTGGCCGACTCGGTTTCCCGTGTAGCCTCGCTGGGGCTGCTGGTGGCTTCCGGCATGATCGCGCTGGGGATGCCGCTTGTGGAGCTGATCTTCAGCGGCGGCCGTTTTTCCCTGCGCGATGCGCGGGAGTGCGCCGTCTACTTCGCCGTCTTCTCCATCTCGCTGTTTCTGTGGTCGGCGCAGGCGATTTATTCGCGCGCTTTTTATGCTGCTGGGGAGACGTTCATCCCCATGGTGGCGGGAACGGCGGTCACCCTGGTTTCGCTGCCCGTTTACTACTTCTTCTTTCACTGGCAGGGCGCGATGGGGCTGGCGATGGCCTCCAACGTGGGGATTGCGCTACAGACTGTGGTGATTGCCGTGCTGCTGCACTGGCGGCACATGGTCTCGCTGGCCAGCCTGGACTACGCGGAGATGGGGCGCTGCCTGCTGGCCGCAATGGTGAGCGGCACGGGAGTTGGGTTGCTCTTCTGGTGGCTGGGCGGCGTGCTCCTGAGGGCCATGCCGGGCCGGATGCGCTGGATCGATTTGGCAGTGCTGGTGGCCGGGTCGGCGCTGTGGCTGCTGATGACCAAGTGGGTGCTGGAAAAGGCCGGATCGGCGCTGCCCAGGGTCGCGATGAAACGCCTCGGCATGGGATAGAACAGGCTGTGGAAAAACCCGATCCGGAGGGAGGCGGGGGGTTCAACCCCCGCATAAAGCCAACAGAATCAAAGCTGGCTTTACAGACTGCGGAAAAACTCGTCGTTTTAAAAGGGCACGACTTTAGTGAAGATTATGCACTTAACACAGAATCTATAGTTGAACAAAATGTACGTATCTTGACAGGGTGGCGAACCCTTCTGGAGTTGTTATGGGGGAAAATGCTGAATATGGAACCTGTGAACGATGCACTCCGGGTGAGGACAATCCCTACGCTCTTGCAGCGAGAAGAAACAGCGGCCCGGATCGTAGCGCTAATGATGGCGCTGTTTGATCGACCTGGGCCGATTGAGATGAAGCAGATTTTAGAAACTGCGGAGCAACAGATTACAGCCCTACAGCTTCAGCCTTCTCCTCTTTCTTGAGTAGGTATCCCAAGATTTCGTGCACCACTTTCAATCCAGCTTCTCCTGGCCAATGAAAGGTGACGTTGTTGTTGTAAGTTTGCCCCTGAATAGAAACGACCTGAAATTGTTGGGGGTTGAAATTGAACGCGCCCTCGTTCTTCGCCTTAAACTCCCAAATCCTCACCATTTCTTGGTCAGTGATTCCATTCATGGTGATGCTACCGCTCGGATTGACCATTTCAATTGTCCTTTGGGCCTGAGGCCTGGTTGTACTACAATGACAAAGCGGAGGAATAGGGAGTCGAACCCGCAGCGGTGGTAGCGCTGCCGTTCGGAGGTATAAACTCCTACAGGTCGCCGGACCATCGTATTCCTCCCGATTGAAAGCAAGCCCACCACGGCCCGCGTCGCGCGTCCCCTCCAAGAGATCAGCGATTCGGGCCTTCGTGTTGAGGCCCACTGCCACGGTGAGTGTAATGGCAGAGGGCTAGTACTCTTCTTATCATCAGGCTTCCTCCTTTTGAGAATTTTTGGTCTCATATTCTTGCAGCGTATCGATGAGACCAAAAACAAAATCCCGATCGACTTTCGACAATTCAAAAAGGTCAACAGATAGGGATATAGAAAGTTGGCCACCGCTGAGCAGGGTAACAGTCTTCCTTGTTCCCTTTGTTTGTGCAGCGACTTCCTCACTTTTCAATTCGATAGCATCCAAATCTGATTCCAGCTTGCCATTCCGCTTCTTGCGGGGACCAGTCGATACGGCGCGGGTCTGGTCTAAGAGAAACTTGGACAAGGTAAAGCCATTTGCCTTTGTTGCCTGAAGAAAAAAGCGAATACCTTTCTTCTTGGTTTCTCCGTCCAATTTGAACGCTGAATCGAATTCGGCGCTCAGCATTGTAGTAGTCATGGTTGCCAGATCATGGACCAAGATTGGCTTATACTTGTCTTCGATGATCTTTTTAAGGGTCGGTCCGGGCGTACTCCGGTTCTTGACAAGATCTCGGAGGGTATCTGTAGGCCCCGTAGTGTCATCTATCAAGCCAAGAAATTTGTACGCAGAGAGAATCTGGCTCTGGACACTACCGGGCTGATTTTTCCAGATTGACCTGTCGATCTTCGGCGGGATACCCTGCCCAAGATTCTCAAGAGAACTGAGAAGCGTCTTGTAGGGTAAATACGGAGGGACCAGTTTCAATTCGTCGGTCATATTAACGCTCTCCTTGTGGTAACGCTATGGCCACAAGAAAGAGTGTATCGGAGGATTTGCCACAAGGCAAGTGGAAAATTCAATTTTCCTTTTTTATTTTTTGCACCCTCCGTCTAGGAGTGAAAGTTCCCTATAATGTCCCTTTTAAGCAAAGAGAACGCCGATTCCAAGGTGTTCGTGTGGATATCGTTTGACTCGCCTGTGGCATAATATCCAGCGCTGTGGCTCCTGATTACCAAGTGGGTTCTGGAAAAGAGCGGATCGGCACTACCCAGGGTCGCGATGAAACGCCTCGGAATGAGTTTTTTGCAGCCTGTTTAGCCCCTGAGGAATGTTGATAGGCTACCTGGCTTGAAGTCCCCCATTTGCCTCCCTGCGACACCGTCAGCCACCATCCTCCCCAGAAGACACAAACGCCCCTGCGTTGGCAGAGGCGTTTATGTCGAAGCTGGAGTGCGGATGCGGCTTAGGGCAGGATCGGCTTGGGCAACTCCGGCGGGACGGGTGCTCCCGGCTTGGCGTCGGCCTTCTTGATGTCGATGCCGCCCTTGAAGAAGGCGCCGTCCTCGATGCTGATGCGCGCAGCGGTCACGTCCCCGGTCAGTGCGCCCTCGGCGCGGATGTCCACCCGGTCGGAGGCGAAGATATTGCCGCGCACCTTACCCAGAATGACGATTTCGCGGGCGGCCACGCTGGCTGCCACTTGGCCGTTGCGGCCCACGGTGACGCGGTTGCCGGGCAGGTTGATGCTGCCTTCGACCTTGCCGTCGATAAACAGCGACTCGGAGCCGGTGATCTCTCCCTTGACGAACAGGCCCTTGC
>Ga0255353_1001480_pt1 | contig 13123 bp, 12 predicted proteins | sample HBST25metaG_FD_189941 | JGI IMG/M metagenome (GOLD analysis project Ga0255353, IMG submission 189941) | Peat soil microbial communities from Stordalen Mire, Sweden - H.B.S.T25 | ecosystem: Environmental > Terrestrial > Soil > Wetlands > Peat | place: Sweden: Norrbotten County, Stordalen Mire...
GAGCGGCCATTCTCAACGTGTTAGCGAAGGCGGCGACCCGGTGCCGGATGCGTTGCCCCCAGCAAGATCATAGGGTTAGAGGTGTTGCGGCGTCGATTCGAGTCAGACTCTAAGACCCGGAAAATAGCTGCGGTTAGCGATCCCGCGCAGCCGCACCAGGATGAGCGCATTGTTCTTGCAGTCGCTTTCGAACTGTGCCGCGTTTTCGATCGGAAGTGCTGTCCGGATCTGTGCGAGCGTCTGTGTCGCGTGCTTTAAGGCTTCATCGAAAAACTGGAAAATCCCATGATAGTTGTCCCTATTTAGGATCACCATGTGGCCACCGACCGCGATGCAATCCACCACATCATCGAAGATGAACACTGGCTCAGTGATACGGTCGAAGGCGCCGCCGGTGAACATCGTTACAAGTTTCCCGGAACGTCCAAGCTCCTTCCGCTTTGAGTATTTGCGGAACAGGTAGATGGGTGATTGCCCTTGCGGCTGGACAGCGATCACGTGGAAGACCAGCTTGTTGATCGTTGCCGCCGTGCCGTCGAACATGGGGAGCTGCCCGAGCGCCTGCACAACGGCCGCCTGCGTTGATCCGGGCGGCAGCGTGTGGAATTCGACTTCGTGTTTGTCGGGCACATTGCCGGGATCGTAGCTTTCGAGCGTTCTGTCGCCGCTCGTGATGTCGGCATGCAGATCACGCAGACTCGCTGCTGCGCTTGACAGAAAGCTGTTCGCCAGTGCGTCGGAAAGCTGAATGCGATAGAGGCTCGGCATCGTCGTGCCGGCACCGCGCGCCGCCAGGCACACCGGTACCGTCGCGTTCGATACAGTAATGGACGCGCTATCGGCCAACGCTGCCATTAGGGCCTTTTTAGTCACAGACGTTTCTCCAGAAAGATGTTGTTGGCTAGATCGCTCGCTCGCACGGCGTCACCGCGTCGCAGGCTCCGTTTTGCCATTAGGAAATAGGGATTCCCGTCGGCGTCCTCGATCTCGTAGAGGTTATAACCCATCAGCGACAGCAGCGGGTTTATGTGGATCATGACCGAATTTATATAGACGGTGCATAGAACCACGAGAAACACGATAAGTGCAACAACCTGCTCGGGTTTGTCGAACGGAGTTGCCGCGAACGGGATGATGTAGCTGGCGATGTAGCTCATCGTTTCGCTATCTTTACGCCGGATCACCCCGACCGCAAGATTGATGCCGGCCAAGCTTTGCGCCGCACGGAGAAAGATCATCGTCCCGATTAAGCTGAGAACCGCAATCACCATGAAGGTGATCGAGAAGCTTCGCCGGTCGTGCCAAGTGACGAGGGAAAATATCACCCACAGTGGAATGTAGGAGCTGAGGAACAGGATAAACCTGGCGAAGATGTTAGCCATACGTAACAGCGCCACTGTCAGCCGAGAGTTTGCCTGCCCACCACCTTGCGAGATCGTTCAACTACCACGTCCAGCGCACTAGGCCGTGTGGACGGATTTAACCAGCATCAGCCCGCAGGCAAAACTGATGATGGCTGAGTAGCTGATGTCGGTCTTCTCACACCGCATGGCGACACGTTTGAACCGCTTGAGCTTGCCGATTGCCTGTTCGATGCGCGCCCGCGCCGTGCCGCGGTAGCGCGTCTTGCGCTGTCCGCCCACCGTCTTCATCCAGCCGAACACCTCTTCGATGCGCTTGCGCACACGCAGGCTCACCTCGTAGCCGGCATGGCGCGTGGTACGGCCGTCGATCGCAGAGCGGCGGCACTTGTCGTTCTGGGCAACGTGCGGGGTCACGTCGAGTTGCCACATCCCGGCGACGAAGTCGGCCGTGTCACATAGGCCTTGTCCGCGCCCAGCGTGATGCAACCACCGGCCGACAGGTCCCCGACCGTCGCCTCGGCCGCCTCGCGCTCGGCGGTGCCGGTGGCCGTCGTGGTTGTGGCATCCACCACCAGGCCGCTCCTGTTCTCCATCCCCACGTGCCCCATGTGGCACAACTTCGCCGCCTGGCCCGCAGCCTTCTTATAGAGTCGCGCGTCGGGGTCGGTGGTCGAGGTGTGCGTCTCGTTGCTGCGGTTGGTCCGCTTCGCGGCCCAACCCCCATGGAAGTCGCGCTCGCCATTGCGACCGTCGGCGGGTGGCTCGCCGCTGCCATCCTTCGGACGGAAGCTCTTCATCGACGCCCCGTCGATCCGCTTCGCGGCTCAACCGATCAGCGTGCCGTCAACCGAGAAGTGATCGTCCGACAGCAGCGGCGCAATCTGCGGGTCGGCCAGCAGCGCCCGCAGGAAGCCGCGGGCGATGTCGCCTTCCAACAGCCGGTCACGGTTCTTGGTGAACACGCTCACGTCCCACACCGGCGCGTCCATCGACAGGCCCACGAACCAGCGGAACATCATGTTGTAGGTCAATTGCTCCATCAGTTGCCGCTCCGAGCGCACGCTGAAGAACGCCTGCAACAGCAGCGCCCGCAGAAACTGCTCGGGCGGGATCGACGGCCGCCCGATCCCCGAGTACAGCTTATTGAATGTCGGGGACAGCCGATCCAGGGCCGCGTTCGCCAGCGGGCGGATCACGCGCAGAGGATGGTCCTGCGGTACCATCGTCTCCGGGCTCAGGTAGCTGAACATCCGACCAGTCTGACGATCCGTCCCGCGCATCCCTCAAAAACCCCTCAGCCGCTATGACCACAGAGAATCCGATCGACGCCGGTCCGACAAGGACTTCTTCCGCAGCCTGCTAAAGGCTGTCGAGATTGCGCGATCTGTTCCAACCTCGGCCTAATCAGCAGCGACGTTGCGCCCGAGGCGTCGCCGGATGGCAGTCTATTGTCCCGCTGACGAAAACCGCGCGAAGATTGCAATCGGCCTGCCAACGCCGATCGGCGCAGCCTCCTCGCCCCAGGTTGAGCAGATACCTTACCTTGACTTTCCTGTGGATGGGGAGTACCCGCCAACAAGCTTGGTACGTTCCATAGTTCGTGCCATTCCAAACTCGCTTGGGGAGGACGCCATGATCAAGTTAGGCTTCGTGAGCGCTATTCTGGGCCAGAACACCTTCGAGGAGGTCATCACCTTCGCGGCGAAGCATGACTTCCAATGCGTCGAAGTTCTCTGCGAGCCGGCCGGTAAGACCGACCGCAAGTATGGCGGCATCGCTCATATCGACGTCGAAAGCCTGACCGCGCCGAAGGCACAGCAGATCAATGCCTATGCGCGCGAGCACAAGGTGCAGCTCTCGGCGCTCGCTTACTACCAGAACACCATGCATGAAGACGAGCTATCATCTATGGATGTTTCTGTCTGGCCCAGAAGATCTACCAGAACACCATGCATGAAGACGAGGCCAAGCAGGAAGCCGCTATCGCGCACCTGCTCAAAGTGATCGACGCGGCCGCCATGCTCGGCCTGCCGAACGTCAACGCCTTCGCCGGTCGCGTTCAGTCGAAGCCGCTCTCCTACAATTTCGGGCTCTTCAAGGAGCTCTGGACGCCGATCATGCGCCATGCGGAAGCGAAGGGCGTCAAGATCGGCATCGAAAACTGCCCGATGTACTTCACGAAGGACGAATGGCCGAACGGCTGGAACATCGCTTACTGTCCGGCCAACTGGCGGAAGATGTTCGAGCTCGTCCCATCCAACAACCTCGGGCTCAACTACGACCCGTCTCACCTACTCTGGCTGCAGATCGACTACGTCAAGCCCCTCTACGAGTTCAAGGACAAGATCTTCCACGTCCATATCAAGGACACGAAGATGATGAAGGACAAGCTCGACGAGGTCGGCATCCTGGCAACCCCGCTCGAGTTCCACGCGCCCAAGCTGCCGGGCCTCGGCGAAGTGCAGTGGGGCCGGTTCATGAGCGCGCTCACGGACATCGGCTTCCGGGGCTGCGCCTGCATCGAGGTGGAGGACCTCGCCTACCAGAAGGAAGAAGGCGACGTCGAGAACGCCCTCGTCCAGAGCAACCGGTTCATGCGCCAGTTCATCGTCTGAGCGCGACGACAGCCGGATGACCAGCGATCGGGCTCATGCCACGGGGACGGTGAGCCTCGATCGCGACCCCTCGCTTCAAACCCGCAGCTAGACCGTCGCAACGGGCCCGGCTGTGGGCCGTCCCCTCACTGTGAAAGGGCTCATCATGGAAACTGCGAGCAGATTCCTGAGCTACGGCATGATCGGCGGCAGCAGAAATTCCTTCATCGGCGTCGTCCAGCGCAAGGCGATCGCGCTTGACGGCACCGCCGTCCTGAAGGCCGGCTGCTTTTCCAGGAATGCGGAGACCAACCGGCAGACCGGGGAGGAACTCGGTCTGGCAGAGGAGCGCATCTACGGCAATTACCGCGAGATGGCCGAGCGGGAGGCGGGCCGGTCCGACAAGGTCGACTTCGCCGTGGTCGTCACCCAGAACGCCAGCCACTTCGAGATCGCCCGGACCTTCCTGCAGGCCGGCTTCAACGTCTCATGCGACAAGCCGCTGACCATCAGCAGCGTCCAGGCCGAGGAACTCGCGGCGCTGGCGCGGCAGAAGGACCTGCTGTTCTGCGTTACCTACACGAAGACCGGCTATCCGCTGGTGAAGCAGGCGCGCGAGATGATCGCGCATGGCGACATCGGGGAGGTGAAGTTCGTGCAGGGCGAGTACCTGCAGGACTGGCTCGCGGTCGCCGAACAGAAGTCGGGTGATACCAAGCTGCCGCTGTGGAGGGTCGATCCCAAGCAGGCGGGCGAAAGCAATTGCCTCGCGGATATCGGCACCCACCTCGAGAATCTCGTTCTGTACATGACGGGGTTGAAGCTGCGCGCGGTGTGCGCCCGGCTTGACACGTTCGGCAAGAGCGGCGGCTCGCTGGACGACAACGCCACGGTGCTCGTGGAGTATGAGAACGGGGCGCGTGGGGTGTACTGGAGCTCCCAGATCGCCTACGGGAACGACAACGCACTGCGCTTCCGCATCCTCGGCAGCAAGGGCTCCATCGAATGGGATCAAGAGAATCCGAATTCGATGTCGGTGACGTACTTCGACAAGCCGAAGGCGATCATCTCGCGTGGCCGGGATGCCCTGTATCCGCTGGCGCAGTCGTTCTGCCGCATTCCGGCGGGCCATCCCGAGGGGACGTTCGAGGCGTTCTCGAACATATACAAGGCGTTCACGCACGCGATCCTGAAGCGGAAGGCAGGTGAGCCGCTGACCGCGGCCGACATGGACTATCCGCACGTGGAGGCCGGCGTCGACGGCGTGCATTTCGTCGAAAAGTGCCTCGAGAGCACCCGCAACGGATCGGTGTGGGTGAAGTTCTGAGGAGCCGCGTACCGGCGGAAAGACACCGCTTCTGATGTTTGGGTCGCCCGGGCGAGCGTTCATGCTCCCGGGCTTGTCTTGTCCAGATGCTGATGCTGCGTCGCCCTCTTGCGGGCATCGGCCGCGATCAGTTCCGCATCAGCTCATCGAGCTGCGCGACCGCCTTGCTGATCGCGGCCTCCGGCGTTGCTGTGTGGGTGACGGCGTCATGCACCGCGCCCCCAAGAATCTGCTCGAAGCGATGCTCGGAGACGACCGCGTTGCTCCCCGGCCTCGGCACCGGCATCCACCGCGGCACGGTGTTCTCGAAGACGTCGAAAGCCTTGAGGTACCATGGAAAGATCGAGAGAACCTCGGTGTTGTTGCGCATCTCCCGGGTCGGGATCGAGGCCCCGAGGATCGTCGAGACGGGTGTCAACTTCGTGCAGGCCCACTTGATGAATGCGAACGCTTCCTTCTCATGGGCAGAATTCGCATATATCCCGAGCGAATAGCCGCCGAGCAGCGGCTTGTTGCCGGGGATGACGTCGTAGCCGATGTTGCCCACGATCCGTGACTTGTTGCGGTCCGTGATCCCGGCGGCGTGCGAGGAGAACAGGACCATCATCGCCGCCTTTCCCTCGCGGAACTCGTCGACCTGCTCTTCCCACCAGTAATGCGGCGACGCGGTGGAAGCATAGCGATAGCTCTCGCAGTAGTTCCGCAGCGCCTTCAGCGCGATTTTCCTGTCGAGTACAAAGCGGCCGTTGGCATCGAATTTCGCGCCGCCGAAGGCGTAGAGCCTTGGGAGGAACTCGCAGAGGGCTCCGCTACTGGACATCCCTCCGAGGGTCGTGCCGTAGAGGGTCTCGGACTCCGGATTGAACGCCTTCGTAAAGAAACGCGCGACGACATTGAACTCGTTCCAGCTCCGCGGAACCGTTAACTCGGCCCGATACTGCGCCTGGAACATGGTTTGATATTTGAGACTCGTGAACAGATCCTTGCGATAGAACAGGAGCTGCGAGCAATACATGTACGGTAGGGCGAAAACGCGCCTGCCGTACCGCGCGAAGTGATCGGGGATACCTGGGATGAACTGATCGAGCAGCGCCTCGTTGCCGTCCGCCGCGAGGAGGTCGTCGAGCGGACGCAGCAGCCCGGACTGGGCGAGCTCGGGCAGCCAGGGAATGTCGACCTGGCAGACATTATACGAGCGGCCAGCATCATGGTCGGCCACGATGTCGTACAGCGCGCCGTACTTTACAGTCGTGACGTCGACGTCGATTCCCGAGCTGCGACGGAAGTCGTCGAGGAGGCAAAGCGTCGCATAGGAGGAGGGACTCTCGAGAAGAAGGACGCGCACCGTAACGGACTGGCGTCCGCTGGGGCGAGTATCCTGCCGGACGAGCGGAACCTCAAGGCTGGGTTCGGAGAAGGAATCGTCGAGAATGATCCGGCATGGCTCGTGAAAGGCGTTGTCCACGTTGTCGAGTAGCGTGTTGGCGACAAGCTCGCCGAGATGCATGTAGGGGCGGCGGATCTTGACGATCATGGGTTCGCTTACGTCCGCCCACGAATCGCTCCAGAGGCTGACGACCTTCGGGGGTGCGTTGCGAGTGTGGGTGAACGAGAGGGCCTTGAGGAGGCCCTCGGCGATCAGGGGACTGGAGGTGACGATCGCATCGGGCGGGACCCCGGCCCGCAGGACGGTGAACGCCATGTTGAAGGCGCTCTCCTTGTCGAGATTCGTGATAGCCACTGCCTGGTAGGGGTTGTCCGGCAGATGCTTCGTCAGCGCGTCGCGGTAGCCTTCGATGGCTTGCCTCTCGGTGTAATACTCCGGCGGCCCAGCCATGAGCGCAATCTTGCGATACCCCGCCGCGATCAGCCTAGTGACGGCCTCGTGCACGTGCTTACGGTTGTTGAAACTTAGGAAATTGAATTCCGAGTCGCGGATTTCCCGCTCGACGAAGACCGTATTAATGCGGTCGGCAAGAAGTTCCTGGAACTGGTCGGCGTTCTGCGGCTGGCAGGTGGCGATGATGAGGCCGGCGACGTAGTTGCCGCGAATGACCTCGAGGATCCGCCTCTCGTGTTCCACGATGTCGGAAGTGACGTAGAGCGTGGCGGTGAAGCCCCGGTCGCTTAGCGTACGCTCGACGGCCCGATAGAGCTGGGCAAAGGTGCTGTCGGCAACGTTGGGAAGTACCACGGCCACGTTCGTCGACTTGCTGGTCTTAAGGCTCCGGGCTGCGGCGATCGGCCGGTAGCCGAGTTGCCGGATGGCGCTTTCGACGCGCTCGATCTTCTCCAGGCTCACGCCGCGGTGCTTGCGTAGTACGTTGGAAACCGTGCCGTGTGAGACACCGGCCAGCCGGGCCACGTCCTTGATTGTCGTCATTCTTGCCTTTCGCTCTGCCGTCACGGACGGAACGTGACCAAACGAAGTCATTTTATCACTCATCGCTGCGGCTGTGCACCCTGCAGCCTTGTGGAGTTGTGGCGGTGGGGACGAGCGCGTCGCTTCTTGCGCAGCGAAGGCTGTGGCGGCCTCACTCGCCGCCCGGGCTCGAGAGAGAGCCAGGGCGGCGTGCGCGGGAGAGTGGCGTTCAGTCGAGCTGGTCCATGACAGATCGGCCGTCGAGGACGCCGATTTCGACTTCGAAGGCTCGTTGCTCACTGGGTGCGAGCATCTAGATCTGTCCCTGCCGGAGCAGCTCGGCGCGGCCGTCGAGACGGCCGGTCGCGGGCTCGAGCCCGACGACGTACTCGTGCTCGCCCATCATCTTCCACTGCAGGAACCGCGGGAGAGTCTCTACGCGGTACCGGACATAGGCGCCGATCCCCAACCCCTCGTTGAACAGTGCGGCGAACGCCCGGCCGTCCTTTGCTTTGAGGGTATGGTAGAAGCACTGCTCGACATACCCAGCCTGCGGCTCGATGAAGCGATCGTGCTCGGCGGTACCGGTCGCCGCCACGGCGTCGCGCGGCTCGATGGAGCCGCTCGACGTATGGAGGCGGGTGGCCGCGCTGACGATCAGGTAGCCGAAGTTGCAATGGTAGAGCAGCATGAGCGGCTCGGGCTTGGAGCCGGCGTTCTCGACGACGTCGCGGATGACGTACTCGTCCCCCTGCCAGCCCTGGGAGACGCAGACGTCCTCGGCCGGCGTGTTGCTGATCCGGCCATGCAGGCCGAGACTTTCGTCGCCGTCCTGGCAAGGCACGCCGATGTTGGCAAGGCCGCCGGTCGTCAGAAGGCCTGCGAAGAAGTTGCGAAGGAATCCATCGAAGCCCTTCTCCTCGAAATACGGGGCCGCCACGACACCGGTCTTGGACACGTAGCTGACCTGGATGCCCTTGTATGATACCCAGGCGATGTCGAGAGCCCGCCCGGGGAGCACAGTGAACTCGAAGCCGGTTCCCGTCCTGATGTCAATGGCCTCGACCCCCTTGGCCCGGCCCGAGGTCAGCTCGCAGGCGCGGGCTCCCGCGATCTGGGACATCTGCCCCACCCTTCGCGAGAGATCCGCCTTGCTGATCGTGCGTCCGTAGAGCTTTGCCATCGTCGATTCCTTTGCCACTGTCACAAGACCTTCGGCTTCGACGCCGGAGGCACCGCGTCATGGCGTCGGGCGGGGCGAAACATTGCCCCCGCCCGGCCCTCTCCTAGGCTTCCTTCGCTGCGGCCGCGACCAGATCGCCAAGGTCAGACTGATAATCCGCTGCCTTCTTGAAGAGTCCGATCAGGCGGTCGTAACGACGCGCATTTTCTGGGATTGGCTCGACGAGTTCCTCGGTCTCGTGCAGCGAGTCGATGCGATCGAAATCCTTCCACAAGCCGACGCCGACCGCGGCCACGGCCGCAGCCCCGAGCGCCGCCGCCTGCTGGTCCACGTTCGACTTCACCACCCGCATGCCGTAGCCGTCGGCATAGATCTGCCGCCACAGCGCGTTCTTGGCGCCGCCACCGACGATCAGCATCTCGTCGCTGATCTTGGTCAGCCGGCGGATCTCGTCGAGGCAGAGGCGCAGGCCGAGGGTGATGCCTTCCATCGCCGCGCGGAACATGTCGGCGCGCGTGTGGCCGAGGTCGAGCCCCATGAACGCGCCGCGGATGTTGGCGCTGCGGTCCATCGGCATACCGCCGCCGAGGCTGGGGTTGAACAGCAGTCCCTTAGCGCCAAGCGGCGAGCGGGCGGCTTCCTCGCAGATCAGGTCGTAGACGTCGCGGCCTTCCTGCTCGGCGCGGGCAGCGAGATCCGGCGCGAGCTGTTCGCGGATCCAGCGGAAGCTCGAGCCGCCGGAGGCGATGCAGAGGGCGGAGGCGAACATCCCCGGCAGCACGTGCGCGAACACGTACGGCCGGCTTGCATCATTGATCAGCGGCTTGGCCGAGGAGACCGCGATCCAGGAGGACGAGCCGAGGTTGTTGTAGACCCGTCCCTCCTTGAAGGCCTTCGCGCCGAGGGCCATGCAGGAGTTGTCGACGCCGCCGGCGACCACCTTTACGCCCGGATGCAGCCCGAGGGCCCGGGCGGCCTCTGGCGTGATCTGCCCGATGACCTGGGTCGATGGCACGATCTCCGGGAAGATGCGGGCCGGCAGGCCGGAGGCCGCGATGAGCTCGGGCGAGTAGCGCCAGTTCAGTAGGTCATAGACCCCCGAGCCCGACGCATAGGACGGGTCGGTGCACACCCGGCCGGTGAGCCGGAGGTTGATGTAGTCCTTGGTGCCGATGATCTTGTCGATCCGCGAGAACATCTCCGGTTCGTTGTCGCGGTACCACAAGATCTTGAAGAGGCTGTAGAGCTGCGGCGAGAAGCCGTTGCCCGTGGTGCGGTACCAGGCAACCTCGTCATAGTGCTTGAAGTACTCGCGCGTCTGTGCCACAGCGCGGCCATCCGACCAGATCGGCGTGAAGGGGCGCAGCAGGTGTCCCTCCCGGTCGAGCGGCACCGCGCCGAGGCTGTGGCCGGAAATGCCGCAGCAGACGATCTCGCGCGGGTCGGCTTCCGTCTTCGCCAGCAGTTGCTTGGTGCCCTCGACGACGGCGTGCCACCAGTCGTTCTCGGGGCTCTGTTCGTGCCAGCCGCTGTTGGGATACCGGGTGTTGTAGGAGACGAACGCGGAGGCGAGACAGCGGCCGTCACGATCGTAGAGCGACGCCTTGCTGCCTCCCACACCCAGGTCCCATGCGATGATTCTGTCCATGGCCTTCTCCCTGCCTCAGTAGCCGCTCTTCAGTGTACCCCCGGCGGTGAACGGAAGGTATCCGTTCGCGTCCGCCCGCTTCTTGGCTTCGTCGAGGATGGCTTCCGTGGAGCGCGTGCCGATCCGCACCGTGCCGGTGGCGATGACCGCCAGGGCCGCGTCGAGGTCACGCACGCCGCCCGCCGCCTTCACCTGTACGCGGAGGCTGACGGTCTTGCGCATGAGGATCAAGTCGGGGATGGTCGCGCCGCCCTTGGCATAGCCGGTCGACGTCTTCACGAAGTCCGCGCCAGCGGTTTCGGCAAGCCGGCAGCCGGTGACCTTCTGCTCGTCGGTGAGGTAGTAATTCTCAAGGATCACCTTCAGGAGCGCCGAGCGGGCATGCGCGGCCTCGGCTACGGCATGGATGTCGCGTTGGACGTAGTCGTTCTCGCCGGAGCGCAGGCGCCCGATGTTGAGCACCATGTCCACCTCGACGGCGCCCTTGGCGATGGCGTCGATGGTCTCGTCGACCTTCGACTCCGTGGTAGCAGTACCGTGCGGGAAGGCGATCACCGTCGTCACCTTGACGGCGGTTCCGCGCAGCTCCTCGATCACGATCGGCAGGTCGCTCGGCCGCACGCACACCGAGATGCAGCCGTAGCGCTTAGCGATCGCGCAGCCCTCGCGCAGTTCGCTCACCGTAAGTTCGGGACGCAGCAGCGAGTGGTCAATGACCTGCGCAATCTCCTTCAGAGAAATTAGTTTCTTATCCATAACGGCTCCTTGGTGTTACGAGAGTGACGCGACCAGAGCGGCAACAGGAGGGGGCCACGATCGGCCCCCTCCCACGCGCGCTGTTACTTTCCGAACACGCCGCGATGCCAGGCCTCGAAGGCAGGCAGGCCTTGCGCCGTGATAAGGAAGGATGGGGTGAACTTGATGTTGTTCTCGAGCGATCCCCTGGGATCGAAGCCAAGCATCGTCATCGTGTTGTCCACGCCGAAGACCCTCATGCAGTAGAGGATCATCGTGCCGTAGTAGCCGAAGTTGTACTGGCGATGATCCACGACCGCGTCGATCACGCCCTGCTTGAGGAACTGAACGGATTCCTCGGACGCGTCGAAGCCGACGATCTTCACCTGGGATGTCTTGCCGGCGGCGACCACGGCCCGCGCCTGCGCCGGGGCATTGTAGACGTACACGCCATAGAAGCCCGCCAGATCCGGGGTGCTGGCGAGGATTGCCTCGGAGTGCGCGTTGGCGACCTGCGCATCCTCGCCGTCAACGTCCTCCTTGACGACCTGGATCTTCGGACCGAGCGCCTTCTCGAATCCAGCAATGCGTTCCTTGGCATTGAGCGCCGTGAGCGAGCCCACCTGGAGCGCGATCTTGCCGCCGTTGGGCAGGTCCTCGGTCATCCGCTTGCCGAGCAGCGAACCGGAAAGGCTGTTGTCGGGTCCAATGTAAATAAGACGGCCACTTGTTGGCGCATCGGAATCGAAAGTCAACACCGGGATGTGCTTGGCGGTCGCGTCCTTGACCACCTTGTCGAAGGCCCCCGGATCGGACGCACCGAAAATGATCCCATCCACGTTCTGGGCGACATAGCCCTCAAGCACTTCGATCTGGCGGGAGACGTCCTCCCTAGGTGGGTTCTCGAACTGTGCCTTGGAGCCGGCCTTCAGCGCGGCGTTCTGGACGCCGACGCCGACCTCGTCCCAGTAGGGGTGCGTGACTTTGCCGAGCCCGCCGAAGGTAAAGGAGTTGCCGGCGACCGCGGTGATCTGTGGCTTAGCGATCATGGCGTGCCAGGCCTCATAGGCGGGCAGGTTGGTCTTGTCGATGACGAAGGCCGGCGTGTTGAGGATGTTCCCCGAGCGGTTCGCCTTGGGGTCGAAGCCCAGCATCACCAGGGTGTCGTCGATCCCGTACACCTTCATCATGTAGAGGACCATGCCGCCAAAGAAGCCGAAGTTGTACTGGCGGTGATCCACGACGCCGTCGATGTAGCCCTGCTTGATGAACTGCACCGCCTCCTCTGAGGCGTCGAATCCGACGATCTTGATGTCGCCGGGCTTCTTTCCCGCAGCTATGACGGCGCGGGCCTCGGCCGGCGAGTCGTAGACATAGACGCCATAGAAGCCAGCCAGATCCGGGGTGCTAGCGAGGATCGCCTCGGAGTGCGCGTTGGCGACCTGGGCGTCTTCGCCGTCCACGTCCTCCTTCACGATCTCGATCTTGCTTCCTTTGATCGCGTCCTTGAAGCCGTCGATGCGCTCCTTGGCATTGAGCGCCGTGAGCGAGCCCACCTGGAGCGCGATCTTGCCGCCGCTGGGCAGGAGCTGCTTCATCCGCTCGCCGGCGAGCTGCCCGGAATGGTAGTTGTTGGGCCCGATGTAGATGAGCCGGCCGCTCTTAGGCGCGTCGGAATCGAACGTCAGGACCGGAATCTTCTTGGCCAGCGCGTCGTTGACGACCTTGTCGAAGGCGCCGGGGTCAGAGGCTCCGAAGATGATGCCATCGACGTTCTGGGCGACGTAGCCCTCGAGCACCTCTACCTGGCGCGCGACATCCTCCTTGGGAGGATTCTCGAAGTTCACCCTCGAGTTCGCCCACAGCCCAGCGTTGGTCAGGCCCTGGCCGACCTCGTCCCAATACGGATG
>Ga0255353_1001483_pt1 | contig 13096 bp, 5 predicted proteins | sample HBST25metaG_FD_189941 | JGI IMG/M metagenome (GOLD analysis project Ga0255353, IMG submission 189941) | Peat soil microbial communities from Stordalen Mire, Sweden - H.B.S.T25 | ecosystem: Environmental > Terrestrial > Soil > Wetlands > Peat | place: Sweden: Norrbotten County, Stordalen Mire...
GTCTGGATCAGCGCCTGCACCGTGTTCTGCGGCAGGCCGTTTTCCATCACCCACGATTGGCGGCTGTAGTTGGCCAGTGGCGTGGTCGGATCCAGCGCCAGGCCGGAGTGCCCGCAGACCAACAGCAATGCGGTTGCCAGAAGGCTGCGGAGCGCAGTCGCGCTATGAGTTCTGCCAGACAAGGACGAGCGCCGGACGCCATCTCCCGCTGCATCCATCGAGTTGGTGTGATTTAGGGCCACAGGACCGAGTGGAAGTTACCTCAAGTAGGCATCAACCTGCTAAAAACCGCGCAACTCCACAGTAATAGGACAGGTGCGGGATTGCACAGGAGCAAAAGTAGACTATCGCAAGAAAAGTCGGCGCCCATCTCCACCTATTGATGGACTCAAAACTCACTCGAATGGCTCAAGACACGGCGGGCGCCTGCCGATACTCTGTGCATGTCTCTTGAATTTGTCTCCTGAATTGGTCATTCAAAATGTGACTTTCGGGTGGTAGCCCATCTCGCTGGGCTACCACCCGATTCCTTTTTGAGCGTTGCAGTGTAGCCTTCGCCAATTCAGCCTTCACCCACCCAAAGCCGCAGTCATGCTGAGCGATTGGCGTGAATATGCTCTGGCCCGTTTCAGGGTTTGATCGCCTTGATCGGCGGCGTCGCTGGAGCCGAAGGCGCGACTGCACAGGGCTTGCCGCCGCACAGCGCGCTGGTGATGCCCTGGCCCTCGGTGATGGTATAAATCCGGTCCACTGCGGGCAGCTTCACCGTCTCTTTGGCGCCGGAGGGCCAGTGAATCTCCGCGGTCCCAGCATCGGTGGCGTCGCCCAGCCCGAAGTGGACCCGCATATCGTTGGAGGAGAGATAGCTGCCGCCGCTCAGGACATCTCCACGCTGACGAATGCCGTCCGCTTGGAGATAGACCGTTGCTCCAACCGCATCTCGGGGGCTCTTTGGCCCCCCAATGAGCCTCAGTTCAACCCATTGATGGTGGTCCGGATTCACGTTGCGAAGCAGCACCGGAACGCCGTCCATATTGTTGAGGACCACGTCGATCTTGCCGTCGTTGAAGATATCGCCAAATGCGGCGCCGCGGCCAACGCTGACAACCGCAAGTCCGGTTCCCTCGACGGCGGGAACCAGTTCAAACTTGCCGTTCTTCAGGTTGTGGTACAGCAGCGGGCGCTGGGCATAACTCATTCCCCACTCCGGGTGCTGATCCACCTGCGGATAGACGTGGCCATTCACAATGAGCAAATCTTTCCACCCGTCATTGTCATAGTCGAGGAATCCGTCGCCGAAACCGACAAACGGGATGGAGGACTCTGCTATGCCGGCCTGATAGCTGACATCCGTGAAAAAACCCTTTCCGTCATTCTGGAATAGAACATTGTAGTCGTCCGCAAAGGTGGTATTCACCACTGAAAGATGACCGTTGTTCTCGTAGTCTCCGGCCGCAATGCCCATATTCGAGACCTCGCGGCCATCGCCATTGAGCGCATATCCGCTTTCGTAACTCTGATCCTCGAACGTTCCATCTCCCTTGTTCATATACAAGTAGTTTGGAGTGGAATCGTTCGCCACCAGCAGATCCGGCTTGCCATCCCCGTTCACGTCCACAAACAGAGCCCCAAGTCCGTAGTATCCGTTGGGATCGTCCACTCCCAGCTTTTTGCTGACATCCGTAAAGCTTCCGTCTCCATTGTTATGAAAGAGATGGTCCTGTTCGCCCTTCAGGCCGCGCGGGCCGCACATCACCGGTACCGCGCGGTATTGACACGAAGGGTCGCCGATCACCTTCGACCCGGTTAGAGGGTTGGATAAATCAATTCGAGCGTAGCCGTCAACAAAAAGGTCCAGCCGCCCGTCCCCGTCATAGTCGCCGAAGGTTGCGCCCGTTGACCACGTACCGGTAGTGACGCCGGCTTTTTCCGCGACATCCGTAAAGGTTCCGTCATGATTGTTGTGGTAAAGGCGGTTCTTCCCATAATTGGTTACATACAGGTCTGGCCAGCCGTCGTTGTCGTAATCGCCAACCGCGCACCCGTATCCCCACCGGTCGTTGGCAATGCCGGCCGTTTCCGTCACGTCGGTGAACGTGCCATCGTGGTTGTTGTGAAAGAGAGCCGCGTGCGGCGGAGTGGTTTTGCCTGCGAGCGCATCGTAGGTCGAGCCGTTCACGAGGTAAATGTCCAGCCAGCCGTCATTGTCATAGTCCAAAAGACACACACCAGGGCCTTTGGCTTCCAGAATGAGGCGCTTTTCAGGCGTGCCGGCCGTGTGATGCCAGCGCGTAAGCCCAGCGGCCGCGGCAACATCCTGGAAGATAACTGGGCCGGTTTTTACCAAGCCGCCGGAAGTTATCGGACGGTGCTGGCTATCGAACTCCGCCTTCTGGGGACCGGCATTGGCCATTCCACCTTGGGATTGTTGCATCCCTTCCTGTTGCCCAGACTGTGCAGCCAGTGCACCCCAGCCTGTACTAAGCATCAGAAGAGTGGCGATCAGGCCACCGAAAAACAATCTGCGGACAGGCAACAAAGAGAGTCCTCCACAGTTTGGAGTGTATCGCAATCGGCGCTTCCTCTGTTGGCCCCGACCGCGCGTACCCGCCGGATGAAGAGCTGCACGGAGTACGTCCGTCAGAAATGGGTGAAGGAGATTCGCCGACAGATCGTGACACACAAGCGGTCCAAACGTTTGGTTGGCCAGTGGATCGATTTGAGTATCGAGCACTCACACGCCTGACCATGCAGATTGCGGAACCTGGGGCAACCCGATAGGCTGGAACTCGGTACTCTCAAGAAGGACGATAATGCAAGCGCCTGGTTCCGACTTGCGCTTACCGCATTATAGTGATAAGGATGCTGCTCTAATTATGTGGGCCTGATTTCAAGTATCGGGGTCCATCTCTGGTGCCCGCAGCTTCGCCATCTCCAGGGCTTGAAGCACGAATGAGTTCCATGCGAATACCCGATGATATCCAAAGAATGGATTTTTAAGATCGGTCGGCAAGTATTCCTGGCTCGTCGGAAAGTCCTCGTCTGTGTATATTTCAGCCCAGAGCCGATTCGCAATCGCATGTTCCGCCTTTTGCCATCCGTGCAACTTACCCGTGACATAACCACAGACTTCAATCCTCATCCAGCTTCCACCGTTGTAATAAACGCCGTCAGTTGCTTTGTCGGCATAACTTGCCGCGTAGGAGTCGCTTACCATCGGGTGCCATTTGTCGGTAAAGTAACTCCACTCTCTCCCTGCCGTCGGCAGGCCGATAAAGATCGGTCTCACCGAGCCGCCTTCTGCCGGATAGGGGCAGTCCTTTCTCGGTAACATCGCCGGAATGTGATTGAGGTGGCTTACGACCATTTCATCCGTCAGGATTGCCCGCTTGAAGAGCCAAAGTGATAGAAACTCGGGAAAGATATCGGAAAAACCTATTGCATCGTGTATATTGCGAGCCGGCAAGAGAAAGCCGCGGCTTGCATCATAGTAGCTACGATATTCTTCTTCTGCCTTTGCAATGTAGCTCTCCGAAATGGATGCGCTCACTTCTGGTATCTGAAGTTCGCGGATCACTCTTAGCAGTACGGCAAGCATTCCCTGGTTTTCGCAGAGAATGTTAGTGCCTTTCGGATAGCTAATCACGTCGAGTTGACCTATGACAAACTGAGCGGTGCAAATGGCCTCGCGTTTAGGATCATAAGTAGCAAGACAGTATTCCGCGGCTCGCCGGATTTTATCCATTTGCAGCTCAGTGCTGAATCGGCGGCGATTCAGGAGAGCCCACATCAGCCATAGCGGGGTTGAGTCATTGGATTTGCGTTCCAGGTTGGCAATGCTTGGTTCTACCAGTGTGTTGATTGCTCCGTCCGTGCCCTGATTGTCGGCCCAAAGGGTAAAGACTTTCTCGTTCAGCTCGCGGTTGTGAATGCCGTTGAGAGCGTAAAAGCTGTCGCGCATATACATCTCCCCAGCGGCCGAATACCAGATGCTGGGAGCCAACATGGGACGAAGCTCTTCCAGTTGGGCATTCCAACTCAGCATCATGACGTCTGCGTAGAGCACCTTCTCCGTTTCACCGCCTTTGAAGCCGAGACCCTCAGCCAGGTGAAGCTGGCTGGCGAGCCGATAACCGCGAACTGTTTCGGGAATCGTTTCGTTCACAAAGATGAAAACAGTCTTCGTTTGCGGGCTTCCCATCTCCAGGCGATGGTATGGTTCGCTCCGGGTCGCAACACGGGAAAGCTCAAGATCTCGCACTTCCATAGAGGGCAGTCTGCCGCTGTGATCGTCGTTCGCGCCTTCCTCCCCAAAATCAGTAAGCGAGAAGACGAGAGCGGCGCCTGTACCCTGTAGCGAGGGCACAACAAAGGAATTATGAAACTCTGTAAAGGTTGAGGGAGAGGCCGGCGCCGTGTCATTAAACAGCGTGAGATCGTTGAGTTTCTGGAACTGATTGTCCGTATCCCACGCGTGAACGGATATCTGTGCGGCTGAGCGATACTTGAGATGCACGGAATAGATATCGCCCCCCGTTGCCGGGAATGGTAAAAGAACGAAATCTTCCTTGGCCCTTGGAGACAGCTTGACGATGCCGTCTTGCTGCTCAACTTGGATCTCGCCGCTCCTCTTCCACTTGGAAGCCGCCGGGAGATCGATTGGAGTGCGGGAACCCTCTCCGGACAACTGGACCGTCGCCTCACCGAATGTCTGCTGGATGAATGCGCCTTGCTGTGCGCGATCGGCAACCTTGGGAAGAAAGTAGAGATTCAGATCTGGAATCCTGGCCGGCGCGGGTTTCACGGGCGTTCCATCTCGCCGTATGATCCGGCTCCATTGATTGCGATACCCGGAATCGGTGAGCAGCCCTACGGTCACTCCACTGAGTGTGCGGAAACCGGCTGCGGGGAAATACTCATGGAGCGCCCCGCCTTTGCAATCTGCGTGGTCGAAACTCCAAAGTTTTGCAGGCGCCGCTTCAGGCTCCAAACGATTGACCAGTTGGTAAAGCAGCGTGAACATATCAGCTTGACGCAACTGAATCGTCTTCTTCACCACTTGCGATGGCATAACTTCATACATGACATCGACAAAGACAGTTGTACGCAGGTTCGTGAGTTGCATTTCTCCAACGAGATTGATTCGCGTCCGATCTCCGCTCCACGAAGTGGCTTTCCAGTCATCGGCCCGGTCTTCGAGGCTGCGCTCGCTGTTTTGGAAGATAGCTGAGAATTCTCCGCCTGCATGATGCCGCGCGATGGCTTGACCGCGATAGAGGATCGTAACTCCATATCCACTTCGGGCATCTCCTGTCACCTGGAGAGAAACAAGGCCGGATACAGTTGGTATAGTGGCGTGCAATGACTGCGGCAGAAGGGTTGCCGCAGTCGTGAGTGCCGAAAGGGTAAGAAACTCGCGACGGTCCAGTTCTCCAAAGGTGACCATATTCTCTAACTCCTCGCATTGGTTGGGACTCTCTATACCAAGTCGTCGTCTTTGTGGAAAAAAGGATCGGTTCCAGTTCACGGCAGGGGTGAAGGCGATGCAGGGGCCTGCGGCTGGAAACTGGCGGCCCGCTCGCGTTGCTTGCGGAGTGCCTGGTCGCGTTGCGCATCCAACAGTGTGTGGGTTTGCTTGGCTTCCTGTTCGGCTTTGGAGTTCAGGCCCAGATGCGCATAAACTCTGCTCAACTGGTAGTGGGCGGGCGAGGATTTAGGATTCAACTCAATGACATGCTCAAGCGCCTGCCGAGCCTGCGGCCAATTCTGTTGCACCCCGTAGAGCTTACCCAGTTCATAAAATGGATCCGGGGAGTTGGGTTCCAACTGCGCTGCCTTTTCAAGCGCAAGGATCGCCTCCTGCTTGCGGCCCAAGCGACTGGCCAACAGGCCAAAGTAATACTCCAGCAGGTAATGGCTGGGGAGTTTCTCGCGCGCAGCTTCAAGGATGCGAATGGCCTCGACGTCGTTTGCCTGGCGGGCATAGGTCTGCGCCAGGCCGACATAAGCGGCATCGAGTTGCGGGTCCGCGGCGAGCGCCGCGTGGAAGGCATCGCGCGCTGCGGCGTAATTGCCCTTGATCATCTCAACCGCGCCCAGACGCAACTGAAGGGGCGCAGTCGCGGATGTCTCCCCCATGCCGGTCTGGACAATCTGGATCGCCTCGTCGTAACGATCCATGTCCATCAAGAGACGCGTGTAATCAAGCGTTCGGTCGGGGTTGGAGGGGTCGGCAACCAGAGCAGCGCGATAGGCTTCCAATGCCTCGGGCATTTTTTGCTGCATCTCGAATGCCGAGCCGAGGAACATGAGTGTGTCGGCATGGGCGGGCCGCGCAGCGTGCAACCCTGCCAGGAGCGTGGATGCCTCGGCGGGCTGGTTGTCATACAGTAGCGCCAGCGCCAAGTTATAGCGGTTTTCCCAGGACGAATCGAGCGTAGCAATTCGCCGGAAGCAGTGGACCTCCTGGCGATAGAACGCGTGCTGGCCAAGAAGCACGGCGATCGAATACTCCCGTGCGGACGGGAGTTGATTGGCTTCCTCCAAGCGCTCGATACCGCTGGTTGCCTCATCCACACGGCCCATGCGGATCTCCGCTTCGATCAATCCGGCGCCGGCCTCCGGATCGTTGTCGACTAACTGGCCAGCACGAGATGCCTCCACCAGCGCCTCGGCATCATGGCCCGTGGCGAGCGCCAGCAGCAACAGATAGTAGTGGGCAAAGTGATCGTTGGGATCCAGGCGCGATGCTTCGCGCAGCTCAGGTTCCGCGCGGACAAAATCCTTTGAGTTAAGCAGATTGAAGCCCAGATTCCTGTGCGGCGCGGCTTGCGAGGCGTCGAAGCGGATTGCGTTGCGATAGTGGCTGTCGGCAATGTCGATGTGGCCGAGCCGGGTCTCGGTAATCCCCAGCAGGTTTTCGATGGTGGAGTTGCGGGGCGCAATGCGATGCGCCTGTTCGAGCTTGACCAGCGCCTGATCGAACCGCCCTTCGCGAAAGAGTCTCACCCCCTCGTCCAACGCCGTGGGTTGCTCGCTCAACGAGGAGGCCAGAGCAACGAAAACAAGCGGAGAAGCAATCATCCAACGCCATTTCATTGTTTTGCTCCCTGGCTTCCAGTGTTATCGGCGGAAGGCGCGGCCATTTTTTCGTTTTTGATGGCCTTCACCTGGGCAAAGACTTCAGCCGCTTGCGCGGTCTTGCCCTCGGCACGTAGGACCAACCCAAGCTGATAGTGCATGGTGCCGTTGCGGTCATGCGCCAGCGCGCGCTTCAACATATCTTCGGCGCGCGCGTAGTTCTTTTCGCTCGCGTATGCCCTGCCCAGTTGCTGATAGGCGGGCCAGAGATCGGGCATGACGCGGATTGCCAACTCGAGATGCGGTATCGCATCCGCTACATGCCCTTGGGCCAGCAGAACGGCGCCCAGTTCCCCGTTGGCCTCGGGATTGCCGGGATCAAGTTCCAATTCCCGTGTCAACTGCGGGAGCGCATGATCCGCATCGCCGTGCTTCCAGTAGAGGTGCCCAAGCCAGAAATGAACGCCGGGAAGATCGGGTCGCGCGGCAGCTACGGCGAGATATTCGGCAATCGCTTTGTCGTCCTCCTGCAAGCCGTCGGAGGCTTCATTCGCCATGGTGAGACCGACGTATAGCTGGCCGAGCATCTGGTGGACGTGATAGGAATCCGGCGCGACCTCAATCAGGCGGACAACTTGCGCCATGGAGATCTGGTGGCGCACCAGGGCTAGATCGTAACGCGCCATACGGTCGCGGGGATGGGTTCCCAGCCAGCTCAGGAGCAACGTCTCGGCATCGTCATAGCGGTGCTGGTGCATGGCCGTCACTGCCTTGGCAAAGCGGCTCGCGGATGGACTCGGGCTTGACTGGACAGGTCCAATCCTCCGGTACGCCTGCGATGCGCCGTCCTCGTCGCCGGCCAGCGCATATAAAGCCGCAAGAGCAACATTTTTGGCCAGGCTGTAAGTTGGGTCTGCCTCCAGCTTCCGCGCCGCTTCGTGACATAGCTGTGGGAGTTCGGCGCCTGCCTCGGCGCTTGTCACGCTACGGCCGATGCGGTCTTCTATCGGAAGTCCCAACGCGTCCATCGCGTCGCTCCGGTCGATTTCGATGGCTTTCTGGATACGCGAAAGGCCCTGCGCCGGTTGCTGCATGAGGAGCAGCAACTCTCCGTCGCGGGCCAGCGCGGAAGCGGATTGCGGCGCGAGAGCCAGGGCTTGTTCCAACTGCTCGTGAGCGGCAGGGAGATGGGCTTGCTGGAGAAAGACTTCGGCTAGTTCCAGATGTGCTTCGAGCAGGCGTGGATCGCGCTCGATGGCGCGGTGAAGATGGCCTTCGGCCTTGGTCCAGTCGCGCTCTTCGGCATAAGTCGTCCCGTAGATCAGGTCGGAGAGCGCTGTCCCGGAGGATTCATCGAGCAACTGTTCGGTCTGCTGGACGGCGGCCTTGCCGTAAGCTTCGCCGAGCGCAAAGAGCAGATCGGGATCGCCGGGAAACTGCGCTGCGGCTTTGCGCAGTTGAAGGAGGGCCGCATCTGTTTGCCCCGCATCCCACAGCGCCGTTCCCAGCCAGCTCTGCGCCAGCTTATCCGCGGGGTCTTGTCGAATCGCCTGGCGGAGAAGCGCGGCGGCCTGCACGGGGCGATGCAACTTTACATCATCGATTCCCAGCCAAAGGCTCACGCCGCGCATACCGGGCCTCAACTTATTGGCTGTTGCGAGAGCTTCGGCTGAGTTTTCGAATTTTGCCTGCGCGTAGTAAACCAATCCAAGGTTTATGTATGCCTCGGGCAATCCTGGTTGAAGCTGCAAAACTGCTTTATATTCGCGCACGGCTGCATCCAGCAGGCCTTGCTGCTGATCCTGCTGTGCCGCAAGAAAGTGTTGTTGAACGGGGGAGACGGCCTGCTGCGCGCTGCTCAATGGCAGGAGCACACCGGCGAAGAGAATGACGCCGGGAAGCAGCGGAAATCGGCATGAAGAGGTAAAAAACATAGGCTGATTTTATCTCCCGGACCTCCGTGAAGAGGTCCGGGAGAGTTTGGTTGTTTTCAAAGGTCCGACGTTACAGGGCAAGTTCGCCCGGCTGCGTCAGAATTTGATTCGCAAAGAGCCCTGGATGTTTCTCGGGCCATAGGCAAGGCCGGAAGCCTGCCCCTCGCCTGAGGCGTTGCAGCTTCCCGCCGTCGGGTCACAAGTGATTGACGTGTTAAAGCCGGAGAAGCGGTGGCGGTTGAAGACATCGAAGAACTCCACGCGGAAGTCGGTGTGGACCCGTTCGGTGAACATGGGAATGGCCTTGGTGACGTTAAAGTCCTCGCTCGTGTTGAAGAGCTCGCGGAGGTTGCCGAAGGCTTTGGGCGCGTTGCCAAAGGTGTAACTGGGTGCGGGCGTAAACGCCGCCGGGTTGAATCGGAGGCTTTGCCCATAGACGAATTTACTGTTACTGCCGACACCGTTCGGATTCACCCCCGGAACGATGTTGGGACGGGCGTTTCCATTGCCGGTTGCGCCCTGGTTGCCGGCGAAGATGCCCGAGGTCCAGCCAGACGAGGATACGCTGAGCGGGGTGCCGCTTTGGTACTTCTGGACGGCGGCAATCTTCCATCCCCCGGCCAGCACGTTGACGGGTCCGCCCTGATTGGCAAAATGCTTTCCCTTGCCGAAGGGTAGATCGTAAGTCCAGGCCAGGACGACGCGCTGCGGGATGTCGAACTGGCTGAGGGCCTTCTCGACCTTCAGATTGTAGGTGTTGAGCGCACCGGCATTGGAGTTACCTTCCCAGCCGGCCTCGCTCGGATACTCCGAGTCGGCATTGGTGATGTTCTTCGACCATGTGTAGCTGGCCAATACAGTCAGCCCGGCGCTGGTCCGCTTGGTTACCTGGGCCTGAAGGGCATGGTAGGTGTAATCGCCAAAGGGATCGTCCATGGTGGCTGAATCCACCGTGACGGTTCCATACTGCGGGAAAGGACGCAGGGCCTGAGAGACGGTGCCGGTGAACCCGGCATACGGCGCGGCTACGGGAGTTTGGCCCGTGCAGTTTGAACTGGTGGATTGCTGAGTGATGTCAACTCCAAGACAGGCTCCGCGCGACATGTTGGCCGGAAGTCCCTGATTAGGGTCATGGAGGAATGCCTGGAGGTGGTCGCCATGAGCGCCGACGTAGGCAACGTCCACAAGGGTCTGGAAGGGCAACTGGCGCTGCACATCGAGAGTCCAGTTTTGGACGGTGCCGGGGCGGTCGACCTTCGACTCAAGGAAGAGGGCGTTGCTCTGCCCGTTCATGACCGTGGGGTCGATGAAGGGCGGCTTGTTGCCGGGATAGGCGGTGATCTGCGAGAGCACAACGGCCGGGGTCTGGAGGCTGGCCGGAGTGTTGTAGGTGTAGCTGGAGGAGAAGCCCTGGCTGTCGTTCTCGGCGAAGCCGCCGACGCGTTGGGTGGAGAAGTAAATGCCGTAGCCGGCGCGAATGACGGTCTTCGGATCGACCGTGTATGCGACGCCTACGCGAGGACCGAAGGCTTTTTTGTAGATCGACTGCGGAGAGCTGCCGCCGAGCCGTCCCGTGCCGCTGCCTTCAAAGACATACGCTCCGGGAAGGCCGCCCGCCCCAGGGTTCGCCAGGGTTGGGTCCACAAAGGACATTTGGTCGTGCGCCTCTTTCACCGGGATTGGCATGTCGTAACGCAGGCCCAGGTTGACGGTGAGCTTGTCGTTGACCTTCCAGTCGTCAGAGCCGAAGAAGGCAAGATACTTGGCGCGCCATCCGTCGATCTGTGGGATGTCAATATACGCCTGGGAGGCTGCGCCAAGATAGAAGCTGGCGAAGTTAAAGCCGGAGTTAAGGTCAGTTGTATTGCTGGTGGGGCCCTGGGCGAAGGTGAACTGTCCGGCGCTGCCGGTCAGGATGGCGAGGTTGAACTGCGCCGCGCGGAATTCGCCGCCGAACTTGAAGCTATGACGGCCCTTCTGCCACGAGACCGCGTCGTCGTATTGAAAGACGTTGTCGTCGAAGGCGCTGGCTCCATCGCTCGGGCTGTTGATGCCATTGTGCGGATAGTTGTAAGTGAATTTGGGGAAAACCGAGTCCCCTACGCCCTTGAGGCCGAACTTGCTGGCCCAGTCGCCGCCAAATCCGCCATCGCCCGAGCCCTCGACACGATGACGGCGAGTGAAGCCGGCATTGAAGTGGTTAAGCATGGTGGGCGTGATGATGTAGTCATATCCCAGACGCAGATACTTGTTGCCCTGCGTGTCGCCGCCGGTGTAGAGCGAACCGAGACTGGAGGTGCTGACGTAAGGCATATTGCCGGTGAAGTAGCTGGCTGAGATCTTGTTGCGCGAGTTGATGTTCTCGTCCACGCGTATGGACCACATATCGGCCTGCTCGTGGTTCGAACTGGTCACTTCGATGTTGTCGTAAGGGGTGGTGGCGCTGGAGGGAGCGGAGGGCATCACCTTGGATGCGGCGGCAAAGACCGGGTCCGCGGCCTCGGTGATTTTGTTGAGCGGATAAGCCTGGCAGGTCTTTCCCTGGTTGGCGCCAGTGCAGGTTGTGTAGTCGTAGAGGATGTGGGCCGGCATGGTCACACCGTCGACGATCGAAGAGGTCAGAAGGGAAGAGAAGTCGCCGCCGAGCATGGCCTGTGTGGGAGCCGACATCTGCTGGGTGCCACCGTTCACTTGCCGGAAGCCCTCGTAATTGAAGAAGAAGAAGGTCTTGTCTTTGCCGTTGTAAAGCCAGGGAACTCGCACCGGCCCTCCGACGCTTGCGCCGAAGTCGTTCTGGGTGTCGAGGGGCTTCTGGTCTACGATCTTGCCGGCTTTCGCGTTAGCGAGGTTGTTGGTCCAACTATTGGCATCCACCTCGCGGTTTTTGAGCAGGTCGTAAGCCGAGCCGTGAAGGCTGTTCGTTCCTTGCTTGGAGACAAGATTGACCACGCCGCCACTGGCGCTTCCAAACTGTGCGTCGAAGGTGTTGGTCATGACCTTGAACTCGGAAACGGCCTCGACGCTGAAGTTATAGGTATCCTGCATATTGGCCGAGGCGAGCTCGGTGGTGGAGCCGTCGAGCAGGACTTCGCCGCCGCCCTGTTGTCCGCCGCTGAGCTTGAAGGCTCCGGCGGGTGGCGAGGCGGGGTTGTTCGTCATAGTGCCGGCGTATCCGGGCGAGAGCGCTACGAACTCGAGCGGGTTGCGGATCTCACCGCCGAAGGGCAGCGGAAGCGATTCCAGTTCCTGAGGCGGCATCGTGAAGCCGACATCGGAAGACTCAGACTGCAACTGCAAGGCATCGCTGGTTACGGTGACGCTCTCATTGGCCGCGCCGACTTTCAGCACAGCGTTGACTGTGGCGCTACTGCCCACGTTCACCGTGATGCCGACTTGAGTGTAAGACTCAAACCCTTGAGAGGTTATTGCCAGGGTGTAGGTTCCAGGCGGGAGTTCCGGGAAGGTAAACAGGCCCTCGACGTTCGCTATCGTTGTGAAGCGGCTGCCTGTATTAGCCTCCGTAAGCGTGAGAGATGCTCCGAAAACGCTTGCGCCGGCTGTGTCCTTTACCGAGCCGTTCAAGGTTCCTCTGTTCGATTGGGCCAGGCTTGGGATGCCGGCGATTAGCCAGAACACCGCCAACAGCCAGACCGCATGGCACCACGTTCTTTGCGCGGTTCGATTTGTGTGAATCATAGTGTGTCTCCTGAGAATCATTGTTTTCATGCCTCCAAAATGTGTCCGGCGAGACTAGCGGCGGGGGAGGTGGTACCCGCCGCGTCCAGACCCCGAGAGATCTGGCTAGCTACCCGGATAGACAACAACTGCACCAGCGCGATCACTGGCAATGCGTATTTGAGCGCTGCGTTTCCAGACCATCCGTAAGCGATGCCCAGGAATAACCCGCAACCCAGGCAGCGGCCCGCAAACAGTCCAAACTCGTGGTTGAAGATATAGGCGTACTCTCTCCGGCCCTCCAGGCGCGAGACCACATCGATCACCTGCAACTGGATCGGATAATAGGCAACATCCAAGAGAGGCTTGGCCAGCAAGAGACATCCGATGAAGATGAGCACGCCCAC
>Ga0255353_1001485_pt1 | contig 13085 bp, 12 predicted proteins | sample HBST25metaG_FD_189941 | JGI IMG/M metagenome (GOLD analysis project Ga0255353, IMG submission 189941) | Peat soil microbial communities from Stordalen Mire, Sweden - H.B.S.T25 | ecosystem: Environmental > Terrestrial > Soil > Wetlands > Peat | place: Sweden: Norrbotten County, Stordalen Mire...
GCCTCAGGGGGTGCCATGGCCGGAACCTTTCCGCAAATGGATGCATGGCACCGATCCCGGCGCCGCTTTTCCAGAACCTTGGCGGCTCCACATAGCCTCAGGTCGAGAGGGGTGCAAGCGCCGCCTTGCGAACGGCTCACCTGCCCCGAAAGCCGGTCGCGACCACGTAAAGCTCGCTCGATTCCTTGCGGCTGGCCGGCGGTTTGGCGTGGCGCACGACGGCGAAATGCCGCTTCATCGGCTCCAGCATCTCCCGCTCGGAACCGCCCTGGAACACCTTGGCCACGAAACTGCCGCCCGGCATCAACACCTGCATCGCGAAGTGGAGCGCCAACTCCGCCAAAGCCATGATGCGCAGATGGTCGGTGGCGGCATGGCCGGTCGTGTTCGGCGCCATGTCGGAGAGCACGAGGTCGGCCGGACCGCCGAGCAGCCCGGCCAGCCGGTCCGGCATGGTCGGGTCGTTGAAATCGCCGAGCAGGAAGCTGGCGCCCGACACCGGGTCGATCGGCAACAGATCGAGTCCGATCACCTGCCCCGCCCCCCGTTGCACCGCCACCTGGGTCCAGCCGCCGGGCGCCGCGCCAAGGTCCAGCACACGCCCACCCGGTCGCAGCAGATGGAACCGGTCGTCCAGCTCGATCAGCTTGAAGGCGGCGCGCGAGCGCCACCCCTGTGCCTGGGCGGCGGCCACGTAGGGGTCGTTGAGCTGACGCGCCAACCAATGCTGAGATGCAGTACTGCGGCCACGCGCAGTACGCAGCCGAACACTCAGCCCGCGTGGCCGACTCGGCTCTTTTCCAGAAAAATTCGGCATACAGTCGACTTTTACGCCTGCACCGGGCTGGCCGCCAGTGGTTCCGGCAGGCGCCACGGCCGGGCGCCGCGGCTGCGCTCCGCGCGCATCATGCGCAGCAGCATGCCTTCACGCAGACCCCGGTCGGCCACGACGATCTCGCTGGCGGGCCAAAGCTGATAGATGGCGGTGAAGATGGCGCAGCCCGGGAGCACGAAATCGGCCCGCTCCGGCCCGACACAGGGATGCCGCGCCAGAGCGTCGCGGCTGAATGCGCGCAGCCGGTGCAGCGCCTGCTCCGCATCGAGCCGCGACAGCACGGTGCCATCCACCAGTGGTCGGCGATAGCGCGGCAGATCCAAGGCGATGCCGGCGAGCGTGGTCACCGTCCCGGAGGTGCCAAGCAAATCGACGCCGCCCTGGCGAATTTCATGGCTGATGCAATGCACCGCCTCGAACGGCTGCAGGCGCGCGGTCACGTCCTCGACCATGGCCATGAAGCCATCGGGCGCGAATCCAGCACTGCCGAAGCGTTCCGCTATAGTGACCACACCGACCGGCAGAGAAATGAAGCCGATCAGCTCGGGCCGTGCGTCCGGGCGCGGCAGGCGGACCCAGACCAGCTCGGTCGAACCGCCGCCGATGTCGAACAGCAACACCCGCCGGCCGCAGTGGCGCAGCAGCGGGGCGCACGATTCCAGCGCCAGCTCGGCTTCCTCACGACCGGAGATGACGTTGACGCACAGACCGGTTTCGTCGCGAACACGGGCAAGGAATTCCGCCCCATTGGCGGCCCGCCGACACGCTTCCGTGGCGATGGCGCGCAGCCCGCGCACCGGGTGCCGCGCCAGGCGGGCGGCGCACCCGTGCAGAGCGGTCATGGCCCGGTCCATCGCGGTCGGGCTGAGCCGGCCGGTGTTATGCAGCCCTTCCCCGAGCCTGACGATCCGGCTGAAGCTGTCCAACACGCGGAAACCGTCGCCTGCGGGAGCCCCAATCAGCAACCGACAGTTGTTGGTGCCGAGGTCAAGCGCAGCAAAGGCCGGTGGCTGTGACCGGCTTCGCTCACCAACGGGGGCTGCGGCATAATCGACCATGGAATGGCGCCTTCCACGGTAAATGTAGCACCTTTTCTTGCAGTCTGCGACCGACTCGGGGCCGTTTTCCCTATTGGGCGGTTTCCGGCTCGCGCTCGTTGCCGCCTTCGTCGCCGTCGCCGTCGCCTTCCGGCTTCGGCAGCGCCGGCACCGTCGCCTCGATATACTCGAAGTCCAGCTTGGCGGCCTTCAGCGTCACCTTCACCGCGCCGCCCTTGGTCAGCCGCCCGAACAGCAGTTCCTCGGCCAGTGGCTTCTTGATGTGCTCCTGAATTACCCGCGCCAGTGGCCGGGCGCCGTAGAGCCGATCGTAGCCGCGCTCGGCCAGCCACTCCTTCGCCGCCGACGATAGCTCAATGGTGACGTTTCGGTCGGCCAACTGCGCCTCGAGCTGCATCACGAACTTTTCCACCACCCGGCCGACGATCTCTGGCGCCAGCGCGGAGAAATGCACCACCGCGTCCAGCCGGTTGCGGAACTCCGGGCTGAACGCGCGCTTGATCGCGTCGTCGTCTTCGCCCTCGCGGGTCTCGCGGCCGAAGCCGATCGCCTCCTTCGCCATATCGGAGGCGCCCGCGTTGGTGGTCATGATCAGGATCACATTGCGGAAATCGACGGTCTTGCCGTTGTGGTCGGTCAGTTTCCCGTGGTCCATCACCTGCAGCATGATGTTGAACAGGTCGGGATGCGCCTTCTCGACCTCGTCCAGCAGCAACACCGAGTGCGGGTGCTGGTCGATGGCGTCGGTGAGCAGGCCGCCCTGGTCGAAGCCGACATAGCCCGGCGGCGCGCCGATCAGGCGCGAGACGCTGTGCCGCTCCATGTATTCGCTCATGTCGAAGCGGGTCAGTTCGATGCCCAGCGTGCTGGCGAGCTGGCGCGCCACCTCGGTTTTGCCGACGCCAGTCGGGCCACTGAACAGATAACAGCCGATCGGCTTCTCGGGATCGCGCAGCCCGGCCCGGGACAGCTTGATCGCGGCCGACAGCGCCTCGATCGCCTTGTCCTGGCCGAACACCATGCTCTTGAGGTCGCGCTCCAGGTTTTTCAGCGTCTCCTTGTCGTCGGCGGAGACCGACTTGGGCGGGATACGGGCGATTTTGGCAACGACCTCCTCCACGTCGCGCAGCGTCACCGTCTTGCGGCGTTTGTGCTCGGGCAGCAGCATCCGGCTGGCACCGGCCTCGTCGATCACGTCGATCGCCTTGTCCGGCAGCTTGCGGTCGTGGATGTACTTGGCCGACAACTCGACCGCCGCGCGGATCGCCTCGTCGGTGTAGCGAACCTTGTGGTGCTTCTCGTAGTTCGCCTTGAGTCCGCGGAGGATCTTGACCGTATCCTCGGCCGATGGCTCGTTCACGTCGATCTTCTGGAAACGGCGGACCAGCGCGCGGTCCTTCTCGAAGTAGTTGCGAAACTCCTTGTACGTGGTGCTGCCGATGCAGCGCAGCGTGCCCGAGGCGAGCGCCGGCTTCAGCAGGTTAGAGGCATCCATGGCACCGCCGCTGGTGGCACCGGCGCCGATGACGGTATGGATCTCGTCGATGAACAGCACGGAGTTCGGCTGGGCCTCCAACTCGGTCACCACCGCCTTCAACCGCTCCTCGAAGTCGCCGCGGTAGCGTGTGCCGGCCAGCAGCGCGCCCATGTCCAGCGCAAAGATGGTGGCCTTGGCCAGCACCTCGGGCACGTCGCCCTCGACGATCCGCTTCGCCAGGCCCTCGGCGATCGCGGTCTTGCCGACACCCGGGTCGCCGACATAAAGCGGATTGTTCTTGGTCCGGCGACACAGAATCTGGATCGTCCGCTCGATTTCACTCTCGCGGCCGATCAGCGGGTCGATCTTGCCCGCCATCGCCTTTTTGTTGAGGTTCACGCAATAGTTGCTGAGCGCGTCCTGGCCGCGGCGAGCCGGCTTCTCCTCGCGTTCCGGCTCGGCGGCGTTCTCACTACCGGAGCCTTGCACGGCGCGCGGCTGGCTCCGTCCGGGCGCCTTGGCGATGCCGTGGCTGATGAAATTCACCGCATCCAGCCGGGTCATGTCCTGCGTCTGCAGAAAGTAGACGGCATGGCTCTCGCGCTCGCTGAACAGGGCAACCAGAACGTTGGCGCCACTGACCTCGTCGTGCCCGGAGGACTGCACGTGGATCGCCGCCCGCTGCACCACCCGCTGGAACCCGGCGGTCGGCTTCGGGTCACCGGGGCGGTCGGTGGCGAGCCCAGCCAGATCCTTGTCCAGGAACTCCGTCAGATCGCCGCGCAGTTTGTCCAAGTCGACCCCACAGGCGCGCAGCACGGTCGCGGCGTCGGTGTCATCGACGAGACCCAGCAGCAGGTGCTCCAGCGTCGCGTACTCGTGCCTGCGTTCGCTCGCCAGCGACAGGGCACGGTGGAGCGTCTGTTCGAGATTGCGGGAGAGCATGGCTTATGACGCTCCTTGGCTCAGGTCAGGCACCGGTCATCTCGCTCGCCGCAGGCACGTTCAGGTGCTACTCACGAACGATGCGCGCCAGACTACCGCGTGGATCGCTGCAATCCGGTCGCGTTGCCCATCATTCTTTCCCGATTGGACAACGCGCGCATTAGCAAAATGCGTCCTGCTCCCTTAAACTTAAAGCCCGGATAAGCTGGTGCAACCCCTGCCATTCGGCTGGCGCGGGTGGGTTCGACATGGCCAGCCGTGGCGGATGATGGCAGGGGTCACTCCTTTTCGATGGTACATTGCAAAGGGTGCTGGTTCTGGCGCGCCAGATCCATCACCTGCGTCACCTTGGTTTCAGCCACTTCGTAGGTGAATACGCCGCACACGCCGACGCCGCGGCGATGCACGTGCAACATGATCCGGGTCGCCTCTTCGCGAGATTTCTGAAAAAACCGCTCCAAAACGTGAACGACAAACTCCATCGGCGTGTAGTCGTCGTTCAGCATCAAGACCTTATACATCGCCGGCTTGCGGGTCTTCGGCCTGGCCTTGACCACCACTCCGGTGCTCGGACCTTCCCCCCCGCCATCCGTCCGTCCGTCGTCCCTGCGCTTGTCGCCGTCGCTCATCGTTCGAAACCGTTCGTCTAGGGACCGCAACCCATCACCCGGGCGTCCAGCGCGTCACTGCCGTTGTCGCCGCGACGCCCTCGAACGAACTCCGTCGATGAAGGATATCGGAAACCGGGCGGTCGAGGAAATAGCGTCGCGTCCAACGGGCGGGCACGCGCGACCGAACCAACGGTCTCACCACCGCCCTGCCCGCGGCTCGCTTAGGTAGGGACCGGCGGCAGCCGAAGCAAGGCCCGAGAAACCATTCCCCCGGACAAGCCCTCCTGCAGCCCCGCCTTCGTGTCTTCGAAGCCAATCCCGCCCCCGATGCCTGTGCAGCCTCGCTGGCAGCAGCCTGGCCCGTGCCCTGGGCCGATTCGTCGGTTGTTGCCACGTCACCGTGTCTTCCTGATCGCCATGTCCATGATCCCCTCAGCCAGCGCAGCTCATCCGTCGAGCCGGGGATGTCGTCCGTGCTGGTCCAGTGCCGCGCGACCCCAGGGAAAGGCCCGTGCCTCAGGATCGCTTATGCTGCAAAGCAGCAAGCGGAGACTATGACTGGCAAAGTACCGGATCAAGCACTTCCTTTGTGCAGTGCACAAAGGAAACGAACCGGACCGCATGCACTGCCGAGAGCCGTCGGCTCGTCCCGGATGCATCCCAAGTTCATGGTTAACCTGTTCTAAAGGCGCAGTTTCGACCGCCGATCGGACTGGACAGACCCGACCGGACGAGGGTATTAGTCGTCCGCAGGGCTTTGGAAGGGCGCATCGTCGATGGCTGCTGGATGGCGTCGCTTACGCGCAACTGTGATCCGACTGCGTTGCGCGGCCGTGGTCATGGCCGTCGTGCTTATTCTGTTCGTGAGTGGAACGGCCAGGGCGCAGATCGGATCGGATCGCTACAGCTCGTTTATCATGGATGCCACCACCGCCAAGGTGCTGTGGGCGGTCAACCCGGATGAGCTGCGCCACCCCGCCAGCCTCACCAAGATGATGACTCTCTACATGGTGTTCGAAGCATTGCGTGATCGGCGCATTGCACTCGACCAGCCGGTTCCGGTGTCGGGTCACGCGGCGGCGATGTCACCCTCCAAGCTCGACTTGGTGCCGGGTACCCAGATCTCGGTGCAACAGGCGATCCTCGGCTTGGTGACCAAGTCCGCCAACGACGCGGCGGCGGCGTTGGGCGAACTGGTCGGCGGCGATGAGACGCGGTTCGCGCAGATGATGACGCTGCGGGCCCACGCACTTGGTATGACGCATACAGTTTTCCGCAACGCGTCCGGCCTGCCCGACCCGGAGCAAGTGACGACGGCGCGCGACCTGGCCGTGCTTGCCCGCCACCTGATCCAGGATTTCCCGGGGGAATACCGCTACTTCAGCATGCCGAGTTTCGTGTTTCATGGTCGGACCATTCTCAACCACGACCATCTGCTCGACAGCTACCCGGGAGCCGATGGCCTCAAGACCGGCTACACGGAGGCGTCGGGGTTCAATCTGGTGACGTCGGCGGTGCGTGGTGGCGTGCGGCTCATCGGCGTGGTCATGGGCGCCGCACGGCCCGGTGAGCGCGATCTGCACATGGCCGCCTTGCTGGATCGCGGCTTTGAGCAACTCGACGTGCCGGCCGCGCCGCGCCGCGCCGACGTCGCCAGCCGCTTCGACACCCTGCTTCCCAGCGCCCATGCGGCGACGTCGCACCCGCTGGTGGCGCGTACCGTGGCGTCGTCGGAAAGCGCCCGGCCGCAGCCGAGCGTGCGCTGGGGCGTCCAGATCGGCAGCTTCGCCACGGAGCGCGCCGCGCGCGCCGCCGCCGGGAATGCCCACCGCATCGTCGAGGCCGGCGAGATCCGCCTGGTACCGGTCGCGATGCGTGGCAAGCGGATCTGGCGAGCGCAGCTCGGCGGTCTGAGCCAGGCGGAAGCGCGCAACAGTTGCGCCGCGCTGGCCCGGCACCGCATCGCCTGCGCGCCGCTGCGCTCCGAGGCGGGGCAGGTAGCCAGCCGTTGAGCCACCCGTTTGCTGCGCCGCAATATACAGCGGCCCCAGCCCCGCTTGATCACGAAGCTTGCACCGGTCGTGGTGCCTGCTCATTTTGAGCGAACGATATTGTAACCAGATCGACTGAGCTGCCCGGGCCGGTGTCCGGGCTGCGGTGACGGAGCACATGATGGACGGCGGGACAGACGCACGACGCATTACCATTCACAAGCCCGAGGACTTCCAGGGCATGCGCGCGGCGGGTCGGTTGGCTGCCGAGACCCTGGACATGATCGCCGAGCATGTCCGTCCGGGCGTCTCCACCGGCCAGCTCGACCGGCTTTGCCACGATTTCATCACCGCGCATGACGCGATCCCGGCGCCGCTGAACTATCGCGGCTATCCGAAATCCATCTGCACCTCGATCAACCACGTCGTCTGCCATGGCATCCCAGGCGAGCGGCGGCTGGAATCGGGCGACGTGCTGAACATCGACGTGACCGTGGTGCTGAACGGCTGGCACGGCGATTCCAGCCGGATGTACTATGCCGGCCCCCCCAGCACGCGGGCACGCAATCTGATCGACGTCACCTATGAGTCGTTGCAGCGCGGCATCGCGGTGGTGCGACCGGGCGCGACCCTCGGCGACATCGGCCACGCCATCCAGTCCTTCGTGGAGGCCAACCGGTTCAGCGTGGTGCGCGACTTCTGCGGCCACGGCATCGGACGGCGCTTCCACGAGGCGCCGAACGTGCTGCATTTCGGCCGCGCCGGCGATGGGCCGGTGCTGCAGCCCGGCATGTTCTTCACCATCGAACCGATGGTGAACGCCGGGCGACCGGAGGTGAAGGTGCTGGAAGACGGCTGGACCGCGGTCACGCGTGACCGCAGCCTGTCGGCCCAGTTCGAGCACATGATCGCGGTCACCGAGGACGGGGTGGAGATTTTCACGCTCTCCCCCACCAGCATGGATAAGCTGCCCTACCCCACCGCCTGACCCCTATCGGTACTATATCTGTAGACGACCGTTTCGCTTGCCGTGCGGGCGTGGCATGGTGCGCCGTCATGGCAAAGCGCGTGGCCGGAGCGGAGGACCAGTTGGCACTGCTGGATGGAGCGGCGATCGAGCCGCCGCCATCAGGGGCCACGCCCAGCAGCGTCGAGGGCCATCGGGCCCGCATGCGCACGCGCCTGCTCGCCGCGGGCTCGGACGCTCTGGCTGACCACGAACTGCTGGAGATGGTGTTGTTCCTGGCGCTGCCCCGCCGCGACACCAAGCCGATCGCGCGCCTGCTGTTGGCCCGCTTCGGTAGCTTCGCCCGCGCGGTCGCGGCGCCGCTGGCCGATCTGCGCCGGATCGAGGGGCTCGGCGACGCCGGCGCCGCGGCGCTGAAGACGGTGCAAGCCGCGGCACTGCGGCTGGCCCGCGCCGAGGTGCTGCACCAGCCGGTGCTGGCCAACTGGGACCGGCTGATGGAATACCTCAATGCCGAGCTTGCGCGGGAGCCCGTGGAACAGTTCCGGGTGCTGTTCCTGGACGCCCGCAACCGGCTGCTGGCGGACGAGGCACAGGCGCACGGCACGGTGAACCACACGCCGGTGTATCCGCGCGAGGTGGTCAAGCGGGCGCTGGAGTTGCAAGCGACGGCGCTGATTCTGGTCCACAACCACCCGAGCGGCGACCCGACGCCCTCGCGCGAAGACGTGGAGATGACCCAGCAGGTGCAGCAGGCGGCGCGGGCGCTGTCGATCGCGCTGCACGACCATGTCATAATCGGCAACGGACGCTGGCTGAGCTTCCGGCGGGAAGGGTTGATCTAGGCGGGCTGCCACACTTGGTCAGGACGCGAGATGCTCGAGCACGTCGTGGCTGCCGGTCCAGATCAGCCGCAGAGCGACATAGAGCACGATCAGCAGACCGGCCCAGGCCAGCCAGCGATGGCGGACCAGCAACCCGGCGATGAAGTTCGCCGCCACCCCCATCAACACCACCGAGATACCCAGGCCGACCACAAGCACCCAGGTGCTGCCCTCCGCGGCGCCGGCCACCGCGATCACGTTATCCAGGCTCATCGACAGGTCGGCCAGGGCGATCAGCAGCACCGCTTGGCGCAGCGATTTGGCCTGCCGCGGCAGGCCGTCCGATCCGCCATGCGGCTGCGACCGTGGCTGGCGCAGCTCGCGGAACATCCGCCAGCACACCCACAGCAGCAGCAACCCGCCAGCCAGCAACAGCCCGACGATCTGCAGAAGCTGCAGCGTCACCGCGCCGAGCGCGATACGCAGTACTGCCGCGGCGCCGATGCCAACGAATACGGCCACCCGCCGCTGCGGCGGCGGCAGGCCCGCGACCGCGAGCCCCACCACCACGGCGTTGTCCCCCGCCAGCGTGAGATCAATGAGGATGACTTGCAGGAGCGCGGTCAACTCGTGCAGCAGATCGACTTCGGTCACGCGCCGGCATCCTGAGTTGCGATGAGGCTCACGCCCCCTTAGATGGGGCTCGCTTTTGGGTAGACTGGAGTAGGAATGGTTCCGCGTTACACCCGTCCGGCGATGGCCGCCATCTGGGCAGCCGAGAACCGCTACCGCATCTGGTTCGAGGTCGAGGCGCTGGCCGCCGAGGCAATGGCGCATCTGGGCACGATTCCCGAGGCCGCGGCGCGCACCATCCGCGAGCGCGGCGGCGCCCGCGTCGCCGTGATCGGTGCCGCCGACCTGGAACGAATCGACGCCATCGAGCACGAAACCCGGCACGACGTGATTGCCTTCCTCACCTGGCTGGACGAGGCGATCGGGCCGGACAGCCGATATATGCACCTGGGTATGACCAGCAGCGACATGCTGGACACGTGCCTGTCCCTGCAGCTCACGCAGGCCACCGACCTGCTGCTGGCGGATATCGACGCGCTGCTGGCGGCGCTGAAGGCGCGTGCCTTCGAGCATAAGCACACGCTCACCATCGGCCGCAGCCACGGCATCCATGCCGAGCCGACCAGCTTCGGCCTCAAGCTGGCCGGGCATTACGCCGAGTTCACCCGCAACCGCCGCCGGCTGGAAGTGGCCCGGGCGGAGATCGGCGTCGCCGCCATCAGCGGCGCGGTCGGCACGTTCGCGCACGTGGACCCGTTTGTAGAGGCGTATGTGGCCGAGAAGCTAGGCCTCGCGGTGGAGTCGGTGTCCACGCAGGTGATCCCACGCGACCGCCATGCCGCTTTCTTCTGCGCCCTGGCCGTCGCCGCCTGCGCGGTGGAGCGGCTGGCGACCGAGGTGCGTCACTTGCAGCGCAGCGAGGTGCGCGAGGCGGAGGAGTACTTCCATCCCGGCCAGAAGGGCTCCTCGGCGATGCCGCACAAGCGCAACCCGGTACTGAGCGAGAATCTGACCGGGCTGGCCCGGCTGGTGCGCTCCACGGTGACGCCGGCGCTTGAGGACGTGACCCTCTGGCACGAGCGCGACATCAGCCATTCGTCGGTCGAGCGCGTCATCGCGCCGGATGCGACGTCGCTACTGGATTTTGCCCTGGCGCGGCTCGCCGGCATGATCGCCAAACTGACCGTCTACCCCGAGCGCATGGCGGCGAACCTGAACGCTCTTGGCGGCGTGGTGCACTCGGGCGAGGTCCTGCTGGCGCTGACCAAGGCCGGCATTCTGCGCGAGGACGCGTATGCCATCGTCCAGCGCAACGCCATGGCCACATGGACGAAGCTTGGCATGCCAGATGGCCGCAGCTTCCGCGACAATCTGGATGCCGACCCGGAGGTGGCCGGGCGGCTGCCACGGCAGGCGCTGGACGCCGCCATGGACCCGCGCCTGCACCTGCGGGAACTCGATCGGATCTTTACCCGCGTGTTCGGCGAACCAGGTCCGGCAGCAGTCTGAGGGGGCCGGCCGGTCGCGCGCGGCGGGCCGCCCTGCGCCGCGGACGTGGCATGCCAGGCGGACGGCTGCTATATGCACGACGCCGCCGTTGCACGGCGGCGCAGCATGCCGTCGCGCCCTTGCGCGGCGTTTCGGGGAACGCATCATGGCCCGCCGCCGCCAGCTCTATGAAGGCAAAGCAAAAATCCTGTACGAGGGGCCAGAGCCAGGAACGCTGGTCCAGTATTTCAAGGACGACGCGACCGCGCTGAACGGCGAGAAGAAAGGCATCATCACCGGCAAGGGCGTGCTGAACAACCGCATCAGCGAATACCTGATGCTGCGCCTCGGCGAGATCGGCGTGCCGACGCACTTCGTCCGGCGGCTGAACATGCGCGAGCAGCTCATCCGCGAGGTGGAGATCATCCCGATCGAAGTGGTGGTGCGCAACGTCGCCGCCGGCAGCCTGTCCACCCGACTCGGCATCGCCGAGGGCACGCGCCTGCCCCGCAGCATCATCGAGTACTATTATAAGAATGAGCAGCTCCACAATCCGATCGTGTGTGAAGAGCACATCACCGCGTTCGGGTGGGCCAACACGCAGGACATGGACGACATCGTCGCCCTGACGCTGCGCATCAACGATTTCCTGGCCGGTCTGTTCCTCGGCGTCGGCATTACGCTGGTGGACTTCAAGATCGAGTTCGGCCGGCTGTGGGAAAACGAGGAGATGCGCATCGTGCTCGCCGACGAGATCAGCCCGGACAATTGCCGGCTGTGGGACACCAAGACCAACGAAAAGATGGACAAGGACCGCTTCCGCCGCGACCTGGGCAAGGTCGAGGAAGCCTATCAGGAAGTGGCCAAGCGGCTGGGCATCCTGCCCGAAGCCGGGATGCGCGACCTCAAGGGCCCGGAGACGATGCAGTGAAAGCCAAAGTCACCGTCATGCTGAAGACTGGCGTGCTCGATCCGCAGGGCAAGGCGATCGGCCAAGCGCTGCACAACCTAGGCTTCGGCAACGTGGGCGAGGTCCGCGCCGGCAAGGTGATCGAGCTGGAACTGGCCGAGACCGACGCCGAGCGCGCTCGCGCGCAGGCGGAGGAGATGGCGCGCCGGCTGCTCGCCAATACCGTGATCGAAAGCTACCGAGTCGAGGTCGCCTGAGCATGCGAGCCGGCATCGTCGTCTTTCCTGGCATCAACCGCGAACGCGACATGGCGATCGCGCTGGAACGCAGTTCCGGGCACCGCCCGCGCATGATCTGGCACAGGGAGACCGATCTCTCCGGGCTCGATCTGGTGGTAGTGCCGGGCGGCTTCAGCTATGGCGACTATCTGCGCTGCGGGGCCATGGCGGCCCAGTCGCCGGTGATGCGCGCCATTGCCGCACACGCCGAGCGCGGCGGGCACGTGCTGGGCGTGTGCAACGGCTTCCAGATCCTGGTCGAGGCCGGGCTGCTGCCGGGCGCGCTGCTGCGTAACGCCGGCCTGCGTTTTCTGTCGATGGACTGCCACCTGCGGGTGGAGCGCGCCGACACCGATTTCACCCGGCGCTACCGGCAAGGGCAGAGCTTCCGCGCGGCGATGGCGCATGGCGACGGCAACTATTTCGCCGACGACGCCACGCTGGACCGGCTGGAGGGCGAAGGCCTGGTGGCGTTCCGCTATGCGACGGCAGAGGGTGCGGTGACGCCCGAGGCCAACCCCAACGGCAGCGCCCGCAACATCGCTGGCATCTATGCGCCGAACCTGCGCGTGCTCGGCCTGATGCCCCACCCCGAGGATCTGGTGGACAAGCTGATGGGCGGGGACGACGGCAAACCGCTGTTCGACGGTCTGGCTGCCGCGCTGGCGGCATAACGCGTGCCCGATGCTTCCGACCAGGACCCCCCGATCATGGCAAGACAGGTTGACGTCTCCCTCGCTCGTGAGTTCGGCCTCAGCGCCGACGAATACCAGCGCGTGCTGGACATCATGGGCCGCCTCCCGACGCTGACGGAACTCGGCGTTTTCAGCGTCATGTGGTCGGAGCACTGCTCCTACAAATCCTCGCGCGTCTGGCTGAAGCAGCTTCCCACCAAGGCGTCCTGGGTGATCCACGGTCCGGGCGAGAACGCCGGCGTGGTCGATATCGGCGACGGCCTGGCGGCTGTCTTCAAGATGGAAAGCCACAACCACCCGAGCTTCATCGAGCCGTACCAGGGCGCGGCGACCGGGGTCGGCGGCATCCTGCGCGACGTGTTCACCATGGGCGCCCGCCCCGTCGCCAACCTCAACGCGCTCCGCTTCGGCGACCCCGCCGATCCGCGTACGA
>Ga0255353_1001487_pt1 | contig 13078 bp, 8 predicted proteins | sample HBST25metaG_FD_189941 | JGI IMG/M metagenome (GOLD analysis project Ga0255353, IMG submission 189941) | Peat soil microbial communities from Stordalen Mire, Sweden - H.B.S.T25 | ecosystem: Environmental > Terrestrial > Soil > Wetlands > Peat | place: Sweden: Norrbotten County, Stordalen Mire...
CATCTGTATTGAACGAGTAAACCCTGAGGTTGCTCAAATTGGTGATCGTGACCTGGGCGTTGGGAATGAGCGCGCCGCTGGAATCTGCGACGACTCCGCGGATTGTGCCGAGATCTGAACCTTGCGCAATCAGATTCGGAGTGTAGATTGCGAAACACATGGCAAAAACGACAAAGAACGATAGTATCTTTTGTGACTTCATTTGTGTTCTCTCCCCTCGCGGAGCCCAAGTCCCTATATTTGGAAGAAAATAACACATGAAACGAAGGAAAAGCAAATAAATAATTCTATAATAATAACAATAGTCTAACTAAGCGGGAAACAAGGAGTTGCGGAGGGGGCTACCCGATTCTCCTAGCCTCCCCACCCCTTTCAGCTGAAAATCTGCCGCGAGCGTATTGCGCAATCATGAGCACTTTTGCACAAGTTTTGGCGGAATCAAGATGCTAGAGATCGAGTTCGCAGTTCTGCATTTGTTGCTCCAAACCGTGGCGCCGGGCAAACGTCTTCCACCTGCTTCGAATGTGGAATTCTGTTGACCAGAGCCTCGGAAAGTAATAAAACGATTATCAACGCAATGGCTCAAACCATCAAAACCCGTATGAGAAAAGAGATAAAGGCTTTGGCAGGATGCGCAATCGCGCTCTGCTTGGTGAGCCAACCTCTTTGGGCGGGTGAATTCCAGGTAGTTGGCCCAGGCGGCGGCGGCGCGATGTTCCACGCCACCATCAACCCGCACGATGCCAACGAAGTGCTTGTGGCCTGCGACATGACTGGGTCCTATATCAGCCATGATGGCGGCCACTCCTGGCGTATCTTCAATCTGCGCGGCACCGTTCAGTTCTTTGCCTTCGATCCAGTGCGGCCGCAAGTGATTTACGCAGCGACCCGAGCCTTGTGGCGCAGTACCGACGATGGAGAAAGCTGGAATCTCGTCTGGCCGAAGCCGTCGATGGTGGACGGAGTTCAGATGAATTCCGATCATGCCAACGAGATCATACTGTCCAATTCCAATCCTGTCGGAGAGATCGTAGCCCTGGCCATCGACCCTGCCGACCCGCATATCTTAACCGCGGTTGCGGTCAAGGACGGCGTGGCGGCAATCCATATATCGAGGAATGACGGCAGCGACTGGGAAAAGATGACGACCCTATCGGAGCCTCCGCAACAGATGCGGTACGACTCGCCTTCGGCCTCAATCTGGATTGACCCACACTCGCCTGTGAATAACCGCGATCTCTACATTGCGGAAAAGATGAGCATCACAGTGCGGCAGCATGGCAAGTGGCAGAGCTGGCCTGCGCCGGCGGGTGTTGCCTTCGCTGATGTCAGCGCGGGCTTCTCTTCTCCGCATGGCGTCCAGTTGTATGCAGCATCCGGGGTGGGAGCCTATGTGTCGAACGACGGCGGCGCAACCTGGGCTGCCTCTTCGTTGCCCGGCAAAGGCGCGCAGGTTCGCGCCATCGCTGCCAGCCTGGAGCACCCTGAATGCGCATACGCCTCTTACAGTCATCTTCTACTTGACGGGAGATCATGGATGGGCGTAGCGCGCACCCGCGATGCTGGCATTCATTGGACTCTGGTCTGGCAGGAAGAAACGAAAGTCGCGCCCAATCTTCATGACGCATGGATCGCCGAGCAGTTTGGTCCCGACTGGGGCGAGAATCCCCTCGAGCTGGGCGTGGCTCCCCAGGATGCAAACCTCGTCTACGGCACCGACTTTGGCCGAACCATGAAGACCATGGACGGCGGAGCGAGCTGGCACGCAGTCTATTCCAGCAAGGCGCCTGGAGGAGGCTGGGCAAGTACCGGCTTGGACGTGACCAGCACTTACGGCTATTTGTTCGACCCATTCGACGCGCGTCGGCGTTTTATTCCCACGACCGACATCGGGCTGTTTCGCAGCGAGGACGAGGGCCGTTCCTGGACGCGATCGGTCTCTGGTGTTCCCGAAGCATGGTCCAACACGACATATTGGGTAACCTTCGATCCGCAAATACCCGGCAAGATGTGGGGCGCGATGAGTGGGACCCACGACCTTCCCCGGCCAAAGATGTGGCGTACGACCGCCATGACAACATATCGGGGCGGGGTCTGCCTGAGCCTGGATGGCGGCCGGACCTGGAAGCCTTCGAACCAGGGGATGCCGGAGACGGCTCCGACCCACATTCTGCTCGATCCTTCGAGTCCGAAGGGAAAAAGAACTCTTTGGGTTGTCGCCATGGGGCGCGGCGTCTACAAGAGCTCGGACGACGGAGCGACGTGGACGCTGAAGAACAATGGCATCGCGCAGCATGAGCCGCTGGCTTGGCGATTGGCCCGCTCCGGTGACGGAACGCTGTACGTAGTGGTGGCCAGGCGCGGCGAAGACGGAAGCACCGGAACGAGCGGCGACGGAGCGGTCTACAAATCCACCGACGGCGCAGAGTCCTGGACAGCGGTAAACCTACCCGCAGGAACCAACGGACCGAACGGCCTGGCGATCGATCCTGACGATCCCCAGCGTCTGTACCTCGCTGCATGGGCCCGAGCGATCGGGATGGACGGCACGGGTGGCGGAATCTATCTTTCTGTGGATGGCGGTCGCACTTGGAAGACCGTCCTGGATCGCGATCAGCACATCTATGACATCTCCATCGACCCGCGGGACGCAAACCTGCTCTATGCCGCGGGCTTTCAGTCCTCTGCATGGCGCTCGAATGACCGTGGCGAACACTGGACGCGCATCCCTGGCTTCAACTTCAAATGGGGTCAGCGCGTCATGCCCGACCCCATGGAACCCAAGATGATCTTCATCAGCACCTTTGGCGGAGGCGTATGGCACGGTCCATCGGCCGGCGCCACCGGCCATGCGGACATCGCCACTCCCGTAATGCAACCAAGCCATTGATGGCTCCCAGAAAGACGATGCAATGAATCGCCGAGAATTATTGAAGACCGCAGCCTTGCTGCCGGTACTCCCCGGCCTCCATGTCATGGCCGAAGATCCAAAGCACCTTTGGCAGGGTTACAGCTTCAGCTCTCTCTTCCCGGCGAAGGGCCGTCTTAACCAAGGCCCATTCGATATTGACCAGGACGAAGGCTGGCAAACCATTTTGTACACCACGCCTTCGGAAAAGCCGCTCCGCAATCCGGGCCTCGGGCTGCTTGGCTATACCTGGGAGGAGAGCGGCCCGTCGATCGCGGTGCGCGAAGGGCGGCAGACGCTGGAAGATCATGTCGAAAAGATGGCCAGCCTTCCTTTTGTCGACGTGCTGTATCTCCGTTGCGACTGGCGCAACGTGCAAAAGCAGGCAGGCCGGCTCGACCTTGATCCGGTATGGGAGTTGACGCTGGCAGCCGCCAAACGTCACGGGCTGCGTGTAGCCTTTCGCATTCAGAGCTCCAACTCGGCATTTCAGCCGAAACAACTTGCGCTGCCTGAATTCCTGCGCTCGCGGGTACCCCTGGTCTCCATCGGTTCCATGGGCCAGTTTGGCGACAGCGATGCCTCTGTCTCGGGCGAGGCAAAGGGAAACTGGATTGAGCCTCGCTATGATCATCCGGCGTATCAGAAGGCGCTGGCTGAATTGAACCATTTACTCGCCGACCGTTTCGATGGCAATCCACTGATCGAATTCGTTGACATCATGCATGTGGGATTTTGGGGTGAAGGACACTTCTGCGGTTATCCCAGCCCCTTCCCGGATTTTGAAACTGCGCAACGAACGCTCAACCAAATGGTACGCATGCAATTGGATGTCTGGAAGAAGACGCCGCTCGCCATGAATACGCAGCCGGACATCAGCAATACCGGCAACCGCGAAGCACTTGAAATCGCGGTACAAGGAGGCGCCTGGGTCCGCTCGGACAGCATCATTGTCGAAGAGCCGATTCAAATTGAAGAGCTTGCCAATCGCCCTCCCTGGCTGGCGTCGATTCTCGAAGATGGATACTTCCGCAAGTACGATGCCGCCGCTCTCGCCGTCGATGCAGCCGGGGTCAACGAGTTGGAAAACTATATGCTTCATGTCCTCGATCTCAAGGCGAACTACTGGTCGCTGTGGACCGAGTCAGAGAACCTGGCCAGCTACAACCAGCGTTACCCGCGCGGGTTTGATCGCCTGCGAGCCAATATGGGCTATCGGTTGAGGCCCTCCTGGGTCTGGCAGCGCAAACGCTTCGGGACTTCGGAACTCGTCGTGGCTATCTCCAACCGCGGAGTCGCCGGCGTTCCCGGCGTGCTTTGGCTCACGGCAAAGAGCCCCGGCGGAAGCATCAAGCTGCGCGGCTCATTCGATCCAGGACACCCCTATGGCGGTGCGCTGCGCATGGGATCCTTCCTCTTGCCCAAGAATTATGTTGGAACCATCGATCTTCTGGCGGAGCTCGAACTGCGGCCCGATGTATACAAGCCCGTTGCATGGGCCTGCGAACAGCCTTGCAATCCCGACGGCTCTCTCTCCCTGCAAATCCGGCCCATGAACGACCCGAAATGGCGCAAGGCGATTTGAGTTCTCCGCCTGCACTGTGGTTTCGTCTTGCCGCGATAGTTTGATCTGAGCGCGGTTCTCAAGGAGAAGAGCGAAATGAATCGTCGTCAAGTGTTGTACGGAACAGGCATGGGACTCGCGGCCAGCATTGCGGCGCAAGCGGGAATCAAGGCGCCCACAAGCAACAAAGAGCAAACCAAGCCTGAGGCGCTCAAGCTGGCCGACTATCAGCCCACCAGCATGCTGCACATGCGCGAGACCCGTGTCGAACGTGCACGCTACCCGGTAATCGACATACACACCCACATCACCGAGTCAAGCAAGTGTGTCAATGGCGTTTGCCTGGCCGGCGAGCGCAATTTCTATGCCCCTGCCAAGGAAGTGATCCCGGTGATGGATCGCAAGAACATACGCGCTATGGTCAATCTGACCGGAGGTTTCGGCGCTGGTCTGGCTAAAACCATCGAAACGTACGATAGGAGCTTTCGCGATCGTTTCTACACATTCACAGAGCCCTCTTACGCGCGTTTCCTGGAGCCGGGCTATCCGCAGTTACAGGCTCAGGCAATCGAGCAGGCGCACCAGGACGGGGCTCGCGGGCTCAAGATTCTCAAGACGCTTGGCCTCTACCTTCGAGAGAACATTACCACCGGAGCACTGGTAAAGATTGACGATTCCAGATTCGATCCCATGTGGGAGGCCTGCGGACAGTTGAATATGCCCGTCGCGATTCACATTTCCGATCCGGTCGCGTTCTTCACGCCCACGGATCGCTTCAACGAGCGCTACGAAGAACTCAACAATCATCCTGACTGGTCTTTCGCCGAATCAGGCTTTCCCACGAACGCCGAGTTGCTGGAGGCAAGAAACAGGATGATTGCGCGTCATCCCAACACGCGGTTCATTGTGCTGCATGTGGGTAACTTCGCGGAAAACCTGGAGAACGTCGGCCAGGCCATGGACCGGCTGCCCAATATGAACGTCGACATCGCCGCCCGGATTGGCGAGTTGGGGCGCCAGCCCCGCGCGGCGCGCGCCTTCTTCGAGAAATATCAAGACAGGATTCTGTTCGGGACCGATGCTGTGCCGCATGTCCGCAATTTTCCGCAACAGCTTTTCGGCGATGAACTCTATGAGATCTATTTTCGATTTCTGGAAACGGATGACGAGTACTTTGACTATGCTCCCGCCAAAGTGCCGCCGCAGGGCCGTTGGCGCATCTCCGGGATCGACTTGCCGGACGCGATCCTGCGCAAGGTTTACTATGAAAATGCCGCCCGCGAATTGCGACTCCCCATCGAGGAGAAGCGTGCTGGGTAAACATATTGAAGCAACTTCACAGCCGTATTGGAGCCGCGAGCCACATAACCTGGGCCCTGGCAAGCGCGCTTTATCGAGGAGATCGCCGTGAAAAATTCCTTCACTTTATGCCTACTTCTTCTGAGCGGCGTTATCCACGCCAATGCGATCGACCGCGGCACTTTCCGGAGTGCTTTTGCAGATCGGGATGTTGCGCTTGACACGAATCCTGAATCTACATTCTGGCAAGAAGCGCCTTCGGTTTTTGCGGAAGTCGACAGTCAAGGCCGCATGGTTCCCTCACATCGAACGCAAGTTAGCTCCCGATGGACAAAGAACAATCTCTATGTGCTTTTTGTATGCCCTTACGAGGAACTATTTCTGAAGCCTTCGCCGAATGTGGTGGAAGAGACCTTTGGGCTTTGGAACTGGGATGTCGCCGAGCTATTCATCGGCTCCGACTTTCACAACATTCGGCGATACAAAGAGTTCGAAGTTTCACCGCAGCAAGAGTGGACCGACCTTGATATCAATCTCGATCTTTCAGATCACACAGTCGGATGGACATGGAACTCTGGGTTTCAGGTCGCGGCGCGCATCGATCCCAAGGCAAAGATATGGTACGGCGCGATGCGAATCCCCTTCACTTCCCTGGATACGCGCCCTCCCGCCGCAGGCAGAACATTCCGCGCGAATCTGTTTCGTTCGCAGGGCCCACCCGAACAGAGGAAGTCGATTGCCTGGAAAGCCCCAATGAGCAACACCTTTCATGTCCCCGAGAAATTTGGACGGCTCACGCTGGTAGAGCAGAAGTAGAAGCAAAGCGTCAGCGACTTGGCGTTGATGGCGCGGTCAACTGCAAGTCGAAATCCTCTGTGTATTCGCGTTGTTCCGTAATACTGTCGCCGTAGAATGTGACCCGGTCTCCATCGCGCAAAACAAAACCAGCTGCTGTGATCCGGGCATGAACGGCGCCGGGCAACTTTGATGCAGGTCTGGCCACCGCAGCAACATGATTCATGCCAGATGCAGAACTACTTGACGCCAGCAAGCTCCGCCAGTGCCTCCCGTGCGAAATGGTGAGACATTAATGTGTCTGGATCAAGCAAAGCTCTTTGCAACGATTCCTTTGCAGCTTCCTTTTGATTGAGCGCTGCCTGCAACATGCCGATGTTATAGAGCCACGATCCCGAGCGGGAACTGGTCTCGAGGCGGCTTTCCGCCTCGGCCAACGACTTCGCGATCCGTTGATCCGCTTTCCCCGCGTCGTATGTACCCAGAGATTTCTCCGCCTGGATGGCCCACGAAAGATTCGCGGAATCGACACTGGCAGCAGCCTTCTGAAAGAGATCCTTGGACTCCTTCGCGCGTCCGCAAATTCGGGCAATTCCAGCCAGCTTGACGTACTCTCGCGCCGATCTGACTTCCGGGCCCAGCCCCTGCTGTTTGTCGGCCAGGAAACCGCTGGCCAGTGTGCAGTTGTTTTCCCTGGCCCACGTCTCAGCTTGCATTAGCTCGATCTCGAAGACCACTTGTTGCGACGTAATTCCTCCCTCTTCGCTGGGAAAGAACCGATCCTTGAACAGTGCCAGCGCCTTCACATATTGCCCAGCCTCGGCGCGCGTCAACGCTAGTTGATAGACAAGGTCTGCCGGCATCTTCGATTTCGGATCGTCGGCTAAAGGGTATTGCGAGAGAATGGCTGCGCGTTCGCCGGCCGACACTCCCGTCAAGCTCATCGCTTCATCGAGACCCACGTATACCTCGGAATTTTCCGGATCGTTTTTCAGGCCCTCCCGGAAATACTCCAGCGCGCGCTGTGGATCGCCTTTCAGCTTCAGCAACGCATCACCCAGATCGACATCAAGCACCCGCAAATGCGGAGCAAGGCGCTTTGCTTCCGCCCAGTGGGCCATGCCCTCATCGTTTAATCCTTTAGAGAAGAGCAGTGTGCCCAGCAGGTAATGAGCAGTCGCATCGTTCCCGTTCGTCGCGAGTGCGGCCTGCAAAACAACCCTGTCAGTCTCCGACGATGGAAAGACGAGACTCGGGGAAAGCTCTGATGCTTGCTGCCAGTTGCGCTGTGCGTCGGCGCCGAGTTTCAGTTTGCAGTAGGCAGCGTAGTAAAGCACCAATGGGTTTTGTTGGGGCAACACCGAACCATTTTCGCTCTCGTCCGCGGCAACGGGCGGATAGGTCTCAGCGAGAACCTCCAGAGCTTTTCGATAGAGACCAAGCCGCATGAAATCGGCTGCATCCCGAAGCACGCGGTAAGGATCTGCCGCCAGATGTTGTTTGTCGGGCCTGCCTGCGTCTTCCTTCAGGAAGTCGCTCATGGGGTCAGCCGCCAGACCGACGTTCGCCAAACGGTCTGCCTCAGGGTACTGGCCCAGCGCGCGCAGAACAGCTTCCAACTCCTCCTGGGAACGAAGATCCGCCGGCTCCGCAGCCACAGCGGCCCTCAAAAAGGAGGCTGCTCCCTGGAGATCGTTTTCCCTTGCCCGCAATTCTGCCAACCTGAGCGCAGCGGAGCCGCGCAGTCCTGGCTGACGGTAGGCGACCTCGTAGGCTGTTTCCGCCTCGCGTGTGTGGCCCAGGCCTTCCTCGGCAATACCCAGGTAATAAGCAATCTCGGAGTTGGATGTGTCGCGCTTTTGCGCGAGTTGAAGGAAGCGATCCGCCTCCTCGAAACGCTGAAGAGACGCAGCCAGCCTTCCAGCGGCCACCTGGAGCGACTGGCTCTGCGGGTATTTCTTCAGCGCACCCTCGGATGTAGCAAGCGCGAGCACAAGCTCTCCGTTCAGTTCCTGATTCTGGCTCAACTGCAACCAGTCATCCTCCGATCTGTTGGTGGGTGCTGGAATGCGCGCTACTTGCTGGGGCCCGGTTTCGATCGCCGCTTCCGGGTCCCAATCGTAATCGCCGTCTGTTTGTTTCAATAGCGAGTGTCCCGCGCTGTCTTTCAACTCGAGGGTCAGTTTGGCAGCTTGGCCTTGCGGAGAAACAGAATGCGACCATGTTTTGTCCGGCGTCAGGTTGGCGGTCTCGCTCCATAGGGTCGCTCCGTTCCCGGTGATCGTGATCTGCGCGCCTGCGAGAGGATCATTCACGTTCAAGGCAACCGTGGTATCGGAGCCATGGGCATTGAAATGAACCACCCCTTCCTTATTGGCCCGCGAGATTCCCCCGGTCCCGCGCACCGGCATCCAGAACTCGCTGAAATGAATGCTCTTCCCAGGGCCGAGAAATGCATATGTTTCCTGATTGCGAAAGAGGCCCGCCTGGACTTCAACGTAGGCGCTATTGTTGTCTGAAAGCGCCTTGCGCCAGGCAAGACCCGCCGCATCGACACCCCACGACCAGATTTTTTTCGCTGGAAGGTCGCGATAGTCCGCAAAATGAGCGGTTCCCGACTGAGTCTTCGGGTTCCATATGCCCATGAACGGCTCGCGACTCCCATGCACAAACACCGAGACCGGCCCGTCGGTTTGATTTTTGATCAGACTCAGGTCCTTCCCCTTCGAATCGATCGGCCAGTGATATACATCCGTGAAGCCGTGTGAAGCGGCAAACCGCATGGGGTAGTCGACGCGGGAATCATCCCACACCTGCACCGCGGCGTTGTTCCACCAGTAGTAACGGTGGCGGACATCGCTGCGGTTGTACAGGGTTACACGTTCTTCAAGCAGGGTGGAGGCAGGTTTCAAGACCAGTTCCACTTCCCACTGCATGCCATAAACACGATCAATATTGCCCACCCAGACCGAGGCGCTTCCGTCCTCATGGGCGGCATAAGCAAAGTCCACCGGAGACATCGAGACCCAGTTATGGGAGACAGGGAAGTTGTATTCCATGCCGAATGCCGCCCACGCTCCGCGATACCCAATCTGCGCCTTCTTGATGGAAGGGTTGGCGTAGAACATCGGCTGGCCGCTGACCTTGTCGATGCAGGTATACAGATGACCGCCGATGTCCGGCAGGACCGTGCATTTCAGATATTCGTTCTCCAGGAAGATCGCGCGCCACGTGTGGTCTGCCCTCACTCCGGTCAGGTTCATCCTCAACGTGTAGGGATAGTTGAAGCGCGCTTTTGCGTAGATATCGAACGGCGGGTTCGGATCGGGCTGGCCCTCTTCATACGTTGGCAGTGTAAGCGTCCCCTGCCAGGCCTTTACCTGAGAGGCAACAGGTTGGCAAAATGCAGAGAGCACTCCCAGCAGAAACAATGCATAGAAAGGGCATTTCTTCATAAATCCCCTCATTTCGTTTTGCTGCCATCGGGCCCGCTCACAGAGAGGGTCGCCCCCGGATCGTTGGGTTGTTCCCAAATGGATACTATCTTTTCTTATCATATATGACGTATTGAGTCTTTTGCCTATCTTTTGAACGGTGCCGAGAGAGACCTGCGAGACGTGAAGACGAACAAATTTGACAGCGACCTGACAGCTGCTAGTGTCCTGAGTCTGAAATACGTAACAGACTACTGGCCGTCATTCTGAGCGAACGGGGCCCCGAACGTCTTTCAGTTCGGGGGTGGTGAGTCGAAGAATCTGCGGTTGTTCTTCCATGAACTTCAGACTCACCACACTAAGAGAATCTATTCCGTTAGCTTGGCGCATCATTGATTGTTTCAAGCAGCCATCGAACAGACACTTGAAGATCGAGCCAGCCTATTGATTGAGGCTACTTCCAACCATGTCAATCATTATGGCGACTACAGCGGCATGAAGTCGGAAGACTTTCGGACAATGTTACCGAAATTGCCGCCAGGATTTGAATACGCTACAGCGGTTCTCCAATTGCTGTACTCCGGAAGTACTTCTGCTGAGTGGTTTTTTCCTCAAGAAAAAGCCACCTTTCACATGTCTAGCAAGGGCACATGAATTGGAGAACCGCTCTAGACACGAATTACTTCGATCCCTGCCGAACTCAGCGCTTCTTCAATGTCTTTGTCGAGTTGGTCATCGGTAATGACATTGTGGATGGCTTTCGGAGGCACAATTTGAGCCAGACTGCGCCGGGTGAACTTTGTTGAATCGCAGACGGCTACAACCCGCGTGGCTGCGTTCACCATGGCGCGATTTACGCGCGACTCGAGGAAGTTGGGGGTCATCGGCCCGATCTTTGTATCGAATCCGTCGACACCAAGAAAGAGAATGTCGGCATGCATCTCCCTCAGAACGTCCTCAGCCAGAGGCCCGACCAGGGAAACCGAGTTCTTGCGCAGTGTGCCGCCGGTCAAGATCACTTCGAAATCCGTCCCCGCGAACTCAGTGGCAATATTCACAGCGTTGGTAATGACTGTAAGGTGCGAGAAACGGCGCAGTTCGCGCGCAACTGCCGTGGTGGTTGTGCCGGAGTCGAGCAGCACGCACTGGCCCTCTTCCACCAGAGAAGCGGCCGCCTTGGCGATGCGCAGTTTCTCCACTGTTTGCTTCTGTTCCTTCTCCTGTAGAGAGGGATCGAGCAGGGTGCTCCCTTGTGGAGAGAGTGCTCCTCCATGGGTGCGCTGAACCAGGCCCTTGGCTCCAAGGCAGTCAAGATCTTTGCGAATCGTGATTCGGGAAATGCCAAGTGTATCAGAGAGTTCCGAGACGAGAACGCGGCCATCGCGCTGAATCTGATCGAGTATGTAATGACGGCGCTCATCGACAAGCATACCACTTCCCTTTTTTGTGCTGGCTTTCATCTTTCTCTTCCCCATATTCCCATTATCGTTCTTTATCATACCTTTACCACAGCCGCCGCGGCTCGGGCCAGGTAATTGCTTGGCTGCGGCGACCAGTTCAACTTCACCAACCACGCCGCGCCATGCTGCCGATAATGCCACCGCCTCACATAGCCCGTCTTGCGCGCAATCCTGTTGACCGTTTCCCCAAAAGGATCGAGAAACAGCAGCCCAGCCCTGAAGTGACCGTAAGAACAGTTACAACGAGCCAGGTGCACACAAAACGAAAATAAACGGAAGCAAAAGTTGATAATATAGCGCCTAAAGGTTATACTCGGCTCCATTGACCGCTCCATTGACCATCGGGAGGTCGATCTGCGCCTCGGCGGCTACGCCCCGTGCACAGTTGAAGGTTGCTTTGTGTTGCTTTGGAAACTGATGAATCGAACGCTGTCCGTGCCTGCCTTGGCCGGAATCTGGAGTTGAACATTGGCGTATTCGTCTGAAAGATGCGAAATCCGGAATATCGAAGAACTTGAGGCTGTCCTGAGTGAGCCGACGGATGCAACCATTCGCACAATGGGTGCGCTGGAGGGGGATCTGGTGGTTCTGGGGATTGGCGGAAAGATGGGGCCAACTCTAGCTCGCATGGCAAAGACCGCTTCTGACCTTGCCGGCGTGAAGCGGCGGGTCATTGGTGTGTCGCGATTCTCCGGTGCGTCGAATCTGGAAGAGAAATTGCAGTCGTGGGGTGTGGAGACCCATCGCTGCGACCTGCTGGACTCGTCTTCGTATGACCGCTTGCCCGAGGCTGCCAATGTAGTCTACATGGCGGGCATGAAGTTTGGGTCTACGGGGAACGAATCGTTGACCTGGGCCATGAACTCCTTTGTGCCTGGACTGGTCTGTGAACGGTACCGCAACAGCCGTTTTGCCGTATTCTCCACGGGCAATGTTTACGGCCTTTCTCCCATCCAACGCGGGGGGTCAGTCGAAAGCGATCCGCTCCATCCGGAAGGGGAATACGCACAAAGTTGTCTGGGGCGTGAACGGATATTCGAGCATTTCAGCCGCGCCTACAAGATCGAGTTGGCCATTCTCCGGCTAAACTACGCAATTGAGCTTCGCTATGGCGTCCTCCTGGATATAGCGCAGAAGGTGTTCTCAGGGCAGGCTGTGCCGTTGCGGATGGGCCACTTCAACGCAATATGGCAGGCGGATGCCTCGGCGATGAGCTTGCAGGCCCTGAGTCATGCCTCTACGCCTCCGCTGGTCATTAACATCACGGGACCAGAGCTACTCTCCGTCGCCCGCATCGCGGAGCAGTTTGGCAAACTGTTCTGTAAGGAAGTGCGCTTCGAAGGCTCTGAATCTGGAGATGCACTGCTGAACAATGCTCAAAAGGCCTTCCAGTTGTTCGGCTATCCACGGACAACAATAGGCCGGATTCTGCCGTGGATTGCACGTTGGGTCGAACAGAGTGGAGAGACTTTAGAGAAGCCCACGCATTTCGAGAATCGCTCGGGGGATTTTTAGGAATGGAAGACACTAGCCACACGCTCCCGTCGAGAATCGGCCAGCAGATCATGGATGGCGTTGCGATTCCGGCGCATCCCCTCGCCCTTACTGCTGAACGGCG
>Ga0255353_1001489_pt1 | contig 13063 bp, 9 predicted proteins | sample HBST25metaG_FD_189941 | JGI IMG/M metagenome (GOLD analysis project Ga0255353, IMG submission 189941) | Peat soil microbial communities from Stordalen Mire, Sweden - H.B.S.T25 | ecosystem: Environmental > Terrestrial > Soil > Wetlands > Peat | place: Sweden: Norrbotten County, Stordalen Mire...
GATGCTCAGCTTCAACCCGGCCGAGTGCCAAACCCGGCAGATTTACAAGTTGATGACCGGCATGATCGTGCCGCGGCCAGTAGCGCTGGTCTCGACGATAAGCCGGGAGGGCGTGGCCAACCTAGCGCCTTTCAGCTTCTTCTCCGGAGTGGGTTCCGTGCCGCCCACGGTGATGTTTTGCCCGGCTCTGCGCCCCGCCGACTCGGCAGAGGCAGGCCAGAAGCCCGATCTGAGAAAGGACACGCTACGCAACGTGGAGGAAACAGGCGAGTTCGTGATCAATGTAGTCAGCGAAGCTATAGCCTCGTCGGCCAACGCCTCTTCAGCCGATGTGCCGCCGGAGGTGGACGAGTTTCCGCTTTCCGGGCTGACACCGATTCCCAGCGAGGCTGTTCGTCCTCCGCGCGTGGCCCAGTCGCCCGCCCAGATGGAGTGCAAACTCCTTCAAGTCATCTACACTGGCCACGAGCCCGGCAGCGGCGTCATCGTACTGGGCGAAGTGGTCCGCTTTCATGTGCGAGAGGATTTGGTGGATAACTTTCGCATCGATCCGGCTGGCCTGGACGCCGTGGGCCGCATGGCCGGCAATACCTGGGTCCGCACCCGCGACCGGGTTGAAATTGTCCGGCCCGATTAGGGGTTAGTTCATGTGAACTGGGGAGGGATGACTCATGCGCGCTTTGGCTGAAAAGAACTGCAAGAGGGTTGGCAGAGGATTGCGGCAGGCGGCATGGGGCATGGCGGCAGGGCTTCTGCTTACGCTTGCGGCGCTGCCGGGTTGCCATGGTTCCATTGTGAAGGAGAAGACGATGAAGATCACCAGTACCAGTTTTCTGGGCAGCCAGATCCCAGCGAAGTTCACCTGCAGCGGAACGGGAATTTCTCCGCAACTGGCATGGACCGCGCCCCCGGCGGGAACGCAAAGCCTGGCGCTGATCGTCACCGATCCGGACGCGCCCAGGGGCGCCTTTGTTCACTGGGTACTATACGACCTGCCAGCGGAAGCGAGGACGCTTCCCGAAGGAGTGCCGACGCAGGGCCAGCTTGCCGACGGCTCCCGCCAGGGCCGCAACGACTTTGGCGAGATCGGCTATGGAGGCCCCTGCCCTCCGGGTCATTCGCTGCACCACTATGTCTTCACGCTGTATGCGCTGGATGCAAAGTTGAATCTGCACGTTGGCGCAACGCGAGCGCAGGTCGAGAGCGCCATGCAGGGACACACACTGGCGCGCGGCGAACTAATCGGGCTCTACCAGCGGTAGGCTGCATGGCTCCCAGAGCATGGTCTGCACCTAACTTTGCTTTCGCGCAAAGATATTTGCTGCAACAAACATTTAGCCTGAAGCATCCTACAAGTAAAGAAAGATCCCGCGCGGGATTTACCCCCGTTTCCCTTTCTCCCGCGCACACACGGCGAGCGCTTTCCCTTGCGCCCTGCCGGCAACCCCGAAGACGGCCCTACGGCCCTGCACTGAAAGGAAAGCTCTTATGATGAAACGTTTGGCACTCGTAACTGGCATTCTGGCACTGACAGCTCCCTTGGCGCTGGCGCAAACCTCTGCCTGGGCCACCGATCCGGCCCATAGCGAAGTCGATTTCACCGTCCGCCACGGCGGCGTCTCCAATGTGCACGGCCGCATTGGCAAGGTGACAGGCACTCTGGTGTACAACGAGGCTGATATCACCAAGTCCACCGTGACGGTAACCATCGACACCAGCACCGTGAATACCGGCGAGCCGGCCCGCGACGCGCACCTCAAAACCGATGCATTCTTCGACGTAGCCAAGTTTCCCACCGCGGCCTTTACCAGTTCCGGCGTGGCGAAAAACGGCAACAAGCTGACAGTGAACGGTAACCTGACACTACATGGCATTACCAAGCCAGTGGTGCTCGATGTGGAAGGCCCCAGTACGCCGGTAGAGGGCGCGATGGACCATAAACCGCACTCTGGTTTCTCAGCCACCACCACCATCAGCCGCTCGGCCTTCGGGATTGGAAACAGCTTTCCTTCAGCGCTGGTGGGCGACGAGGTTAAACTGACCATCGAAGTGGAAATCGTCAAGCAGTAAACGCGACAGGCCGCTGGCTGCGATAATTGCAGCGATGCGTATGAAGACCAGAATGGCGTCGTTGGCAGGCGGCTTGGCCTGCGCCCTGATGATTGGGTCTTCGCTCACGGCCCAGCGGCCGGAGCGGCCCACAGTGGCTATCTCCGGCTATGTGATTGATGCCGAGATCGACCCGGCTACGCACCATCTGGCGGCCAAGGCGGTGGTCAGCTTCACCGTGCCTGAAAGCGCCGGACCCAAGATCGCTGAAACGGTCAGCTTCGGCTTTCATCCGGCGCTGAAGGTGTCCAAAATCTCCGACGAGGGCGGCACGGCGCTCACCGGCGAGCGATCGGTGGATGGATCAATCCGCGTCACCCCGGCTACGCCCTTCGTCCAGGGAAAGGCACTCCGCTGGAGCTTCGAGTACGAGGGAACGGTGACCGGCAACAACGACGGCCCGGTGGAAGGCGTGAAACTGGCCGCCATCCAGGAGCCGATTACCTATCTGCTCTACCCGGCACGCTGGTTCCCCGTTTCTGGTTCTTTGACCGAGCGCTTCACGGCGGAGATGCACTTCCGCGTACCGCAGGGGGTGCTGGTCTTCGCCAGTGGCAGCCAAGGCGGGGCCAAACCTGTCACGCTGGCCAACGGCAAGCCAGGCGAGCAGTACGACTTTAACTGGACGAAGCCCGGCTTCCCGGGCACGGTGATTGCCGGTCAATTCATGGGGCCGTTCACAGCCGGCCCCGGCAACGTGAAGGTCTGGCTGACGGCGAGCCACCAGCAGGCGGGCAACGATCTGGCGCAGACGGCGACCAGGGAGTACGACTTCTTTACCGGCAGCTTTGGCGCGCTCGAGTCAAGCCATTTGAATGTGGTGGAAGTTCCGGACGAGACGCTGCCCGCCGTCTGGGCGCCGGAGCTGGCGGCGATTCCGGGGTCACACGTGGGCGACAAGAGCGGTGTGCGCCTGCTGGCCAATACCATCGCCCACCAGTGGTGGGGCTCGGAGGTAAGCCCGCGCACCCTCAACGACGCCTGGATCACCAACGGCATGACCCGCTACGGCGAGTTGATGTTCGTGGAGGATGAAAATGGCAGGAACGCCCTGAATGCGGCCATTCAGGACGTTTCCGCCGGAGCTTTGGCCTACGACACCATTCCGTTGTCGAGCGCCAGCCGGTTGAGTCCCTTCTCGCACGAGTTCCAATCGATGACGCTGGAGAAGGGCGCGATGATCTTCCATATGCTGCGCGGGGAGATGGGCGAGAAAGCCTTCTTGGCCACACTCAAAGGCGCTCTGAACCAGTACGCCGACGGGACAATCCGCGCTTCGGATTTCGAGAAGGTGGCCGAAGCCGGGAGCCAACAGCCGTTATCCGCGTTTTTTGCACAATGGGTGGACGGCACCGGCGCGCCGCAGTTCACCAACAAATACGCCGTCTACCGGCTGGGCAACAACAAGGGCTTCCGGACGATGGGCGAGATTGGCCAGGATTTGGATCTCTTCCGGATGCCGGTGGAATTGAGCATTGAGACCGATGGCAAGACCGAGACGAAAAAAATCGAGATCGCTGGCGCCGGCACGCAGTTTGTGGTGGACACCTTCGGCCGGCCCCGCCGCATCAGCATCGATCCGGAGAACTGGGTGCTCAAATCCACCCCCGAGTTGCAGGTACGCATTGCCATTTTGAAAGGGCTGCAACTGGTTGCCGAGGGCGACCTGAACGGTGCGCTGGCCGAGTACCAGAAGGCGCTGGAGGTCAATTCGCAGAGTTCTCTGGCCAGCTACCGCATGGGAGAAGTGCTCTTCACGCAGCGCAACTACCAGGCAAGCGCGAACTCCTACCGGGATGCGCTGCGTGGCGACGGTGAGCCGCACTGGATCGAACTCTGGAGCCACATAGCCCTTGGCAAGATCTTTGACACCACCGGCCAGCGCGACCGAGCGGTGAACGAGTACCGGCTGGCAGTGCAGACCAACGACAACACGCAGGGCGGGGTCAACGAGGCGCAGATGTACCTGCAAAAGCCGTACACACGGCCCGACCACGAGTAGGTGCAGATTGACACGCCAAGCCGTACTTCTGATCAGCGCTCTTCAACCAGGTCTTGACTCGATTAGAGGATCCAGATCACAGGAACTTGGAGAAGATGAATCCGGCTACTGGCTCACCAGCTTCTGAGCCACCAACTCCTCGTCCGCGTCGGTATGAATAATCTTGTTATGAAGGCAATAGAGGGCAAGTTCAAGCCGGTCGCTAACGCCCAGCTTGTCGTAAATTTTCCTTAGATAATTCTTGATCACCTGCTCAGTGGTTCCAAGCTGGAAGGCAATCTCCTTATTGCGCTTGCCCTGCGTGATGCAGGTGATGATGGCCATCTCCTTGGGCGAGAGCTTGGGCTGGATGCGCGGGTTCACCATGGCGGAGGCCTGGGCGCGATAAGCCTCAATGACCCAACTGACCGATTGATTGTCGATCCAGGTCTCACCGGCGGCGATCCGGCGCACGCAGCGAACCAGCAGGTCGGGCGAAATGGAGCGGCTGACGATGCCGCGAACACCGCGACGGTAAAACTCGACGGTCTGGTTTTCGTCGGTTGCCACGGCCTGCACAATCAGTTTAACGTCGGGAGCAAGGCGCAGCAGGTCAGGGATGACGTTGGCCGTTCCGGCCAGCAGGCTGCCTTCCAGAAGCACAATATCGGTTGGGTAGCGCTGGATGGCCGCGCGCAGATTCTCCAGGGAATCCGCCTGGGCTACGACGCGAAGATCGTCTTCAAGCGCAAAAACCTTGCGAATGCCAACCCGGTAAATTGCCTGGGAATCCGCAAGAATAACCCGGATAGTCCCGGGTTTGACCGGGGCTTCGAGGATTTCGCCGTCAGAAAAATCGTCCAATAAATCCATAAGCGTGTGTCGCCAAACCAAGAGTGACTATTGTCAATCTGGTTCCGGCTCTCACTGCTCGGCGAATCGATACTCGTCGATCGTGGCGGCCGCCAGATAGTTACTTTGGTTCATAGAGCAGCGTACCACACGTCCTTGACAGTGAAGCAAAACATCGCGAGGTGTACCTAGAACAGTACCTGGCATCCGCAGCGAAAAATGGATCTCCTGCCCTGTCTGCATCGGGCAGTCTATCTCAAGAGCTACGCCGCTGGCGGAAACATCTCGAGTGACAGCGGTAATCTCTCCTTTTCCGGACGACAATACCACCGGCAGTGCAAGCGGAAAACGCACTGCACAGCGAACTTCCTCCCGGCGAGAAACTGACCGGGAACGAGCCGAGGAAAGCGGCAACGCGGATTTCGAAAGATCCATAGACGGCACCCGAACCCAAAATGGGCCGTATTCACTCTACCGGAATTTTCCTATGATTCCGCAGATTTCAAGCGTTCTCAAAGCACCAAAGTTTCCAAGGAAGTAACTTGCCCATCCCTTATCATGCAGTAACTTTGCAGGGCCGGGAAACAGCGGTCAGCGCCGCAGCGCGCGCAGGTTGTAATCAGCCACAGCGTGCGCAACCTCGGTGGCCGGAGCGCGAAGATCCGGGCTCTGTTCCTGCCAACTGGTAAGAGCCTCGAAGACGGCGCCCACCAGGCAGTGGGCGGCGATGGCGGGGTCGGCAACAACGATCGCATTCGAAGCCAGTTCGAAGCTGTGACAGACCTGCTCGGCCTGCTGCCGGAGGATGAATCGGCGCACCTTCTCCAGACGGGGACTCAGGCCGGAAGACTCGGCGATGAGGATGCGCGCATCTTTTGGATTCTCGGCAAGAAAGAGGAACAGCGCCTCCACAGCAGCGGGAATCTGTGACAAGGAATCAGGATGGGAGAGCTGGGCCTGGTGGATCACGTCGTCCACCTTCTGGCCGAGAGCTTCGAGGACCGCCGCAAAGACGTCCTCCTTGTTGCGGAAGTGCGCGTAAAAGCTGCCCACTGAGCTGTCTGACTCAGCAACGATCATGGGCACGGTGGTGGAGTGATAGCCGTAGCTGCCAAACTGCCCAGTTGCGGCCTCAAGAATCGCTCGGCGGCGGGCGTCCTTGCGGGCTTCGGTGGCGGCGGTTTTGCGATAGGCCATTTTTTATCCGGGGACCTCTTGCAAAGAATAGAATGACGTGTCATTCTATTCTTGTCAAGGAAGAAAACCATGATTCAAGCAAGATTTTCCCATACAGCGTTTCAGACGACCTCCGCTGGCTGCCTTTCCCGGTTAGCCGCTCGATCAAGCGTTTCCGTCCTGTGTCTGCTAGCCCTGTTGCCGATGACGGGGTGCGGGCCAAAGCCCCCGGTGGCAGCCGATCGGCCGGTTGCGGTGCGGTTGCGCGCGCCAAATCGCATTCAGCAGCCGGTTTCGGTGGCGGCCAGCGGAGCGGTGGAGGCCAATGTGACGGCCCAGGGCGCATTCCAGATTGCCGGACGCGTGGCGCGAGTTTATGTGGAAGAAGGCCAGGCGGTTGCAAAGGGCCAGGTTCTGGCGGAGTTGGATGCAACCGACTACCGCAATGGCTACGACGCCGCCGCCGCGCAGGCGGATGCCGCGCGAGCAACCGACAAAAAGGCCCAGGCGGGGCTGCGTCCGCAGGAACTGGAGCAGGCGCGCATCGACTTCCAGCGCTGGCAGGACGAATACAACCGCATGAAGTATCTCTACGATCACAAGAGCTTGGCGGCCAACGATTTCGAGAAGATTGAGGCCGGGTACAAAGCCGCGCAGCAGCGGTATGAGATGGCTAGGCAAGGCGCGCGGGTGCAGGACAAGGAAGCCGCCAACGGGCAGTTCCGCGCGGCAGCCGCGCAGATGCACGAAGCCCAGAAACGGCTGGCAGACTGCAAATTGCGGGCGCCGATTGCGGGCTTTGTGGGGATGAGACGGATCGACGTAGGCGACACCGTGGGTGCGGGGATACCGGTGATTGGCGTGCTGGACCTGAATCCCGTAAAGGTGCGCGTAGCGATTCCGGAAGCCGAGATCGGCAAGGTGCGAGAGGGCGCGCGGGCCACGGTGACCATTCCGTCGCTCGACGGCCGGCAGTTTGAAGGCAAGGTGGAGGCAGTGGGCGTAACGGCAGACCCGGCCTCGCGGACCTACTCAGTGAAGATTTCGGTTCCCAACCCTCAGCGGCTGTTGCGCGCGGGAATGGTGGCCGAAGCGCGGATTTACGGCTCGACGATGGTGAACGCGATCACCGTTCCTGGGGACGCGATTATCCGCGACGCGCGGGGCGTGACGCATGTATACGTCTACGAGCCCACACGGCAACGGGTGTACGCGCGCAGGGTTGACGTTGGCGCGCTACTCAACAACGAAGTCGAGATTCGCAACGGACTCACCGGCAATGAGCAAATCGTAGTGGCCGGGCAGCAGAATGTGCGCGAAGGCTCGCCGGCAAAGATTGTGGGAGGCGGAGAGTGAATCCCGTCCGCGCTGCTCTGCGCTACCCACAGGTAACGCTAGTCCTCTCCGGCATGTTGTTCGTGGCCGGCTTGTATTCGTTTGTGACGATGCCTCGGCGCGAGGACCCGAAGATTACCATTCGCACCGGCATTGTCGCCGCTGTTTATCCCGGTGCGTCGGTCGAGGAAGTGGAAGATCAGGTCACCAGCAAGATCGAGGAGCGGCTTTTCCGGTTTGAGGAAGTGCGCCGTGAAAAGACCTTCTCCACCAGCCGCAACGGCATGGTGATCATCAATGTCGAGCTGAACAAGTCGGTTAAGGATCCGGATCAGTTCTGGTCGAAGCTGCGCCTGGATCTGGCGCAGTTGAAGGCGACCGGGCTGCCCTCCGGGGTGATCGGCCCGATGGTCGATTCCGACTTCGGCGACACGGTCGCGGCGCTGATTGCCGTGCATGGCGGAGGCTACGGCCCCAGGGAGCTGAAGGACTATGCGCAAACCGTGGAAGCGGGGCTGCGCACCATCCCCGCGGTTTCGAAGATTAAGCGCATCGGCGACCAAAAGGAAGAGATCGACGTTTCGACTTCCTCCGAGCAACTGGCGCAATATGCCGTCAATCCGCTCCGGATCATGCAGGCGCTGGCCGGGCGCAACACGGTCGAGTACGCGGGCCGCGTGCCTGCCGGTACGAGCAAGGTGCCGATTGAAGCCAACAATACCTTCACGGCCGAGGATCAGATTCGCCAGGTGACGGCGGATGTCTCGCCGACCGGCCAGCCGGTACACATCGGCGATCTGGCCGATGTCACGCGGGTCTACAAGGACCCGACCGAGTATGCGCGCCGCGAGGGCGAGCAAACCATTCTGCTGTCGGTCGAGATGCACGAAGGCAATAACATTGTCGACTTCGGCAACACGCTGCGCGACAAGCTGAAAAGCATCCAGACGACACTTCCCCCGGATGTGAAACTGGACCTGGTGGCGGATCAGCCCCAGGCAGTTCACGACCGCATCAACTCTTTTTTTGTCGAGTTCGGGATCGCCATCATTGCCGTCATTCTGATTACCATGCTGCTGCTGCCGATGCGCGTGGCGCTGGTTTCGGCCATCGCCATTCCGGTCTCGGTGTCGATGACCTTTGCCCTGCTGGAAGCCTTCGGCGTCGAGTTGCAACAGGTGTCGATTGCGGCGCTGATTGTGGTGCTGGGCATGGTGGTCGATAACGCCATCGTGATTGTCGACAACTATGTGGGCTTGCTGGATCGCAAGGTGCCAGTCGAAGAGGCGGCCGAGCGGTGCGCCACGGAGATGTCCGTGCCGGTGCTGACCGCGACGCTGGCCATCATCGCGGCCTTTGTTCCGCTGCTGATGCTCACTGGCAGTGTTGGCGAGTTTATTCGCTCGCTGCCGATCACCGTGGCCATCGCTCTGTCTACTTCCTATGTCGTGGCCATGCTGCTGACGCCGCTGATGGCGCGTTTCTTTATCCACCAGGGGCTGCGCGACCACGAGCAGGAAGCCGCTACGGGCGAGCGCAAGCTGACGCCTCTGGACCACATGCAGCACTACTACAACAAGATCATCGGCTGGGCCATGCAGAACAAGAAGCTGGTTCTGGGCTCCAGCGTGCTGGCGGTTATCGCAGGGCTGGGCCTGTTGGCCCTGGTGCCGCAACTGTTCTTCCCACTGGCCGAGCGCGACCAGTTCGTGATGGATGTGTGGCTGCCGGAGGGCACGAAGATCGAGTCGACCGACGCTACTGTGCGGCGGATCGAGGCGGTTCTTGCGCACGAGTCGCTAGTCAAGTCGTATACCAGCTTTCTGGGCGAGAGCGCCCCGCGTTTCTACTACAACGTGAACCCGCAGGCGCCTGCGTCCAATTACGCGCAGATTCTGGTCAACACCAAAAAAGTGAAGGGAACGCCGCAAATGGTGGCGGCGCTGCGTGAGCGGCTGCCCGACGTGGTTCCAGAAGCGAAGGTCTACGTCAAGGAACTGCAACAGGGCCAGCCGATGGAGGCTCCTGTTGAAGTGCGTATCGTGGGAACCGATGTTTCCACCATCGAAACTCTGGGCAACCAGGTTCAAAACGTGCTTGAACACACGCCCGGCGCTACCTACGTTCATACCGATTGGCACGAGGATGCCTTGCAGATGGGCGTGAATGTGCGCCAGGAAGTCGCCAACCGGCTGGGACTGACCAATGCGGCCATCTCGCAGCAATTGGCAGTAGGCTTTGAAGGCGCACCTGTGACGACCTTCTGGGAGGGCGACCGCGGCGTGGATGTGGTCCTGCGTCTCGACCCTGCCGAGCGGCAGAGCTTTCAGAACGTAGCCGATACTTATGTGATGTCTCCCGTGACCGGAGCGAAGGTTCCGCTCACTGCCGTGGCGTCTTTCACTCCTGACTGGCAGCCGGGGCGGATCGTGCGCCGAAACGGCGTTCGCACGCTGACCGTGCGCGCCTTTCCCAGCGGCAAGCGCCTCGCCAGCGAAATTCTCGGCGACGCGCGCAAGCAGATCGACGCCATGCCGCTGCCGCCGGGCTATCGCATCGAATACGGCGGCGAGTCGGAGAACAAGCAGGAAATCTCCGTCGAGATGCGCAATGCGCTGCTCATCAGCATGTTGCTGATCTTCCTGATTCTTCTCTTTCAGTTCCGTTCGCTGGCTGATCCACTGATCGTGATGGCGGCCTTCCCGCTGGCGCTGCCCGGCGCGGCTCTGGGTTTGCTGGTGACCAACAACACCTTCGGCTTTACGGCTTTCATCGGCGTTGTGAGCGTGGGCGGACTGGTGGTGAGGAACTCCATTATTCTGATCGACTACATCTATGAACGGATCAAGCTCGGCGCGGGTCTGGAGCAGGCTGCGCTGGAGGCCGGGGAGCGTCGTCTGCGGCCCATCTTCCTGACTTCGGCGGCTGCTGCCGTGGGCGTTATTCCCATGATTATTTCCGGATCGAGCATGTGGTCGCCGCTGGCCAGCGTGATCGCTTTTGGCCTGCTGGGCTCGATGTTCTTTACCCTGATTGCCATCCCGGTTCTCTTCGTGGTGGTGCATCGCAGACTGCGGGCCAGGGCTCAGGCGAAAGCTGCGGCGGCGGTGCTGCTTGCCTGCTTTGCGCTTACCAGTGCTGCGCAGGCGGAAACGCGGCGCATTACGCTCGACGAGGCTGTTGCTCTGGCCACCAAGCAGAATTCAATCGTGAAGATGGCGCGGCTGAAGACCAAGGAAATGGATGCGAAGGTGACCCAGGCGCGTGCTAACTATTTCCCGGTGGTGAGCAACGATACCAGCGCCGCGCACCTTCAGAACCTTGAATACCTGCAGATTCCGATGGGCGCGCTGGGCGTGTATCCGGCAGCTGGGGCCATCCCCGGCGCGAAAGCCTCCATCGCGCTCGGCAATCAGAATTTTCTGCTGAGCACGACCACGGCGGCGCAACCACTGACGCAGTACTTCAAAATTCACGCAGGCGTCCGTGCGGCCAAAGCGGATGCGGGCATTGCGCGGAACAATGCGCGGCAGGCGGAAAATGAAGTCGCGCTAAAAATGAAGCAGCTTTATTTCACTCTTCTATCGGCCGAGCGGCGTCATCAGGCGGCTGAACTGACGATTGAAGCTGGAGAAGAGCGGCTGGTCGAGGCGCAGCACGGCGTCGAGGCCGGAGCGGTGCTGAAGCTAAAGGTTCTGGATGGCAAGGCGCAGATTGCTGATGCGCGTCACAAGCTGGGATCGCTGGAAGACGCCATCTCCGACATGAAAGTGGAATTCAACGATCTGGCCGGATTGCCTTTGGAGACCGACGTGGAACTGGTTGCGCCGGAGGTGGAAACGGCCGACATGACTGCGGGCGACCTGGAGGCCGAGGCTATCCGACGCAATCCCGAGGTGGCCGTGGCCCGCGAGACACTGGTCAAGGCGAAAGCTGGCCTGAGCGCGGCGCACGCGGAATATATTCCGGAGATTGGAGCCTTTGCGCAGTACATCCATCAAGACGGCATGCCGCTGCTGACCGAAAACAATGGCGTGATCGGACTCAAGATGAACTGGACGCTGCTCGAGTTCGGCAAGCGCAGCGGAAAGGTTCATGAGAGCCGGGCCCAGGTGGCCGAGGCGGAAGAGAATCTTTGCCACACGGAAAACCGGGTGCGCGTGGAAATTGAGAAAAGCGTGCGCAAGGTGCGGCGCGCCGAAACCGGTCTGGAAGCTGCGCGGGAAAGCGTCGAGGCGCGGGCAGAGATGCGGCGCATTACGGCCAACCAAGTGGAGGCGAAGACGGCAAATGCATCCGCTCTGAAGGAGGCCGAGGGACAATTGGCGGAGGCCGAGGCAGTGCTCTTCCAGGCAGAGGCAGAGCGCAACACGGCACGGGCGGAACTGGAAAGAACCCTCGGACAAGAGTAACGTAAACTTTTGCGGGTTTTGCGGGAGGGAAACGTGGAATACCGCGTATTGACGGTCAACCGGGAGTTCGGCAGCGGCGGCGGGCGCATTGCGCAGACCATTGCCGAGTGGCTCGGCTGGAAGCTGCTCGACAAGGACATCATCGACGCCATCGCTTACGCGGCGCACGTGGATACAAATGTCGTGCGCCACTACGACGAGCACGTGGATTCCTGGCTGCGGCGCATCAACCAGCAGGCCATGCGCTCGGCCGCGCTGGCCGCCGGCCTGGAACTTGGTGAGAACTCCGTCTTCGACGCCGAGGAGATGGTGAAAATCTCGCAAAAGATCATCGAGAAAGCATGGTCTGACGGGAACTGCGTAGTTGTGGGTCGCGGCTCGCAATGCGTCCTGCAGCGCAAACCCGACGTTTACCACGTCTTCGTCTACGCTCCGTGTCAGGAACGCATCGCGCGTCTACGCAGCCGGCTGGAGAAGGGCGCCAACATTGAACAGCGTATGCGAACCGTGGATGGAGAGCGCGCCAAGTACCTGCTACAGTACTTCGGCAAGGCATGGAACAACCCCCATCTCTACGACCTGATGATCAGCTCGCGCGCCGACGAAGACTCCACCGCGCGGGCTATTCTCTATGCGATGACGGGACGGGCAACGGTCTGAACGTGATTCCCAGGTCTCAGAATCGAAACCTGGGACACTCGCGATCCAGCCGGTGAACTAGCAACCGCCCTCTGACAACTGACCGGGTTATTGCCGTGGCGCCCTGTTGCCCGATTGATTGCTCTCGATCACCACGGATGCATCCTCATCGAAGGATAGCTGGGCGATGCTGATTTCAAGGTGCGCCCGCGCAGCCTCCCGCTCCTTTTCCAGGCCAGCCCGCTCCTTGCGCGCGGCCTCGATCCCGTCTTCGGCGCGATTCAACTCCTCGACAAAGCGTTTGGCCGCATCGTTGCCCTTGAGCGCGGTCAGGTTTTCGCGGTCGCGCGCCTCGTCGTCAGCCAGAGTCTTCTCCTTCGCCTCGATCTCCCGAATCTTGCGGTTCAAATCGCTGAGCGCGGTTTCCGCTTCGATGAGGGGACGCAGCTTCTCTTCGAGGGACGGAACCTGCTTGCTAACTGAAATCAGAAATTCACTGCGATCATCGTCGGGGGCGATGCGAACTTTCTCCGCGAGTGCGGCCTTCTCGCCGACGTGC
>Ga0255353_1001491_pt1 | contig 13055 bp, 20 predicted proteins | sample HBST25metaG_FD_189941 | JGI IMG/M metagenome (GOLD analysis project Ga0255353, IMG submission 189941) | Peat soil microbial communities from Stordalen Mire, Sweden - H.B.S.T25 | ecosystem: Environmental > Terrestrial > Soil > Wetlands > Peat | place: Sweden: Norrbotten County, Stordalen Mire...
GGGCGGAGACCCAACGACAGACAATTATGTGGTGACAGGGGGTTTCTTTGACCAGCCTATAGGCACTATGGCTTGCAATACAGGACCAAACGGGCATGATGCTGGAAACTTCCAAAGTAATCAAGGGGTGGACTCTGGATATGTTATTCCTGTCGCCTATCGAACAAACGCGGCTGGACAAGTTGATCCGCAAGGAGATAAATCCGCTGCGTTAACTTCAAATACTGATCCTTGCACACAGATTCTTGCCTTTGACACCACGCAAGTGACAAGCAAGACGAACCGCTCAAATCCACAAATAGGTGATCCATGCCATACGCTTGCAAAAGGATCGGAGCCGCCGTCAATTGCCTATCGCATTCATGGAGAAAACTCAACAGCAATGACTGGAGACGGGATAGCCAGAGTTGGCGATCCTGTTGACGTAGCGCGGTCGCTAGATACCTGCGGAGGATATGCGACGAATCAAGGCGGCAATGTGGTTAAACAGTCGATGCAAGTGAGAAGATTAACTCCAACGGAGTGTGAAAGACTCCAGGGAATACCAGATGGTCATACTTTAGTTCCTTTTAACGGTAAGCCTATGGCAGATGGGAATCGGTACAAAATGATCGGCAATGGATTTGCTGTGCCAGTAGTCGCTTGGATAGGGAAAAGGATTCAGATGGTAGAGGATATGAAATGACACCCGATACCTGCCCACTCTGCGGTAAACAACTTCTTAATCCTAACGGATTACAGCAAGCGAATAAGCGCATTTGTTCCCTATGTCATGATAGAATAAAGAAGAAGCATCGTTGGCATATTGGCAGTACAGGACTGCTTGAACACCGCGATTGCAGTCACCCCACAGGAAAAATAGACACACAAGAATCGAAAGGGTTATTCTAATGCAAAAGATTTGGTCACACAAGGAAACTGAAAAGCTCAAGAAATACATGAACGATTATCCTCCTATCTCCTCCACACAAATTGCAGAGGAAATGGGAAGGTCAGTAGACTCAGTTCGCCACAAAATCAAGTGGATGAGAAAACAGGATGGAGATGTGCCTGTAAAGAAGGTAATTCCTACAAAGAAGACAGTCGCTAAGCCTGTCGTCACGAAGGCAGAAAAGCCCACTCCTGAGCCTAAGACGGCTAGGACAGGGAAAGTACCACACATCTCCTATCCGCCTCTAGAGTGGTGCCCTACGTGTCACAGCCCTGTCAGCAATTGGGACGACCATCGTCGCAGGATGGGCTGCGAAAGGCCATTAGCGTAAAGGAGGAATTCGTTTTGATTAAACAGGTAAGAGAATTTCACGAAACATTTGGCGTTGCCTGTCCTAGCGCCCCAAGCATTCCAGATGAGTCCGTTGTTAAGCTCAGAATCGATTTAATCGAAGAGGAGTTTAAGGAACTAAAAAAGGCATTCTCGGAAGGAGATTTAGTGGAAGTAGCCGACGCGCTCTGCGATCTCCACTACGTTATTTCTGGTACCTCGTTGGCTTGTGGACTTCCAGAGGACGAGCTTTTTGATGAGGTTCACCGATCCAATATGTCCAAGGCGAACGAGGATGGAACCATAATAAGGCGCGAAGACGGAAAGATTCTCAAGTCTTCAAGATGGTCTCCTCCAGACTTAAAAAGCATCATCGAAAACCACACAAGGAAACAATAATGACTTGCACGCTCGAACAGTTCTTGGAAGCAGAGGAGCTTTCCTGCCGTCGTGTAGCCCGTAGCTGTAACGAAGGCACTCAGGCACATCGGGAGTGGCTCAAGACGGCTGAGATGCTCCTAAAGAGACGTAGGGAGCATGTACTTGTATGTAAGGTGTGTGGAGGGAAGCAGTGATCTGTAAGAATTGCGGTCGTGAAATTCAGCCAGCAAACAGTTTCCTAGCGTCCGTTAAATATCGGCACTCGGAAGACCAGATGATTACCTGTGTGGGAGATGGAGGTTTCGCTATCAAGGACGAGACTGGGAAATACGAGATTGCTGAACCGGAAGAAGAAAATAAAGCATAGTGCGACTTTCCATCTGGGGTAGAAGGTACTCTGCCCAACGGTAAGCAATTCCAAGGAACAACCAAGAATCAAATCGAAGTCCGTAGTGGTTTTATTCTCTACCCCGTTATTTCGCTGGGTCGCAAGTCGCCATCGGTGCCCAGTAAAACCGCTGTATGCGGAAAAACCTTTGAACTTTCAATTTTGCCTATCGCCCATCTGGTCTTTGCGGACGGCATCACGGCCATCTATCCACGCAGATTCAATTCACACGAAGGCAAGCCGGTTTTCCAAACCGACCGTAACACATTCTTGTTTCCTGTATTTTCTTGGCTTTTTTGGAATCTACTCCTGTACAGGGCCAATCTCGCGGGAGGATCGCCATGCGCGAGCAAGGCAAAGGAGTGGCATTCCCCGTGGGACGCGGCAGGACGACGAATTGTCATTGCAGAATCCATGTACACCCTTAGCACTTGCAGAATCTCACGAAATAGGGTATCTTGTCAATAGCGGGGTGTGGTTTTTCCATCCCTTTCCATTCGCCCTTAGCAAGCAATGGCACCCCGCGCTCCTTTCCTCCGAACTCCAGACAAGCTCCCAAACCGCCGGGATGCTGGAGTGTGCTTGCCTATGCTAAAAATAATGCTTGACAAATGCTTTATATGCTTACATACTGCAAGCATGAGCACGGCAAGCATACAGATCGGGAGTAGAGTCTACATAAAGATTGCCATCGCTGGCGATCCAGGTGTAGTCATGAAATTCGATCACTATGGACGCGCTCTCGTAGATTGGCCCGATATGCAGGAAATAGGGAGATGGACAGCCCATTCCACTGAAGATTTAGTGGTCGATGAGGCATTCACCGTCACGCAGCTTGACCTATCCTTTGACGACATTGCCGCGTAGTCCTGCACTTTCCTCTTGACAATTTCATCCTAAAAGCGCAGTATTGTCCTATGAGCCTAGAACAGAAAGCCAAAGAATTCGCTACGAAAGCGCATGATGGACAGAGGCGCAAGTATACAAATCTCCCGTATATAACGCATCCTGCCGCCGTGGTGGAACTCGTTAGAAGCGTGGACCATACGGAAGAGATGCTTGCGGCGTCGTGGCTGCATGACGTTGTGGAGGATTGCGGAGTATCTATTTCTGAAATAAGAGAGGAATTTGGAGATGACGTGGCTAGTCTAGTTGATTGGCTTACCGACGTTTCAAAACCGTCTGACGGGAATAGGGAGAGGCGTAAGCATCTCGACATGATTCACATGGCTAATGCTAGTCCATCAGCAAAAACCATAAAAATCGCAGACTTGATTGATAATACATTGAGCATTGTGATCTACGATCCTGAATTCGCAAAGGTGTATTTACCGGAAAAAATGGATCTTCTTCAGGTTCTAAAAGAAGGGGATTCTGATCTATGGAAGAGAGCGTTTGACCAAGTGAATGTTTTAGTGAAGGATGGTATTTAATTATGTCAGGAACTATTCGTTACATTGAATACAGATGCAAACAGCATTATGGTTATGATTGCTATTGTGATGCGTTAGAAGCATCTATTATAATGTTTAGAAAGCATGGTCATACAGACCTTGCTATATATAAATGTAAAGTGTGTAAAAAACTTCATCTTGGAAGATTAGGCTATTATGAAAAAGATTCTTTTTCTAAGAAACGTCGTTATATAGAACGACAAATGAAAAAAAGGAGAGAAAATGGCAGAGCAAACTCACAAAGTTGAAATTGTGCGAGTTCAAGTAGAACCGCACCCGAATGCGGACCGACTTGATATTTGTCGCATCTTCGGTTTTACTTGCTGCGTAGCAAAGGGTTCGTTTGTTGACGGACAATTAGCGGCATATATTCAGCCTGATTCTGTCGTGGATTCAAAACTACCAGAATTTGAATTTCTTGCTGGACATGAGCGCATTAAAGTAAAGAGACTGCGTGGGGTTGTTTCCATGGGTCTCCTTATGCCCGCTCCTGAAGGCGCACAGGAAGGTGATGACGTAGCCGAACATTACGGCGTCACTCATTATGAGCCTCCCATCCAAGGGGAACGCTGCGGTGAAGTCGAGGGTGGTCCTATCGGTATCTACGCTCCCAAGTACGATGTGGAGTCTATGTACCGCTATAAAAGCCTGTTTGTTGAGGGTGAAACAGTCATTGCAACCGAGAAAATTCACGGATGCGTAACTTCAAAGGCGCTAGTGTCATTAGCTAATGGAGAAACGCAGTACATATCTACTCTCAAAGTTGGGCAGGATATTCTAGGCGTAGATATAAATGGAAAACTTACGACTACGCGCATATTGAATACATTCAACAACGGAAAGGCTGAGAGATGGCTGAAAATAAAAGGAAATCGTCGCGCCTGCGGAAGGGGTAGTAGTTTCTTTGCTCTTATTTGCACACCAGAACACAATATATGGAGCGCAAGCCAGCAAGATTATGTACGTGCCGATTCGTTGAATGTTGGAGAAAAAGTATCTCTTGTACGCTCGGAAATGGGATTGACTCCCATACAGGAACAGATGTTGCTTGGAAAACTTCTCGGTGATGGAAGTATCAGCATTACCGATCACTCTGCTCATATATCATGGACACACAGAAAGGCAGACGAGGGCTATATTGACTGGTGTGGACAAGCTATTGGAAGCATTGACTCTGGAGTTCGTGAACCTTTAACTAGCGGATATGGAAGCGCGATGATAAGGTCTCGAACTTCTAATTCGTTTTGGATAAAGGATAAGTTTGAGACATTCATCGTAGGCGGAAATAAAGTCGTTCCTGAATGGGTGGCCGATGAATTGTCTCCACTGTCCTTGGCGTTTTGGTATATGGATGACGGATCACTTGGGACACAGGAAGATCAAGAAGATAGAGCTATGTTCGCCACATGCGGGTTTACAGATTCCGATTGTCGAATTCTTTTGCGAGGTCTTAATCGTCTAGGTATCAATGGGAAACTGTACGAATCTAGTGGATATGATCGTATCAGGCTTAACTCTGACGATGCTGAAAAATTCTTCCTTTTGGTAGCTCCATACATTCCACCAGTGATGCAGAGAAAACTTCCGTCTCGATACAGAGGTCATTCTGGATGGATACCTTCGCAATTAGAAGAATATAAGCCTTCAATTGTTGAACAGGAAATCACTTCCATTGAAGACGCGGATGGGGTAAGGTCAGAGAGGTACGACATTAGTACAGGCACACAAAACTACTTCGCTAACGGTGTGCTGATTCACAACTGTAACAGCCGTTTTGTCTTTTCTCCTACCGAGGACCGGATGTATTGCGGAAGTCATGGAGAATGGAAAGCACAGAACAAAGGAAATCTATGGTGGAGAGCACTTGAATTTCATCCGTGGATTGAAGAATTCTGCCGTCAGTTCCCCGGTGATGTTCTCTATGGGGAGACTTTTGGAAATGTCCAGAGCTTAAAGTACGGTGCAGGACCAAACGATGTGTTCTTCCGTGCATTTGACGTTCTCCACAATGGTAATTGGAGGGAATATAATGACTGGACTTCGTTTTTATCAGAAGAAAAGCGTGTTCCTGTCGTATTTGGGGGACCGTTCGATTTTGATATGCTGGTCAAACTCTCTGATGGACCGAGCTTGATTCCTGGCGCAAACCATATCCGCGAAGGAATTGTAGTACGTCCTATTCCAGAGCGTATCGATCTTCACTTAGGAAGAGTCCATTTGAAGCTAGTTGGGAATAAGTATCTTGAAAAGTCTTAACAACATCAAAGCGGGCCACGACCGAGAATCGCAGCCCGCTTAGGGAGGAAAGGGAGACCGCCAATGGGAGGAAAGCGGCCACCTAGCGCGGCCATGGAGTAGCGGCGCTGGTATGTTTATACAGAATCTCGAATCGAATGTCAAGATCGGAGATTTTTATTTTCTCCCACTTCATCGCAGCATAATTACTATTTCTTTCCTAAAAGTTCATCCATAAATGGGTCAAGCCACTCATTGACTTCCATAACTCCTTTGCTTTCAGGAACAGTTTCTCTAATAGAATCATATATATCGCGAAATCTCTTCTTTGTCTCAGATATTCTTTGCTCTCGCTGCTCAGGAGTTTCGTGACGATGCTTCCACTTAAACCACAGTGACATTACAGGAAATCTAATGTAAAATAAAAAAAGATCGCGCATAGGAGTATTATAACACAAAATGGAGCGGGAGACGAGACTTGAACTCGCAACTTCCAACTTGGAAGGATGGCACTCTACCATTGAGTTACTCCCGCAAACATGGTGCCTCTGACCGGGTACGATCCGATAACCGGAGCCTTATCGAGACTCTGCTCTTCCTTGAGCTACAGAGGCCAAAATGGGGCTGGAAACCGGCCTTGAACCGATGACCTCTCCCTTACCGAGGGAGTGTTCTACCAACTGAACTATTCCAGCACTTCTAAACTATGGTGGGCGATCAGGGATTTGAACCCCGGACTTCCTGCTTGTAAAACAGGCACTCTGACCGGACTGAGTTAATCGCCCGTATTATCAACTAAACGGTGACAGATGTTATTACATCAAGAAAAGCAACTCCATTATACTTTCTCCGAATATCTACACCATCCTCAATATCCCTTGAAATTCGGCAAGCGTCATGAAATCTTTTGCAATAATATTCATTTACTTTCCAGTAATTAAAGTCAAAAAAGTATTTCTTTGCATACCCTCTGAATCCAAAGAGTCTGGTTATGTGCGGTTTATTCATTACACTCTTCATTTCTTATCATGGCGCTGCCGGAGGAACTTGAATCCCCATACTCAAAGTTCGGAACCTTGCTCTCTATCCATTGAGATACGGCAGCAATCCTATGGTGACCTCGGCAAGGATCGAACTTGCGTAGAACAGTTTAGGAAACTGTCTCCTAATCCACTCGGACACGAGGCCGTTAAACTGGAGCGCATGGAGGGCATCGAACCCACGACCTGAACTTTAGAAAAATTCTGCTCTGTCCAACTGAGCTACATGCGCAAACTGGTGGACTGGGTGAGGGTCGAACTCACGACCTCCGCGTTAAAGGCACGTTGCTACTACCTACTGAGCTACCAGTCCGTAAAATGGTGGGCAATTTCGGAATCGAACCGAAAACCTCTCGCTTAAGGGGCGAGTACTCTAACCAGTTGAGTTAATTGCCCATGGTAGACGTGTGGGGCACCGACCCCCAAACCTCCCGCTTATAAAGCAGGCGCTCTAGCCGATTGAGCTACACGTCCAAACCCTTTTTGTTCCTTTGTTCCCAATGCTTTTTTCTGTGACAATTTGAGCACAATACATCACACTTTTCTATTTCCTCTAATATTCTCTTTCTTCCAACCCCGTTGATCGATCTTCTAGACAAATCAAATAATTTCGTAGATGAATCTCTATGATGAAAATCAAGACAAGCAGGGTGTGATTCACCACACTCTATACATCTAGATTTCCCTTTTATATTATCCACTAGGTTTCTGGTTTTCTTTCTATCATCCATCACCCTAACAGATTGCTCATGCTTGTGGCTTGCGTACCATTTCCTCTGCGCTTCTCGATTTACTTTTCTATCTGTCATGATTATATACTAACACAGAGTTTATAAATCTCCGCTTCTCCCAGAGAATTCCGGCAAAACTTGGTGCCGCACGAGGGAAATTTTAACCCTTACTCCGTCAGCTTTATGAGGGCTGCGTCCCGTCTTGGGTATGCGGCAAAAACCGAGTATATCAAAGTTATCGTCGTTATCAAAACCCGATAAACTCGATATACTGTCTAAACTTTGGCGAGAGATGAAGGACTCGAACCCTCAAAGGCTGCTCTGGAGGCAGTCGGTTTACCAATTAGCCTAATCTCCCTAAATGTCTAAGAACAAAAGAAAACCCCGATCCTAAGATCGAGGTCTGGTAATACAATCCTACGCAGACCCCTAAGACGTGACTCCCCACTCCATCCGCTTAGCAATGGTTATGGTTCTGACGTGTTTGGTCCTGATCTGCATGAAAATCCTTTGTCTGGAACCGATCTGGTGATCGATTCCGTGACTCCCTCCGCGCATGGCGGATGAGTTAAATTCACTGTACCTCAATTAGATTATGAATGTCAAGCCCTAATCTCGGAACGGATCGAAAGTTTCCTTTCCCGCCATCGCAACGCCCACAGGAGTCAAGCGGTGCAATATGCGAACGGAATCCTTAACCGCATCAAGAACCTCATCCAAGCGCTTGTAGCAGTCGGGAGATTCATCAATTCCCGCCCCGCGCAACTCTATTCCTGAGCGCTCTACCCATCCGTTCATCATCTCCTGAGATACCTTGCCAACCCGCTTCACTGCCCCTGTCTTACGGTCAAAGGTTCCTTTGGCCTCCGCTCTTCCCATCGCTCTTCCTGCACCGTGTACGGTCGAATAGAGGCTATACTTTGCGTCCTCATTCTCCACTCCCTGAAGAATCACAGACTGCTCCCCCATAGAACCTCCAACAAAACCCTTTTGTCCAGGGAAAGCAGGAGTAGACCCCTTGCGAATAACCCACAAGTCTTCACCACCATGATTCTCTTTCCATGCAAAATTATGATGATTATGGACTTCCTCTAAAGCGGTTGCTCCAAGAAGTTTTACCACCCTGTCGCAAACCCAGTTCCTACCAGCGTAAGCGTATTCTCCAGCCAACTTCATCGCTTGCAGATAATCAGACCCAAGTTCGCTATCAACAGGCAGTACGCAAGGCTCTACATCGATTCCATCACTTGCCCCTGCCGCCTTTAGAAACCACGTTGCTGTCTTGTGTCCTAGTCCACGCGAACCAAAATGAACCCCTACCCATACGCGGTCAAACTCATCCGTGAATAGGTCAACGAAATGGTTGCCTGATCCTATTGTCCCAAGCTGCTGATGAGCCATTTCCTTGAGTGGGGCAAGCATAGGCATCTTCCAAGTATCATCCTCGAAAACATCTCCATCCACTCGCTCATTGTTTTTGCGTCCAACGCCAAAACTGATTACGTTCCAAATGTCGTCCATGATGATCTTAATTCCAGAGCGCAAGTCTTGGCCACTCATATCGGTCAACACGGCTTTGTTTCCGCAGGCAATGTCGTACCCTACTCCGCTAGGACTAATAGCGTCCTTGTAGGCCACAACGCCGCCAATGGGAACTGAGTACCCCAGGTGGTTGTCAGACATAAGTGCTACCTTGTATGCCGTCTTTGCACAGCGGCGAATCTGTCCCAATGTATTCTCGTCCGCATGTCCAAAAATAGGTATGAATCCGTCAATTAACTGCATAATATTTCTCCCAAAAAGTAGGGCGACCGAAGCCGCCCTTTCTCTAAAAGTGGTTAAACTTACTGTAGAGAATCTATGAGATTCCAATATGCGTCGTATGCTTCTTGGTCGTGGTCGCTAAGGAAATAGTAATACGACTCTTCATTCTTCTTCCCCTTTGAGGCCAAGGCTTCTAGTGTAGTTTCCTCAGCCGAGAACTGACCCTCTAGACCATAGCAAGAGCAGTGTGATCCATGCGCTTCATAGAACTTTCCATCTCGCTTCCAAACGATACTCGCGTCCCCTTCATACGACCCACCGCCGTAAGAAGCAAAGAGAAGTTCATCCTCAGTCGGGAACTCCGCAGGGTATTCGTAAGGTTTGTATTCGCCCTTTTCGCAATCATATTTCTGTTCAAACCAATCGTTACGCATACCTTCATAGTCTGACCAGCGTCCAAAGATTTTCTTTTCCATGTTTTCTCTCCCATGACAAAAACATTACACGATATTCTGCGCTTTTGCAAGCATTATTTTGAAAATCTTTGGTGCGCCCAGCAAGGTTTGAACTTGCCACCTCCGGTTCCGCAAACCGGCGCTCTGATCCAAATGAGCTATGGGCGCACATCTTAAAATGGTACGGGTGGTCCGATTTGAACGGACGATCTTCTGCTCCCAGGGCAGACGCGTTTCCAGGCTTCGCTACACCCGTGTAAAACTTATGGTGGCACTGGCGGCTATCGAGACCGCGACCTGTCGCTCTTCAGGCGACCGCTACTACCATTCTGAGCTACAGTGCCAAAACTATTCTGCTAAATCATCTGCCTTTGTCATGGCAAACCATTCGTTATCATGGAATACAAAGTGCCTACCATCGGAGAAATCAAAACTTACGGTGTCAGAACTTCGACAGTGAGTACACGTTACAGTTTCCACCGTAACCGATCCGTAGCTTCCCTCTTGGTCGAACTCTACCGGCTTACTTGTACTCCAGCTCATGCCAAACTCCTAAACTTATGGTGGACCGTGTGAGAGTTAAACTCACCGCAAAATCCTTGCAAGGGATTCTTGTGCTTCGGCACCCGGCCCGCTACTTAAACTCTACACTTCTACGACTCTCTGCGCCAGTTCGATGACGCTTGGTTCCGTCAGCAACCTATGGAGCGCAGGACTAGGCTCGGTAGGCTTGTCGAGCGCCTCTGTAAACTCTTTGAACTTCTCAGGAGAAAGCCTAATCTCCTTCTGTTCGTCTGTGTAAGTTTTCATATAATTCCCTCCTTTCAGAAGTTACTACCAAACATCCCATGCCACGTTATGCGGTTCCTTGACAGGAAAATCTTTACCCATCGCAATCGCTACCGTAGCGGCACGTCTGTACTTCCTGTTTCGTATCCTAGCCCAAGATTTACGACCCGGCCATGCACCACCAAACGCGCCGGGATAACCACACGCATCACGCCACGGCTCACGTTTATCTTTCTGAATAGGATACGGCATCGTGTTCAACGTTCTGCTCATATTACCCCCTAATGGGGCGGTCGGTGGAGGTCGAATCCACAATAGACAAGTTCCACAGACTTGCCTGACATACCGATAGTCAGCACGACCGCACTTGGAGCCGAATTTCGGAATCGAACCGAACGGGCAGAGGATACAAGCCCCCGCTGCTACTCAGAGCATTCGGCAAACTTTATCCGCGAACAGAATATCTCTGATCGCCATCGGAGTCGTTCCATAAATAACGACCCCATTCCTGAACAGCTAATCCCGTCGAACGTAGGATCGAACGTCCCGTATGTACTGTAGCAGGTAATGGTCTGTGTATCAATGGCATACCTGCCTCTTCTGGTGTTCTATCGTCCTTACGCCTGTTACATTCTTGGCAACAAGAAACCATATTATCCCACGAATTTCTGCCTCCACGCGACTTAGGAATAATGTGGTCTAATGTTAACTCGTTACCACTTAACTTCCTACCGCAGTATTGACAAGTGTTCCCATCTCGAAGATAAATGTTCTTGCGTGTGACAACTTGCATCCTGATTGGGATATGTTTGTAAACTCGTAACCTAATTACCGAAGGTAAATAGATACCAGGATACACTTGAATGTTAGTTGGAAGTTCAACCGTTGCCTTGCCTTTCGTGATGAGTGTAAGTGCCCTCTTACTGCTAATTATTCTTACGGCTTCGTATGAAGAATTTAGCTGGAGCACGGGGCGTCTCATCATCGAACTTAACATTCTATTCCTCTTCGTATAATCTGGAGCTTCGGGACGGACTCGAACCGTCTACTTTTGCGCTACGAGGGCAATGTTCATCCTGTCGAACTTCCGAAGCGTGCTTACGTCTTGCAACCACGACCTTGAATACCTTACTCAAGTCGGCGGTGGCTAGGATCATTCTGTGTTCGTGCATCGTCGGCTCCATTTCTGAAAGTATACCCTTCAGGGCACATCTCGCTTGTGTAAATTCTAGCACCACCATCTCTGGCTATTCCCATGAAAATCTTTTCCATGGGCGTACAGGAATCAATAAGTTCTTTGTACTGCTGATCGGTCATCTTGTCTATCACTTCGTTGATGAACATGCTTCCCTTTGATACTCCCCATACCTAAAGGCAGGGGATTCCTGACGTTACGCATAAGCGTAACTCTCGTGGGCGTATCCCGCCCCGGTTTTGAGTGTATTGATCGCAGCGTTTACGTCACGATCATGCGGAGTTCCACACTCCCTACACACCCAGTTCCTTACCGATAGTCCTATCCATCCTGTCGGCCCAGATAGGCTACCGCATTCAGAACAGGTCATGGGCGACACAGAGGATACTGCAAACGCCAACTTTTGTAGTTCTTCCAAAGTAGCATCATTTTTCAGACTATTTGCTCTAGCACTGATAACCCAAGTATTGCCCTTGATATATCCGAGTACAGGATTGATTTTGTCAAGGGTTGGACTTTGCGGCTGTGGACCTGAACTACGCCGCTTGGTGGACTCCAATCGAATACCTAACACAGGACAAAATTCTGGTATAACAATATCTGTGTACTCAATGTTGAAAGGTATTCCTAATCGACTTGCTCGATGTTTCGCACATGACCATAGACGGTATTCCCTAGAATCTGATTTACCGTGTGTGCGAGAACGGGCGATAGTTGCCTCTATCTGGTAACACCCACAACTTGTAGTTTGCCCGTCTCGTAGATTACTGCCACGAGTCTCAATGATATTTCCACAGGAACATTGACAACGCCATTTAGCCCCGTGACCTTTAGGATTAGGAACGTGCTCCAACACAAGCAACCTTCCGTATCTATTTCCGATCATGTCAATTATTCTCATAGGTACAACCGCTTTCTTACAGCCCAATTCCTAACTGATGCAAGATGGAACAACCATTTGTCGCACGTTGCCTCTAACTTCTTGTTTGGTCGAATTTTCAACTGGCACTGAATCATTTTCTTACCATTGTACACCAGAATCGCTTGACCCCATAGATGAATCTAGGGGATTGCGCTCACTATTTGTTCAATGTGGAGCGGGTGATTGGTATCGAACCAATGGCCTTCTGCATGGCAAGCAGACGCTCATACCACTGAGCTACACCCGCAAACTACTTGGTTCCGTCGTCAAGATTCGAACTTGAACATCCGACTTCAAAGGACGGCGGCCTACCATTAGCCGACAACGGAACAATTTCTTCTACTTCTTCCATCGCTTCACTTTCACGTTATTCGACGATCTTATCCTTCGCCCAATTCCATTCTCTCCTGTCCGTATAATCTCGATGCGTACTCATTATC
>Ga0255353_1001492_pt1 | contig 13054 bp, 9 predicted proteins | sample HBST25metaG_FD_189941 | JGI IMG/M metagenome (GOLD analysis project Ga0255353, IMG submission 189941) | Peat soil microbial communities from Stordalen Mire, Sweden - H.B.S.T25 | ecosystem: Environmental > Terrestrial > Soil > Wetlands > Peat | place: Sweden: Norrbotten County, Stordalen Mire...
AAGTCAAATGTGCCGGAACCCGAGGAGCTTACGCCAAGCGGGCCGCAGGATGAGTCCGCGACTGACGAGGCCGTGACCGGCGAAAATTCCACGAGTTCCGCAGAGCCCGGCGGCAACGTTGAGCCCATCAGCCCCGCGGAGACCGTAAGCCAGGCAGAATATGACAAGTTGAAAGCTGAGCGCGACCTGTTGGTGGACCGCCTTGCACGGATGCAGGCGGAATACGACAACGCACGCAAGCGCGGCGAACGGCAGCAGCTCGAATTTCGCGATTATGCCACCGGCGAGGTCGTGGAAAAATTTCTGCCCGTGCTGGACAACTTCGAACTGGCGCTGAAGGCCGACGGCTCAGCGGAGCAGTTGCGGTCTGGCATCGAATTGATTGTGAAACAGATGGAAGACGTTCTGCGCCAGATGCAGGTTCTTGCGGTTCCCACAGTGGGCGAGGCCTTCGATCCCCGCGTCCACGAGGCGCTGGGCACGGTGGATCGCGACGACATGCCCGACCAGCACGTGGCCGAGGAAATTCGCCGCGGTTACAAGCTGCGCGAACGGCTGCTACGCCCGGCGATGGTGCGCGTGGCGCACAATCCAAAACAAACAAGCGAATAAGTTTGAGCAACAGGCAGGCAAATGAGCTTGAATCGCAAACTAAAGAATGGGTTTTAATACTAGCGTGAGCAAAGCAGATTTTTACGAGGTTCTGGGCGTTTCCCGCGAGGCCAGCGACCAGGAATTGAAGAGCGCCTACCGCAAGCAGGCGCTCAAATATCATCCTGACCGCAACCCCGGCAACAAGGCTGCCGAGGAAAAGTTCAAGGAGGCCAGCGAGGCCTATCAGGTGCTCAGCGACGCCGACAAGCGCGCCGCTTACGACCGCTACGGCGAGGCCGGCCTGAATGGACAGGGCTTTGGCTCCGGTCCGTTTAACGGCGGCGTGGATATCGGCGACATCTTTGGCGATTTGTTCGGCGAGATGTTCAACATGGGAGGCAGCGGGGCACAGCGCGGCTCACGCCAGCAGCGCGGCGACGACCTGCGCTTCGACCTGACCATCGATTTCGAGGACGCCATCTTCGGCACGGAAACCGAGGCAAAGATACGCCGCCTGGAGCCCTGCTCCGCCTGCAAGGGCAGCGGCAGCACCTCAGGCCGTGGCCCCAGCGTTTGCAGCCAGTGCAAGGGGCACGGGCAGGTGCGTTATCAGCAAGGCTTCTTCTCCGTGGCGCGCACCTGCAGCGCCTGCGGCGGCACGGGCTCCGTCATCAGCGATCCCTGCTCAAGCTGCCGCGGCGAAACCCGCGTCTCCAAGGAGATCACGCTCAACGTCAAAGTTCCTCCCGGCGTCGAAGATGGAACCCGCATCCGCTACGCGGGCGAGGGCGACGCGGGCCGCTTTGGCGGTCCGAAGGGCGATCTTTATGTGGTGCTTGCCGTACGCCCGCACGACTTTTTTGAGCGCGAGGGCTACGACCTGCACTGCGTCATTCCCATCAGCTTTCCCCAGGCGGCACTGGGCGCGGAGTTTGAGGTTCCGGGTATCGACGGCCCCATCAACATCAAGATTCCCGAGGGCATGCAGAGCGGCCGGGAGGTGCGCGTTCGCGGACGCGGCGTTCCTCATCTCAGTGACAAGGGGCACGGCGACCTGATTGTAAAAGTCGTGGTTCAGATTCCCCGCAAGCTGAGCCGCGCCCAGCGCGAGCTGGTGGCCAAGCTCGGCGAGTCGCTCATCGTGAACAACAATCCCACCTCACCCAGTCTGATCGAAAAAATGAAGGATCTGTTCAACTAGAGTGGTATCACCCATGGGAAAGCTGGAAACACACTTCGTTCAGCTTTCCCATGGGTTAATGGTGGGCACGCCTGCGGCGAGGAATGGGGCTGTGTCGCGGGTTGCCACTGTAAATCCATGCACGGCTGCAATAGCGGCAATCTGGCCATCGGCCACGCCAATCGCCAAGCCCCTGGACATCGCACGACGCACAAGAAAGGCATAGGCCACTGCGGCCTCCCTATCGAAGCTCAGGAACCGCGCCCCAAAAAGAGCAGCCAACAACTCCTGCAATGCAGCCGCCATTCCTGCTTTTCGCTTGCCGTCGGGCAGGATTTCAATGCCGAACAGCAACTCCGAAAGATTGATCGACGTCAGGTAGAGCGTCTCGGCTGCTTGCCGGTCCAGCTAGGCCGCAACGGCTGGATTGGCATGTGCCTTCATCGGTTCCGAAATTACGTTGGTGTCGAGAACGATCATTCGAAGACTGCCGGTTCCGCCGGTGTTCGGTCGCGGGCCGTTTCGAGGTCGATTCCCCCGAAACGCTGCCCAAAGGCGGCAAGTTCCGACCCGATCTTGATGCGCGTCCTAGGAAAAACCGCTTCTTCCAGGATGACCCGAATCTCGGCCTCTGTACTGCGACCGTTGTGCGCAGCACGCAACTTGAGTGCGCGATGGATTTCTTCAGGTAGATTGCGAACTGTAACGGCGGGCATAGGATTCACCCCTCTTCAATACGATATCAATGATATCACTTTATATGCAATGACAGCAATTGTATCGCTGCTTATATTGCCAGAAGCGCGATCACTACGACCGCCGCTCCGATGAACAGGCTCATGCGATCCGTCAGCGCAAACACCACCGGATCTTCGTCAAGCGTTCCTCGCGAGGCCAGCAACCACACCCGGCAAATCCATAGAATCATGAGCGGCATGCTCAGCCACAGCAATTGCGGCTTACGGTAAAGCGCTGTCACATCATTGCCGCTGATATAAATGGCAAAAATTACCGTTGCCGAAAAAGCGCTGGCAGTGCCGAAGCTGCGCAGTTGATCGATATCCGCCACCAGATAGCCGCGCCCGTTTTTCGGCGGCGCACCGCTGGCGCGCAGGTTCTCCAACTCGGCAAAGCGCTTCACAATTGCCAGCGAAAGGAACAGGAAGGCCGAGAAACCGGCCAGCCAGTGCGAGATGTGCGACTGCGTGGCGGCGCTGCCGGCCAGCAGCCGCAGCGTATACAGCCCGGAGAGAATCAACACATCCACCAGCGCAATCCGCTTCAGGATCGTTGAGTACGCCAGTGTCGTGCCCAGGTAGAGAAGCAGCCACCCGTAAAATTCCACGGGCAGCAGCCGCGCCCCGCTGAGCGCCAGCAGCAGAAAACTTACGGACAGCGCCGCTCCTGAAAAGGCGGATAGATCTCCAGCGGCAAAGGGCCGCAAGCGCTTCTGGGGATGACGGCGGTCTGCCTCGATATCGAGAAGATCGTTGACAATGTACGTGGCGGAGGCGGCAAGCGAGAAGCAGAAAAAAGCCAGCAGCGCGGTCAGAAACCGGTCGAGGGCAACAACGTGCGATAGAAGCAGCGGCACAAAGATGAGCAGATTCTTGGCCCACTGGTGCGCGCGCAACGCCTTCAGCACAGACTTCGCTATGCTGCTGCGCTCCTGAAACTCGCGCGTGGGGTGGATGCCGCGAGAACGCATCCTCATGCGCAGTCTCAGGGTGGGATTGGCCACCATGGCCTCGGTGGCGTGCGCCAGCAGGGGCAGATCGGGTACGTCGTTGCCGACATAGTCGAACGCACTTGAACCCATCCGGCCGCGCAAGCCGGCAAGCTTTTTTTCTCCGGTCAGGTTGGTCGTGCCCTCCGAGCCAAGCACGCCGCTGAAGATGCCCAGGTGGTCCGCGATGCGCTGGGCCAGCCGCAGATCCGCACCCGTTGCCAGGTAGATTGCGCGGCCCTGCCTCCGCTCCTGCTGAAGATATTGCAGCAATTTGCGGTTGTATGGCAGGTGCGTCACATCGAGGGAGATCGATTCGGTTACGTACGCCTTGAAGGCTGCCTTGCCATGGAAAAGCCGGCCGGGCAGTCCCCATACACGCGAGGGGCGTCTTCGCAGCATCACCAGCAAGGAGTCGACGAGCGTGTCCGACTTCACCAGCGTTCCGTCCAGATCGACACAGAGCGGTCGAAGCGCTACGGCGGCGGATTCCTGCTGAGAGATGATCTGGGACAACGGTTTACCTCGTCAAAAAGATCTGGCGGAACTGGGCGAACGCGGTGGGGAATGCATCAGCCCCAAGAGGAAGAGTACGCACTCAACTCGATAGGACGGCACAAGTATACCGCCAGCATTGTTTAAATCAAAGCATTACAGCGAAACCAGAGTTGATGTATCCCGAAGCCGCAGCATTCAACGTTCAAGTCGATGCGGCCCACAGAGAGCGGCGACCCTGCACAATATTCAACAGGGCACAGTTACTCTGGTTCCGCTCCAGGTCTTTGACCGGATGAAAAAGTTCCATTGAGTTCGTGCTTTCCCAGGTCTCAAAATCGAGACCTCACCCCAGCGACGAAGACCTGTCGCCGGGGACCCCGCGAAACCTGGGGCACCCATGGTCGTGAGGAGTTTGCATGTGGGATGTTGGGGTTCGTGCTTTCCCACCCTTTCGCCAGAAAAAAGGCGAAAGGATGGGGCACGGTGGATTTGTGGATGGATGAGAGTGGGAGAGGTGCGTTCGTGCTATCCAAGGTCTGAAAATCCAATCCTCACCCCAGCGACGAAGACCTGTCGCCGGGGGCCCCGAGACCTGGGGCACCCAGCGGTGGTACAAAATCAAGCTTCCAGAGCTCTAGAGAACCGGGAAAGATTTGAAACAGGAGTTGGATTGGCGGCAGAAACAACCACGCCATATATTGGTGGAGCTGAGCGGGATCGAACCGCTGACCTCCTCGTTGCGAACGAGGCGCTCTCCCAGCTGAGCTACAGCCCCACAATCTTTTTTTATCTTACCAGCGCGCAGCAAATTCTGGAAATGCGGCGTGCATTTCCCGGCCGGCGGATTCCACAATTGCGCGCTCCATCCTTTCTGCTTCGCGTCCGGGAAGCTTTCTACTCCTCTCGCAGCAGGATCAACGGATCGACGGACAGCGCGCGCCGGGCGGGAATCGAGGCCGCGATCAGGCCCAGCGCGAGCATGGTGATGGTGACGCCCGCGAGGACGAAGGGGTCCTGGGGCGAGGCCTGGTAGACGATGTAGGAGAGCAGGCGCGTCGCCAGCAGACCGAGTACAAGACCGGCAACCGAGCCGATTACCAGCAGACGCAGCGCGCGGCCCAGCGCGGTGCGCAGAATCTCGCGCCGCCCCGCGCCGAGCGCCACACGAATGCCCAACTCGCGCAGACGCTTGCTGACCACGTAGGAGGCCATGCCGAAGACGCCGGTTACGGCCAGCATGGCGCCCAGCAAACCCAGCACGCCCAGCGCTATCGAGGCCACACGCGCCGGAAACAGCGCCGTATCCATCGCCTGCGTCCAGGGCCTGATCTTCAGCGGCAGCGAGGAGTCCAACCCGTGCAGCGAGCGCTCGAGCGCCGCGGCCATCTCTGCCGGATCACGCCGCGACCGCACCACCAGCAACGTATTGCTGTTCTGATGCTGCAGGAAAGAGACGAACATGGCTGGCCTCTGATCCTCGGTCAGGGAGCGGTATTTGCCGTCCTCGACCACGCCAACAACTTCGGCTCGCTTGCCGCCCCAGAACTTGATGTGCCCGCCAAGGGCCTTTTGAACCGAGCCAAAGGCCTTGACGGCAAAGTGCCGGTTGATCAGCACGACGGACGGCGCGTCTTTGCTGTCGGTATAGGCTAGGTTTCTGCCCGCCACCATCCGGGTGCTGGCGGCGTCCAGATAGCCCGGCGAGATTCTGTAGGTCATCGGGTCGGCGATGGCGTTTGTGGGACGGAAGTCGGTCACATTGTCCGGAAAGACGTCCCAGTCATCGCCGCCAACAGCGAGCGGCCGATTATCCGTATAGCCAACGGCGGAGACGCCAGGGATCGCCGCCACGGCTTCCAGCATACGGCGCTGCATCGCGGCCCAGTTGTCTTTGTCGTAGCCGGACATCTGCAAGTCGGTTTCGACCAGCATGGCGCCTTCCGGCTCAAAGCCGAAGTTGCTGTGGAGTGAGCGCACCAAGCCACGCACGGCCACCAGCGAGGAGGTCACCAGCATGGTGCAGATGGCGATCTGCACCACCAGCAGCAGATCGCGCAGAGTGAAGCGGCGCATCTCCAGCGTGCCGCTCATCCCCGAACGGATCGTCTGCCAGGGATCAGCGCGCAGAACCTGGCGGATGGGAACGATGCCGAAGAGCAGACCGCTGGCGAGCGACAACCCGAGCGCCACGATGTAGGTGCGCAGATCGGGATTGACCGGAATTTGAATGGGCATCGTGGAGAGCGGCTGCCAGGCGCTGAGGCCGTGCAGAATCACCACGCTCGCGGCCAAACCGGCCGCGCCGCCGGCCAGCGAGATCAGCAGGGCTTCGGTGAGCAGTTGGCGGAGAATCCGGCTGCGGCTGGAGCCGAGCGCCAGCCGCAAGGCCACCTCCCTGGCGCGGTCGGCGGCGCGCGCGGCAAAGAGGCTGCCCAGATTGGCGCAGGCCGCCAGTAGAATCAACCCGGCGAGCAGCATGAGTCCGCCCAGGAAGGCGCGCGCCGGGCCGCCAATAAAATCGCCGTACAGCCCCGGGCGAGCCAGCGAGAATTGGACCCCTTCGTCTTCGGCCGGGTAGGTTTTGGACAGCCAGATGGCCAGAGAGTGCAGATCGGCGATCGCTTGCGCCGGGGTCACGCCCGGCCTGAGCCGCCCCAGGATAAACGGCGAGTGATTGCCGCGATATTGCAGGTCGTTGAAGCCTCCAACCATCGGCTCATCAACCAGCGGCATCCAGAAGGCCGGCGCAAAGAACAACTCGGTGCCGCGAAAGCTCTCTGGCGCCACGCCGATGATCGTAAACGGATGCTTGTTGACCGAGACCGTCCGGCCCACTACGCCGCGATCGCCATCGAAATGGCTGCGCCAATAGCTATAGCTCAACACAACGTAGGGAGCGCTGTCGTAGCCCTTTTCGTCGGCGGCGTGAAAAAAGCGGCCCAGGTAAGGATGAATACCCAGCGCGTCGAAGTAGTTTCCGCTGGCCAGTTCGGGCCACGCGGTCGAGGGATTTCCGCCGGTATCGACGCCCACCGCGCCCACGATCTGGGCCATCATCAGGCTCTCGAAGGTGCGGTTCCGATCACGCATGTCGAGATAGTCCAAATAGGACTGCGAGGGATACTGGCCCCGCTGCACCATGTAGAGATTCTGCCCATGGGGAACGTTGACCGGCTTGAGAATCAACGCGTTCAACACGCTGAAGACGACGGCGTTGGCGCCGATGCCCAACGCCAGGGTGATGATCGCCGTCAGAGCAAAGCCGGGTGATTTGCGCAACTGCCGCAGCGCGAGTTTCAGATCCGTGAGCATCTCCATAGCCTTCCTGTACGCGAAACTGCCACTTCAGATTCCAGCACGTGACGGACCAAAAGCGCGTAGAGAAAACAAAGGAGTTATTGAAAAATATGGCGCTGCTGAGTGTCCGCAAACGGCGGAAGTTGTCCGGAATTGGACAGACGCAAAGCCGCAACCACGAAAGCCGGTGGCGTGCCGAAATAGCAAGAGGCCGTCCAGTAGGACGGCCTCTTCGCGTTCGCAACAAGCGTACCGGCTAGCGGCTACAACTGGTTCATGTTGGCAAGGAATTCGGCGTTGTTGCGCACCTTTTCCAGCCGGCTGATCAGCAGCTCCATGGCTTCGACCGGCGACAACGGGTTAAGCACCTTGCGCAGAATCCAGATGCGCTGGAGGTCTTCCTTGGGAATGAGCAGCTCTTCCTTGCGGGTGCCGGAACGCTGGATGTCGATGGCCGGGAATACGCGCTTGTCGACGAGCTTGCGGTCCAGGATGATTTCCATGTTGCCGGTGCCCTTGAACTCTTCAAAGATGACTTCGTCCATGCGCGAACCGGTGTCGACCAGCGCAGTGGCGATAATCGTGAGCGAACCGCCCTCTTCAATGTTGCGGGCCGCGCCGAAGAAGCGCTTGGGCCGCTGCAGGGCGTTGGAATCCACGCCGCCTGACAGCACCTTGCCCGAAGGCGGCACGATGGTGTTGTAAGCGCGCGCCAAACGCGTGATGGAATCCAGCAGAATCACCACGTCGCGCTTGTGCTCCACCAGCCGCTTGGCCTTCTCGATGACCATCTCGGCCACCTGTACGTGGCGCGCCGCCGGCTCATCGAACGTGGAACTGATCACCTCGCCCTTTACAGAGCGCTGCATGTCCGTCACTTCCTCGGGCCGCTCGTCGATCAGCAACACGATAAGCACCACCTCTGGATGATTCGAGGTAATGGAGTTGGCCAGCGACTGCAACAGCATGGTCTTGCCGGTGCGGGGCGGAGCGACGATCAATCCGCGCTGGCCCTTGCCTACCGGTGTCAGCAGGTCCATGACCCGGCCGCTGATGGCCTCGCGCACCGTCTCCAGCTTGATGCGCTCCTGGGGATAGAGCGGAGTCAGATTGTCGAAGAGAATCTTGTTCCGCGTCTCCTCGGGCGACTCGAAGTTGATGGCCTCGATCTTGACCAGCGCAAAGTATTTCTCGCCCTCATGAGGCGGCCGCACATTGCCGCTGATCGAGTCTCCGGTCTTCAGGTCGAACTTGCGAATCTGCGACGGCGATACATAAATATCGTCCGGACCGGGCAAATAGTTGTAGTCCGGCGAACGCAGGAAGCCGTAGCCGTCGGGAAGAATCTCAAGGACTCCCTCGGCGAATATGTGGCCTTCCTTTTCACTCTGCGCCTGAAGAATTTTGAAGATCAGGTCCTGTTTGCGGAGGCCGCTGGTCCCGGGAATTTCCAGGGAACGCGCAATGCGGCTCAGTTCAGTAATGTTTTTTTCTTTAAGTTCAGCGATGGTCATGATTTACCTGCAAGGCGGGATGTGTGTGAGGGAATGGAGGGAGGGGGAAGTGCTCCAGGAAAAATGTGGCTGGGATTCAACAATACAACCGGTGCAAACCTGTATCCAGGCATCTTCCGCGCTCAAATCGAGTATCGAAACGCCGGAAAGCGAGAAGCTGTTTCGATGGGAATCTGCCTTGGAATTGCTGTCTGACTCAACTATACCTTTTGAGAGCCATCGTCAGGCGGCGCGACGCCGCTCGACGGGCTGATCCGCAGTTGCCTCTACTTGTGTTGCGGATGCGGGATTGATCGTACGAAAGCGAGACAGAACTTCATTTGTTGTGTCTTGTACACGTGTATTCGGCTTGTGAAGCATGCGGGTGGCTTTGCTGGCCAGTTGACAGAGCTGGTAACGGTTGGACACATGAGAAAGAGCCCCAAATACCAAATCGGAACGCATTGCTATTCTCTCCTTGTTAAGTAGCGTGCCCGGCTGGATTTTGCCTGGCACCGCGAAGGCAACAGGGGAAGCCATTACAGTCGAGGGCTGCCCCAAATTTCTCTTCAAAGTCTTAGACGCGCAAACATCAGCATCAGTTCAAACAATCTTGGCGTACTTCCGCACGCAAGAAAAGAGGCCTTATGCCGTATCGGTGATACAGATTGCAGCCTTGGGAAGCCATACTTCCAGTTTTCCCTTTTCCGGCAGAGTTTAAAAAACGCACCGGTGCATCAACGGCTGAGCCTCAGCTCAAAATATGATGCGGGAAAGAACATGTGGGCACGAAATTCACATAGGGCGATCTGCCCATCTATGGATGGCTTTCTTGAATGTATACCCAGATGTCATCTCGGTCAACTGTTTTTTCGGGCGGATTTTCCTCTCTGCGCGCATCCCGCATCCGTCCCCGAAGCCCGCATAATATCGCATTCATTATCAATGGAATAAGGAGGCGATTCCGGCCACTGATTCGCACGCTGCCGGAGGCCATCGATGCAGGGCAAAAGCTCGCAGCGCCCCGGCATTACTTGGGATGGCGCTGCTTGTCGCGGCTGTCCGGGACCAGAGGCTTGCCATCCGGGTCCGTGGAGAACGACCGGCCGCCCCGTCCGGCATTGCCCGCGGATGGCTTTTGCGCCTTCTTTTTTCTGGACCGGAACAGCAGCTCATCCAACCGAAACAAGCCAATGAACAACAACAGAAGAAGAGGAATTCCAATCAGCAGCGTGTCCCGACCGGATTTGAGAAGTTCATCCTGCATGTGCGTCCCTCGCAGTTGAGTGAATCGCAGGGAAAATTCTCAGGCCTGGAGGTATGAACTGTCTACATCCTATTGAGGATTGTGCAAGGTCGCGTCGACTTGAACACTGCGGCTTCGGGATACATCGACTCTGGTTCCGCTATAGCCTCCGCGATTTTCCGCGTTCCGCGTGAGAGGTTTTTCACGCAGTGTGTTTATTTATCGGCACAAGATTTGGATTTTTTCAGAGCTTGAAATAACTCTTAGCTGGTGGGAATGCGAACGCACTCGACCACGATGCATTACGCCCAGTAACTGCGGTCTAGCGTGCGGTACTGGATGGCCTCGGCCAGGTGCGCCACGCTCAGGTGCTCGGCGCCCTCAAGGTCGGCGATGGTGCGCGCTACTTTGAGAATGCGGTCATGGGCGCGCGCGGTGAGACCCTGCTGCTGCATGGCCCGCTCCAGCAGCCGTTCGGAGTCGGTGTCCAGTTCGCAATGCTTCCGAATCTGGCGTGTTGTCATCTGCGCGTTTGCAAAAACCTTGTCCCCGGCTTTTTTGAAGCGCGTCTGTTGCCGGTCCCGCGCCGCCATCACGCGGTCGCGAATCTGCGCCGAACCTTCTGCCGCCGCGCCGCCGCGTAACTCCTTGTATTGAACCGCGGGAACTTCAATATGTATATCGATGCGGTCCAGAAGGGGGCCGGAGATCTTGGCAATGTAGCGCTGAATCATCGGCGGGGTACACGTGCACTCGCGCGACTTGTCATTGAAGTAGCCGCAGGGGCAGGGATTCATGGCCGCAGCCAGCATGAACCGCGCCGGGAAGCTCAGCGACATGGAGGCGCGCGCGATGGTCACGGTGTGATCCTCAAGCGGCTGGCGCAGCACCTCCAGCACGTTACGCGGAAACTCCGGCAGCTCATCGAGAAACAGCAGCCCGTTATGCGCCAGAGATACCTCGCCCGGGCGCGGTATAACTCCTCCGCCGATGAGACCCGCATCGGAGATGGTGTGGTGCGGCGAGCGAAATGGCCGCTGCGTAACCAGCCCGGCCGCTGCATCCAGCACTCCGGCCACGGAGTGAATCTTCGTGGTCTCCAGAGCTTCTTCAAAAGTCAGCGGCGCCAGAATGGAGGGCAGCCGCTTGGCCAGCATGGTCTTGCCTGAGCCCGGCGGGCCAATCATCAGAATGTTGTGGCTTCCAGCCGCGGCCACTTCCAGCGCGCGCTTGGCCGTCTGCTGACCGCGCACATCGCTGAAGTCCACGGAGAAATGTTGCAGCTCTCCCAAAAGCTCCTGCGTGTTCACGCGGTATGGTTCGCGCTGAATCACGCCCACCACCGAGCTGTTCAGCAACTCCAGAACATCCAGCAGCGAGGAGACGGGATAAACATTCACGCCCTCCACCACTGCGGCCTCGGCGGCGTTGGCCGCGGGCAGAATCAGGTTGGGAATCTTCTTTTCCCGCGCCAAGATGGCCACCGGCAACATGCCGGGAATCGGCCGCAAGCTGCCGTCCAGTCCCAGTTCTCCCACCAACAGAAACTGGCTCAGGTCGTCCACGCGCAACGCGCCATACGCACCCAGGATGCCGACAGCAATCGGCAGGTCGAAGCCCGAGCCTTCTTTTTTCAGATCCGCCGGAGCAAGGTTGATGGTGATAAACGTGGGCGGAATCAGGTAGCCGGAGTTCTTGATGGCGGCGCGCACGCGGTCGCGGCTTTCGCGCACGGCAGCGTCAGGCAGGCCCACGGTGTGAAAGTGGTCCTGATCGGAAACCGTGCCGCTATAGTCCACCTCGACATCAATGAGGTTCGCATCGATTCCATATACAGCCGCGCTGAGAACTTTGAATAGCATGTTGTTGAGTTGCAGCGAGTTTAACAGATGACAGTTATCTGTGTTCAGTTATCCGCGTCACGAATCGGCAATTGAGCAAATGTGAACAGCATTCAGCGAATGCTCTTTACGCGCAGCCATGCCCTTGCCTTGCTGTCGATAACTGACAACCGATAACTGCTTCACTGTACAATTTCATCCGTGACCACGAGCCTTTTCGATCTTTACAAAATAGGTGTCGGCCCTTCCAGTTCTCATACCATCGGGCCGATGCACGCCGCTTGCCGCTTTGCGCGCGAACTCGGCGAGAGCGGACTGCTGGAGCGCGTCGCTCGCGTACAGGCGGAGCTCTACGGTTCCCTGGCGCTCACCGGCCTGGGCCACGCCACCGACCGCGCCGTGCTGCTCGGACTAACCGGCAATGAGCCGTCCACCATCGACCCAACAGCCATTGAGTCAACGGTCGGAGCAATTCGCACCGTACAGCGCATTGACCTTGCCGGAGTCCGTTCCATCCCTTTTAATGAAGCCAGCGATCTTCTCTTTCATCGCGACATCATGTTTCCTCCGGGCGCGCACACGCAGCATCCCAACGGCCTGCGGCTGACAGCATTCGACGCGGCCGGTGCGGTTATCACACAGCGCACATTCTTTTCGATCGGCGGCGGATTCATCACTGAAGACAATTCCGCCCCGCTATTCCCCGCGCAGCACCAGGCAGCGATTCCCTTCCCCTTTCACAGCGCCGAGGAGTTGCTCTCAACGGCTTACGCCAACGATCTCTCCATCAGCGAGCTCATGCTTGAAAACGAGTGCGCGCTTCTGAAGCCAGCCGCGGATGAGCAAGGACGCGCCCCGGTCGAGCTGGTGCGGGAAGGCATTGACCGTCTATGGCAAACCATGCGCGACTGCGTTCAGCGCGGTATTGCCACGGGAGGCATTTTGCCCGGAGGCCTCAACGTCCGCCGCCGCGCGCGCCATCTTGCCGAACGCCTGCGCGAGAAAGAGGGCACAGGTTTGAGTTGCGATCCGCTGGCTCCGCTCGATTGGGTTACGGTTTACGCCATGGCTGTGAATGAAGAAAACGCCGCCGGCGGACGCGTGGTTACCGCGCCGACAAATGGCGCAGCCGGCGTGGTTCCCGCTGTGGCCCACTACTATGAGCATTTCATCCCCGCG
>Ga0255353_1001493_pt1 | contig 13046 bp, 11 predicted proteins | sample HBST25metaG_FD_189941 | JGI IMG/M metagenome (GOLD analysis project Ga0255353, IMG submission 189941) | Peat soil microbial communities from Stordalen Mire, Sweden - H.B.S.T25 | ecosystem: Environmental > Terrestrial > Soil > Wetlands > Peat | place: Sweden: Norrbotten County, Stordalen Mire...
TTCTGCGCCGTCTTTCTTGGAGCTGTCGGGGTATGGATCTGAAGGCACACATCCGGAGCATCCCGGACTTCCCCAAGCCCGGCATCTTGTTCTACGACATCTCCACGCTGCTGCGGCACGCCGAGGCGTGGCGGGTCGCCATGGACCGGATGGCCGACACGGTCCGACCATTCCAACCATCGCTGCTCGCCGGAATCGAATCGCGCGGGTTCCTGCTGGCCGCTCCGCTGGCGCTCAAGCTCAACTGCGGCTTCGTCATGCTGCGCAAGCGCGGCAAGCTGCCGGGGGCCACCGTGGCGCTGGACTACGACCTCGAATACGGCACCGACCGCATCGAAATCCAGGCCGACGCGGTCGAGCCCGGCCAGCGCGTCGTACTGGTGGACGACCTGCTGGCGACCGGCGGCACCATGGCTGCCGGCGTGCAATTGCTGCGCAAGGTCGGCGCCATGGTGCCCGTGGTGGCCGCGCTCATCGAACTCAGTTTTCTCGGCGGGCGGAGCCGCCTGGATGTTCCGTTCAAGTCCTTGATCGCCTACGATTCGTAAACATTGACCGGACCTGAACCGACAGGCCGCGCCGGCGGACCACTTTTCAGCGCACTGCGTTCCGGCTAGAGGTGTTGCATGTCCGACGCCCAGCCGCATGGCGCGACGTTGGCGCCGCCAAGACGACAACCCGACACCGCGTCGCGGCGCTCGGTGTTGCGCGCCCTGGCAGGTCTGCCGTTGACCGCCCTTGCATACGCTGCCGATGCGGGCCGCGCCCACGCCGCTGAACTGTACTCCGATGATGCCCGGGTTCTGGTGGCCGGCCCCGCTGGCGGCCGACTCGATGGACTGGCGCGGATCCTGCTGCCGGCGCTCGGCCACGCCCTGCCTGCCGGCACCGAAATCGCGGCGGAAACCGCTGGCGGCGCCGATGGAGTCACCGCAGCCAACCAGTTCGAGGCGCGCGTGACGCCCGACGGCGGGACCGTGCTGATGGTGCCCGGAGCGGCGGCCCTGGCCTGGCTGGTCGGCGATCGGCGGGCCCAGTTCGACGCCGCGCGGTGGCTGCCGATCATGGCCGGAACCACGCCGGCGGTGCTGGTCAGCCGAGTCGGCGTGGCAGCCCTGGTGCCGGGGCGCAAATTGCGCGTGGCGGCGCTGAACCCGGTCGGCATCGACCTTTCCGGCCTGCTGGCCATCGAACTGCTCGGGCTAAGCGCGGAACCGGTGTTCGGGCTGCAGGACCCCGCCGCGGTACGCGCCGCCCTGGCGGCGCGTACCGTCGATACCATGCTGGTCAGCGGGCAGCATGTGGCGCAGCGGATCGCCGCTCTGGCCGAACTGGGCGCGCGGCCGCTGCTGTGCCTGAATTTCCCCGAGCCGGCCGACGCCCGGCATCCCGCCATGCCCGATACGCCCTGCCTGCCCGAGCTGGCGACCCGTCTGCGCGGCCACCCGCCGGCCGGTCCGCTCTACGGTGCCTGGCGCGCTGTCGCGGCGGCGGCGCAGCTCGAGTTCGCGCTGATGCTGCCGCAGCTTACGCCGGCCGACCTGGTGGCGCTCTGGCGCGGTGCCGCCGCTGCCGCTGCTGCCGCCGTCGCACCGCAGTTCGCGAGCGGCGAAAGCGTGCACCTGGCAACCGCCCCGGCGACGAACACACTCGCTTGCAGCATCGCCGCGGAAGCCGGCACCCTGCTCGAACTCCGCCGCTGGCTGGCCAGCCGGTTCAACTATCAACCGGCTTGAGCGGTTTCTTCGGCTTGCGACACGCGATTGTGCCCGGCGCACCAGCTTCGCCAGGCGCCACGCAAGGCTGCGCCGAGGTTGCGACCAAAGCGCGGACCGTCACATAGCGGACTGGCCTTCATGCGCGCCCGCAACCCTGCCCGCAGCGCGGCGAGAGCCGGCAGGTCGGCCGCCGCCCGCAGCGCCAGCTCCTGATACCCTGCCAGATCCGCCGCCACCCAGTCCCCGAGGCCGACGTTGTTCAGATGGCTGGTCGAGTGGCGGGAGGCGAACGTCTCGCCCGGAACTGTCACCACCGGAACCCCCATCCATAGTGCCTCGCATGTCGTCAGGCCCCCCGCATACGGAAACGGGTCAAGGACGACATCGACATTGTTGTACTCTTCAAGCAGCGCCCGATGCGGCGAGACACCAAACAGGTCCAGCCGCTCGGCGGCGATGCCGAGGGTCACGAACCGCCCGCGCACCGTCTCCGCCAGCGCCGGATCGTTGAACTGGTAGGTCTTCAGCATCAAGCGAGTCCCCGGCAGCCGCCGCAGAATGGCGGCCCAGGTCTCGATGACCAGCGGGGTGATCTTGGCCAAGTTGTTGAAGCAGCCGAACGTGATCGTACCGCGACGCAACGCCGGCAGGCTCTGCACGTCGGGCGCGTACGGCGGCGGGCTGTAGCAAACATAGCCGTCCGGCAGACGCAGCAGGGCTTCCGAGTAGAAACGATCGAACCCTGGCGGCGTCTCCCACCGGTCGGTAATGAACCAGTCCATCTCCGCCAGGCCGCTGCTGTGGTACTGCGAGCCTACCCAGCGGATCTGCACCGGCGCGGCGCGATGGGCGCAGGCCGTCATCATGCCGCGGTCGCCATAGCCACTCATTTCGATCAGCACATCGATCCCCAGGTCGCGGATCTGCGCCGCCAGTGCCGCCGGGTCCGGCCGGCAGGCGTCATGCCAGGCGCTGGCGATGGCGGCGAACCGGCGCTGTATCAGGTCGTTGGATCGCGACTGGCCGATGCAGACGATATCGAATGCGGCCGGGTCCAGGTTCTCGAAACCGGCAATTGTCAGCCAGCCGACCGGGTGGGTGCGCAGCTGCGACGACAGCAGGCCGAGCCGCAACCGGCGGTCCGGGTCTGGCGAGCAGTCGAACGAACCAACCCCCTTCGACGGCCCGCAGGCTGCCAGTTGTCGGCAGGTCGCCAGCAGTTCGGCCCCACTCGCGTCCGGGTGGTAGGGTAACAGATTGCAGAGCGCCCGCCACCCGCTGCCCCAGTTCGGTGCCAGGACGGTGGCGTGCCGCGCCGCCGCCAGTGCTTCGTCCTGGCGGCCAAGTTGCCCCAGCGCCGTGCTAAGATTGGCGTATAATTCCGGGCTTTCGCCGTGTTCCTCGAGCAGTGCGCGCAGGGCGGCCTCGGCGGCGGCATAGCGGTGCAGGCGGATCAACATGGCAGTGTGGGCGAAACGCAGCTTGACGTCGTCCGGCGCCAGTTCGATGGCCCGACACTGCATCACCTCCGCTTCCGCCGTGCGGTCCTCGGCGAACAGCACGCTGGCGAGATGTCGGATCGGCTCGATCGCCTCTGGTGCCAGACAGGTGGCGACTTCCAGGACGTCGGCGGCTTCGGTGTTGCGGCCGAGGCGCTGTAGCAACACGCCGCGCGCGGTAAGCAGCACGACATTCAGCGGATCGGCGGGCGTGGCAAGCTCCAGGCGGGCCAGCTCCGCTTCGGCATTGCCCGCCTGCACGGACGCGTCGATCCGACGCAACGCGATGTCTACGTTCTGTGGCGCCAGTTCCTGTGCCTTGGCGAAGGCGGTTTCTGCCGCCGCGGGCTGTCCATCGATCAGGAATGCGCCGCCCAGCGCGTCCCATGCTTCGAACTCTCCCGGGGCCACGCCGCAACAGCGCAGCAGCAGCAGTTGCGCACGCCCGGCGTCGCCGCGCCGGAGCAGCAGCACGGCCAGCGCAATCAGGGCCTCCTTGCGCCGGGGATTGACCGCCAGCGCCCGTTCGTAGGTCGCCTCCGCCGCTTCCGTCTCGCCGCTGCGGCGCTGGCTCTCCGCCAGCCGCACCAGCGGCTCGTCCCACTCCGGCAAGCGGACCACCAACGCCTGCATCAACGCCCGGGCGCGCGGCACGTCGCCAGTCCGCTCCTCGGCGAGGGCGACGTTCAACAGCGTGGACGGGCCGCGGTCGCCCGCAGCGACCGCTGCGCGCAACGCCGCCAGCGCCGCCGCGCCGTCACCCTCGGCCAAGGCGACCATGCCCAACACGGCAAACCGCGATGCGGACACGTCGTCGCATGGCCGCGCCTCGAGCAGGGCACGAGCGCCTGCGGGATCGCCGGACCGCAGCAGCGCGAGTGCCTCCTCCGGCGTGGCCAACGCGGCCCCGTCACGCGGCATGGGAGAGCCGCTCCAGAACGACGATCAACCCAGCAACCGGCGCGTCCTGCTCGCGGCGCAGATCCTCGCGCCGCAATGACCGCACCGCGAACCCGGCCGCCGCGGCCGTCTGCGCAACATACTCGGCGCTGTGCGCGTAGCGCCCGAGCGGGCCGATACGCCACGGCGGCGCCGTCTCTCCCGCCTCGGCCACGGGCAGTTCCTCGACCGAGAACAGAAACAACCCGGCCGCGCCGGGAGCGCCAGGCCGCAGGCGGGCATGCGCGTCTCTCAGGATGCCATCCAGGGCACCGACATAACACAGCACGTCACCCGCCAGCAGTAGCGCCCATGGCTCGGTTTCCTCCGCCAGGACCGTTTCGATATCTGCCTGGCGCAACTCGGCATAGAGTCCGCGGGCGCGCGCTTGCTCCAGCATGCCACCAGCGAGGTCCACGCCGACCAACGGGGCCAGATTCAGGTCGGACAATGCCACCCCGACCAGCCCGGTACCGCAGCCGAGATCCAGCACGGGGCCGAAGCGCTCGGTCGAACCGGCCAGCCACGGCCGTTGCGCCAGCAGGGCGGCGCGCAACAGCCCAGGCACACGGTAGTGCAGGCTCACCAGATGGGCGTCGAAGCGACTGGCGCAGCCGTTGAACACCGCTTCGACGTAGGCACGCGGCGCGCGCTGTGGTTCCGGAAGCCGGCCGCTCGCGGCCACCAGATAGCGCATGTAGGTGTCCTCTGGAGCCAGCTTCAGTCCTTCGGCATAGGCCTCCGCCGCCTCATCGTGCCGGCCAAGGTTGGACAGGGCATGACCGAGCAGGCCAAGCGCCCGGGCATCGGCCACTCCGTCCGCCCGCGCGGTCTCGGCCAGAGCAGCAGCGTCGGCAAAGGCCTCCTGGTGCATGGCCAGCAGGATGGCGGCGACGCGCGGACGGACATCAAGCGGAGCCAGACGGATACTTTCCGCCAGCGTCGTGGTGGCGGCCGCCGCGTCCCCACCATGCTCCAGCACATTGGCAAGCACGAGGCGATAGCCGATATGGTTCGGGGCGCCGGCGATGGCTTCGCGCAGGCAGGCGGCCGCCTCGTCGAGGCGGCCGAGATGGAGCAGCACCGCGCCCAGCAAGGCCTGCGCTGCCGGATCGTGCGGCTGCAGGACCACCGCCTCGGCCGCATCCTGCAGCGCTCCGGCGAGGTCGCCAAGTTGCACGCGCGTATCGGCGCGAAGCCGCCACAATGGCGCGGCCTGCCCGTCGGCTTCGATCGCGGCATCGAGTTCGGCCAGCGCGTCCTCTCGCCGCCCCTCGCACAGCAGCAGGTTTGCGCCAAGTTCGGCGAGGTCGCTGGAAGGCGGCGCCACCTGCCGGATGGCGTCGAACAGAGGTCGCGCCGCCCGTATCCGGCCGGCCGCCAGCATCTCACGCATCCGCCGCGCCATCAGCGTGGCGTCAACCGTCGCATACAATGGGGACATGGCAACGCTCCTTTTGAGCGGAACAGACGACGACACTCAGACGGTGAGTCCCTGCGCCTGAATTGCGAGTGACAAGAGGCTGGTCGTTGAAGTCGTGCTCGCGCTCGTCGCTTTCGCGACCATGTATTTCTCGACCAGACTCTCGACGAACTTCGAGTCCTTCAGCTTACTGACATCGAGTCGCGTGCTGACCGCCCGTTCCTGCGCCTCAATTGTCTGATAACAAATTGTCTCGGGAATGCCGAGCGCGGTCGTGACCACGTCCCGCATGACCGAATCGCCGAGGATCTGAAGGGCCGAGGTGACGGATGACGCCTCCGCGCGGAAGGTCAGCGCGTTCGACAGGCCGGGGGTCGTCGCGTCCAGCGAATCCCGCCAGACTTGTTCGGCGTAGGCCTCGACGAGCGAGTTGACCTCACTCGAACTCTGAATCTTTGTCAGTCCGGAGTTGGCGAAATCCAACGTCGTGGTCAGGGTCTTCCACGATGTGTCGCTGAGCTGGTTGGCCAGAGAGCTGCTGTCGCTCACGTTCGACAGCAATGTGCTCTGCACCAAGGCGGTGTAGGAGACCTGGCTAGCGAGGCCGCCCGCCGTCAGCAACACCTTTCGCACCGTCGCATTGTTGAGCAGGGACTTGGCGCTGGTGGCCGATGCGACTGCTGCCTTGAAGGCGGATATATCGCGTGCGACTTGTGGCTCCTTCTCGGTCAGCGCCACGTCTTTCGTCTCATTCTTTTCGGCGGATTGCAGGGCTTGCACGGCACCATTCGGGCTCGTCGTGGAAGACGAACTATACAGAATGCTGAGTATGCTAGCGCCGATTGACCCGCTCATCGCGGTGCCTCACGGTTGGGCCGGCGCCGCCTCACCCGATAGCCCCGACGCGATGTTCTCATTGATCGTGATCAGGAAGTCGATGTCGGGCGGCTCACGTCGGATCTCGCGCTGCACCGTGTGGCCGATACTGATCAGCGACGCGCGCAGAGATTCAGGCAGCCGACTGGACGGGCTGCGCATCAGGTCCATAACGGTAAGCCAAAGCAGGTCATTGTCCGCCAGCGCGCGCACGCGCGTCATCGTATCGTCGTCGGTGCGGGCACGGCGGAGCGCCCCGTTGACCAACCTGAAGACGTCGGCTTCCTGCTCCCCCAGCCCGCGATGTACCGCTGCGGCCGTATAGGCGCGGACGGCATCGTTCATGCCCGACATGGTTCATTCTCCGTGCAAAGTGCCAATATCGGCGCCAGGGTCGGCCACGCTCCCCGGCTGCCGCTCCTGTCGTGCCGCACCGACCGAAGCCACCCTCCCGACGAGTTCGGGGCTCCGGCTCAGCACCGAGTCCTCATGGCGGATGATGCGTCGCGCCAGCTTCAGCGCCTGGTAGCAGTCGTCCGCCTCGGCGGCGCTCAATGCACGGTCAAGCATCTCGCGCGCGAGCGCCGAGGTGGTGGCCTGCTTGAACTCGGCAATGAGTTCGCGCGCGCTGCTCAACCCGCGCGGGCGCTCGTTGTCGTCGCCGATATAGGCCGATTGCAAAGCGAAATAGATACGCCGGGCTGGGCTGTCCGCCTGCTCGGGGGGCATGATCTGCTTGCCAAACAGAAACCGCGCCCTGGCCGCCAACTCGATGCGCGACTTGGTCCGAAACCGAATCGGCGCACCATTGACGATCATTACCTCGCCCTGCCGCAACTCTAGAACGAGCGTCGACATGCGCCCTTCCTGTCCCTGATGACTTTCCGTGCGGCGGCGGCCGCCGGTCGCGGACGTCCTGTCCGCCGGCCGGCGTCTCATCAGCCGTTCTTGAACAGGCTCAGCAGGTTGCTCGGCCCCTGCTCGGCCATTGTCAGTGCCTGCGTGGCCAAACTCTGTTTCGTCTGTAGGGACGTGAGCAGCGCCGACTCCGTGGTCATGTCGGCGTCGATCAAGGCGCCCAGGCCGTCGGTCAGCGCACTGATCTTGTCGCTGTTGTAGCTGATCTGATTGGTCACGTAGTTTTCGTTGCTGCCGTACTGAGCCAGGTAGGTACCAACCGTGTCGATTGCTTTGGTGATGGCACCTGTCGCGGTCAGCGCCGCCGAAGCGCTGGCCGCGGCCGAAAGGCCGGCCGCCGTTAAGGAATTGTAGAGCGCGCTTCCGCTGACACTCTTGACCTGGTAACGGGAGCCGAGCTCGTTCTGCACCAGCGAGACGCTGGCATATCCGGTCGTCTGCCCGACGTTGCCGACGAGAGTCTTGCCACTGTACGTGGCGTTGTTCAGGTAATTCTTGACCTCCGTCATCAGCGACTGGTACTGTGTCCAATCTTCTGTCCGTTGCGACGAAGTCACGGAATTATTGGCCAACGCCACCAGCACATCGCGTGCCGAAGCCAGGGTGTTCGAGACGTTGTTCAGGCCGGAGATTGTCGTCGAAAGCAGCCCGCTGACGCCGCCCATCTGTTGGTTTGAGCTGGTCAAGGCAGACTCATCGGACCGTACGCGCTGGGCAATCGCGTAAGACGCGCCATCGTCCGTCGCGTCGGATACGCGATAGCCGGTGGAGATCTGCTTTTCCGTTGTGTTCAAACTGGCGTTTGTCGCATCCAGTACCTGCAGCGCAATCAGCGCCGCGCTGTTCGTGTTGACAGAATTGACGGTCATCGTGGTTTTCCTCTTTGCTGTCCTTACCAACCGTCTCCCGGCTTTTGCAGGAGTGCGGCGATAGTAGACGGGGGGGCTTAACGGCTGATGAACAACGACGCGGTTCCTGACGCTGCTCCGCGCTCACGTCAGGTAGGCGGCCAGCGACAGCCCCTTCATGTCGCTGATCAAATCGTAGGAGGCCTGCAGCTTGGTCTGCGCATTGGTGAGTTCGGTCGATACCTGCACCATGTCCACGTCCTCGGCGCTTGAGACCTGGGATTGCAGCGATGTCGATACGTCCGCCAACGTCGTCTGGGTGGTCGAAAGCTGTGTCTGCTGGTCGCCCAGCACGCCGGCGTCCTGGTTCAGGGCAGTTAACGCGTTCTTCAGGCTGGTGGCGGTGTCATCCACTAGGTCGTTGAAACCGCTGTCGCTGACTTGGCTGCTGCTCAACGAGCCGATGGTCGCCAGCGCGCGCATGATGTCGCGCATGTATGAACCGGTCGTTGACGTGCCGGTCGAGGTAACGTAGGCGTTGGAGCTGGCCACGATGCTGATCGCCACCGTGCTGTCCTCGCCCACCTGCACCGTCTTCCGGTAGTCGGTGAGTTCGTCCGCCGGCTGCGACAGCGCCGCGGAGAACGGCGAGGTGCCGGTAGCATTGGACGAAGCAGTACTCAGCGTGCTCGCCGTGGTCGCGGCGGCGCCGTTGGTCGCCAGGCCCGAAACCGCCGTTGCAATCTGCGTGTAGAAGCCGGAGTTCAGAATGTTGTCCGGATCGGGCACCGGGGCGTTGCCGCTGTCCTGGCCGGCGAACACGTAGACGCCGCCATCCTGGGTGTCGAGCAGCTCGGCAACCTGCTGCAGCGCGCTTTGCGCGTCGGCCGCGACGGTGGAGATCTCGTCCGCGGAAAGGCTGTTGAGACTGCTCACCTGCGTATAGAAGCTGCTGGCGATGCTGCTGATCTGGCTGAGCGCGGTCTGCTCCACGTCCATGGTGCTGGTCGCGCTGTCGATATTGTTCTGCCAGGTCGACAGATTGTTCAGCTCCGGCCGCAACGACAGCGAGGTCGCCGCCCCCGCACCGAGGCCGGCGTAGCTGGTGGAGATCAGGCCGCTGGACGCCTGTTCGCTGAGTTTCGTAACCAGATCGTAGGCAGAGTCCGTGTTCGCGACCAGTTGCGTCAGAGACCCGTAGGTGGTCTCAGAGAAGGTCGATCCGATCGTGTTGCTGGTCATATTGGGTCAGCCTTTACGACGCTTGTGTCAGTTCGGTCCACATCGCCTGGAGGGCGCTGATGATGCGTGCGTTGGCGGTGTAGGCGTTCTGCAGCGCCACCATTTTGGACATCTGGTCGTCGACGGACACACTGCTGACGTTCGACACCTGGGTCTGCAACGCCGTCTGCACCGACTGCTCGCTGGTCAGGTTGGTGCTGGCAGCGTTGCTGTCCTGCGACTCGGCATTCACGACGTCGGTCGCGAAGCTGGCGAGGTCGGTCGGCGCGCTGAACTGTGCCGTCAGCGTGCCCGAAGCCCCCAGGCCGGTCGTGGCGGGAGCGGTCGTCAGGGTGCCGAACGTGGAATCCAGAATGCTGGTGATCAGCCCGGTATAGCCGTCCGCCCCCGTGGTGTTGCCGCTCGGTGTGTCGGTGCCGTCACGCACCAATGATGGCGTGGCGATCACCGTCGGATTGACCTGGATGTCGCTCGAATAGCCGACGTAACTCGCCTGTGTCGGGGTGCCGCCGGCGGTGGGCACATTGCCGCTGCCGTCGGTGAACAGCGTCAGCCCCTGACCGGAGAACTGCGTCGACAGCGTCTCCGAGAATTCGTCAAGCTCGGCCTGATACGTGGGCAGCGTGGTGTCGCGCAGGGTGATCTCGGTACCGAGTTCGCCGCCCGTCAGCGACGTGGTGACGTCGACCCCCTGCAGCGTTATCGCCGGCGTACCGCCGTCGGGATAGGTGCTCGTCGCGCCGAGTGTGGCCGACGACGTCGCGAACGGTCCCGTGGTGGCGTCGGTCGGCAGCTCCTGCCCGTTGGTCGTGGTAATCAGCAAGTCGCCGTTCGACTGCTCGCACACCTTGATGTCGAGCAGTGACGACAACGTGGCCACCTGCGCATCGCGCTGGTTCTCCAGGTCAGCAGTACTCTCGCCCTGCGCCTTGAGAGCGACGATCTGGCTGTTGAGCGCACCAATGTTCGCGAGCGTGCTGTTCAGCGTGCCGACGTCGCTGACGATGCTATCCTGGGCGTTCTGCCGGGCGGTGCCGATCGCCGTGCTCAGCGTGTTGATCTGGTCCGTCAGGTTCGACGCGGCGGCCACGACCGCCTGCTGCTCCGTCTGGCTGGACGGATCGTTCTCTAGCGTGGAGAAGGCGTCCTGCAGGTCGCCGAGCAGGCTGGACAGGTCGGTGCCGGCCGCCACCGTGCCCTGCACGGCGTCGATGCCCGCCAGCGCCGTCTGCGTCGTCTGGAGTCCGGCGACGACGGCGTTCTGCTGATAAAGCTCGCCTTGCAGTGCGTCGTTCACCGCGCGCGTCGTCGCGCCGGTGATGACGCCCATGCCCTCGCCGTCCGCCGTCCGGTTGGTTTGCGTCGCCACTTCCGTTGCATAGTCGGTGGTGCTGGCATTGGCGACGTTCTGCGAAATGACCGCGAACTGGTTTTCGATGGTGCTCAACGCACCGCTGGCGATGGACAGGCTGGTGGCCAGACTCATGGACGGTGACGTCCCGCGGCGTCTATTGCTGCTTCATGTTGAGATCGGTATTCAGCATGTCGTTCGCTGTCGTCACGACCTTGGCGTTGGCCGCATAGGCCTGTTGGGCTATGATCAGGTTGGTGAACTCGGTCGAGAGGTCGACATTGGAGTCTTCGACCGAACTCGTTTCCAGCGTTCCAGCGCCGTTGTTGCCGGCGGCGTCGGCGATGGCGTTACCCGAATCGGTGGTGGCCGCGAACGTGCTGGAGCCCTCCTGCTGCAGGCCGTTGGGATCGCTGAACGTAATCACCGGCACCTGTGCTATGGTCCGCGACTCACCATTGTTATAGTTGACGACGACGTTGCCCGTGGTTGTCATCGACACACTGCTGAAGCTCCCCGGCGCGCAGCCATCCTGGGTGATGCTGCGCAGCGAGTAGCTGGAACCCGAATACTGTGTCAGTCCCTTGGTGGTGCCGATGTCGCCCAGGTTGAGGGTGATATTTTGCGTGCCCGTGGTGGTAGAAAACGTGGTCGCCAGCGTCACCGTCGCGGCGTCGCCAGACGTACTCTGTGTCGTGCCGTTCTGGGTCACGGACGAAAGGTCGCCGCTCGCATCGAAATCGACGGTCGCCGTGCCGATGGACGTCGTGCTGGACCCTTCATAGACGTTCAACGTCCACTCGTTCGAATCAGCTCCCGCTGAGGTAAAGGACAGCGTCAACGGCTGCTCCGTCCCTTGCGAATCGTACACATCGACGGTGGAGGTGATGGGGTCCTGTACGGTGCTGTCCGAGGCATCGGGATTGCCGCCCGGCGGCAGGTTGGCGGAGAGCGTAATATTGGCGGTGGCGACCGGGTTGTACACGGTCTCGCTGACCTGGATGGGAGTTAGCGCGTTCTGGTTCACGGTACCGGAAGTATCGACGGTCCAGCCGTTGAGATAGTCACCCGCGCTGTTGACGAGATAGCCGTCCGTGTTGAGCGAGAAGTCACCGGCGCGCGTGTAGTACTGCTCCGGGGAGAAGGTGGGGCCGCTGGCCGTTGTGCCGTTGGCCACGCTGACGGAAAAGAAGCCTTGCCCACTGATCGCGAGTGCCGTCGAGTCGGTGCTGCTGACGATCGTCCCCTGGACATCGTTCATGTATTCGGTCTTGGCCGTCACCGAACCGGACTGGCTATCCGAGGTCGCCTGGGGGTCGAGGTAGTCGAGGAAACTGGTCTGCGCCTCCTTGTAGCCGACGGTCTGGCTGTTCGCGACGTTGTTGGAGATGTTGCTGAATGCAGCGGCTTCGGCGGTCAGGCCGCTGACGGCGGTATTCAGTGCCCCAAACACAGACATGGCGAACTCCTGCGAAGCATGCAGCCGCGAGCCACAACGGCAAGCGCAGGGAGCCTTGAGCAGGAACCATGCCAGCGCCGACCGGCAGTTGCGCCGTCACCGGCTCGCCACGGTCGGCAAATCCTGCCGGTTACGGACGTTTCCGCCCGGCACACCCTGCCCGCTCGCCGGCTTACGGACGGCTCGTTGCGGCCGGCTTCGTAGCGCCGGTAGTTGGCGTGGGACTTGCTGCGGGTGGCCCAGCGAACGCTGCACCCGCCACACCGGCGGGCCGGCAGCGTGGAGAGGTTGCGCGTATGCCGAGCCAGTCCCTTGCGACCCTGTTGCCGACGCCGCTTGCCACGACACTCCCGACAACCAGCGGGAAGTCCGACGCGGCCGGCGTGCGCGCGCAGGGTGGCGCATTCGCCGGTTGGCTGAGCCGGTTGCTGCAGCCGGCGCCGGCCACCACGTCCGCGACGCAGACGCAGGGACAGACGCAGACGCAAGGGTGGAAGCAAGCGTCGACGTGGACGCCAGCACGGACGGCGTTCGCCGACCTCGATGCGGTCATGCCAGCACTTGCCAGCGGACCGACGGCAACAATCTGCCAGAATGGACAGGCGCGGGAAACCACCGCGAGCCGCTCGACGACGACGCAGCGGACCTCCGGCAAGCTCGGCACGGCGCGGCGAGACGCCGATGCGGCCGGCAAGGCTCGGGACCGGCACCAACCAGCGACGGACGTGGTACCGCAGGAACCCCTGTCCGCCGACAGCATCGCCCCGCCAGTG
>Ga0255353_1001498_pt1 | contig 13011 bp, 17 predicted proteins | sample HBST25metaG_FD_189941 | JGI IMG/M metagenome (GOLD analysis project Ga0255353, IMG submission 189941) | Peat soil microbial communities from Stordalen Mire, Sweden - H.B.S.T25 | ecosystem: Environmental > Terrestrial > Soil > Wetlands > Peat | place: Sweden: Norrbotten County, Stordalen Mire...
CCTTCTCCGCCAGCAGATGAGTCAGCATGGTCAGCGAATAGCCTTTTCTCCGCAACTCCACGAGAAGAGGCAACAGCGTCCGTATCACCGCCCCCATCATGAACGAAGCGGGTTGCGGCACGGGTTCCGACGTTTTCTGAGTCAACAACATACGCGCATTCTCAACAATCTCCGAAGAAAACACCTGCACTTTACGATGCCCGGCTGTTCCCATCGCTTTTCCTCCTCATAACCGTACTCTATCACACTACAATAGATAATACATCAGTCGGAGTCGATAGAGACGTTCTGTTGTATATTTGTGTTGAGCAGATATGGAGGTGGAAATCGGGTTTGGAACGAAAAGCTGGGTGGTTAAAGGGTGAAATGCCGGATGGCTAAACACTGAATGGCAAGGTAGGCGCTGTCCGGACAAAACCCCTGCGGGGTTTTGTCCAGCCACCACCATTTCTCCAATCCGCCTGCGGCTACTCGGAAAAATGGTTGCGCATCTTGCTCAGGGCTACGCCCCGAGACCCCACAGAATCGGAGAGGACAATGACAAATTCCACACGAACAAAGGGCACCAATTCACGGATCGAAATCCGCATCACGGAAGAGGAGAAAGCCATCCTCAGAGAACAGGCCAACAGTGCGAGCCTGACGATGAGCGAGTACGTACGGCGGTCTGCACAGGGCAAGCGAATCCTTTCCACGATGGACCAGAAGGCCGCAGGAGAACTTGCAAGACTCGGTGGACTCCAGAAGCATCTGCTCACGCAGATCAAAGGTCTCCCGGATGAGGAAGGTCTGCGGAAGGGACTGAATTCCACATTGTTGGCTGTTCAAAACGCAATGAGAACGCTCAAGACGGACACGGTGAAGTGAAGATGATCGCCAAAGTGCAGCCAGCTAGAAAACACTCAAGCAGCTTTAAGCGGCTTCAGGAATACCTTACACGGGAGCGTGACGCCGACACTGGAGAACTTCTATTGCGAGGAGATGTGGTCATGTCGAAGAATCTTCTCGGCTTCGACACAGCGGCGATGGAGATGCAAGGGGTTGCATCTCTCAATAATCGTTGTAAGGATGCTGTTTGCCATTATGAACTGGCATGGCCTCCAGGAGAACGTCCGACTCGACCACAATGGACAGATTGCGCGCTGCACACGATGAAGGCGCTCGGATATGAAGGCCATCAATTCATGATCGTTGCACATGACGACAAAAAGCATTTTCACATCCACATCATGCTCAACAAGGTTCATATGGAGACGCTCAGAGCGCACACACCATATCGTGACTGGTTCACTCTCGATGCCGCAGTGCGCTACCTTGAAGCAAAGCATGGTTGGGCACACACTCCGGGTCCGATGCGATGGGATGAGGAATCAAAAAAGGCTGTACTGCAATCGATATCCGAGCGCAATGCGTATCGATCTGCCCAACAACATCCGACTGGAGCCGCTGCACAATTTGAACATTACCAGGATCAGGAATCATTCCAAACCTATGTGCGGCGTGAGATTGCTCCGCGCGTTTGCACACTTCTCACCCGACAGAATGTCAGGTGGGATGACCTTCATCGCCTCCTCGCCAAGGCTCAACTCCGGCTTGAAAAGGGAGAGACAGGCGGATACACCGTCCTTGCCATCGACCACAACATCCGAGTCAAGGCGTCCGACGTATTCCGCAACAACTTCGCAGGAAAGATCAACCGGCAGAACACGGAGGCCGCTCTTGGTCCGTGGACACCGGCCTCAACATCCGGCTATGAAGCCGATCAACAGGTCGCACAAAATAGCGTTCAACATAGTGCTCGTAATAGCGCACTGAGGGAAGAACGGAAAGCGCAACGACACGCCGAACGTAGCGCTCTGATGGCCGACTATAACCAATACAGGAACCAGCAACGGGCAGTATGCAAGAGCTGTACAGCAGAGGGCCGAGAGGCGCGCCAACATTTCATGGTGGCGCTCAGACAGAGAAAGAAAGAGATTCGCGCCTCTGCTCAGTCGTGGCTGGACAAGAAAGTCTTGCTCTCCCAGGCAGCGGCTCAATCCGTTCTCGAAGTACGCGCTCTGAAGCTGGCCGTTCAACAGCGGCGGCAAGAGGCATTTCCCAAAAACCTGCGCACATGGGTTGCCGAACGCGCCGCCGAGGGCGATGCGCGGGCAGCGGTACAGTTGCGTGGCTGGCGCTATGCGGATCAGCGAAACCAGCGATGGCTCGATGCAAGGCTGGAATCAGACGCGCTGCATATTACTCCCTCTCCAGAGAATGGCACGAGCGCCGATTGGTCCGGCTTCGCGCAACAACGGCTTACAGACGAACAGAAACAACAGACTCTTGCCAACCAGATCGCCGCGCCCCGCATCTGGAAGATTGACCGCAAGACCGGCGACGTGTCCTACGCACTCAACGGGCAAGTTTCCGTCATCGACCGCGGACGCATCGTCACCGTTCTCAACCAGGATAAGGCTGCCGTCCTCTTTGGATTGGAGATGGCCGTCCAGAAATACGGACCACGCATTGCGTGTGACGGCAGCGTGGAGTGGAAGCGGATGGTCACGAAAGTTGCGGCGCAACAAGGCATCTCCGTCCAATTCACGGACCCGGAGATGCAACACGCTCTGCGCCTTCTACAACGTCTGGCGAATCCGCGCCAACGCCAGCAGGAAAGAGGGGGAAGGTAGCCCGTGATCGCGGATTTGCGGTCGCCTCCTGCCAAATGCCCCGTAGAGACTATGCGAAAGTCGTCTGTGTTTGGTTCTTCAGTTTATGAACGAAGGCGAAATAGGCCACCATCACGCGAAATGCCTTGGACCGATTCACCCCGCCGAGAATCTCTCCGCCGACTCTTTCCAGTTCATCGGCAATCTCGAACGTCAAGGGAAACACGAATGCGGTGTCGATACTCTGAAATGGAATGTTCAGCCACTGGTTGTTGTAGAACGCAACAAGCTGCGCTTGAGCGGCCTTGCTCTTGAAACTCATGATGATGTGCTCGGCCAGGGCGTTTTTTCTGCGGACTTTGAGCACGGCAAAAAGCTGGCTGAAATGGCTCTTGGTGAATTTGGAATCGACGGTGAGCCGGAGTTGAGTGCGCGTCTCTGCGGGAGAAACGATTTTGCGCTTCGGTCGGGCAGTGGCTTTCTTTGCGGCAGGCATGTGGTTTCCTTGTCGATATGTATCTTACAGCATTAGTATATGAGCGTGGTAGGCCACACTGCAAACGTTTGTTGCAAAAAGAGTTTACGCGAAAGATGCGCCGGAGAGTCTAGTGGGTTCATTGCATGGAAGTGAGGGAAGCCGAATGAACCACAACAAATATAACCGTGGGGAACGGAGGGAGAAAAGGAGGCCGGCACGGAATTTGCTGCGGTTGTCACAGGGTACGGCACGGCGGGTAGGCTATCAGCCACCGGACCTCCGGAACCATGGTTGCAAACTTTCCCGGCACCGGCGACAAGGCTGTCGTCGAAGAGCAATCTCCACCCACCGGCCCCGGAGCTTCGCTGTCAGCCCTCGGCGATCCGCTCGACGGCCCGCGTCTCAGTTACAGTCCCCAACATCTCAGACAGAGTAGTACCCAGCGCGGTTACAATCTTACTGAGTGTCCGCAAGCCCGGCTCGCGGGTTCCCCGCTCCAAGTCGGAGATGTGGACCTCATGGACGCCGGACTGCTCGGCAAGGTCGATTTGCCGCCAATTCCGGGCGCGGCGCAGCTTTCTGACCCGCTCACCGGTCGCCGCACAGTTGTCCTTTGCCGTGCGTCCATGTTCGGCTTAGGCGATGCGCTATGTTGAGCGCTTACACTCTTTTTCCGTCGCTCGACGGCATGAAAGGGGAAAGAGCATGAGAGCACGATTTCTTGGCCCGTGCGTGGCCCTGGCGCTGCTGGTGATGATTTCCGGGGCATGGGCACAAACAACCCCCGCAACCCCTGCGACGGATTCCCAGAGCATCGCCACACTCAATGAGCAAGCTGCCAACGGTGATGCCAAAGCGCAGCTTAACCTTTGCAACCTTTACCACAATGGCCACGGTGTGCCGCAAGACGACACACAGGCCGCCGTTTGGTGCCGCAAGGCCGCTGATCAGGGAGATGCAGGAGCCCAATTTCATCTCGCTTGGTTTTACGCCCATGGCCAAGGAGTCCCGCAGGATTACCCTCAGGCCGCCGTCTGGTACCGCAAAGCTGCTGATCAGGGTAATGCCAAAGCGCAGACAATGCTCGGCGGACTCTACCATCAGGGCCAAGGCGTAGGGCTGGACTATTCTGAGGCTGCGATTTGGTTCCGCAAAGCGGCAGAGCAGGGCTTCCCCGATGCACAATTCAAGCTCGGGTACGCAGACCTAAAAGGCGAGGGAGTCCCGCAGGATTACGCTCAGGCGGCTGTCTGGTATCGCAGGGCCGCCGAACAGGGGCATGGCGAAGCACAACACAACCTGGGCGTCCTTTATGCCAAAGGTCAGGGGGTGACCCAGGATTATGCTCAGGCCGCCGTCTGGTACCACAAGGCGGCTGATCAGGGCCTGGGCAAGGCACAAATCGAACTCGGACGACTGTATCGCAACGGTCAAGGCGTTCCACAGGACGACGCTCAGGCGGCAATCTGGTTTCGCAAAGCAGCCGATCAAGGTTTCGCAGATGAACAAGCCAGCCTCGGCGGGCCATCAAGTCAATCTGCCAGCAGTGGGACTAGGGTTGTGAAATGCCAGAATGACCAGGTTCTCGCCCCTGGCTGGTCCTCAAATTGCGCCCATGTTTGGTTTTCTGGCAACATCGTCAAGGTAATGCGATCAAATGGGGTTCTTGTTGCCGTGACCATACAAGACACCGGAAAATATTTCATTGCGCAGGTCAGCGTGGTCAACAAAAGCGCTTCCCCCTTGGATGTGCTACCTCAATCTTTCAGTAGCAAGGTTCTAAGGCCGCATCCGAAGACACTTCGTTATTTGCCGCCAGATAAAGTGATCCGGTCCATAAGTAACAGTGCAGCTTGGAGCAACTTTTTTACAGCCTTGGGCGCGGCCGGTGCAACGCAGCAATCTGTTACGCAATCGACCACAAACGGAACCGCTTCAGCTTATGGAACCAGCGGCTCCGCCTACGGGCGCTATTCTGAAAACACCACTTCGGTCACGACCGTTCCCGACGAACAAGCGCAGCAGGACGCCGCAAATCGCATAGCAGCGAACAATACTGCCGTGGCAGCCACATCGCAGGAAGTCAGCACCCGTTCTCTCCAGCCCACTACCGTTGCGCCCGGCAAATCCGTCGAAGGCAATGTCTACTTTGAACACGCACGTAAGATCGAAAGCTCGGAAGTCTTGATTCCCGTCAACGGAGAAGTATTCGATTTCGATTTTGAATGGAATTAGGCACCCGGAGATGCCGCCGACCTGACGCGTGGGAATAATTGGTAGCATCATTGACATGGGGGAAGCAGGGCAGATGGCTCAAAAGCGAAGCAAGCGAATCCCCGGACTCGAACCCTACCGGCGGCGACCGCCGAACGGAACCTTCGAGACGTTACAGTTCGAGGCGCGCCGCAAGGCTCAGATGTTGCTTTGGGGATTCTGCCAGCGATGGGGGAACGATCTGCCGCCGTGGAGACGCGCGATCCTGGTGGGACAGGCGAAGCGGCTTGCCCTCAACCCGCCTGATTCCGCATGGGCGCGCAGGACGCTTGCCAAGCGGCGGGCTAGCCGTGCGAGAGAAGTACAGGCGGGAAGGGATCGACCCGACCGCCAAGGGACGGCGGCGCGGCGCAGTAAATTGCGAACGAATCCGCCGCCGCAACCCCAAAGGCGGGCGGGAATGATCTACATTCTCCCGCCCGGCATCGTTCCGCAACGAGCCTAGCGGAACACGTTTCGCTGCTGTGAGTCCCGTGCTGGCAGTTCGTCGGGCCGATGTGGGACAGGAAAGGGTAAGGTCATGAGGCTACGATTCATCACCATCTGCGCAGCTTTGGCGCTGCTGGCGGGGGCTGCGGGAACATCGGCACAGTCCACCTCTACGGCGGATGCCCGAAAAGGCAAAGATCAACCATCCCCACGCCAGGTCAAGGTCGCAATCGACCCGCGATCTACGGGGGAAGCGCAATCTCTTTTAATCGTGAAAGGTTTTGGCAACTCATGCCCGAATGTTTCTATCGTTCGTGATGAATCTGAGGCAGAGTACGTCGTTCTCGCAAGCGAATCCGACCCGTGGCGTGGGTTTTTACTCCATTACTACATCACAGTTTATGACAAACAAGGGAAATTGGTGTTCGCAACCGACAAGAATCACGGCAAAAGTGCTTCCGAAGCAGCCTGCCGATTCATCAATGCTCAAAAGTAGCCCCGCTACCATTTAGTTGAGTCGTTTTTCATCCTGTACTGGCGGTTCACCGGGCCGATGGAAGGCAAGAAAGGGGAAGGTCATGAGGCTACGATTCATCCCCATCTGGGCAGCCTCAGACCTTCTGGCCTTGGTTTCCGGGGCCTGGGCGCAGTCAAGCCCCGCGACGGCTACCCAGAGTATTGCCACACTCAAGAAGCAAGCTGCCGGCGGTGACGCCAAGGCGCAATGCAACCTGGCCGGGATGTACGAATACGGCATAGGTGTACGACAAGACTTCGCACAGGCCGCCCGTCTGGTTCCGAATATCTGTCGAACCGGGGGTGTACTCCAGTAAGATACCCCTTGTGACCGACGCACTCCAAAAATGGGTAACACTTGTCGCTTCCGTATTAGCGGCCGTTGCGAGCGGCTGGAATCTGTGGTGGAAGTACCGCGAAGGGTCTGACAAAATCAAGGTAGTGTTCGGTCTAATCGATCCGCAGATTAGCCCTGGCGAGTGCCTGCACGTGGTCAGTTTATGTGATCATCCGATACGAATTGCCGACTATGGATACGTGATACGCACTGGCAATCTGCTGTCAATTCCACAATTGGATGCAGACGACCCTAACGACAATGACCACATTACCTATGGCAGCCGGTTGCTTGAAACTCGGAACGCGTACTTTGAAGCGGGAAGAATTCTAAGAAGTCGCCCGGTAGGTGTTTACGCCAGAACGACTAGCCAATCTAGGCCGCAAATCGCCTTTCGAGATGACACACCCACTTGGATGCGCTATTGGCTTCGCCTGAAAATTAGGATGAAAGTTGTCTATGACTGAGCACTTTTCCGCTGGATTTAACTAAATCCAGCGGAGCTTCGTTTCCACCTACAAGCGGCATCGCAAACGGCATAGTTCTCCGAGTGGCAGCGGCCCCGCAAGATAGCTCTCTCAGCCCTCTGGCGATCTACTACGGCCCGCGCCTGAGTCACAGTTCCCTCAACATCTCAGACAGAGTAGTACCCAACGCGGTTACAATCTTGCTGAGTGTCCGCAGCCCCGGCTCGCGGGTTCCCCGCTCCAGGTCGGAGATGTGGACCTCGTGGACGCCTGAATGCTCGGCAAGGTCGATCTGACGCCAGCCTTTGCCCCGGCGCAGCTTTCGGATGCGCTCCCCGGTCGCCGCACAGATGTCCTTTGCCATGCGTTCATGATCGGGTTAGCGTGTGCGCTATATTTAGCGCATACACTCTTTTAGGTTTGAGAGGTGGCCGATATGCAGTTGCACCCGATAACGAAACCACGATCCTTGACCATGTGCGCAACCCTGGGGATTCTCTTGTATGTCGTCGGAGCATGGGCGCAGTCCACGCCCCAACGCCCTGCTGGGAAAAATCCCCCTCTCACGGATAAGAGGCTCATGTCTGACGCCGATTTCACGACTTTTTTGCTTCAGCTTGATTCGGCGCTTCCAAAGTGGGAGACGGCGCTCAAAAACATCGAGCCCGAGAAGGATTCACAAATCTCGTATGCGCTGGGCAAGATGATCGTGGAGAATCGGGACATAGGTTTAATGGACATTGGCAATATTCGCACAAGGGTGGCCAAACTTCGAGTGAAGCGCACCGTGTCTGACGAACTCGTCCTTTCGCTTTCCCTACAAACGCTCTCCGACTCAATCGAAGAAGAGGTGGGAGTGGAAGCTGTAGCCAACATGACCCTTTCTGATCTTGAGAAATTCGCGCCCGAACTGACTACTTTGAGACTCCGCATCGTAAACGATGTCATTGCACGAGTCGCTCTGCTTGAGAAAAGCACCTGTCCGTAATTCAGTCGCACCGATCACAAAGGGTGTGCTTCCGGCCCGCTTGTGATGCTCTATTGTCTGTTAGCAAGGGATGAGGTAAGAGTATGAGAGCACGATTCCTTGGCGCGTGCGTGGCACTGGCGCTGCTGGTGATGGTTTCCGGGGCATGGGCGCAGTGTCGCCTAGTCGTTTCGCAACAGGATATCGCTACCCTCAGACAACAAGCTGCCAGTGGTAAAGCTGAGGCGCAATGCGGTCTGGGGATGATGTACGAAGCAGGCTTGGGCGTACACAAAGATTCCTCAAAAGCCGCTCTATGGCTCAGGAAAGCCGCAGAGCAGGGAGTTGCACCTGCGCAATTTGACCTCGGCGAATTGTATTACCACGGTCAAGGTGTGCCTCAAGATGATAGGCAGGCCGCAGTTTGGTTTCGGAAAGCAGCGGAGCAGAACTTTGCTCCGGCGCAATATGCCCTTGGTGCGCTATGTACGCAGGGCCGGGGTGTTCCGCAAGACAAAGAGGAAGCCTATTTCTGGTTCGACCTTGCGGCGGCGGGCAAAATGGATGCAAAAATGATGGAGACCGCCGCGAAAACGCGAGATGAAACCGCCTCTCACCTCACACCAGCCGATCTGTCCCGCGTACAGGAGCGGGCGCGGAAGTGGTTTGAGGATCACCCGGCGAAGGTGCAATGACCAGATGGAAATAACCGCATCGCCTTTGAGCGATACGATCAGTATTCCCCTACAATGGGAGTGCGATCACTGACAGTGTGGCGACGGGAGCGGAAGATTCACAGTGGCAGGGTTGCGCCGCGCGCGACGCTACGTGTCTTTCGTTTTCGGCTACGGCGCTTAGTGAGTCGCCGCATGAAATTTTTCTGAGCAGGGAAATGAGCTTTCCAATATGACTCTGATCGTTTCGATCAAAACCGATGATTTCATTGTGATGGCGGCCGACGGAATGGCGTATACGCGTCCGCAAGCCGGAGCTGCCACCCCCTATGAAACACAAAAACTTCACGTCGCGAATGTTTCTTGGATCATCGGCTTCGCCAGATGGGCTGGAATCGAGGTGCAACATCAGGAGCTTGAATCCCAGATCGAAATGGGAGTGATGGATTTCGACTCGGATGTGAGGATCGGCGGTCCAGCTTATTTAGAAGCGCTCCGAACGCTGCTTAAAAAATCTGGCGGAAAGTCAGAGCCGTCCGTAGTGAGGCTGGCAGGCTTCGACAGAAATGGCAATCCACGTGTCTACGAAGTTGTGTTTCCTGACGGACAGCTATACCCGGCAGCAAATGCTTCAGCGTGCGGGGTCCCGGCTGCTGCCACTGCGCAATGGATCATCAACCTTCTTTTTGCCTGTTGTCACTCCCCTGATGACTATCGTGACTTGGCATTGTTCACAATCTCCCAAATTGCAAAGATCGAACTGACAGTGGGCGACATGAAGAAAGGCTATCGGCTTAGCTCTTGTGTGCTGCGAGCCGGGGTTCCTCCTGAAATCAAGCCATGTGACATCTCTTGTACGCTCGCCAGAACCGAAGAATGCGAAGATATGCTCTGCTCTGCGTTTACAAATTTTCTATCTCATCGGTAGGCAGGTGGCCCCGGTCCCGCCGTCGCCGTCTCCGCGATCTGACGCGTAGAAAGCTCGGCCAAGGCCGTGAAGATGAGTTCGGCCTCGCTCATGTGATCGCGAAGATTCTGGTTTCCAATTCTTTCAAGTCTTTATGCTCTTTGACCGAGACGCCGGACCATTCGGCGAAACCTGGTGCATACGCACCCGGCTGGTTCAGTGGCGCGGGCGTAGCGGAAAGCTGACATCTCCTGGGGTTGAAGGCTCACGCGACGTTTTCAGCTTCCCTTGCGCCTACTGGTAAGCTACCTCCACATCGCCAGGGTAGACTGATTTCCCAAGAAGCTCACAGATAGTCATCACAAGCAACAGATCGTGGTCGTTCATAGAGTTTGCTCCACCTTCAATTCTATTCCCCACCGCCTCTTATCGTCAGTCACGTATACTATTGCCGTTATGTTCACTGTTTACGTCGATGACAGCGGATCAGATCCAAACCAGACCACCGCGGTTGCAGGCGTCCTCATCGTACCCGTTCGCCAAATTCTCGCCTCGATAGCTCTTGGGCATCGTTTGCGTCGAAGTACGGCTTCGAGGATTTGCACGCGTCTGAGTGCGTGGCGCGAAATCCAAAGTCTTATGCTGGATGGGATGAAGCGAAGGTTCAAAAGGTCTTCAGCCGCGCGCGTCAAATCATCAAGAGACATGCATCCAAGGCGTTTTCGTTCACAATCAACAAAGGGGATTTCGATGCCGAAGCGCCACCAGAATGGCGCGAAGTGGGAGGCGACAACCATTACACTTGGGCATGGCGATCCCTGTTGAATCTGCTTGTTCGGTGGCATGGCGAGCGGAGAATAGGTGCACCGTTCGAGTTTGTATTCGACTGGGCCGAGAAGAGGGATAAAGTCGAGATCGAGATGGTTATGGCACAATTTGATAGCCTCTTTCCCGGAAAATTTGAAGGGCACTATTCTTTCAGAAAGCGGAAAGATGTGCCCGGACTTCAATGCGCTGATTTACTGGCCTGGACCTGCTTTGGCATGTCACGCCTTAAATTCCGTGACGTGCCGATGCATGAGATCGCGGAGGAATCGTTTTGTGACTTCTCCAACCACATGGGTCGGCAATGGCTGGACGCACTGACCCACGAACGCGCTGCGCTCCACGCTGCTATCACCCTTGATCGAGCTGACATTGAAGGGGAGCGAGAGCGCCGCGAGTGGTATCACAATTATGCCGCCAGTCGCCATTTAAGCCGAAAGACCGCAAGCCATTGAACGGCTCCGCTTTGGGGGAAGGGATGGACTGGATCAGCCGGAGAACTCCAGGGACGTTCCAGCACTGGAGCCTTTGAAGGCCTCGGCCAGAGAGGGATCGCGGCGCCGCAGCTTCTTCAGGTAATCGGATGGGGTGGGGCACCCGGCACTATAATCTCCGCATGAACTTCACTTGGCCAGACCCGATTAGCTTGATTGCCGACATCATTACGTTCTGTTGCGTCCCGACGCTAGCAGTTGCAACGATTGCCCTGTGGAAGCAAGTAAAAGAAGCACGCGAGATGAAGATCGTGAGCTTCAAATGCGTCGAGTTCAACGACGTAGATGCGCGGGTCGCCATTAACCTCGTGCCATTTGAGAACGTCACTACGCTCCCGCGCGTTGGAGATGAAGTCTATCTTCCTGGAGAAACTTACGATAATGAACACCATGGAAACGGCCTGTATAAAGTTCTCAAGATCATGTTCATCTATGACGAAGCGCCCAAAAGCGACCAGCCATGCGCTGCCGTTCCTGCAAAAATCTGCATCGATATTCAGCGCCACAAACCCAAAGTTGCGGAATAACTTTCGGGAGAATTCACAAGGTGATCCAGGTTTCGCCCTTGAGATCTGGAAGTTTCACCAAACGCCCAGCATTTTCTCAAGGCATGAGCGTCTTTTTCGACTTGGACGGCGGCAGATAGTTCTCGCCGGTGACGACCTTGCGGCCGGTCTTGCTTTCCAATTCGACTCGGGCGCGCTGGGCAATTCCGCCGCCGGTCTTTGCGGCCTTTTTGTTGGCGGGCAGGCCCACCGCCGTCTCAGTCTCCGCGATCTGACGGGTGGAAAGCTCGGCCAGGGCCGTGAAGATGAGTTCCGCCTCGCTCATGTGGTCGCGAAGATTCTGGCTTTCCAGTCCTTTCAGGTCTTTATGCTCTTTTACCGAGACGCCGGACCATTCTTCGTGAATGATATTGGTGAGGATGGCGAACTCCTCCCCCTGCTTTATCTCGTGACTGGCCCAGTAGTCGGTCAGTTTGTTGCGCGTCTCCTGCCCGGTCATGCGCTGGGTGATCCACTTTTCGCTGCGGCCCAGTTTGCGCCAATTCTCCCTGGTCCGCTCCAGCGCCAAAGCTGGATCAGCGATCTCCTGCAACCGCTCATAGCCCACCTTCGCAAGCCAACGCTTAAACGGCTCCGCCTTGGGGGAAGGAATGGACTGGATCAGCCGGAGAACTCCAGGGACGTTCCAGCACTGGAGCCTTTGCATTCCCCCCTCCGTTTCAAAGGGAAGCGCAAGGGGGGGGACAAATTGTCCCCCCCCTTTGAAGGCCTCGGCCAGAGAGGGATCGCGGCGCCGCAGCTTCTTCAGGTAATCGGAGGGAGCGGGCGAATCCGTCAGCGCGCTAACAATGTCGGTGAGAACAAACCACCACTCCTCATCGTGAAAGACCCGGCGCACCGGACGTTCTTCGAAGAGAGCCATCTCGCTCATTGGAAAACCTTTCCTCTTCTCTGTGCAGCGCAAGGCGGGCCACTATATGCGTACCGATCTCGCACTGAATAATTTTAACTGAGTAGGTGTGTGACCGGCCTGTGGCGAGGCCGATGGTTTGGGCTACTACAAAGGTTATCGCCCCGGCCTCCATCTTGCGGACGGTTTTCTCCGCCGCTGCGTGACGGTTAGCCTTTTGCAACGTCGCGTGACAGGCCATGCACGAGCATCAAGAACTGTTGCAGTGCGGATTGACCAGTTAAGAGTGCAACCTGCCGCCATAGCTGACGCCAAGGAACCCAATTCATTCTTCACCTGCAAAATCACCTGTTAAATATTCGTCTTCGGCGTATTTCCGCGTGGTTTGGCAGTCCCCAGCGGCCTGTAAGTTGTTGAAAGTACATTTAATAGGGGCTATGGCATGGAAGAGGTCGTCGGTTCGATCCCGACCAGGTCCACCAAATCATCTCAATAATTTAGCGGATTTGTCGGCTTCCCGACTTCCCCCTCCAACCCAAGGTTCAACCCAGGGTTTTCTACCCCACAGCGGAT
>Ga0255353_1001509_pt1 | contig 12942 bp, 9 predicted proteins | sample HBST25metaG_FD_189941 | JGI IMG/M metagenome (GOLD analysis project Ga0255353, IMG submission 189941) | Peat soil microbial communities from Stordalen Mire, Sweden - H.B.S.T25 | ecosystem: Environmental > Terrestrial > Soil > Wetlands > Peat | place: Sweden: Norrbotten County, Stordalen Mire...
CGACAACGAAGTCCGCAACTCCGACGGCCAAGGCAGGCACGAAGCCCACAGCCAGGACGGCGGGCAAGCGGTCCCGCAGGCACCATCCACAGGCGAGCAGGGAGGTGCGCCGGGCGCGAACGGCGCGGATCAAGCTGGCCTTTGTGGCCTCGACCGAGTTACGGCCCATGGCGCAGCAACTGGCCACGCTGCGCACTCCGGCGGCTTATGCGGGAGTGACCCAATTTGCGCATCGGCACTCGGGCGAGGCCGCGGCGGCGGCTTATCTCGCGCTGGGCCACGCGTACCTGCTGGACAAGCACTACGCCGAGGCGGTGGCGAATTTCAGTCAGGCGAAGCAGGCGGGCGAGGAACTGGCCGACTACGCGGATTTTCTTTCCGCGCGCGCCGATCACGAGGCGGGCAATGACACGGCAGCCGAGGCATCGCTGCATGGTTTCGACGCGCGGTACCCCGACAGCATCTTCGTTGACCAGGCGCCGGAACTGGAAGCCGGAACACTGCTGGCGATGAACGACGCGGAAGGCGCGCAACGGGTGCTGACGGCAGCCGCCGATACAACGGCAGCCGACCGCACCGGCTATCAGCTTGCCGAAGCGCAGGTTGCGTTCATGCTGGGGAAGACCGAAACGGCCGAGTTGCTCTACAAAAAGCTTTTGCTGGCCCATCCACTGAGTCCAGAGGCGCAGACTGCATGGACAAAGCTGACCGCAATGGGCGCGGAGACCAGCCTGACAACGGCTGAACTGCACACCTTGGGGGATGCCTACTACAACGCAGGCCGCTACGCCGACGCGAGTGTGCAATACCGCGCGCTGGCCCGGCAATCAAGCCTCGACGCCGCGAGCAGAAATGGCTTTGCAGTGTCCGCCGCTGCCTGCGACCTGAAGCTGAAGCGGCTGACCATGGCACAGGCCAGATTGATGCCCGATTCAAACGACGAAGACGGCGCGCGCCGGCTCTACCTGCTGGCGGAACTGGCCAGAAACACCGACGACCTGGGCGAACAGAAGCGCATTGTCGTTGAAATGGAGTCGAGATTCCCTCAAAGCCAGTGGCTGGCCGAGGCGCTATTCTCCACTGGCAACACCTACCTGCTGCGGCGCGACTATGCGACGGCGGCCGGGTACTATGGCGATTTGGCCACGCGCTTCCCCGCCAACAAGCACGCGGCCACAGCGCACTGGCGGGCATGCTGGCTCACCTATCGGCAGGGGCTTTACGCCGATGCGGCGCACTTGTTCGACGAGCAGATCCGGCTCTATCCCGGCGCTGCCGAAACCGTGGCAGCCATTTATTGGCGCGGACGCCTGTATGAGACACAGGACCACAAGCCAGCCCAGGCCGCTGCCGACTACCGCGCATTGATCCGCGCTTATCAGCGCTTCTTTTATGGGCAGATGGCCCAGCAGCGGCTGGCTGCGCTGGGCGATGCTCCGCCGGTGGACCAACCCGCGCAGCAAGCGCAACTGGATCGCATTCAAGCTCAGCCAGTGCCGGTGCTCCAGGAGAGTTTTCCCGTCGAAAGCCCGCACCTGGCCAAGGCGCGCCTGCTGGCCAACGCGGGCTTGAACGACTATATCGCGCAGGAGATTGCCGCCGACCCAGACTCATCCTCATGGAGTGTGCTGGCCGAAGGGCAGATCTATGCCTCCTATGGCGAGTATTTTCGTGCTCTGAGGGCACTGAGGCGCGCCTTGCCGTCTGCCACCACGGCCTCCATCAAGTCCATTCCGCTTCCCTACTGGCGGATTCTTTTCCCGGAGCCGTGGTGGGAGACGATCCAGGCTGAGGCGGCGAAGAACAATCTTGACCCGTATCTTGTGGCCTCGCTGATTCGCCAGGAGTCGGAGTTCAATCCTTCGGCTGTCTCCCCCGCCAACGCGTATGGTCTGATGCAGTTGCTGCCCTCGGTGGGCAAATCGATGGCGCACGAGGAGGGAATGAAGAATTTCCAAACCTTCCAACTGCTCGATCCTGCCACCAACATCCGTCTCGGAACGCGCTATCTGCGGCAGACTCTGAGCAGATTTGGCGGAGTGAAGGAGTACGCGCTGGCCGCTTATAATGCCGGCGACGAGCGTGTGTCCGATTGGCGGGCCGGCGAACAAAGCCAGAGCATCGACGAGTTTGTTGAATCGATTCCCTTCACCGAGACCCGCATTTATGTGGAGAACATCTTGCGCGACATCGCGACGTACAAGGCTATCGACGTGTTTGCCGCCTCGCAGAATAAGACGGCAGCGGGTGCGGGACGATAGAGCGGAAGCTCGTCTGCGCGAGGAGATAGGAATCCTCTTCGATACTTTCTGTCTTCGAATCAGGTTGACTTCAACAGCCTACTACTCCACACTGGTTTCAGAGCGGAGGAATCCAAGCCTCCGAGATGCCATTCGCAGTCTGCTTGTTGTTGCAAAACAGAGCCGGCCGCAAGAAACGGTACGGCGCTGTTACCTCAACCAACCGGAGGGCAGCATGTCAGCCGATTTGCAGTTTCTGGAAGAATGGATTCCCGAAAGAATGGACCCTGGAACGATATTTGTGCTGGCTAACCAGTCGAATCTGGGTCATGCGCAAAATCCCTTCGTGGCCGTCATGTCTTGCCCGCGCTGCGCGACCATCGGACTGATCACGCGCCGCCAACTCTGCGGCGGCGAGCCAATGATCTGCGGCGGCGAACTTTGCTCTGCCGAGTACCGGCTGGACGGCGAGACAATCAACTTTCGCAAAGCGCAGTAAGCGCACGCCACTGAAACATCGGCGCTGTAGCCCAAGTGGTTCGCCACTGCGAATGGCAACATTCACAGGCATGGAACCATTGAAAGGTGAAGGTGTGCGCCAGCGCACGGACACTCTTCCGAGGGCGGGCTACCTTGGGGGCTGGAATACTATAATTGAAGCTAATTTGAGGGAGTCATAAATGTCCCGCATTGTTGAGATCACAGAACTGGTGCTCCGAGACGCGCATCAGAGCTTGCTTGCCACCCGCATGGCTTTAGATGACATGATTCCCGCCTGCGAAGACATTGACAATGCTGGTTACTGGTCGGTCGAATGCTGGGGCGGCGCAACCTTCGATTCCTGCATCCGCTTTCTGAACGAGGATCCGTGGGAACGTCTGCGCACACTGCGCAAACTGATGCCCAAGAGTCGGCTGCAGATGTTGCTGCGCGGCCAGAATCTGTTGGGATACCGGCATTACGAAGACAGCGTCGTGGAGCGGTTTGTGGAGAAGTCCGCCGCCAACGGAATTGATGTCTTCCGCATTTTTGACGCGCTCAATGACGTGCGCAATCTGAGAACCAGCATCAATGCGGTGAAAAAGACCGGCAAGCACGCGCAAGGCGCAATCTCGTACACCATCAGCCCCCTGCATACGGTGGAGGCATTTGCCGCGATGGCCGCCGAGTTACGGGATATGGGCTGCGACTCGATTTGCATCAAGGACATGGCCGGCCTGCTGAAGCCGCAGCCCGCATACGATTTGGTGAAGGCAATCAAGCAGAAGTGTGGGAGCGACACGCTGGTTCATGTCCACACTCACGCCACTACTGGCGTAACTCTGGTTTCGATAATGAAGGCCATCGAGGCGGGGTGCGACATTGTGGATACGGCGGTCGGCTCCCTGTCGCTGGGGCCGGGACACAACCCGACCGAGAGCTTGGTCGAATTGCTGGAAGGTACGGGATATGAGACTCGCCTGAATAAGGAGTGCGTTCGGCGCATCTCAGGCCACTTCGCGCAGATTCGCCCGCGCTACCGGGAGTTCTTCAGCGAGAATACCGGAGTGGACACGGAGATATTCAAGAGTCAGATTCCGGGCGGCATGATCTCCAACATGGAAAGCCAGCTTAAAGGACAGGGCGCGGGCGACCGGTTGCAGGAAGTTCTGGAGGAAGTTCCCAGGGTTCGCAAGGATGCCGGATATCCGCCGCTGGTGACGCCTTCCAGCCAGATTGTAGGCTCACAAGCCGTCTTCAATGTTTTGATGGGCAAGTACAAAGTTCTTACCGGAGAGTTTGCCGACCTGATGCTGGGTTACTACGGCAGCACAATCGGGGAAAAGAATCCCGAGGTGCTGAAAAAGGCCGAGGTTCATGCGAAGAAGCCGGTGATTACAGTTCGTCCCGCCGACCTGCAAAAGCCGGAGTGGGAGAGCCTGAGCGCCGCCGCGCGCGCCCTCAAGGGATCAAACGCCAGCGATGAGGACGTGTTGACTTATGCCATGTTCCCGCAGGTGGCTCCCAAATTCTTCGAAAGCCGCGCTCAGGGCCGCAAGAATCTGGGCCGGGAACCCGGCAAGGAAGCGGCTGGCAAAGAGCAGGCCGCGAAGCCTCCCTCAGCACCCAAAGGCGGAGCTGCGTTGAGCGCTACGGTGAACTATGTAATTACGCTGAACGGCAGAGAGCACCGGGTTTCCGTGGCTCCGGAAAAATAGAACGTATTCATACCAACGGATCCAGGAGCAGGGATGGCGAAGCAAGCACAGAGTCAGAAAAAGACAATGGCGGAGAAGATCTCCGCGCTCAACGCGAAACGCGCGAAGCTCGAACTCGGCGGCGGTCAGGAGCGCATCGAGAAACAGCATGCGTCCGGCAAGCTGACGGCGCGGGAACGCGTGGCAAGGCTGGTGGACTCGGGCAGCTTCCAGGAGATCGGATTGTTTGCCCTTCATCGCTCCACTTATTTCGGGATGGCCGGAAAAGAGATGCCCGCCGATGGGGTGGTGACCGGGTGCGCGAACATTAACGGCCGCCTGGTGCATCTCGCCAGCCAGGATTTTACTGTGGGCGGTGGATCTGCCGGCGAAACGCATAACGACAAGGTTGTCGATATGATGCACCTGTCTCTCAAGACAGGAAGCCCCTTTGTCTTTATCAATGATTCCGGAGGCGCGCGCGTTCAGGAAGGCATCGACAGCCTGGCCGGATATGGACGCGTCTTTTACAACAATGTGATGCTCTCGGGAATGGTGCCGCAGATTTCCCTGATTTGCGGACCGTGCGCGGGAGGCGCTGTTTACAGCCCTGCTCTTACTGATTTCATCATCCAGACTCGGCCGGCACGGATGTTCATCACCGGGCCCTTGGTGATCAAGCAGGTTACAGGCGAAGTGGTCAGCGCGGAAGAGCTGGGCGGACCTGTATCGCAGATGAATAACTCGGGAGTTATCCATCTCATTGCCGAGAACGACGATGAAGCGGTTCAACTTTGCCGGCGGCTGCTCAGCTTCTTGCCTTCCAACAATCTTGAAGACGCGCCCCGTGCGCCATTCAACCTGCCCATCGAGTCGGACCCGGAGATGAACGGAATTGTCCCGGTCGATAACAAAGCTGCCTATGACGTGAGGAGTGTCATTACGCGCGTTGTTGACTATGGCGATTTCTTTGAAATTCAGCCGGGCTTCGCGCCGAACATTGTTATCGGCTTCGGGCGCCTTGAAGGCCGGCCGGTTGGCATTATCGCCAGCCAGCCGAATTTCCTCGCCGGCGTGCTGGACATCAATGCTTCCGATAAGTCGGCGAGATTTGTGCGCTTCTGCAACGCATTCAACATTCCGCTGATTACGTTTGTGGATGTGCCCGGTTTTCTTCCCGGAGTCGATCAGGAGCGCGGCGGCATCATCCGCCACGGCGCCAAGCTGCTGTTTGCTTACTCGTCCGCCACGGTTCCCAAGATTACGGTGATGTTGAGGAAAGCGTACGGCGGCGCGTATATCGCCATGTGCTGCAAAGATCTGGGCGCGGATCGGGTGGTCGCGTGGCCCACGGCTGAGATCGCGGTGATGGGCGCCGAAGGCGCGGCCGAGATTGTCTTCAGGCGCGAGATCGATGCTGCCGAGGACAAAGCCGGGCGCCGTCAGGAACTTGTGGACGAGTATCGAGAGACGTTTTCCAACCCTTACGTCGCGGCAGGCCGGCGGCTGGTGGATGACATCATCGATCCGTCCGAAACCAGGAAATACCTGGCGGATGCGCTTCAATCGCTGCATGCCAAGCGGGAACTGCGTCCTCCGAAGAAACATGGATTGATTCCCCTATAAGGAGCCGCGCGTGACAGTGAATTTGACAGATTTGATTCGGGCTTTGTCGGAGCGGCAATTGGCGACAGAACGCCAACTAGGCGAGCTTGCCGACACGCTTCGTGCATTGCAGGCTCGCGTAGAGGAACTCAGCGCGTCTGCTCCGGTTGTCCAATCCAAAGCCACAACCGCCGCGAACGAACCAGCTCATGGCGGAAGAGCGGAGGTCACGCCCGAAATGTTGGTGGTGATTGCCGCGGCCGTAACAGCGTTTCTAGGTAAGAAGGTCCGCATTCGCTCGGCAAAAGTTTTACAGTCGCCCTACGAAGTTGTAAATCCATGGTCTCAGCAAGGGCGGGTTTCGGTTCAAGCCTCGCATAATTTCCGGCCGAGAAGCTGAGGCTGCAGGAAAGTTTTTTTGAGGGAAGGAATTCGTAACTTGAAGCTTCAGATTTCAATTGACGGAAAGACCTACGAGGCTGAAGTCGAAGTCTTGGAAGATGACATGATCCACCGCCAGCCGAGTTATGGGCCGTACCAGCCGCTTCACGCGACGGTTCAATCAATGCCGGTGGCCACGACGAATACTCCGGCCCCAGCGGCCGAAGAAAATGCAAGCGAAGACAAGCTATGCCGCAGTCCCGTGACGGGCATCGTCATCAATGTCAATGTCGAGACGGGGCAGACAATCGAGGCCAACGATCTGATCATGGTGCTGGAAGCCATGAAGATGGAAACCAATGTTACTGCGCCCAACGCGGGAAAAGTAAAGAATGTGCGGGTGGCGCAGGGTGATTCAGTGAAGGTAAATCAGGTTGTTGTCGAGTTCGAGTGATCGTCGTCAATCTTCCTTGCCTTCCGTCGAAGGGCAACCAATGAGCAGTGTTGATGAAGATTTGAAACTTGTTCCCGGGATCAAGTTTGTTGACCACGTAGCGATCGCAGTGAAGCAGGGCGAGTTAGACCGTCAGGTCGAGGCTTACGCGATGCTGGGCTTCCATGAGGTTCACCGGGAAGAAGTGTTAGGAGGCGATCAGGTTCGCGAAGCACTGTTGCGCATCGGCGATGGTCCTAACTTGATTCAGTTGCTTGAGCCATTAACAGCCGATTCTCCGGTGCAAAAACTGATCGAGAGAAACGGCGGCCGCGGTGGCCTGGCTCATCTCGCTTTCCGAGTGGAGAGCGCGCAGCAGGCCTTTGACGCGATGAAGGCAAACGGGTTTCAACTTATCGACAAAGCGCCCCGCAAGGGCTCGCGCGGGACCACGGTCTTCTTTGTTCATCCTAAGTCGAGAACGGACAATCCCTTTGGGTTTCTCATCGAAATTGTCGAAGACCCGGAAAGCAAGTGAAGAGCTATGGAAACCGATCATCTTCTCCAGGAATTTCCTCCCGTCAGCACGCAGTCTTGGGAAGAGCTTATCCGCAAGGACCTGAAGGGCGCAGATTATGCCAAGAAACTGATTTGGCAAACGGAGGAAGGGCTCGCGGTCAAGCCCTATTACCGGGCTGAAGATGTCGCGGGCTTGGAATTTCCTGATGCGCCGCCCAGCGCTTTTCCTTATGCGCGCGGCGCTCGTTCGACGGGCGATTGGCGGATTCGGGAAGAGATCGACGTGGCCGATTGCGAAGAGGCCAATCGCGCGGCGCACGGCGCGGTGCTCGCCGGAACCGAAGAGATCACGTTCTGCGCTGCGAACTTCGAGAATGCTTCAGAACTGAATGTGCTACTTGCCAACCTAGACGAAATTCCCGTGCATTTTGAAAATGCGGGTGAGCCACAGCTTCGCCTTTTGATCGGGCGGATGAACGCGCGGAAAAGGCTGGCGCCGGTATCGACAGGATGGAATCCGCTCGCGAACCTCGATTTTGCGGCGGAAGTTATCGCGGCTACGTCGCCAGCGCTCGTACCCTTCACGATTCATGGCGAGGAGTTTGAAGAGTCGGGAGCGACCGCCGTTGAAGAAGTGGGATTCACCCTGGCGGCAGCCGTCGATTTCATGGCTGCGATGCTGGAGCGCAACGTGGACGCTGATCGTGCCGCGACTTCGATTACGTTTTCATTTTCGATCGGCGCCAACTACTTCTTTCAAATTGCCAAGCTGCGCGCCTTCCGCATGATGTGGGCGCAAACCGTCGAGAGTTTTGGCGGACGCCGGGAGAGCGCCAGGGCGAGAATCCATGCACGCACCTCGCGTTGGAACGAGACGATCTACGATCCTCACGTTAACATTTTGCGCGCGACCACCGAGGCCATGTCAGCGGCCTTGGGCGGTGCTGACGTTATCACCGTCGCGCCGTTCGATGAGTGTTATAAAGCGCCGGATGAGGCCAGCCGCAGGCTTGCGCGAAACACGCAGATCATTCTCAAGCGAGAGGCGCTGCTATCCCGAGTCGCCGATCCGGGCGCCGGATCGTACTGCCTGGAAGCTATCACCGATTTCGTTGGCCGCGAAGGTTGGAAATCGATGCTGGCGATTGAGGCTGTCGGTGGTTATCAGAAAGCTGTGGCGGATGGGCTTATTGCGCAGGCGCTGGAGAAATCTCTGGCCGTCAGAGAAAAGGCCGTAGCATCTCGGCGCCGCATTTTTACGGGGACAAGCCAGCATGCCAATGTGTCCGAAAGAGCATTGGGGCGCGTTGACGCATCGCGCATTTCGGGCAGACGGCGCGGCGCGTGGATGTATGAGGAGCTTCGTCTGCGCACGGAACGCTACGCAGCGAAGACGGGCAAGACCCCGCGCGTACTGCTGGCCGAATTCGGGGATGCGAAAATGCGCGCGGCCCGTTCCAACTTTGCCGCTAACTTTTTTGCGTGCGCGGGCTTCGATCTTGTCGCCAAACGATTTTCAGTCGCCGACCGGATTCCGGCAAGCGATCCGGATCTTATAGTGCTTTGCAGTTCCGACCCGGAGTATCTTGCGTTGGCGATCGAAGTTGAGTCCAGGTTAAGAATGCTGGGGCGCGAGACGCCGGTGATCGTCGCGGGCTCTCCCGAATCGACCCCGCAACTCGAAGCCGCGGGCGTCGCCGATTTCATTCATATCCGGAGCAACCCTATCGAAGTTCTCACAAGATGGCAGCAGCGGCTGGGGATCAGGGACTAATCATGCGTCCAGATTTTTCAAAAATCGAATTAAAGCCCGAGGTGGAACGAGCGGCTGTGCGTGAGAGCAGGACGCAAGGGAACCATGAATGGCTCTCTCCCGAGCACATCCCTGTGAAGAGTTTCTATACGCGAGAGGACCTCGAGGGACTCGAGCATCTTGAGTATGCCGCGGGGATTCCGCCCTATCTGCGCGGACCATACAGCACCATGTATGTCACGCGGCCCTGGACGATTCGGCAGTACGCGGGCTTCTCTACCGCCGAAGAGTCCAATGCGTTTTACCGCCGAAACCTAGCCGCTGGACAGAAGGGCCTATCCGTCGCGTTCGATCTTGCCACGCACCGGGGATACGACTCCGATCACGAGCGTGTAACCGGAGATGTGGGCAAGGCAGGGGTGGCGATTGACTCGATCCTCGACATGAAGATTCTGTTCGATCAGATTCCTCTCGGCCAAATGTCGGTGTCTATGACCATGAACGGCGCGGTGCTCCCGATCATGGCGTTCTATATTGTTGCCGCGGAAGAGCAGGGAGTAACTCCGCAGCAACTGAGCGGCACCATTCAGAATGACATCCTCAAAGAATTCATGGTTCGCAATACTTATATCTATCCTCCCGAAGGTTCCATGCGAATCATCGGCGACATCTTCCGCTATTGCTCGGCAAATATGCCCAAGTTCAACTGCATCAGTGTGAGCGGATATCACATGCAGGAAGCCGGCGCGACGGCGGATATCGAGCTGGCCTACACGCTGGCCGACGGATTGGAGTACTTACGTACGGGAGTGAAAGCAGGCATGGATGTAGACGAGTTTGCGCCGCGCATCTCCTTTTTCTGGGGCATTGGCATGAACCACTTCATGGAGATTGCCAAGATGCGCGCGGCACGCATGTTATGGGCCAAGTTAGTCAAGACCTTTAACCCAAAGAATCCGAAGTCGCTGGTTTTGCGCACGCATTGCCAGACTTCCGGCTGGAGCCTGACGGCGCAGGATCCCTACAACAATGTGGTGCGCACCTGCGTCGAGGCTCTGGCCGCAGCTTTCGGGCATACACAGTCGCTGCACACCAACGCACTGGACGAAGCGCTGGCGCTGCCTACCGATTTCTCCGCTCGCATTGCGCGCAATACTCAGATCTATTTGCAAGAGGAGCCTGATATAACTCGAATTGTTGACCCATGGGGCGGTTCCTACTATGTGGAGCGGCTGACGCACGAGCTGATGCATGGAGCATGGGCGCTGATTGAAGAAGTCGAAAGCCTGGGTGGCATGGCCAAAGCAATTGAAACCGGCGTTCCCAAGATGCGCATTGAAGAGGCGGCGGCACGCAAACAGGCCTGCATCGACTCGGGCAAAGACGTGATTGTGGGCGTCAATGCTTTTGCATCCCCCGAGGAGCCGCTTATTCCGGTTCTCGATATTGACAATGCCGCGGTGCGTGAATCGCAACTGAAACGGCTTAGCCAGTTGAAGAGCGAGCGCGATCCGGAAGCCGTGCGCCAATCGCTTGAGCGGCTGGAAAAATGCGCCTCGGCGGGCGAAGGGAATCTGCTGGAGTGTGCGGTGGATGCGGCACGCAGGCGCGCCACGCTGGGCGAGATTTCCTCGGCTCTCGAAAAGGTCTGGGGCCGTTACGAGGCCACCACGCGCATCATCTCCGGCGTCTACTCTGCTGAGAGCGCAAGCGCGGAGGAATTCAAAAAGGCGCAGCAGATGGTTGGGGAGTTTGAGCAAGCCGAAGGCCGCCGTCCGCGAATCCTTGTCGCGAAGATGGGGCAGGATGGCCATGATCGCGGCTCCAAGGTGATTGCCACGGCATTTGCGGACATCGGCTTCGATGTCGATATCGGTCCCCTGTTCCAAACTCCGCGCGAGGTCGCGCGCCATGCGGTTGAAAACGACGTGCATGTAGTCGGCGTCTCCTCGCTGGCCGCCGGCCACAAAACGCTTGTCCCGCAGTTGATCGCAGAGTTGCGCAAACTCGACCGGGATGACATTCTGGTGGTTCTGGGCGGAGTTATTCCGCCGCAGGACTACGAGTTTCTGTACGAGGCTGGCGCGGTGGGTGTATTTGGCCCTGGCACGGTGATTCCAGTGGCCGCGCAGCGAATTCTCGATATTCTGAACGGAAGTCTGGTGGGAGGACATTCCTGATTGACGGAGCCTGACGAGAGTGCGCTGCGTGTTCGCCCCGGATGCGTAACGCCGGAGCCGCCTCAGGAACTGGCTGCGCGCGCCTCCAGCCGGCGCCGTTCCCTTTCGCGTCAGCAAATCGTCGATGGCATCCTCAGCGGCGACCGCGCCATTCTGGCGCAAGCCATCACCCTGATCGAAAGCTCACGCGCGGTGGACCGGGAACTTGCCGAGCTTATTGTCGAAGACTGCCTTCCTCATAGCGGCAATTCTATTCGCGTGGGGATCACGGGCGTTCCCGGCGCGGGCAAGAGCAGTGTGATCGAAAGACTGGGCACGTTTCTTGTCGGCGGGCGCGAAAATGCAGAGCACGGACAGAAAGTAGCTGTGCTGGCGATTGACCCGAGCAGCCAACTTTCCGGCGGTAGCATTCTGGGCGACAAAACCCGCATGCAATCGCTCGCATCCAGTGACATGGCGTTCATTCGGCCCACGCCGTCGCGCGGTTCTCTGGGCGGCGTGGCGCAGCGCACCCGCGAGGCGATGCTGTTATGCGAAGCGGCGGGATACAGCAACATCCTCGTCGAGACAGTGGGAGTCGGACAGTCCGAGACCGCGGTTCATGCCATGGTGGACTTCTTTCTGCTCATCACATTGACCGGAGCTGGGGACGAGCTACAAGGCATGAAGCGCGGCGTGATGGAGCTGGCGGATGCCGTGGCCATCAACAAAGCTGACGGCGCAAATCTGACCGCCGCAGAGAGAGCCCGCGCCGCGGCGGAGAACGCACTGCACTATTTTCCCCGTCAGGCTTCAGGATGGACGCCGCGTGCTTTGACTTGTTCAGCGCAAACCGGCAAGGGCATTGCTGAACTCTGGAGTTGCGTGCTGGAACACGACGAACTGACGAAGGCTAACGGCTGGTTCAGTGCTAACCGGCAAAATCAGACGCGGAGGTGGATGCGCGAGATTATCGAGCAGGGATTGCGCCAACGCTTCGAGTCTCATCCGGAGATACGGAAGCGCATGGAAGCGCTGGAGCAGGATGTGCTGGCAGGGCGGGCAACGTCGTTTCGCGCCGCACGCACGCTGCTTGAGCTCTACGCAGATCTCAGGCCAACCAGCACTCGCTGAGGTATGGTAGATTCAAGAAGGTACGCCACTCTGCGGAGAGATGGCCGAGTGGCTGAAGGCGCACGCTTGGAAAGCGTGTTTAGGGGAAACTCTAACCTGGGTTCGAATCCCAGTCTCTCCGCCATAGACTATTGAATCCAGTTCATTCGATTGACAAGCCATAGATAATAGACCAGTTGGGAGACGTTCGCGTAGTCCGGATTTACCGCTCAATTTGTCTCCTGGGACACTTTCCGCATGACAACGACGGACCAGACTGCGGCGAGTTCATCGTGGCTCTGTGCGCGCAGACCGCGCCCGCGAGAATGCATCCCTCCATCAAAACTGCGAGCTATGGGCGGGTGCTGTTGTCCTGGATTCGGCGCGCAAAACCCAATAAAGCATCGCCATTGAAGCGCCATCTAACGGGAGATCATTAGAGCATCTCTCCTATTGCTGTAGGGCGGCAAAGGGAAGTCGGAACCATGCTTTTGCGTCCTCGGCGGTGATGAGCGGTAGCAGTTCTGCGATGGCTTGATCGAGTGCTTCTTTGCTGCGAGCC